>OGSV01000014.1_pt1 | contig 326571 bp, 320 predicted proteins | sample 1574221 | NCBI WGS metagenome assembly OGSV01 (sample SAMN03295823, study PRJEB24534) | human gut metagenome | isolation source: fecal sample 4 from infant 3 | host: Homo sapiens | place: USA: Pittsburgh, PA | collected 2014-07 | reverse complement strand
AGATGATGATCAGCTGGTCTTCGGGGCTTCGCCGACCTGCGGTGCGCCGTTGATGTCGCGATGGATGTTCTGCATCTGCGTTTCGATGTTCTGCAGGCTGCGCGCACAATCGAGCAACGTCTGCGAATGCTCGGACAGCTTGGCATCCGGAAGATCCGTCTTGTAGCGCAGCGCATGTTCCAGACTCGCCCAATAGTCCATGGCGATGGTGCGGAACTGTACTTCGACCGGTGTGTAGTGCGGGCCTGAAGATAGGAACACCGGCACTGCATAGATCACATGCAGCGAACGGTAGCCGTTCTGCTTGGGATTCCTGATGTAGTCCTTGACCCGCAGTACCTGAATGTCGTTCTGAGCCGACAGATAGTTGGATACGGAATACACGTCGTCCCGATAGTTGCAGATCACGCGGATGCCGGCCACATCGAACAGGTTGTCCTTGATGGCATTGACGGTAAGCGGCAGGTCACGCCTTTTCAGCTTGCCCAGAATGGAATTGACGGACTTCAGACGACGTTCCATATGATGGATCGGATCATGCGAGAAGCGTACCTGGAACTCCGAATCGAGGATTTCCAGCTTGGTGCTGATCTCGTACATGGCACCCTCATACACCTGCATCTGATCGATGAATTCGGTGATCTGATCGGCAGGGAATGCCCCCTTGCCGAAGTCCACATTCTTCAATCTGGCTTTGAGATCGGCAGTGTTGATGCGGCTTTGTCTGTCAAGTATCACGGGCAACAGTGTACCCATGATGCCCCTAACGACACTGTGAAAAGACCGAGGAAGCGCTTCGTATTCACGCAATCGCCATGATTGTCGCCTCGTTCATCAATCTCTGGGCGGCCCTGCCGATAGCATGGTGCGTTATGAATGAAGACATGATGACCGAGGCGGAGCGTGCCTCGAAACTGGCCGAACCGACCGTCGACACGGCCCCCGTGCGGGGTAGGGGCGTGTTCTACGTGCATACACTCGGCTGCCAGATGAACGTGCATGATTCCGAACGCATCGCGGGCGTACTTGAGAGTGCCGGCTATGTTCCGGCCACCGAGGAACAGTATATGGATCATGATGTGGACCTGATCGTCATGAATACGTGTGCGGTGCGCGAGAATGCCGCCGAACGCATGTACGGCACCATCGGCCTATGGGCCGAGATGAAGCGCGAACGCCCGAACCTGCAAATCGCCGTCGGTGGATGCATGGCGCAGCTCGATCGTGAGCGGATCGCCGAGAAGGCCCCATGGGTCGATGCCGTGTTCGGTACGAAGAACATCGGCTCTCTGCCACAGCTGCTCGACCAGGCCCGCGTCCAAGGGCATGCGCAGGTCAAGGTGGAGGAGGAACTGAATTATTTCCCGAGCCAGCTGCCCACCGATCGTGCCTCTCGGGTATCGAGCTGGGTGGCCATTTCCGTGGGGTGCAATAACACGTGCACGTTCTGCATCGTGCCGACCACGCGTGGCAAGGAACATGATCGACGTCCGGGCGACATCCTCGCCGAGATTCGCCAATGCGTCGATGAAGGTGCCAAGGAAATCACGTTGCTCGGGCAAAATGTGAACTCCTTCGGCTACGGCATCGGCGATCGTTTCGCCTTTTCCAAGCTGTTGCGCGCCTGCGGCGAGATCGAGGGCCTGGAGCGTGTGCGTTTCACGTCGCCGCATCCGGCAGCCTTCACTGACGATGTGATCGCCGCCATGGCCGAAACGCCGAATGTCATGCATCAGTTGCATTTCCCGTTGCAATCCGGTTCCGACAGGATTCTGCGCGCGATGCGCCGCTCCTACCGTTCCGCGAAGTTTCTGGATATTCTGCGTAAGATTCGCGAGGCCATGCCGGACGCGCAGATCTCCACGGACATCATCGTCGGCTTCCCCGGCGAGACGGAGGAGGACTTCCAGGAGACCATGCGCGTGGTCGAGGAGGCGAGATTCTCGTCTGCATTCACGTTCATCTACTCGCCACGCCCCGGCACGCCGGCCGCCGAGATGGAACAGGTGCCGCATGATGTGGTCCAGAACCGTTTCGAGCGTCTTGTCGCCCTGCAGGAGCGCATTACCGAAGAGAATCTCAAGATCTTCGAAGGCCGTGACGTCGAAGTGATGGTCACCGGTGCGTCCGGCAGGAAGGATGCCGCCACCCATCGCGTGACCGGTCGCGAAAGGACCGGAGTGCTCGTGCATGTCGGCATTCCGGAAGGTGAGCCGATGCCGCAGGTGGGAGATTTCGTCACCGCCACCGTCACCCATGCAGGCCGGCATAATCTCATCGCCGATCCCGATCCGAAGGCAGGCCAGACCTATGCCGTCCGTCACTGAGGAACAGTCGCGACGTGTGGTCTCCATCGTGGGGCCCACCGCATCCGGCAAGACGGGACTCGGCATCGCCATCGCCAAAGCGCTGGCGTCCAAAGGCGAAAGGGCCGAAATCGTCAACGCCGATGCCTACCAGATGTATAGGGGCATGGATATCGGCACCGCCAAGGCGAGCGCCGAGGAACGGGCTCAGGTCAGGCATCATCTCATCGACATCATCGATCCGGATGACGCCATGTCGGTGGCTCGCTTCCAGGAGTTGGCACGCGAGAAGATCACCGAACTGCAGGGGCAGGGCATTCGTCCGATCCTGGTCGGCGGTTCCGGCCTGTACGCACGTGCCGCAATCGACGACATTTCGTTCCCCGGCACCGATCCGAACGTGCGTGACAGGTTGGAGGAACGTGAGAGGACGGAGGGTGCCGGAGCGCTGTTCGACGAGCTCAAGGCCAAGGATCCGCAGGCGGCGGCGCGCATGGATCCACATAATCCGCGTCGCACCATCCGTGCGCTGGAAGTGATCGAAGTGACCGGTCGTCCGTATTCGGCAAGCCTGCCACACTATCGATATGTGATTCCCACCGTGCAGATCGGTCTTGATCTGCCACGCGAAGAGTTGGATCGTCGCATCGACATCCGTACCAAGCAGATGCTGGAAGGCGGATTCATCGAGGAGGTGGAGCGGATTCGCCCTCGGCTCGGCATCACCGCCGCCAAGGCGCTCGGCTATCAGCAGGTCGTCGACTATCTGGACGGTCTGCGTGATCTGAACGACACGTTCATGGACATCGCGCAGAAAACAAAACGGCTTGCCCGCAAACAGATGGGCTGGTTCGGCCGGGATCCGCGCATCCACTGGCTACAGGCGCTCAATCCCGCCCTGCTTGACAACGCGATGGCCATCATCGGGCATGCGGACGCCGGCGACTACGATGCCATTGACGCACAGGCCGATGCCTACACGCAACATCACCTCGGTGACATCGACTGAGAACGGTCCGAGCGGGGTTGTCAGTGTGCGGGACCTTGGTCCCATCCGGCGATCAGGAACACACGTGTCTGATTCGCCGGGCGTACCATCGCCTCGAACATGCGTTCGAACGCGATGATCTTGCCTTGGTAGGCGTCATGCTTGGCCTTGCGATATGTTTCGCGCGTCACCGGGCCCCAATCAAGGTCCCAGCCGGCATCATGCGCAAGACGCGAAGCGAAGATGCGCAGCACCATCGCATTGCCGCCTTTGAATGGATGCAGGTAGCCGAGCTCGTCATAGATTTTGGCGAGTTTTCGAATGAACTCGTCGCGGTCCAGGCAAGTCAGATTATGCTGTTCCGCCAGTTCGGTGGAGATGTTCATCGCACCCGTCTCGATGAGCGAGGCGGGGAAGAACGCTTCCGGATCCTTGGCACGGGCCCGGTCGTCACTGTGTTCGCGCGTGGTGTTCGAAGTGCGTAGCTTGCCGGCATCATCGAACACCCCTGTGAACAGTCCGTTATGGATGGCGGTCAGCTCACTCAGGTCTCCGGTCGTTTTCCAACCGCGTTCCGCCAGCAGCACGTTTCTTGCGAACAGGCTTGAGGCATGATCGGAGGCGGTATCGTCCAGGCTGCCGTCCGCCAGACGATAGCGGCTGATTCGCGAATCGGACTCATCGTCGGCGATTTCAATCAGGCGCAACACATCGATTGAGCCGCGTTCGTAATCGGCTGCGGCCTGCATCGTCGCAGGACCCGGCGTCATCGCTTCCAGTGCGCAGTTCTTCAGAGCAAATGCGACTGCGCTCGCACGTTCTGCGGGAGTCATATTCCCGATGATAGCGCGAACCGTGTGACGCTTACGCCAGATATGGCAAAAGCCCTCCGTGGAAATCACGGAGGGCTTGACCGGATCATGTCGTCATGTTGCTTTGCGGGGGTCTACCGTTGTCCGGCATGTGCCTTCCACCTGTGGACGATGTATGCGGCGCATCCTCCCAGCAGCAGCAACACGGTCATCGCGGCAATGACGTGGATGATGCCGGAACCTGTGTTCGACAGGGTTTTGGCCGTCGTCGTCTGCGCGGCGGATTTCGCCGCATCGGACGTCTGCGTGCCGGACTGCGTGGAGGGGTTGGTCGAAGTGCCGTTGCCGCTATCTGCGGTGTTGGATGAGTCGTCGGTGATCGGGCAGCTCGCCGGATCCTGATTGGCGACGTCGGCGGAGGTGTCCTTGACGTCATCCTTGGCATCGTCCTGCTTCGTGCCTTCGCTGGCGTCGTCCTTCGGAGCATCGGCGTCGGTGGGGGAGCCGGTGGCCGGGACCACCTGGATATCGGCGATGGCGAAGTCGATGCCGGTGCTTTCGGCATTCCACTTGTTGGATGCGAACACCATTTCCTTGATGGAGGTCAGATCGGCATCGGTCATGGATTTGCCCTTATTGGTGTCGTCAGGCCACGTCTGGGTCAATTCGCCATTGCCGACCAGCGGAATCTCGAGCTGCTTCCAGCCTTCGAAATCGAGCTTGATGTCGTAATGGAAATATTTGCCATCCATGGTGCCGATTTGCAGTCCGATGGCGTTGCCGGAGCCGTCGCCGCGAACCTGCAACTTCAGCATGCCTTCGCCGGACCAGTTCTTGCCGCCCAAGTATTGCGCCACGTCATACCAGCCGCCGTTGCCGAAACCGTACTTGAAACGCAGCGCCTTGGAACCGTTGGTCGGACCGTCGGTCAACGACAATACTTCGGTATGCTTGCGACTGTTCCACGCGCTTCTGAGGGCTTCGTCATCCGCATATTCGGAGAAATCATCGACGATCTGCGGTTCGGCGTCGCTCGGCGTGGACGGTGTCTGTTGCGGCACGTAGGCGTCGCGTTTGCCGTCAAGGGCGATGGAGTCGAGCACCAGATCGCCGGATTTCGGTCGGTCGCCGCCATTGTCGTTGACGTATAAGGCGAAGGAGCTGACTTCGGAGAGCAGCTGTTGTGAGAGCTTCGTTCCGGCATGGGCGGTATCCCAGGAAGCCGGTGCGAAATCGCCGCCATTGCCGTCGGCGTCGCCGAAGTTCAGCGACACTTCGTGCCCGTCCTTGCCGTCGATTTTCGGATAGGCTTCGAAGGTCACGCCGCCGGCGTTGATCTGCACCACGAACTTGTGGTCGGAGCCATCCGCCTTGAGATACATGTTCAGCTTGGAAAAGCCGGACCAATCCTGCTTGGGCGTGTATGAGCGCTGGAAACCGTTGTAGTCGGGGTAGCTTACGAAATCATAATGAAGATTGCCGGCTTTGGTGCCGTCGTCCTTCGGACTGTCGGTGAGCGTGAGATTGGCCTTCGTGCTGTGATTGGGCGAGTAGACCGTCTGCAATTCGGCATCGGAATCGTAGGAATCGAAGCTTTCCACATCGTCCACGGTCTGTTCCGGCTTGGCGCCGAGCTTCACGCTTACCGTACCGTCGCCGTCGGCGGCCGCAAGCTCCCTGCCGTCCTTGGTGCTGACATGTGCGGTCAAGGTGAGTTTGGACTGATCGAGCTTGATGCCTGCCGCTTCAAGGTCCAGTGTGCCGATGAAATAGCCGTTGCAGGAGTATGTGAGCTTCACGTTCTGCCCACGGTCGGTGGTCACGGTGGCGGATTCGGTGTTGAGACGGGAATACTGCAGTCCTTCGGTTTTGACGCGGATGGTGAGTTTCGTGTCGGTTACGCGATTGCCTCCCACAGGGGTCACGATGCGTGCGGTGCCGGTCTGCTCCGTGGCCGCCGGAGCGCTCGAATAATCGACGTTATCTTTGGATGCCATGAGGTTCGCGTTGCTGTCGGCGAAGTCTTTGAAGTCCTGTTCCCCATCGGATCCCTTCCATGGGGTGTACGATTGGAATCCTTCGCCGGAGCCGCCGAAATTCGCCCAGGTCATCATATAGGCGATGTTCGGGACCTCCTTGGCGATGGCATCGGCGAGTTCGGAGAAGAACTTGGTGTCCTTGTCTCCGGTTCCGGATTCGTTGAACTTGCGCTCTCCCGAACGCCCGAACTCGGTGAAGGCGACGATCTTGCCGCGGCTGGTCGCTTCGTCTCCGATCATCTTGAGGTCCTTGATCACCGTGTTGATCCAGTCGTTCGAATCGTCGGAGGAATTATCGGTGTCGTATTCGTCGTAGCCGAGCACGTCCACCCACTGGTCACCCGGATAGGTGGCGAGGTAGTCGGTGGAGTCGCCGTTGAATACGCCGCCGGGGGAGTAGGCGTAGAGCAGGTTGTGCACGCCCTTGACGTCACGCAGATAATCGACGATGTAGCGATACAGTTCCTTGTACTCGTTGGCGGATGCGTGCGTCGATCCCCACCAGAACCAGCCCCCGTTGTTTTCGTGCAGTGGGCGGAAGATGATCGGGATCATCGTGCCGTCGCTGCGCTTGGCCTGTTGTGCGGTGGCCGCGATGGCATCAAGCTCCTCATTGAAGGTGCCGGAATACTTGCCTCCCGGCAACAGTTCGGATGCGACGGCGGTGGTGTCGTTGAAATCGCCGCCGGTGCCTGGATTGTACCAGTGTGCGGATAGCGTCACGATGGCGCCTTTGGCATCTGCGTCGACGATGTTCTGGGCCAGTGCCTTGGCATTGGCCTGCTTGTCGCTGCCGGAGCCTGGTTTCTCCGCACCTCGCAGCGCGAGCCCAGCGTCCCAGCCGAATACGGCCGGGTATTTGCCGGTCATCTCGTAGACGTCGCCTTCTGAAGCGGTTGAGCTGATATGTTCATCGGTTGCATGCTGTTGGCCGAACCGCAGGTCGCCTGCCTTGCTGTCGCGAAGCTTGGCGAACAAGGCTCTCGTTTCGTCCGTGGCATTGACGTCACTGATGTTCACCGTGTTGTTCGAAGAGGTCGGATTGTCTTCTGTCGCAATGGCTGGAAGGGCGCTCATACCGAGGATGGTAGAGGCCGCCGCGGCCGTTGCCAGCAATCTTTTCGTTACTGTTCCCATGTTCCTTCGTTGTCTTCCTTGATCGTGTGAACACGTACTCTGCGTCGAGATAGAACGTGTATTACCCACGCTAGCGACTGAACCGCTTAAGTAACAGTGGGAGTGTTTCAGTCGATTTCAGTGATTTCGGGAGAAATCCGCTTAAAGGTACTTAACAATGTTGTTTTTACTGAAATACGACGTTCGGTTGAGTTAGAGATTGTGTTCGAATCGGGAGCGACGGCATGACATGGGCGTGCCAATGGGTAAAATCAGGACCGTTATGGCACGAACAGCATCTTCCAACGGACAAACAGGCGGCAAAGGCTCCCCGGGCAAGGCACGCTCAAGTGATACCAAGGTCATGGATCCCGAGCGGTCCTCCACGACAGGTATCCTCACCGCATACCGGCGCGACATCGCCTGCTTCGTCATGGTGATTCTCGCCGTGCTCTTCTGCGCTTCCGAATGGTTCCGTGTACAAGGCGTGTTCGGACGTGCCCTGCACGCGTTGGCATCCGGCGCTCTTGGCCTGATGAGCGTGGTACTGCCCGTGTTCTTGGCCCTTGTGGTGTTCAGTCTCATGCGCAAAACCGAACGCCGTAGCGAGAATGCTCGCATGGCGTTGGGCTGGCTCATGATCCTATGGTCGATATGTTCGATTCTCGATGCGGCCATGGCTTCGGATTCGCCGGCTTTCGACATGGCGCTGCTGCAACGGTCGGGCGGCCTGCTTGGCTACGTATTGGGATGTCCTTTGGCCTGGGGTCTTTCCAAGGCATTCGCCATCATCATCTTCGTGGTGGTGATTCTCTTCTCGCTGCTGCTGATCACCCATACCCGGGTGACCGATATTCCCGACGGCCTGCGTATGATGGGCGACAGATTCGGCGTCGGCTCAGGCAAGACGCATGCGGACGACGAAGCCGAACAGTTCCCGAACGAGGTCCGTGTAGGCGACACCACGCTTGCGTTCGCCGAAGGCGTGCCATCCCACGACGGCACCGACGCCGGCGATGACGATCAGGCGACGCGTGGACTGTTCTCCAGAATGTCGCAGTGGTTCTCCTTGCGCAGGCGAGGCAAGGACGAACAAGGCAAACTTGACCACTATGCCGGCGATGAGGCCTTCCTCAATGCGGCCTCCAGCCACGGCGAGACGGCCGAGACCATGGTGCAGGATCCGTACCGGCCGTATCAGCCGGTCGGCGGTGCGCGCACCATCTCATCGATGGATGGCTCCGCGGCTCCGTCCGCCGATGATTTCCCCGGCAATACCACGGCCATGGCGCAACCGTCTGCGGGTCGCTCCCTCTCGTCCGAACCCATCGGCACGGCAAGCGGCACCATGCCGACCGCCGCCACTCCAGCGGGCGAGGTCAAGCAGGTCGGTGCCGTTGCCGACGATCCGTGGGCCACCATCGACGAAGACGGGACGGCCAATGGCGATGCCGTGATGGTCGACGCCGCGACCGGCGAGATCGTGGACGACATGGATGGCTCGCATGGCGACGATGGGCCGGAGCCTGACGTTCCGGACGCCCCGTATCATCTTCCCGACCTCGGCATGCTCAAGAAAGGCGTGCCGCATGCCGTGCACACGCCGGAGAATGACCGTGTGATTCGCGCCCTGACCGGCACCTTCCAGCAGTTCGGCGTGGATGCCAAGGTCATCGGCTTCCTGCGAGGTCCGTCCGTGACCATGTACGAGGTGGAGCTCGGTCCGGGCGTCAAAGTCGAGAAGGTCACCAACCTGCAGAAGAACATCGCCTATGCGGTGGCCAGCTCCGATGTGCGCATCCTGTCCGTGATCGAAGGCAAGTCGGCCATCGGCATCGAAATTCCGAACACCGACCGCGAAACCGTGGTGCTTGGCGACGTGCTGCGCTCCGACAAGGCCATGAACGATCCGAACCCGATGCTTACCGGTGTCGGCAAGGATGTGGAAGGCCACTTCGTGACGGCCGATCTGACCAAGATGCCGCACCTGCTGGTAGCCGGTGCCACAGGCTCCGGAAAGTCGAGTTTCATCAACTCCATGCTCACTTCCGTGATCATGCGCTCCACTCCCGATCAGGTGCGTATGATCATGGTTGACCCCAAGCGTGTGGAGTTGTCGGCGTATGCCGGCATCCCGCACCTGCTTACACCTATCATCACCGATCCGAAGAAGGCCGCGCAGGCGCTCGAATGGGTGGTCAAGGAGATGGACGCCCGATACAGCGACCTTGAATTCTTCGGCTTCCGTCACATCAAGGACTTCAATGCCGCCGTTCGTGCCGGCAAGGTGCATGCGCCCGCAGGCTCCAAACGCAAGGTGGCTCCATACCCGTATATTCTTGTGGTCGTCGACGAGATGGCCGATCTCATGATGGTCGCCAAGAACGACGTGGAAAGCTCCATTCAGCGCATCACCCAGCTGGCGCGAGCCGCAGGCGTGCATCTGGTGCTCGCCACCCAGCGTCCGTCCGTCGACGTGGTCACCGGTCTGATCAAGGCGAATATCCCGTCACGATTGGCCTTCGCCACCTCATCCGCCACCGATTCGCGAGTCATTCTCGATTCCACCGGTGCGGAGACGCTGATCGGACAGGGCGATGCACTCTTCCTGCCGATGGGGCAGGCCAAGCCGCTGCGCGTGCAGGGCGCATGGGTCGATGAATCCGAAATCCGTAGGGCCGTGGAATTCGTGCGCACCCAGCGCAAGCCGCATTATCGCGAAGACATCGAAGAGATGGCCAAGGAGGCCGAGAAGAAGGCCATCGAACCGGACGAGGACATCGGCGGTGACATGGATGTGCTCCTGCAGGCCGCGGAACTTGTGGTCACCACGCAGTTCGGCTCCACCTCCATGCTGCAGCGCAAACTGCGTGTCGGCTTCGCCAAGGCCGGCAGGCTTATGGATCTGCTCGAGTCTCGTGGAGTGGTCGGTCCTTCCGAAGGCTCCAAGGCGCGAGAGGTGTTGGTGCAACCGCAGGACCTGCCTTCCGTGCTCGCCTTCATCAGGGGGGAGACCTCATCCCTTACGTCGGGCGCGCCGCAGCAGGACGGCTCCGACGGCATGCAATAGTCACAAGGTAGAAGTCTCGAGGTAACGTGAACGGTATGGAAAAGCAAGACAAACGTAAATCGTCGCTGCTCGATGGTTGGAACGCGCCACCGAACCTCGTCACCTTCTCCCGAATCATCCTCGTAATCGTGTTTCTGGTGCTTTATGTCAAGGCCGGCGCATGGGGGGTCGATAACGTCGCCATGCGCTGGGCGGCGGCCGTCATCTTCATCATCGCCGCGTGCACCGATAAACTCGACGGCTGGATGGCACGCAAGTACAACCAGGTCACCGAACTGGGCAAGCTCATGGATCCGATCGCCGACAAGCTGCTCACCTGCGGCACGCTGATCGTGGCGGCGGCGTTCAATGAATTCGGCAATCAGATTCTCGGTTGGGTGGTTACGGCCCTGTTCCTCATTCGCGAGATCGGCATCACCGTCATGCGCTTCTTCGTCATCGACACCGGCGGCAAGGTGATCGCGGCCTCCCAAGCCGGCAAGTACAAGACACTGGCGCAATGCATCGGCCTGGCCATGCTCATGCTGCCGATGTGGAAACTGGCCGGCGACAGCCTGCAGCCGACTCCGCTGTGGATGACCGTCTACTACACCATCACCTATGCGCTGATCTATCTGGCGCTCATCCTGTGCCTGTATTCCGGCGGCGAATATCTGGTGAACACCTTCGGCGGGCGCAAGAAGGAATCCAAGTAACGGCTATGACTGCAGAACCGATGACGGTCGCGGGCCAGCACGCACGATGCGATGAGCTGGCCGCGGCCGTTCTTGCATATTGCGAGGAGCGCCATTTCAAGATTGCCGCCGCCGAATCACTGACCGGAGGATTGCTGGCGGATGCCTTCGTACGCATTCCCGGCGCTTCGAAGGTGTTTCTCGGTTCCGTGGTGACGTACGACATTCGTGCCAAATCGTCGATACTGGGCGTCGATGCCGATTTGCTCGCTCGTGAGGGGGCGGTGCATCCTGAGGTCGCACGTCAGATGGCCGAGGCGGCTGCGGATCTGTATGCACAACCGGAGGATGGCGACTGCGTCGTGGGATTATCCACCACCGGCGTGGCTGGTCCCGGCCCGGATGGAGACAAGCCGGCAGGCCTTGCATACGTCGGTGTTTCCATGCCTGACGGATTCGGCAATGTTCGCTGTCGGCGTACAAAAGTGATTGAGTTGCGGTTACAGGGGACGCGGGAACAGGTAAGAATGACTGTAGTGCAACGTGTTTTGCAAAATCTGAGCTCTCTTTCAGCTATTTCACAGGAATAATTTCCGATGATGGGTGTTATCCACAATGGACGTTTGAAAGCAACGAAAGGGGCAGGCGACAATGGAAGCGATGACACTCACCAAGGAACGCGCGGAACTCAAGAAGATGGTCTCCGCCGCACAGCCTGGTACCGCTCGTATGAGGGAGCTCACTCCGGCTCAACGTCGTGCGGTGATGTTCGCGCAGCAGCAGGTAATTCGTGCCCGTGCGGCCAAGAGGGCCAAGGATGAACGCCAAGCGGCGTTGACCCGCATGTGGCAGGAAGAAGATGCCGACAAGGTGCGCATGCATGCTGCGCCTCATGTGGCGGAAATCGTCGCCGAGACCAAGGAGGTCTCCCTGCGGGAGGCGATCGGGCACGTGTTGCGCGATCTGCGCACCCGTGACCATAAGACGCTACGGGAGGTCAGTGAGAAGGCCGGCGTCTCGCTCGGATACCTGTCCGAGGTCGAGCGCGGGCAGAAGGAGGCCAGCTCGGAGCTGCTCACCTCCATTGCGCAGTCGCTCGGCCTGAGTAGCGCGCAGATGCTGCGCATGGTCGCCGACTATCTCGACTCCGTAGGAGCGTAGGAGGCTTTGCCCTCCCGCGGCGTGGAGGGAATCTCCGTATATTGGGCGCCCGGTGATGCCGGGCGCCTTTTCGTATGTGGTCCGGACTGTGTACACTTGGGCGCGTGCAGGAACGCGAATTTTGGCAGTTGCTTGAAGAGGTGTTCGGGCGGAGCTATGGCCGATCGCTGGCCCATGACCAGAGCCTGACCGAATTGCATGGCATGACGGTGGTTGAGGCACTGGATGCGGGGGAGGAGCCTCGCGTAATCTGGAATGTGCTGTGTGATCAGATGAACGTCCCCGATTCCAAACGTTGGGGCAGGGATCACAATGCGCCTCCCATGCCCGTTCGTTGAGTGTGACGTTCGGAAACGACGATTCGAACAGATGTTCGTACGATGGGGTATAGTTATCCACAGATGTTCGACAAGGCCCGGCTGGGGCATTGGGCGGGGATACGGTAGAAACCGTGTCATGCCAATGCTTTGCGGCCTACCGGCGTGTCGGAATATGCGTCCTTCGACCACCATGGTCGTTCGGGCTTGCATGAAAGAACCGTCGGACTTTACGGTGAATGGAAAGATTCGCCATTGTTCTTGGAAGAAGGAGTAGCCATGGCACAGACGAATGCAGCGACGAAAGGCGCCGTGCAGAACCAAGCCGCCAACGGCATTGACCCCCGTCGCCAGGCCGCGCTGGAAACGGCGTTGGCACAGGTCGAGAAAAACTTCGGTAAGGGATCGGCCATGCGTCTGGGGGACCGCCCGGAGCAGGACGTCGAGGTCATTCCGACCGGTTCGTTGGCTCTTGATATGGCATTGGGCATCGGAGGTCTGCCGAAGGGTCGCATTGTCGAGATTTACGGCCCGGAATCCTCCGGCAAGACCACGCTCGCGTTGCATGTCGTGGCCAATGCGCAGAAGAAGGGCGGCGTCGCTGCGTTCATCGATGCCGAGCATGCACTCGATCCGGTGTATGCCCGCAAGCTGGGTGTCGATACCGATTCGCTGATCGTGTCCCAGCCCGACAATGGTGAGCAGGCGTTGGAAATCGCCGATATGCTGATTCGTTCCGGCGCACTTGACGTCATCGTCATCGATTCCGTGGCCGCGTTGGTGCCGAAGGCTGAAATCGAAGGTGAAATGGGCGACAGCCATGTCGGTCTGCAGGCAAGGCTCATGAGCCAGGCCTTGCGCAAGATGACCGGTGCGCTGGCCCAGGCCGGCACCACGGCAATCTTCATCAACCAGTTGCGCGAGAAGATCGGTGTGTTCTTCGGCAATCCGGAGACCACCACCGGTGGCAAGGCGCTGAAGTTCTATGCTTCGGTACGTATGGATATCCGCCGCATACAGACCATCAAGAACGGTGACGAGGCCGTGGGCAACCGCACTAGGGTCAAGGTCGTGAAGAACAAGATGGCTCCGCCGTTCAAGTCCGCTGAATTCGACGTGCTCTACGGCGAGGGTATCTCCAAGGAAGGTTCCGTGCTCGACATGGCCTTGCAAGTCAATGTCGTCAAAAAATCCGGCTCCTGGTTCACCTACGATGGTGACCAGCTTGGTCAGGGCCGTGAAAATGTACGTCAGTTCCTTAAGGACAATCCTGGGGTCACCGAAGAAATCGAAAATCGGGTAAAGGCTGCGTTTGGACTGATTGAACCGACTGATCAGTTCGCTGAAGACGGCGATGGGAATGAGACTGCGGCAAGCGAAAGCGGCAAAGGCGAGTCGAAGACGGCAAAGGGCGCCAAACCGGCATCGACCAAGGCCTGATGCATGATCAGCGCTGAATCATTTCTGAAAGAACGGGATCTTCGGCCGACTCAGGTCGTGTGTGAGGATCCCTCCTCGTATCGGGAGCCGCACGCTGACGAATATGGGCGTTCCTGGAATCGGCGCGACTCGCCGGTGGAACGCCGACGCGCGACCATGCGCGTGTCGCGTCGGCATGTCGATGGACAAAGGCCAGACACGCCGCGAGACCCGTCTGACCTTGATGCGTGTCGTGAGGCCGCGTTGCGCCTGCTGGATGCGGCTCCTCGATCATCAGGGGCTCTGCGGGAACGACTTTTGGGCAAGGGCTATTTGCCCGATGTGGTTGATGATGTCATCGAACGGCTGACTCGAGTGCGGCTTATCGATGATGAGGCCTATGCACAGTCCGCGGTGCGCTATTGCGCCGCCCGTCTTATGGGGCGCAGGGGAGCGGTGACGGAACTGACCCGCAAAGGCGTCGATCGTGTGTTGGCGCAACGAGTATGCGCCGAAGCCGATTCGCGAGGCGTATTCGATGATGCCGCATGGGAGTTGGGCCGTCGTACCGCACGTAAGACCGCCGGGATGGATCTTGAAGTGCGAAGGCGCCGCCTGTGGAGTGCCGGGGGGCGCAAGGGGCATAACCCCGAAATCCTGCGGGAAATTGCACAGGAACTGTTCGTGGAAGAAAGGGATTGAGACCTCTTATACCCCGGGTTCTGTCGTGCCGTAAGGCACGGATGACCATCCATCTCGACCTGACGTTGCCGTCAGGCTCTAGCAGCCTACCCGAAGGCATTGGGCGAGCAGCCCTCAAACGCCTTCTGCTTGGCCTTGCTCCCGATGAGGCTTGCCATGCGACCGACTGTTGCCAGCGGCCCGGTGGTCTCTTACGCCACCGTTTCACCCTTACCGGTCCGAAGACCGGCGGTCTGTTCTCTGTTGCGCTATCTCTCAGGTCGCCCTGGGCGGACGTTATCCGCCATCGTGCTCTGTGGAGCCCGGAAGTTCCTCAATCATCTTCATGATCGCGGTCATCAAGAGGTCTCAAACGCACCATGATAGCAATAGGTATGACGAAAAAGGAAATCAGAAAAATATCGGTTTTCTTGTAGTGGTATTCCGTGAAATCCGTACGATTGCGGCTACAATAAAACTACCCAAGCGGCGGAGCAGCCGTTTGGTCCACATATAGCGGGTAACACCGCTTGAGTCTAGGGAGGTCCACATGGAAATCGTCGTTACCGGACGTCATACGCAGATCAAGCAAAGGTTCCGTGACGTTGTCGAAAGCAAGATGAATCGTGTGACCGCTATCGCTCCGGATGCGCAGCGCGTGCAGATCGTACTGTCGCATGAGGGCAATCCGCGTCAGGCCGACACCGCCAAGCGCGTGGAAATCACCGTCATCGCGGGCCGTACCGTAGTGCGTGCCGAAGCTTCCAGCGCCGACGAATTCAGCGCACTGGATATGGCTCTTGACAAGCTGACCCTGCGCCTGCGCCGCACCCGCGATCGCCGCAAGGATCATCGCCGTGGCTACACCAACCCGGTCCCGGTCGACATGGGCGTGGTTGAGCCGGAACCGACTGTGGAACCGGTCGAGGAACCGAACAACAGCCCGGCCGATGCCGTGGCTACGGATCTCGGCCCTGGTGAATCCGTTGAAGTCCAGGTTGGCGATACTCCCATCGTCATCCGTCGCAAGCTGCATGTCGCCGAGCCAATGACCATCGACGAGGCGCTGTACGAGATGGAACTGATCGGGCATGACTTCTTCCTGTTCGTAAACAAGGAGACAGGTCGTCCGTCCGTCGTCTATCATCGTCACGGCTGGAGCTACGGCGTCTTCGAGATCGATACTCCGGAGAATGTCAAGAAGTGATTTTCGGCATTCGGTGACGGCAATCGCCGAAGTCGATCATTGAAGGGATTCGCACTTATCGTGCGGATCCCTTTTTTTGCATGCCGGAACACAACACGCGGAAAAATACCGTAAAATGGACGATGTTTTTCCGAAAACGGTGCGGCAAGACTAATCTCGCCTAAGGAAACACGCATACACCAAGGGAGTGATTGTGGTAGATATCGTTGACAAAGCCCTGCGTATGGGCGAAGGCCGACAGATCAAGAAACTCGAGAACGTCGCCAAGGCGACCAATGCGCTGGAAGACGAGATTGCGGCCCTCAATGACGAGGAGCTCAAAGGCCAGACCGCCAAGTTCAAGGAACGCATCGACAACGGCGAATCCCTCGATAAGATCATGCCGGAAGCCTTCGCTACCGTTCGTGAGGCGTCCAAGCGTACGCTCGGACTGCGCCACTTCGATGTGCAGCTGATGGGCGGCGCCGCCCTGCACTGGGGCAATATCGCCGAAATGAAGACCGGTGAAGGCAAGACCCTTGTCGCCACATTGCCGGCATATCTGAACGCGTTGGAAGGCAAGGGCGTTCACGTCGTCACCGTCAACGACTATCTGGCCAGCTATCAGGCCGAGCTGATGGGTCGTGTCTATCGATTCCTCGGCATGAGCACCGGTTGCATCATCACCGATCAGAAGCCGCCGGAGCGTCGCAAGCAGTACAACGCCGACATCACCTATGGCACCAACAACGAATTCGGCTTCGATTACCTTCGCGACAACATGTCCTGGGAAAAATCCGACCTGGTGCAGCGCGGACATCACTTCGCCATCGTCGACGAGGTCGACTCCATCCTCATCGACGAAGCCCGTACCCCGTTGATTATCTCCGGACCTGCCGAAGGCGACGTGACTCGTTGGTACCGCCAGTTCGCGCGCCTAGTCCCGAAGCTCACCCGCGACGAGGACTACGATGTCGATGAGAAGAAGAAGGTCGTCGGCATTCTCGATCCGGGCATCACCAAGGTCGAGGACTATCTTGGCATCGACAATCTGTACGAGCCGAACAACACCGCCCTGATCGGCTATCTGAACAACGCCATCAAGGCCAAGGAGCTGTTCCTGCGTGACCGCGACTACGTCGTGACCGGAGGCGAGGTGCTCATCGTCGACGAGCACACCGGTCGTATCCTGCCGGGACGTCGCTACAACGAAGGCCTGCATCAGGCCATCGAGGCCAAGGAAGGCGTGGAGGTCAAGGCCGAAAACCAGACCTTCGCCACCATCACCCTGCAGAACTACTTCCGCATGTACGACAAACTGTCGGGCATGACCGGTACCGCAGAGACCGAGGCCGCCGAATTCATGGGCACCTACAAGCTCGGCGTACTTCCGATTCCGACCAACAAGCCGATGATCCGCGAGGATCAGGACGATCTGATTTTCCGCACCAAGAAGGAAAAGCTCGCCGCCATCGTGCGTGATGTCGCCAAGCGTCACAAGAAGGGCCAGCCGGTCCTGCTGGGCACCGCTTCCGTGGAATCCTCCGAAATCGTCTCCTCACTGCTTGACGTGGCCAAGATTCCGCATCAGGTCCTGAATGCGAAGCAGCACGACAAGGAAGCCGCCGTCGTGGCCGTCGCAGGCCGTAAGGGCGCCGTCACCGTGGCCACCAACATGGCCGGCCGTGGTACCGACATCATGCTCGGCGGCAATGTCGAATTCCTTGCCGACGCCAAGCTCAAGTCCGAGGGCTACTCGCCGGACGACACTCCGGACGAATACGAGAAGCGTTGGCCGGGCACCTTGGCTGAAATCAAGGAGCAGGTCAAGGACGAGCATGAGGAGGTCGTCGACCTCGGTGGCCTGTACGTACTGGGCACCGAACGTCACGAATCCCGCCGAATCGACAATCAGCTGCGTGGCCGTTCCGGCCGTCAGGGCGATCCGGGCGAATCCCGCTTCTATCTGTCGCTCGAAGACGATCTGATGCGCCTGTTCAACACCCAGCTCGTGGCTCGCGTCATGGCCAAGGGTATGCCGGAAGGCGAGCCGATCGAGGCCAAGAGCGTGTCCAAGGGTGTGCGTACCGCGCAGAAGGCCGTGGAATCACGCAACTTCGAAATCCGTAAGAACGTGCTGAAGTACGACGACGTGATGAACAAACAGCGTACCGTGATCTACGCCGAACGTCAGGCGGTGCTCAAGGGCGAGGATATCCATGACGATATCCTGCGTTTCATTGAAGATACCGTGACGAGTTACATCAAGGGCGCCAACAAGGGCTCCGATAAGCCGAAGGACTGGGATTGGGAAGGCCTGTTCAAGGCACTCGCCTCCGTATATCCAATTGCGGTGGACCAGGACGCCGCGAAGGATGCCGTCTCCAAGCTCAAGGGAGACAAGGCCGTCGAGGCAGTCAAGGACCTCATCGTCGCCGACGCCAAGGACCAGTATCTCGACTTCGAAGAGAAGCTCGGCGAAGAGGGCCTGCGCCAACTCGAACGTCGTGTGGTGCTTGCCGTGCTCGACCGCAAGTGGCGTGAGCACCTTTACGAGATGGACTACCTCAAGGACGGCATCGGTCTGCGTGGCATGGGCCAGCGCGACCCGCTGGTCGAATACCAGCGCGAAGGCTACCAGATGTACAACTCCATGATCGAGGCCATCAAGGAGGAATCCATCCAGCTGCTGTTCCACGTGGATATCGAACGTGTGGCCGTCACCGAGGACACTGAAACCGAATCCGATGAGGACGAGGCCGTGAACGCAGCCGAAGCCGTGATGGGGCTTGAAGGCGAGGCAGAGCCCACCGGACAGTCCGCTCCCGCTGAGCCGGAGACCGATGACGAAGCCGAAAAGGCCGCCATTGACGAGCTTGCTGAAGAGCATAAGGCCGAGCCGGGCATCGTCGGCATGCAGCCGATTAGCCACGCCGAAGGCAAGGTTCCGGCCAACAAGCGTCCGAAGAGTGAGGAATTGCGCTCACCATGGGCCGATGGCCGTACCTTCCCGGGAACCGGTAAGAACGCCCAGTGCCCGTGCGGTTCCGGTCGCAAATACAAGATGTGCCACGGCCAGAACGAGCAGTGACGGAAGGCGCATCTCAAACGGGCATCACAATGCCTTGGATAGACAGGTCTCGTTGACCTAACGGAGCTCCCATTGGTATGAGTCGTCAGCTTTACGTCTGGCACTCGCACCCGTGGGAGCTCTTGCCTTGTTCGTGATATGGACGAGGGGTGGTGTGGAAATCTGGAATCGATAGAATTGGCGGCGTTACGTATACATCGCTGGCGCGCCGAAACGCCAAGGAGGGCATCATGGCCGAAATCACATGGAAGTCGATCCTCACCAAGCTGGTCGGAGGGGACCACTTAAGCGCGGAGGAGTCCGAGTGGTTCGTTGATGACCTGATGAATGGCAACGCCGATCCGGCCGCAGTGGGTGCGGTACTCGCCACCCAGCAGCAACTGGGCCTGACCACGGACGAGGTGCGCGGTGCGGCTAAGGCCATGGTCGACCATGCCATCCCACTGAACATTGACGGCGAAACCACCGATATCGTCGGTACCGGCGGTGACGGAGCCGCCACCGTGAATCTGTCCTCCATGGGCGCCGTGGTGGCTGCGGCCGCCGGTGTGAAGGTCGTCAAGCATGGTAACCGTGCCGCCTCCTCGAAGTGCGGCACCGCCGACTGTTTCGAAGCGTTGGGGCTGCCGCTTGACCTGACTCCTGAGCAGGTTGCTGAAGTCGGTAACGAATGCGGCATCGCATTCGCGTTCGCACGCACCTTCCATCCAGCCATGCGTTTCGTGGGCCCCGTGCGCGCCGCTCTGGGGGTGCCCTGTGTATTCAACGTGCTCGGCCCGCTGACCAATCCGGCGTCCCCGAAGCATATGGCCGTCGGTTGTGCCAATCGTGCGATGAGCCCGGTCATGGCCGCCGTCTATGCGGCCAACGGGCAAACCGGCATGGTCTACACTTCCAGCGAAGGCCTTGACGAGATGGCTCCGACCGGTCCGGTATCCGTTTGGGAATTCAAGGATGGCGAGGTTACCGAGACCGAATTCGACCCGACCGTGGAACTCGGTCTCGCCAAGGTGACCGTCGAGGACCTTAAGGGCGGTGAGCCGGCACTGAACGCCCAGCTTGCCTGCGACTTCTTCGCCGGTAAGGATGTGCCGTTCCGCACCACCGCACTGTTGAACGCGGCATCCGCCATCGTGGCCGACGGTCATCTGGTGCCGGCTGACGCCAATCTGACCGAACGCTTCAAGGTGGCTTACGCCATCGCCGAGGAGACGGTCGATTCCGGCAATGCCACGGCCCTGCTCGACAAGTGGATTACCGCCGCTCAGGCAATGAAGGCCTGAACCTGCCAGTACGCCGGGAATGCTCGCAATCAAGAGCCTTAAAATTGCCTCTTTGAGGTCTTTGGTTGCGAGTAGTAGCCTGTTGTTCGCAGTTGGAAGCCTGAAGATGGCCGGTTAGTGGCTGTTGGTTGCGAGTAATGACCCGTTACTCGCAACCAACAGCCACTAACTGTATGTACCTATACGCGTGCACCATCGTCAAAGGGGTCAGTGCGCGTCTGTGCATGGCCCTTGTGCTGCGCAATCAGGCCTACGGCGCCGACCAGCGCGCACACGCCGAAGATCGATCCCAGAATCGCGGCCAATGCCGGCACGAATACCGAGAGGATGATGCCGGCCACGCCGACGACCAGCAGTGCCCAAAACACCAACTTCGATGGTTTGACGTGACCGATCTTCGGGTTCGGCGGCACGAAATCATCGCCATAACGGTCCATGACATTATTTGTGTCAAGCCAGCTTGAGCCGGTGAAATCACGAGGTCCACGGCCTTGCGGGATATCGTCGGTGAACGTGCCGTGATCGAGGTCGTTGATCGATAGCAACGCCTCCTTCTCGCGGCGTTGCGCATGCTTCTCGAAGCGTTTGGCGTTGCGTGACTGCTCCACGGCCTTCAGATCGTCGGCGTGGGATTGGGTGAATTCGGCCCAGGCGGCGTCAAGGTCATCGGCGCCATCATTCGACGTGGCGTTTGGGTGTTCTTCGTCGGCATTGCTATTGTTGAGGTCAGTCATACCTATAACTCTAATCAAGCGGAGGCCAATCCGCTGGGAGGATCGTGAAGAATGCTCTACTGGTTTTTCGTGAAAGGCCTGGGACCGATCGCCATCCATCGCTTGGGGCCGACCGCCAAAGGGCTTGAGCATATTCCGCACGAGGGCGGCGCCATCATTGCGGCCAACCATCTTGCCGTCATCGACGACGCACTGCTGCCGTTGACCAGCCCACGCATGATTCACTTCATGGGTAAGGCCGAGTACTTCGAGGGCAAAGGCATCAAGGGCCGGTTCAAGAAGTGGTGGTTCACCTCCGTCGGCGTGTTCCCGGTGGATCGTTCCGGCGGTTCCAAGTCGCTCGGCGCGTTGAATCATGCCCGTGAGATTCTCGAGGACGGACACCTGTTCGGCATCCATATCGAGGGCACACGCAGCCCCGATGGACGACTGTACAAGGGGCACACCGGTGCCGCACGCCTGGCATATGAGACCGGCTGTCCGATCATCCCGACGGCCATCATCGGTTCACGTGAGTTGCAGGTGCCCGGCCAGGTCATTCCGGGCAAGGGCAAGACCGCGGTGATTTACGGCAAGCCGATCGAAGTCGAAAAGAAGCCGGCGGACCGGATCACTCATGACGATCTGCGTTCCTTGACCGATCGCGTGACCATGGAGATCCAGAAGATGAGCGGTCAGGAATACGTGGATGAGTACGCGCAGAAGATCAAGGAGCAGCTCAAAGCCAAGGAAGAGGCCTGATTCCTTCCGGGTTCCCGCAGGCGGGAACCCGGAAGATGACTTAGAACAGGGATGAGTACATTTTCAGGGTGACGGTGGTCGGCGTGCCGTCCTCCTGGCGCAAATGAACCTCAGTGCCGCCGACCGGATCCTGTGAGGCCACTTTCTTGTCCTGGCTGGAATCCAAGGTCAACTGCGAACTGATTTTCACGCTGAAGCCCAGCTTTTCCAGCGCGCTTTTTGCTTCGGATGCCTTTTGGCCCACATAATTCGGCAGGGTCACCGTTTCCGGACCCTTCGAAACGACCACATCCACCTCGTCTCCCCAATGCAGGGCGTCACCGGACTTGGCGGAAGCTGAAATCACTTGCCCTTGGGGAATCTTGTCATCGAACTGTTCAGTCCAGTTCGCAGTGATCTTGAGCTCATCCAGTGCCTGTTGCGCCTCATCCTGCGTCTTGCCGACGATATCCGGCATGGTCACGGGCTTCGGACCCTGTGAGAGCGTAACCGAAATCTTCGTGTTATGAGGCAACGTCGCGCCTGGATCGACGCTGATGCTCAGCAATGCGCCTTGCGGCACGTCCATCGAATAATCGTCGTCGGAGGCGGCGGTTTGTTCGATGTCATCGAAGCCGGCCTTTTTTAGCGCATTGATCGGATCTTTGCCGTTCGCACTGGTCGCATCGAGAATATCGGCGGGCACGGTCGCCTGCTTCACTCCTTGGGAAATCACGATTTTCACCTTCTGACCGTTCCTCTTGCTGACATGGTCGAGCACGTTCGCCGGATCAGTGGAGATGATGTTGCCTCTGGCGATGGTGTCGTCATAGGCTTTGCTGGTCGAGTATGGGATGTTGGCGACCTTCAGCAGCCGTTCGTATTCGCTCCATGAAGTATTGGTGATGCGGCAAGTCTGTCCGGTTGCGCATTGGATTCCCGTGGGGGTCGGCATGGTCCAGTAGCTACCGGGACCACGGTAATACCACCATGCCCAACCGCCGCCGATTCCGCCGATTACCAGCAGCGCCGCGACTGCGGCTGCGATGAGCGGTCCATGCGATTTGTTGCGTTGCTCCTTGACCTCGCCATTCTCGCTTGGTGTCCGCTGTCCGGTGAAAGACGGCGCGGCACCGCCGTTGCCCGTACCTGTTCCGATTACCTGCGTGGCGTCGGGTGTCCGCCGTGGAGCGTTCTCCTGCAGGAACGCCAGTGATGGTGGCAGTTGCGTGGTGGCGTCCGGCGACATGACGGTGGTCTTCGTCGGAGGCGCTGGTGGTTCGGGAATCGGCGAAACCATGGGCGCAGTGGCGTCATCGGGGCCAGTCACGTCGGTGGAAGGGGGCAAACGATATTGCCAATCCTCAATCGACAGTTTGGACTGCAGTCGTTGCAGCTCTTGCAACGCCACGGAGGCGTCGGCAGGGCGCGCATCGACGGATCGGGCGGCGATATGCGCTATGAACGCGGCCACATCCGCATTGATGCCGGGGCACTTTGTGGACACGGACGGTACATCCTCATGCACATGCTTGAATACGAGCGTCACCGGATTATCCGCAGTGAACGGCACCTCTCCGGTCAACATTTCCCATGCCATGATGCCTACGGAATACAGATCGCCTTGAGGGGTGGCCTGATTGTTTTCAATCATTTCCGGTGCCAGATAGGCCGCCGTACCAAGCAGCATCCCCGTCGAAGACAACGTGGCCTGCGAGGCGGCCTTCGCCAGACCGAAATCGGTGATCTGCACATGCCCGCGATCGTTGAGCAGGATATTCTCCGGCTTGATGTCACGATGCACCACGCCGGCACGGTGGGCCGAGGCAAGGCCATCCAGTGTTTCGCCCACGACGCGTAGTGTCTCGCGTACGCTGAACATGCCCTGCTGGTTCATTTCGTACCGTAGGTTCACGCCATGCACATACTCCATGACGAGATAGTCCAGACCATTGAATTCGCCGGTATCATACACCTGTACGATATGAGGGTTGGCGATGGCGGCCGCCGACTTGGCCTCGCGGTGGAACCGTTGTACGAACTGATCGCGATGGGGGCCCTGCGCCAATTGGGTGTGCATGATCTTGATGGCGACGGTGCGCTCCAGACGCTCGTCCATGGCCTGATACACCGTGGCCATGCCGCCTTCGGCGATTTTGCTGACGACCCGATAGCGGCCTTCGATGACTTGCCCTTCGGGTGCGTGTGAAGCTTCACTCATGGTTGATCCGTATGGTTCCTTCTGAAAATCTCTCGACAAGCGGTATCCTCACCTCAGTCTACAAGCAGGCTTTCGCGGATTCCGCAACGAGAACATGGGGGAGTGTTGCCGCCGCCTCTCCTAGACGACGGTCGGCACGAACCGCGCACAGGCCCTGATCAGCAACTCCTTGCGGTCATCTGGCACGTCCAACGCGTCGATGATGCTTTTCGAGGCGTTCCATAGATTACGAATCCGACCATGGGAACGTTCGATGGCTCCTGTTGACGCAAACAGCGTGATGGCCCGTCTCACCTGTTCCTCGCAGCGGGATGGCGCTTCCCACATGCCGATAAGCTCCGCACGTTCCGGCTCGTCGGCGCCGCTGAGGGCGTCGGCCAGCAATACGGTACGCTTGCCCTCACGAATGTCTCCGCCGACAGGCTTGCCGGTGTTGAGACTTGAGCCGATCACGTCCAGCAAATCGTCCGTAAGCTGGAACGCCAGACCTAACGGCAGGCCGATCGACATGGCAAGGTCGCGAGCGGCGGAGGCATCCAATCCTGCGGCGAGCATGCCGAATTTCAAAGGGGCGATGGTGGTATAACTGGCGGTCTTCCAACGGAACACGTTCAATGAGGCACGGACCAGTTCCTCGGGATCGTCCAGCGGATTCAACTCCACGGCAAGATCCAGCACCTGTCCGATCTCCACCTCGCGATGCATGGTCAGAAACGCGCCGACCACATCATCGGAACGTGATAGGCGACGTGCCGCACGGTTGGCGATATCCACGCTGGATGTCGCGAGCATGTCTCCCAACATGATGCCCAGGCCACGTCCTATCGCATCGCTATGCGTGCCGGAAGCCAGTGCCCGATGCGCGGACGGCCTGCCGCGGCGCAAATCGGAGTCATCAATGATGTCGTCGTGCACCAAGGCAGCGGTCTGGAACACCTCAACCGCGCAGGCCAGATCCAACACTGCGTCGAAATCGGCCTCCTTAGCGGCATCGGCGGCGAATGCGCGGAAGGAATCCAACGTCAGCAACGCGCGCAACCTTTTGCCGCCTTCGCTGGACGTGACCGCCTGACGGGCCACCGCATCGGCGACGTCTTTGCAGGAGGAAGCCACCGCATCGTCGGCATGCGGCGTGACGAAATCCTTCACCAATTCGACAATGCGGGACTCGATCTGTTCCAAATCCGTGGAGCTACTCATACCTTCAGTTATCCACAGCCTTTCGACAAGAGCGAATCTCAATATTCGCAACGCCTGCCACGGAAAAAACCGTTACGAAACGCCGAAGGGCGCATCCTCCGACCACAGGGGCGGAAAAAGAACGGATGAAGCCGTGCGATACGGCATAGTGCCTTCCAAGGGCCTGTTAGGACCCGAAAACCGAGAACGACCGAGGAGGTTCATGACATGGACGGTGTGAACGATGGCAACGATGGCAGGAAGTGCGGGTATGGGCAGGAACGTGGCCCATGTTCGCGCGTGCAGGAGCCGCGGACATCACAAACGGGCGACGGCGAACGCCCCATGCCATTTTCCGAGCGGGAACTGGACGCCACGGATCGAATACTTCGTGAACATTGCAGGGAGCAGGGTATGTATGACGCCATTCGCATGTATTTGCGGGAGCCACTCGATCATTGGATGGAGACGCTACGGTGCGGAGGCGATCTCGGTCGGACGGACATGGCCGCGCTCGCGGTCGGTATGAGCCGGACCCTGGCCATTCGTGATGCCCTGTTGATCTCGATCATCATCGATGAGGAACGTTGCCCGCGTGAGTTTCTGCTCGACTTCGCTTCACGGCCCATGCTGCCGCGCAATGCGCGTCGTCTGGAGGAGTTGCTCAGCGCATCGTTCCATGATGCCGCCACGCATCCCGATATGGCGCGTTGTGGCCGTGGCATTGGCATGTTGCTCGATATCATCGCGATGGTGCCGGAGTCCTACCATGTGCAGCCGCTGGCGGTAATCAGTTACGTCCTGTGGTGGCTGGGAGACGATCGCGCCATGCCGTGCGCGATGCGCGCCCTCGCGATCGATGAGGGGTGTTCGCTGGCAGCGATAGTCTGCTCGGCCGTGCATCGGCATGTCGGTCCGGCGTGGATCGGTGAAACCATAGGCGACACACCGTGAGTCGGATGAATGGCGCTGGGGGACTTCGCCGATTGGGGAATAATCGTCCTTGGAAGATGGTTTACTCACATAGTTGACGATTTGCCCTTGCCAGAAGTGGGCCCGTGTGGTATATGCTTCCGGCAGGATCATGCAGGAGGATAAGTTTGGCCACTAAGGAAACGACGGCGAGCACTGAACAGGCTGATCTGACCGATAAGACCACCTCCACGAAGAAAGCCCCCTCGCGCAAGGCCTCCACCAAGAAAGCTGCGGACAAGAAGACCCCGGCCACGAAGACCCCGCGTAAGACTACCGCGAAGAAGAAAGCTCCCGCCAAGAGGCAGGAGGAGCCGATCGAGGACGAAGATACCCTTGATGGCGAAGAGGATCAGGTCGATGAGGCCGATCTCGACGATTTCGACGATGATCTCGACGACGTCGACGCGGAAGACGATGAGGCCGATCTCGACGAGGATGAGGAATCCGAGCCTGAAGATGACGAGGATGAGGACGACGAGGAACGCAAGAAGCCTGAGGAGCCCAAGGAAAAGGGCGCTTTCGTCGTGCGAGATGATGATGACGACGACAATCTGACTCCGTCCGGCAACCCGAAGCGTCGTGTAATCGCTGCCGGCGCCACCGCCGATCCGGTCAAGGACTACTTGAAGCAGATCGGACGCGTAAGCCTGCTGAATGCGGAACAGGAAGTCGACCTGTCCGAACGTATCGAAGCTGGCCTGTATGCCCAGCATCTGTTGGACACCGAGGCCAGTCAGATGGATTTCAAGCGTAGGCGTGAGCTCAAGTGGGCGGCGAATGACGGCAAGAAGGCCAAGGACCATCTGCTGGAGGCCAACCTTCGACTGGTGGTGTCGCTTGCCAAGCGTTACACCGGCCGTGGCATGTTGTTCCTCGATCTGATCCAGGAAGGCAACCTGGGCCTGATTCGTGCCGTCGAGAAGTTCGATTGGAAGAAGGGCTTCAAGTTCTCCACCTATGCGACGTGGTGGATCCGTCAGGCCATCACCCGAGCCATGGCCGATCAGGCCCGCACCATACGTGTGCCCGTGCATATGGTCGAGGTCATCAACAAGCTGTCCCGTGTGCAACGTCAGATGCTGCAGGATCTGGGTCGTGAGCCTACGCCGGATGAACTGGCGCGCGAGCTCGATATGCCTGTCGAGAAGGTGCAGGAAGTGCAGAAGTACGGGCGTGAGCCGATTTCGCTGCACACCCCGCTAGGTGAGGATGGCGATTCCGAGTTCGGCGATCTGATTGAGGATACCGACGCCATCGCACCGTCCGATGCGGTCGCCTTCTCGTTGCTGCAGGAGCAGTTCAAGCAGGTGCTCGAAACCCTGTCTCCGCGTGAAGCCGGCGTTATCAAGATGCGTTACGGCTTGGAAGACGGCCAGCCGAAGACATTGGATGATATCGGCCGTGTGTACGGCGTGACCCGTGAACGTATTCGCCAGATCGAGTCCAAGACCATGTCGAAGCTACGCCACCCGTCCCGTTCGCAGACGCTGCGCGACTTCCTGGATCAGTGATTCGAACGGAAAAACGTATGGACGAAGTCGGGAAATCCCTGAAAGAAGTGGATTTCCCGACTTCTCTCGTGTAACCGACACAACCGTGGAATGAGGAGTATGGCCAAGGATAATTACGGCGCAGGCAGCCTAACCGTGCTGGAAGGTCTGGACGCGGTGCGCAAGCGTCCGGGCATGTACATCGGCACGACCGACAGCCAGGGTCTGATGCACTGTCTGTGGGAGATCATCGACAACTCCGTCGATGAGGCCCTTGCCGGTGCCTGCAACCATATTGTCGTGACGTTGCATTCCGATGGTTCCGTCGAAGTCGCCGACAACGGCCGTGGCATTCCCGTCGACGTGGAACCGAAAACCAAGCTTACCGGCGTGGAAGTGGTGCTCACCAAGCTTCACGCCGGCGCGAAGTTCGGCAATTCCTCCTATGGCGCTTCCGGCGGTTTGCATGGCGTGGGCTCTTCGGTGGTCAACGCTTTGAGCTCCCGACTTGACGTCGAAGTGGATCGTGACGGCAAAACGCATCACATGTCGTTCCACCAGGGACATCCCGGTGTGTACGCCGATGCGGATCCGGAGCATCCGTCTCCCGATTCGCCGTTCAAACGCACGCGCAAGAACCGTCCGACCGAGTTGGAGATCATCGGCAAGGTCAGTCCGAAGACCACCGGTACCCGTATCCGATATTGGGCCGATCCGGAAATCTTCAATGACACCGCCGAATTCAGTTATGAGCAGCTTATCGACCGTGTACGTCAGACCAGTTTTCTGGTACCGGGACTGAAAATCACCGTCATTGACGAGAATATTCCCGAAACCGGTGACGAATCCATCGACGAAATGCGGGAGATCGACGTACCGGCGGACGGAACGTCGGATGCCGTGGTGGACGCTACGGACGAGGTGGACGATACGGATAATATCGGATCGGCGATCGAAGGCTTCGATGAGGTAGCGGTAGACAATGCCGACGAAGTTGAGAGCCCAGAGAACGCTACCGGTGATGAGCAACCGGAGCAACCGTCGCAACCGGCGCGACAGCGCTACGGTCACGCGCGTGTCGAGGAATTCTGCCACAACGGTGGGGTGAAGGACTTCGTCGACTTCCTCTCCAAAGGCGAGGCGGTCTCCGACATTTGGCGCATCACCGGTGACGACACTTATGTCGAGGAGACCCAGGCCGTAGGCGAAGGCGGCGAACTGCACGCGCAGAAGGTCACCCGCGACTGTGCCGTCGATATCGCCATGCGTTGGACCGACGGTTACGACACCACCATGCGCAGCTTCGTGAACGTGGTCGAAACTCCCGGCGGCGGTATGCATGTGGATGGTTTCCTGCAAGGCATCACCAAACAGATCCGCAAGGCCGTGGAGGACAACGCACGCAAGCTCAAGGTGAATCTCAAGGATTCCAACATGAAGGTCGAGCGCGACGACATCATGGCCGGCCTCGTGGCCGTGGTGACCGTACGTATCGCCGAACCCCAGTTCCAGGGGCAGACCAAGGATGTGCTGGGTACCGCGCAGGTCAAACCGATCGTCACCCGCATGACCGACAGGCAGTTCGGCGAGATGATCACCGGTTCCAAGCGTGGCTACAAGGAGCAATCCGGCCGCGTACTTGAAAAGATCGTCGGTGAGATGCACGCCCGCATTCAGGCGCGTAAGACCAAAGAGGTCACCCGCCGTAAGAATGCGCTCGAATCCGCTTCCATGCCGCCGAAACTGTCTGATTGCCAACCGGGCAACGATGATGTGGCGGAACTGTTCATCGTCGAGGGCGATTCCGCATTGGGTACCGCCAAGGCCGCACGAAACTCCGGTTTCCAGGCGTTGTTGCCGATTCGAGGCAAGATTCTCAACGTGCAGAAGGCCTCACTGGCGCAAATGCTGTCGAACAAGGAATGCGCAGCCATCATTCAGGTGGTCGGCGCGGGTTCCGGGGCCAGTTTCGATATCGAGCAGGCACGATACAACAAAATCATCATGATGACTGATGCCGATGTCGATGGCGCGCATATCCGCATTCTGCTGCTCACGCTGTTCTACCGCTACATGCGTCCACTCATCGAGCACGGTCACGTGTATGCCGCCGTTCCGCCATTGCATCGCATCGCCCTGACCGGCGCGCATAAGGGCGAGTACATCTATACCTATTCCGATGACGAGCTGGCCGGCAAACTTTCCGAGCTCGAGCGCAAACATATCGCCTATAACGATGACATTCAGCGCTACAAGGGCTTGGGTGAGATGGATGCCGACCAGCTCGCCGACACCACCATGGATCCGCGTACGCGCATGCTGCGCCGTATCCGCATGGAGGACGCCGAACAGGCCAACGAGATCTTCAGTCTGCTCATGGGCGATGACGTGCCGCCGCGCAAGGCGTTCATCGTCGAGAACGCCGATGATTTCGACCGTTCCAAGATCGATACCTGATCGTCGTCCGGTCCGGTTCCGCCGCATCGGGCATGCCGGTGGACACTGAAATTTTCCCGAACGATAATGCAAGCCACTGGTTACCGATCGGTAGATAGATGTGTCTAGAATACTAGTCGAGAAAACGTTGTCGTAACCGTATGCCGCCAAAGGAGACGAGATTGGTCAATCTCCTACTTGCCGTAATCTACGTGGCCTTCATCAGCCTTGGTCTACCCGATGCCGTACTTGGTGCCGCATGGCCCACCATGAGTACCGATCTGGGCGCTCCCGTATCATGGGCGGGCGGCATTTCCATGGTCATTTCGGCAGGTACCATCGTCTCCGCATTGATGTCGGATCGTATGACCCTGCGATTCGGCGCCGGCAAGGTCACCGCCATATCGGTGGCATTGACCGCACTGGCCCTGTTCGGATTCTCCATGGCCCCGAGCTATTGGGTGCTGATCCTGTTCGCCGTTCCATATGGCCTCGGTGCCGGCGGCGTGGATGCGGCCCTCAACAATTATGTGGCCATCCATTACGAAAGCCACCACATGAGCTGGTTGCACGCCATGTGGGGTATTGGTGCGCTGACGGGCCCATACATCATGGGATATGCGTTGAATGCGGGACAAGGCTGGTCATGGGGGTATCGTTACATCTCCATCCTGCAGATCGTCTTGACGGCCATATTGATTTTCAGCCTGCCGTTATGGAAACAACGGGTTCCGCAACCGCAAAGCATTGAGACGGAACCTTCGGCAGACATCACTGAGCAATCCGCCGCCGAAGGGCTTGCCCAGGAGCCATCTCGCGAACCACTTGGCATTCGAGGGGTGCTTGCCATCCGCGGCGCACGCGAGATTCTCATCATGTTCTTCTGCTATTGCGCACTGGAACAGACCGCCATGCTATGGGCCAGCAGCTACATGGCACTCGGCAAGGGCATCGACAAGACCACGGCGGCCATGTGGGCCAGTCTGTTCTGCATCGGCATCACCGTTGGTCGTTTGCTGAGCGGTTTCGTCACCATGAAATTCAACGATCCGACCATGATTCGCATGGGGCAGGTCCTTGTGTTGCTTGGCGTTGTGGTCATGTTGCTACCGTTGCCGCAGCATCTTGGCACCATTGTCGGTCTGATGGTCGTCGGACTCGGCTGCGCGCCGATTTATCCGTGCGTCATCCACTCCACGCCGACGTATTTCGGCGAAGACAAGTCGCAGGCCATCGTCGGCATGCAGATGGCCTGCGCCTATGTCGGGTCGATGTGCATGCCGCCGGTGTTCGGCCTGATCGCACAGCATGTCACCATCACCTTGTTCCCGTGGTATCTGGTCGTTTTCCTTGTGCTCATGATCGTCATGCATGAATCCCTGCGCAGGAAGTGCGGCGGTCAACGAATCGGCTGAATCGATGCGACTGTACCAAAGCCGTGGAATGCGTTGTAGGTTTCGCATATCCAGTAGGGATTGCTGAAGCCAAGCGCCACATACCAGACGATGAACAGCGCGACGAGCGTTGCGATCAACGGAAGGCGCTGCACTTTCAGTCGGACCAGGCACAGCAGGATCGCGACTGCCAGTAGTGCGATGAACGTCATCGAGACATAGCGCAGCCATGTCAACCCGTATGCGTCAATATACAGGCCGAGGCGCAACGCCGCAGAAACGAGCATGATGGCGGTCTCCGTCATCAACGCGATCAGCGAGACCGTCAGTGAGCGTGTGCACGGCGTGAAGGTGAGCGCAACTGCGAAGATGGTCAGATTGATCGCCGTGACCGTCAGCAGCTGGAAGAAGCCGCTGCGCGCGTAGTCGCTGTAGGTCAGTCCGTCAGGCAATGCGATAGAGCCGTTCATGAACAATCCCGCAAACAGAAAGCGGAATTGCACCACGCAGAACAACGCGTATACGAGTAGTGTCATCAACAATACCACGATGGTCGTTGTCGTGCCCAATGTGATGCGGCGTTCCGGGAGTGGCGATGCGGGCTTGCCATCAAGTCCGATGAGCAGCGAGCACAGGAACGGCCATGGCAGAAGAACGATGGTCGCATGAAGGATGAAATCCGTCGGGTCGATGTGCCCGAAAACGTTCGCCAGCTCATATCGGAACACAAGGTCGGCGTCCGCCAGCAGCGGGACGATCGCCAACAGCACGGGAATCGAAACAAGCAGGGCCATGCCGATTTCGCGGGCTTTCGAGCGCTTTCCCGATGCGGTGGCGAATCGGGCGAACAGGATTGCACATGGCTCGAAGAAACCTTTCAGCTTCACGAATGGCTGTATGAACCAGCCGGTGATCCAGCTCCACGCGACTTGGAACGGGTGCCGCACGTCATATTGGCCGTTGACCAGTTGGCAATGCAGCATCAGCAGGGCGGGCTGGGCCAATGCCGTGGTCAATGCATATTCCAGATTGTTCGAGTATGACCATACGGACGAGAACAGCGCTTCCCATATGCCGATGGCGATGATGCTTCCTGAGACCAGCCAGACGAGCGGACGCTTGCGGGCGGTCCGCCAGTGCAGCGCGGTGAGCGCCGTGGTGCATATCACCCAGAACAGCGGCACCGCGTAGCCGGACAGCCATGTTGGGGTGATGTCGCAGACCAGCCGGTCGAAGGCGAATGTGATTGCCAGCGCCACGCAGATGGTGACAATGGTGCGTTGGGTGATCGGTCGGCTCGCCATCTCCCGCCGCCTGGTTGTGGGATCCACCTCCGGCTTGACGTTCTGCGGGCCGGATGCGGCAGGTAGGGGATTGGCCACCGGTTGTGCCTGGGATTGAAATGCCGTCATGCGGAGCCTTTCGGTGATGGTACGTAGTGTGTATGGCGCCATCGTAAGCTATCGAAAAACGATAGGAATATATCGATGGACTTACTTTCACAAGATTTGCATATCGAGTTTCGATAGATTATTATCGATATTCAAAAATAGGATGGGAGATCTGTCATGTCGGATCGTTTGGTATGCCGTTGCGGGGTGATTGGTGCGTTGCGTGTGCTGATCATACTGTTCGCCGTGTGTTGTTTGGGATTGCAGATAGGTCTGTTCGTGGTTGCGTGCGGCGTCGCGGCCGCGCACCCCCATGCCGATGCGTTGCATTGGCTGTACGTGATCGATGGTGCGCTGATGGTCGCCTGCTTCGAGATCGCGCTGATTCCGTTGTGGCGATTGTTGACCCTCGCCAGGCGGCGCGATGTGTTTTCCGGCGAGGCGGTGCATTGGACGAACGGTATTCTTGCGTGCGCCGGAGCCGAGGCCGTATTGGTGGTCCTGCTGATGCTGTCTCAGATCTGGATGTCGCCTTCGATGTTGTTGGCCGATGTATTGGGCGTCGAACGGGATCTGGTGCGATTCGCCATATTGGGCGCAGGTCTGGTTTCCTTGCTGCTGATTGCCGCGTTCGAGCTGCTGATGCTGGTAATGCGCTCATTGCTGATGCAGGCCATCGAACAGCGTGATGAGTTGGCGGCGGTGATTTGATATGGCGATTCGTGTGAACCTCGATGTGATGCTTGCCAGACGCAAGATGAGCGTCAACGAGTTGGCCGAGGCGATAGGCATCACGCCGGTCAACGTTTCGGTGTTGAAGAACGGACGGGCCAAGGCGATTCGATTCTCCACGCTTGACGCCATCTGCCAGACGCTGGGTTGTCAGCCCGGCGATGTGCTTGAGTGGGTCGACGACGATAAGGGCTGACGTCTGTGACTGATGTCATAATCGAACGTATGTACGAATGTCTGAACCTGTTTTCGGAGCCTACCAAGGCATGGTTCGAGCATGCGTTCAAATGCCCGACTGACACGCAAAGGCAGGCATGGCCGGCCATTCGCTCCGGTGGGAACGTGCTGGTGACTGCGCCCACCGGCTCCGGTAAGACCCTGTGCGCGTTCCTTTCGGCAATTGACGGGCTGATGGGGGAGTCTGCCGCAGGTACCGTCGGTGATGGTGGAAACACGTCGGGAAAGCCCAAGCGCGGCGTCAGGGTGTTGTACATCTCGCCTTTGAAGGCCTTGGGCGTCGATGTGGCGAAGAATCTTGAAACGCCGTTGTGCGGCATAGCCGATCAGTGCAAGGCCTCGGGATTGCCCGCGCCGAAAGTCCGGGTCTGCATACGCAGCGGCGACACCGCACCGAAGGAGCGGCGCGCCATCGTCAACCATCCGCCGGATATTCTCGTCACCACTCCGGAATCGTTGTTCCTGATGCTCACATCCAAGGCCCGGCGCATCCTTTCGACCGTGGAGACGGTGATCGTCGATGAGGTGCATGCCGTCGCAGGCTCCAAACGTGGCGCGCACCTTGCCTTGAGTCTGGAACGGTTGGATGGCCTCGTCGGTCATCCGGTGCAACGTATCGGTCTGTCCGCAACCGTGAATCCACCCGAGGAGGCCGCGCGATTCCTTGGTGGCGCGCAAGCGGTGCGGATCATCAATTCCGGAACGCGCCCCGCAATGGATTTGAAGGTCGTGGAACCTCTAGAGTATGTGCATGGTCCCAAATCCTCCGAAGCCAGGCGTCGGGCTGGCGGTGTGGATTCTCCGAATCCCCGTACTCCGCGTATTTCCGGAGTGACTCCGGCCATGGAATCGCTTGCCGAACGCAAGGGCATCATTCGAAAAGCGACGACCGGGAGTCCCGCTTCGCCAGGACTGGTAGGCGGTTCGGTATGGCCGGCCATAGAACGCAGCGTTCTCGACGAAATACTGAAGCATCGCACCACACTCGTATTCGTCAACTCCCGAGGGCTGGCGGAAAAGCTCACCGCATGCCTCAACGACATGCATGCCGGCATGTGCCGTTCCGAGCCTCACGACGTTGGTTCACCGGAAGGACGTGAAGGATTCGCCGGGCACTACGATTCCGTGATTGGATCGACCACCATGCTGGTCGGGTCCCATGCAGATGGTGATGCGATCGCCATGGCCCATCATGGATCCGTGTCGAAAGACAGGCGCAAGCAAATCGAGGAGCGGCTCAAACGAGGCCAACTGCGATGCGTGGTGGCCACTTCCAGCCTTGAACTCGGCATTGACATGGGGTCGGTGGACCTAGTGATTCAGATCGCACCGCCGTTGTCGATCTCTTCGGGATTGCAGCGGGTAGGACGCGCCGATCATCAAGTCGGGGGAGTGTCGCATGCGTTGTTCTACCCGATCACGCGCGAACAGATCATCGGTACGGCCGCCTGTATCGAAAGTATGCGGGCAGGTGATATCGAACCGTTGACGATTCCGATCAATCCGTTGGATGTCCTTGCCCAACAGACCGTGGCCGCGGCGGCCATGGACGATCTTGATCCTGACGAGTGGTATGGGCGGGTGCGCAAGGCGGCCTCCTTCACGGATCTGGATCGGTCGATCTTCGATGCGGTGATGGGCATGATGACCGGTGCCTATGATAGCGAGGACTTTTCCGTATTCCGCCCACCACTGCAGTGCAACGAGGAATCCGGACTCATCTCCGCACGTCCCGGGGCGCAACGCCTGGCCGTGACCAGTGGCGGAACCATCCCCGACCGAGGCATGTACACCGTGGTGCTTCCCGAAACGGACTGCGGTCCCGGCCCGCGGAGGGTAGGCGAGCTTGACGAAGAGATGGTCTATGAGTCACGCGAAGGCGACGTGATCACCTTGGGTACCTCCACATGGCAGATTCAGGAGATCACGCGTGATCGTGTGGTGGTGGTTCCTGCTCCCGGGCGTACCGCGCGGCTACCGTTCTGGCATGGCGAAGGTGATGGGCGGGACTATGGCTTCGGTCTCGCCCAAGGCCGGTTCCTCCGTGAGATCTCCCAAGGACTACGCGCGCGGACGGCTGAAAACTTCAGGCATGCGAACGTTGACGGTGTCGATGTCGAATCACGCTTCGATGCGAGGATCATCGCGCGACTGCGCCGTGACGGACTCGATGACAACGCCATCGGAAATCTGGCCGACCTGCTCGAAGAGCAACGTGCCATCACCGGCATAATCCCGAATGACCGTGAACTGGTCATCGAACGTTGCAGGGACGAAGAGGGCGACTGGCGCATTATCATCCATTCGCCATACGGAAGACGCGTACACGAGCCGTGGGCCATGGCCATCACCACGCGCATCAGGCAGCGATATGGGTTCGATGGGCAGGTGTATGCGGCCGATGACGGCATCATCATCCGCCTGCCGGATGTCGATGGTGCCCTGCCGATCCGTGAACTGGTGTTGTTCGATCTCGACGATCTACACCGCATCATCGAAGCGCAAGTCGGCGAAAGCGTGCTGTATTCGGCACGATTCCGTGAATGCGCGGCGCGCTCGCTGTTCCTGCCACGCACTGATCCCGGCAGGCGCGTGCCGCTTTGGCAGCAACGACTGCGTGCCGCCCAACTGCTTAACGCGGCCCGTGCACGTCAGAACTTCCCGCTACTGCTGGAGACCGCGCGCGAATGCCTGCAGGATGTGTACGACCTGCCGGCGTTGCGGCGAATCATGACCGGACTGAACTCCGCAACGATCGCACTGAGCGATGTGACCACTGAAACGCCGTCGCCATTCGCGGAAAGCATGCTTTTCGGATTCGTGGGTGCGGTCATGTACCAATACGACGTGCCGCAGGCCGAGCGCAGCACGCGATTGCTGTCCATGGATCCAGAGGTACTGGAACGTCTGCTTGGCGGCACCGACATGTCCACCGTACTGGATGCCGACGTAATCAGACAGGTTGCGCACGAGTTAGCCGAAAAGACCTTCTGGAACGATCTGGATAAAGGCGACGTTACCGGTCGAGTGACCCGCTATGCCAAAACGCATGGTCCATTTGTCGCGGACCGGATGATTGCCGATCTGGACATCGATGCCGTTCAGGCTGTGCGCGCCCTCGATATGCTTCATGCCAAGGGGGATCTGCTTACAGGCCACTTCGCTGATGCCGAGGCATTGGCTGATGCCGCATTGACGGATTCCGACTCCGCTGATGTTCGTTCGCTGATTGCGCACTCTTCGTCTCCTCGCGCGGGGACCATTGGCGAAACCGATTATGGAACGTCGTCGCAGCAGTGGCTGCATAGGGACGTCTTTCGCCGTATCCGCTCTAGGTCCCTTGCCAAGGCGCGTAACGCCATCAAACCGGTCAGCCCGCAGACCTACCAGGCTTTCCTGCTTGACCGTCAGGGAGTCGGTCCGGTCGGCGGTGAACGCTATGAGGGCATTGACGGTCTGATGCGTGTCATCGAACAGCTCGAAGGTGTGTCTTTGGCCGCCCAGATCTGGGAGTCCTCCGTGTTTTCGACGAGAGTGCGCGGATATCATCCTTCCATGCTTGATGAGCTGATAGCCTCCGGCGACGTGATCTGGGTTGGCGAAGGGGGCGGCGACACGGCCGCCAAGGAGGTCGGAAACATCGCATTCTATCCGGCCGATTCGCCGCTGGTCTCCGAAACGGTCGCATCGGATACAGCCGAAGACGATGAGGCCCTGACCGTACCGCAGGCCATCATCACGGCATTGCAGGATGGTGGCGCCTTCCATGCGTCACAGTTGTCGGCGACCGCCAAATCGGTGTGGGAGCGGCATGCCGAGGCGCAAGTGGACGAAACCACGGGCGAAATCATCGTTCCCGCATGGGGCGAAAGCCAATTCGAGGAAGCGCTTTGGTCACTCGTATGGCAGGGCAGGGTGACCAACAGCTCTTTTGCTCCCGTACGGGCACTGATGCAAGGTTCCGGAATCGCACGTGCGCCAAGGGCCACCTTACGCAGGCGAGTACGCATGCATACTGCGGTGCCGATGACACTGGGCGGATTGTGGTCCGCGGTCGTCGCGCCAAGGCCGATCGAAAACGGAACGGCGACATCGAACGGTGGCATGGAGGAACGTGAAATAGCGCGGATCGAATCATTGCTGGATCGATACGGCGTCATCGCGGCCCCACTCATCGATAAAGACCGAATTGCCGGCGGATTTTCAAGGCTGTATCCCGTTCTGAAACGTATGGAAGAGCACGGCATGCTGGTGCGGGGCCTGTTCGTAGATGGCTTCGGTGCGGCGCAATTCGCCGGTCACGATACCGTGGACGCGTTGCGCAGTGAAAACCAGTGGCATAGCCAATCCTGTGTGGCGCTTGAGGTGACCGATCCCGCGAGCCTTACGGGCGCGGCAATCGCATGGCCTGAACTTGAGCCGACGAAAACCGAGAAGGCTGATGGCTCGCGTGGTGCGAAGCCGGCACGCAGAACGGGGTCGATCGTCGTATTCAAGGAAGGTGAGCCTGTGCTGTTCGCCGTGCCGAAAAGCCATAGGATCATGGCGTTTACCGATGCCGAAGGCACCTTGCGCCAGGCCTGTTCGGAACTCGTCTACGCGCTGCAGCGTCAGTCCGGCGGTAGCATCAGCTTCAACGAGATGAACGGCATATCGCTAAAACAACGCAACAAATACATGCGGCTGCTCCATGCCGCAGGCTTCACGGAAAGCCCGCAAGGCATGAAACTCTATCGCTGACGATCAACCGGCAACGGCGATGGGGGCGGCCATATCCGTACCGGAGCCGTCGCGACGCATGTCGGGTTTGGGCAACTCCACACCGGAGCCACCCTCTGTGGAGGCATGAATCGGATATGCGCCCACGAAAGCGAAGATCAGCGTATTCTGACCTTTCAGGAACCGTTGCGAACGTACGCCACCAGTGCCTCGGCCCTTGGTCGGGTACATCTCCAACGGCGTGACCTTCGCCGCGCCGTTCTCCGTACCCGGCAACGCCTCGGAATCACCAGCGACGGTCAGCACCACGGCGCCGGAAGCGGAGAACAGACCATTCTCGCCTTCGTCATACGTCCAAGCGACCTTTTCGGCCGGAACCACGGCGAATGCGGCGACCGAGCAGCCGGTGGCCAAACGAATGCCCGCCATGCCACCGGCGGTACGGCCCTGTGGTCGCACGTTCTTCGCCTCGAATGTCAGCAGCGAGGAATCCGTGGATACGAACACCAGACGATCCCCATCCCGCGCTTCGGCCGCGGCCAGAACCTCATCACCGTCCTTCAGGTCGATGACGCTCCAGGAATCCATGGTGGTTGGTGACTCGCGATTCCAGCGTTTGACCACACCGTTGCGCGTACCCAGCGCCAGCGGAGCAGGTTCGGCGCCATCGCCATCCTTGCCGGCATCGTCCACGGAGGGCATTGCGATGGCGGCGATTACACGTTCGCCGCGAATCGGATCGGTGTTTTCCGTCATGCCTAGCAATTCCTCGGCTTTCACGCCGCCGGAAACGTTCAACGGGCCGTCCGGGGCGACGGCCGGCAACTCGACCACATGCGCCAACACCAGGCGACCTGCGGAAGTGATCAGCCCGTATGAGGAGCGTGTGGTCGTGCGGAAGATCGAAACGATCTGGTCATCCTTGGTTCGCGCATCCGAGCCGGAACGGTTTTCCCAACGTTCCACGGCATCCTCATGGGTGCGAGCGATCAGACCGGTGGCGCTCAGCATCACTGCACAGGGTTCGTCATCGATCTGCAAGGCGGTCGCGGTCGCATTATCCTCGCCGGCTTTTTTCGCGGCTTTCGCGGCGGCGGCCACGTCGGCGGCTGCCGAAGACACGGTCGCGGCGGTGCGGGCGGCAGCCAGCGCGGTGGCGGAAACACCATCATCGCCATGCGCGGTCACCGGTACCAGACCGCCGTCGGCATCCTCGTCCAACAGCACGGTACGTCGTGGTGTGCCATATGCGGCGACGGCCTCGTCCATCTCATCGATCACCACACCGTCCAAGGCTTCGTTGGAGGCGAGGATGCGCTCCAGCTCTTCGATGCGTTGCTTCAGATCGTCGCGTTCGGCCTCAAGTTCGATACGGCTCATCTTCGTCAGGCGGCGCAGACGCAAGTCGAGAATGTACTGCGCCTGAATGTCGTCCAAATCGAATACGGCAATCAGTCTGGTTTTTGCGGCCTCGGCGTCATCGGAGGACCGAATCACCTGAATGACCTCGTCGATATCGACCATGGCCAACAGCAGGCCTTCGACCAGATGCAGGCGCTCCAACGCCTTCCGTCTGCGGAATTCGCTACGGCGGCGAATCACCACACGACGATGATCCACCCACACCTTGAGCATTTCCTTCAATCCCATGGTGTGCGGACGACCGTTGACCAGAGCTACATTGTTGATGGTGAAATTGTCTTGCAGGGGCGTGTGCCTGAACAGCTGTGCCAACACGGCATTTGGATCGAAACCGGTCTTGATCTCGATGACCAACCGTGTGCCGTTATGTCGATCCGTCAGGTCGATCGCACCGGAAATGCCCTCCAGCTTGCGATTCTTCACACCTTCGGAAATACGCTCCAACACACGTTCCGGTCCCACCATGAACGGCAGTTCCGTCACGACAATGGCCTTCTTGCGTGCCGTCACGTTTTCGATATGCGTCACCGAACGGGTGGTCAGTGCGCCACGGCCGCTCTCATATGCCTCGCGAATGCCGCTCCGCCCCACGATTACGCCGCCGCTTGGCCAATCCGGACCTGGCACATACCTCATCAGATCCTCCAACGTGGCATCGGGGTGACGCATCAGATGCTTGGCCGCCGCCACGACTTCGCCGAGATTATGCGTGGCCATGTTCGTGGCCATGCCGACCGCGATGCCGGAACCGCCATTGACCAGCAGATTCGGAATGGCCGAGGGCAGAACGGTCGGCTCTTGAAGCTTGTTGTCATAGTTGGGGGTGAAATCGACGGTGTCCTCGGCGATGTCCGCGTTCATGCCGAGTGCGGCCTGTGCCATACGCGCTTCGGTGTAGCGGGATGCCGCCGGCCCGTCATCAAGGGAACCGAAATTGCCGTGGCCATCCACCAAGGGCAGACGCATCGCGAACGGTTGGGCGAGACGCACCATGGCCTCGTAGATTGCGGAATCACCATGCGGATGGAGCTTGCCCATCACCTCGCCGACCACACGTGCCGATTTCATATATGGGCGGTCGGGAGAGAGATTCATCTGGCCCATCTGGTAGATGATGCGGCGTTGCACGGGCTTGAGACCGTCCCTGGCGTCAGGCAGTGCACGCGCATAGATCACTGAGTATGCATACTCGAGGAACGACTTGCTCATTTCCTCGTTCAGAGGCGTCTCGACGATGTGCTCCTTGACCGTACGCGGGTCGAAAGCGGGTTGTGCCGGTTTGCGGTGCGATACCATGCAGTGATTCTCCCTCACAGTCGTCGGACGGTAATCAACCTGCCCATATTACCAGCCGGTAATGTCGAACTCCATGCATCGCAATGCATGCGGTCCTGCCGAAAGCGTGATGATTTCGCGTTCGGTGAACGTCCATACGATCCCGATATGCCGGCTTCTGACGCGACGCGGTGATTGAATGGAAGACATGAGTATTGAAGTGCCGCATATGCAGGAGCTGCTTTCCATGACCTCGCCCGCGCGATACGGCGACGGCAGGTCGGCGAAAATGGGCGAACGCGGGGGAGCGCTGCATCTTTCGGCGGTGCTGCCGGCGATTTCCGCAGCCCTTGGCCATCCAATCCCGACCGCGATTCATCGGGATCCGCTCTCCCTGCAGACCGTGTTGGGACTTCCCGATGCGCGATCGGCGGTCATCGTGCTGGTTGACGGTCTTGGCTACTGGAATCTCAATATGAGACTCGGCCATGCGCCATACCTGCGTTCGCTGATGAACGATTCCGTCAACCAACGCCCGATTGCTACCTGCATGCCAAGCACCACGGTGGCCGCCATGGCCTCGTTCGGTACCGGCACATGCCCCGGATTGACCGGCATGACCGGATATACGCAGCTGAATCCGAACAATGGCGAAATCTGCCAGCTGATATCGTTCAAAAACGCGATGGCCCCACTTGATCTGCAACGCCAGCCCACGGTATTCGAGCGTCTTGCCGAACAGGGTGTACGCGTCACCAGTTCCGGATTGCCTAAATTCGCGTTCTCGGCGTTGACGCAGTCTTCGTTGCGTGGTACCGACTACATCTCCAATACGGATCCGCGCACGAGGATCGCGGTTGCCGCAAGGGCCGCACGAAGGCCGGGATTGACCTATGTCTATCTGCGTGATACCGACAAGGTCGGCCATAACTATGGTTGGGATTCCGACAAGTGGATCGGGGCCTTCGAACGTGTGGACGGTCAGCTTGGGCTGCTCAGACGCAGCCTTCCCAAAGGGACGCTGATCGTTGTCGTCGCGGATCATGGCATGATCGCCGCTGATCCACAACAACGCATCGACATAGCCGGGGAGCCCCGGCTATCCCAAGGTGTGGCGAGTATCGGCGGCGAACCACGTTGCGTGATGCTCTATGCCGAACATGGCGAGAACCCTGAGGACATCGCCATGAGATGGCGTGATTTCCTAGAGGAGCGGGCGCAGGTGCGTACGCGTGCCGAGGCGATTGCACAAGGCGTGTACGGGCCGGTCGAACCGTATGTGGAACCGATGTTGGGTGATGTCATCGTGTCGGCCGCACAATCCGTGACCATCGTCGACTCACGGACGCAGGCCGAGAAGGCGACGCACCTGCCTAGCGTGCACGGATCGTTGACCATGCTGGAATCGGACATTCCCTGTCTGATTGACATGGCCTAGCAGCGTGCCGCAAGGTCAGTCGCCGAACAGAATCTCATCCCAGCTGGGCACTGCGGAACGTCCGGCACGACGTTTCGCCTTCGTGGCGCCTTGGCCATGTTCGTCAGGCGTCGAAGCCGTGTGGGACGATGTTTCGCCCTTCGTCTGCGGCGAGTCCTGTTCGGGCTGCGCCTGCATGTCGGATTCGCTCGGGGACTGCGGCATCGGCACGGCGCCGACTCCTTCGGGAATCGGCGGGGTCGTTGCGATCGTGCCCGAATCAATGGGGGACAACGGTACGGAGGGAGCGGCTGATTTCGGCCGGGCGGCTGGCATGGTCGGCTCAGGCGTGTTCCAGGCTGAGACGGTCTGTTCGATGCGGGCGGAGCGCGCGGAATTGCCAGGCAGATTCAACGATGCCAGAAAATCCTCATCCACCGTATGATCTTCGGCGCCTCCCGTTTTAGGCGTGTCCTGTTCGCCGATGAGTTTCTTGGCGGTTGCATTGAGGCAAGTCACGGCGTTGTCGTGCATGTTCCATGTCCATTCGGCACGGATGGTGCGACCGTTGGATGTGAATTGCGCGGTGATTTTCCATGGCTCCAGACCGCGTCGCGTAGCCTTCCAAGTCACGTCCTCCAAACGGACGCGGGCCGCCGCGAACGTGCGTTCGATGAGCTCGGAAAGCGTGCGTACGCGGCTCTCCTTCGGTGCCGGAACAGCGAGGAACTGCTCGATGGCATACTGCTTTTCCGTTTCGACCGCGGCCGAGAAACGCCGAACAAGAGCCTCGCTCAAAGCGTATCGTTCCGCGACTCGCGCGGGATCGGCACCGGCGCGAATCAGCGACTGAATCTGTGAGATCGGCAACGTTGTGGACGTATGCGGCTGGTGCTCCCGTTGTACTTCGGAACGAATCTGTTTCGCCTCCAAAATGGCTCTCTCAAGCGCATCATCGACCTTTACGGCGAATTTTCCGGCACCTGAAACAAAGACGAGTTCACCGGTTTCCCCCACATGATCGAACCGGGCTTCCTCGAACGGATTTTCAGGCATGAGCGCACCACTTTCCTTCTTCGGGCATCAGATATTTCCATTGTGCCGCACGTGTCGGATTTTACGAGTATTTCGAATCGTGTATCCTATGCGGGGTAAATGTCATGTATTCTATGGCGCATAGGCACCATAGATGACGAAAGGAATCGCGATGGCACAGGATTATGATTCCCCGCGTAACAAGGACGAGGACGAGGAGTCGCTCCAGGCTCTGGGCAAAAGCTCGCAGAATTCCTCCAACGATATGGACGATGACGAGAACGCCATTGCCGAGGACTATGAGTTGCCCGGCGCCGATCTGAGCAATGAAGACGCTTCGGTGACCGTCATTCCCATGCAGGGAGATGAATTCATCTGTTCTGAATGCTTCCTGGTGAAGCATCGCAGCCAGCTGGCCTACACCACCGAGGATGGGCAGCCCGTCTGTCAGGAGTGCGCTGCCTGATGGCATTCGACGAAGCATACAACGAGCCGGAAAACGTCGAGGTTCTGGTAAAGTCGCTGAATCCCGACCAACCTGCGGAACTGTATTATGCCCATGCCGGAGATGCCGGGGCGGACCTCAAAACGACGGAGGAGGTCACCTTGGAGCCGTTCCAGCGGGCGCTGGTGCCTACTGGCGTGGCCATTGCGCTACCGGCTGGCTACGTCGCCCTGGTGCACCCCCGTTCGGGGCTCGCCGTCAAGCGCGGCGTCACCGTGCTCAACGCCCCGGGCACGATTGATGCCGGCTACCGTGGTGAAATCAAGGTTCCGCTGATCAACCTCGATCCGGAACACACCGTGACATTCCAGCCGGGGGACCGCATCGCGCAATTGGTGATCCAGCGCTATGTCGAGGCGAGATTCGTGCCGGCGGCGTCGTTGCCGGGTTCGGATCGCGCCGAACGCGGCTTCGGCTCGACCGGCGTGGCCTCCTGAGGCTGTTCGCCACGCATGCATCCGACCGCACAACACGCGGTCGGATGCGTCGGTCATGCCGTGCGGCACGGGTAGGATAGGGAGCATTGCAAGAGGAGGTGGAAGATGGGCGACGATGAGAACGAGGTTCGTTCGGCCCACATGTTGGGTTGCGAGATCAGCACGAATCCTCTTGATCCACTTGAACCGATTCTGAAGATGTGCGAATACCACCATCCCGATGAGGATATGGGTATTCTGGCGCGCGCCTATCAGCGTGCCGTCAAGCAGCATTGCACGCAGCGGCGCAAGTCCGGCGAGCCTTACATCATCCACCCGCTGGCCGTCGCGCAGATTCTTGCCGATCTGGGCATGGGACCGATTGTCGTGGCGGCGGGTCTGTTGCACGATACGGTCGAAGATACCGACTACACGCTTGAGGAGTGCCGTGCCGAGTTCGGCGATACCGTGTCGGGCCTCGTTGATGGCGTGACCAAGCTTTCCAAAATGGAATACGGGGATTCCGCACAGGCCGAAACCATCCGCAAGATGGTGGTGGCCATGAGCCGGGACGTGCGTGTTCTGGTGGTCAAGCTTGCCGACCGCGTGCACAACGCTCGTACTTGGCGTTACGTCAAGCCATCCAATGCGCAGAAGAAGGCGCATGAAACGCTCGACGTGTATGCGCCGCTGGCGAACAGGCTCGGCATGAACGCCATCAAAACCGAACTGGAAGAGCTCAGCTTCAAGGTGCTCTACCCGAAGATCTATAACGAGATCGTGGTATTGGTGGCTCGCAGGGCCGGACAGCGTGACGTGTATCTGAAGCAGATCCTCGCCGAGATCAATGAGGATCTCGACGAGCAGCATATCAAGGCCTATGTGACCGGGCGTCCAAAGGACTACTTCTCCATCTACCAGAAAATGATCGTGCGCGGCCATGATTTCGCCAACATCTACGATCTGGTCGGTGTACGTATCATCGTCGACACCATTCAGGACTGTTATGCGGCGCTAGGTGCCGTGCATGCGCGTTGGAACCCCGTTCCGGGCCGTTTCAAGGATTACATCGCCATGCCGAAGCTCAATATGTACCAGAGCCTGCACACTACGGTGGTGGGCCCAGGCGGCAAGCCGGTGGAAATTCAGATTCGAACCTGGGATATGCACCGTCGCGCCGAATTCGGCATCGCGGCGCATTGGAAGTACAAGGAGAACGGTCAGGCGGGCCGTGCCCTGTCGTCACCGGATAAGTCCGACCGCAAGCGCGGTGAGAACCAGGAGCTTTCCGAGGCCGATAATCTCAAATGGATCCAGCAGCTTGCCGATTGGACGAGCGAGACTCCGGATTCCAACGAATTCCTCGGCTCCTTGAAGGAAGATCTGGGCTCCGCGGAAGTCTACGTGTTCACGCCGAAGGGCAAGATCGTGTCGTTGCCTGCCGAGGCCACTCCGATTGACTTCGCCTACGCCGTGCATACCGAAGTGGGCCACCGCACCATGGGCGCCCGTGTGAACGGACGCTTGGTGCCGTTGGACACCAAACTGGAGAATGGCGACACCGTCGAAGTGCTGACATCCAAATCCGATACCGCGGGGCCGTCCCGTGATTGGCTGAGTTTCACCAAAAGCCCGAAGGCCCGCAACAAGATTCGTCAATGGTTCAGCAAGGAACGACGTACCGAAGCCATCGAAGAAGGCCGTGACGAGCTGACACGAGCCATGCGCAAGCGCAATCTGCCGATTACCACGTTGCTGACTCCGGAAGCGTTGGTCGGCATCGCCGACGAACTCAATCTCGCCAACGCGGATGCCGTGTTCGCGGCCATCGGCGACGGTCAGATTTCCACGCAGAACGTGATTTCGCATCTGGTGAAGGATGCCGGCAGCGACGAGGTCAACGAAGAGGTGGAGCAGGAGGCGCTGCCTCTCAAACAGGTCGAGCGCAACAAGAAGAACACCACCAGTTCGCTGGGCATCTCCGTCAAGGGTGTGGGTGACATCTGGGTCAAACTGGCACGCTGTTGCATGCCGGTGCCGGGAGATAAGATCATCGGTTTCATCACGCGTAACCAGGGCGTGTCCGTGCATCGTGTGGATTGCCAGAACATGTTGGACTTGCAGAAGCGGCAGCCTGAACGTGTGGTCGACGTGCAGTGGACCAGTACCAAGGGCGTATTCATGGTCAAGATTCAGGTGGAGGCGCTCGATCGTCCGCACCTGTTGAGCGATGTGACGCGTGTGCTGTCCGATCATGGCGTGAACATCATCTCCGGCTCGATTTCCACCGGTACGGATCGTGTGGCGACCAGTCAGTTCAGCTTTGAGATGGCCGATCCGCAGCATCTCAACATCCTGCTTGCGGCAGTACGCAAGATCGAAGGCGTGTTCGACGTGTATCGCATCACCGGTGCCAAGGATTCCGCCGAACCCCGTTTGCGAAGGATATAGCGGTTCCCTCCTCTGGATGAGGAGTATGATGTGCGAAGCATGATGGGGAGAGACGGGAGAGCCGCACTCCTGCCGATCATCGAATCTGGATTTCTTCAGACCGACGATCGGAGTGTGGTCTAGGAAGGAGACTTCTCCAACCCTGTGTATTGCTGATGGTGTTACTTCACGACTTCAATCGAAGTAATTCCCACTGGTTCGAGCGGAGCGTCGGAACGGTCGGTCGCCACGGCGTCGAGCTTGTCGACGACGGCCTTGGACTCATCATCCGCGACTTCACCGAAGATGGTGTGGTGGCCGTTGAGCCACTCGGTCGGTACGGTGGTGATAAAGAACTGGGAGCCGTTGGTGCCGTGCACCTTGCCATCCATGCCGCGACGCAGGCCGGCGTTCGCCATGGCCAGCAGGTACGGACGGTCGAAGGTCAGTCCCGGCACGATTTCGTCATCGAAGTTGTAGCCCGGACCGCCGGTGCCGGTGCCCAGCGGGCAGCCGCCCTGGATCATGAAGTCCTTGATGATGCGATGGAAGGTCAGGCCGTCATAGAACGGTTCGTGGCTCGGCTGGCCGGTGAACGGGTCGGTCCATTCCTTCTCGCCGGTGGCCAGGCCAAGGAAGTTGGCTACGGTTTCAGGGGTCTTGTCGTCGAACAGGTCGATCTTGATGTCACCTTCGGTCGTGCGCATGATGATAGTAGTCATGGTTCCCGATTCTCCCATAGGTTCGGGACCATCAGGTTTCATTCATTGTGGATTCCCGATCGCGCACGTTTGGCCCGAAGGATGACGGATGTCTTGCGGCTCGCCGGAATCGTAAGTCATCTGGGGCATATGGGCTGAGCGCTGTCGCTTATGGGCATCGGAATGGCCGGCTGTGCGTGAAAAGAGGGCTGGCTTCCTCATGCTGTGCGTGCACGATTTCGATTTGCGGGGGATGCTTTCGAATCGTGCGCATGATTGTAATCGTATACGGGCAAGGCGCACGATTCGTTCATATTGACAATGCGATAGTGACGGTAGTCGTGACGAACGTGATGCCGTTACAAAATCGCGAAGTGATGCAAGGCGTTGGCTATTCCCGCATCATCCACACTGTCGGTGATGTAGTCGGCCGCTCGTTTCGGCTCTTCGGTGGCATTGCCCATGGCCACGCCGATTCCCGCGTACTCCAGCATGTCTACATCGTTGCCGCCGTCACCGAAGGCAATCGCATTGCCGCGGTGCCATCCGTAGTGTTCGAGCATGACCTGCATGCCCTTCGCCTTGCCGCCATCGGCGGGAATCAGGTCGGTGAAATCCGGATGCCAGCGCACTCCCCGCACGTTGTCGCAGATTCCGGTGATTTCAGCCTCGACGGCTCTATCGACGTAAGGACTGATCTGGAAAGTGGGATGATCCGTTATTCGGGTATGCGGATCATAGATATCGACCTTCGGCGCGGTTTTGCCCAGACTCTTCCATGTCTGCCGCATCGCCTCGTCGACGCGGTTGAAATACCCGTGATCGCTTTCCGCATAGTTGGCGATGACGTTCGTATGCTCGTCCAGCCATGCGGTGATTCTTTCCACGTCGACCTGATCGAGCGGGTGACGATAGGAGAGTCCGGTGTTGTCCATGCAATATTGGCCATTCAGTCCTACGATGCCGTCGAAGGTAACGGGAATCGTGTTGAGTACCACGCCCATGTAGGACGGCGCCCGACCCGAACAGATGAAGATCTTCACGCCTTTGGCCTGCAGCGCTCGCAACGCGTCAACGGTGGATTGCGGTACCACATGCGTCACAAAACTGGTCAACGTGCCGTCGATGTCGAAAAACGCCGCCTTGATGTCGTAGGTGTCATGCATGGAAACAACCTTTCGTAAACATTCCGTCTGGCCCAGTCTAGAAAAGCATAGGTCGGGTAACACGCTACGCGATAGCATAATCGTGCACGCATATGCGTCGAAAATAATCTTCCACCCAACAGCGCCAATGTTGGCCTTGAATACAGGCTATAACGAACGCCGATAGGAAATCCTTGCATTTCCGCCTTTTCCGCTGAATTCATCCCGTATGGTAGAGGACGTCACGTGATGTGGAAGCCACGTCACGAGCAGGATTCCATAAGAGAGAGGGACAGACATGACATCTTCGATTCAACAACCGAACGGGGCTCCGGAAGAACCGGTGCGTGTCAATCACACCGTTCGCAACATCATCATCGCCGCAATCGTGGTCGTTCTGGTGGCGGTGGGTGGATTCTTCGGCCTGCGTGTGGTGAACGGCTCCAAGACGGCCGATGCCAAGGGCACCGAATCCAATCCGGTGAAGATCGGCGTGGTGGGGGCCACCGACCCGCAGTGGGTGGAATTCCAGAAAAAGGCCAAAGAAGCCGGACTGTATGTCAAGATCGTTGATTTCCAGGACTATACGTCCGAAAATCCTGCGGTGGATTCCGGTGAGCTTGACCTCAACGAATTCCAGCACCTTCTGTATCTGGCGAACTACAACGTGCAGAACAACAAGGATCTGCAGCCGATCGGCGGTGTGGCCATCTACCCGCTGGGCATCTACTCCACCAAATACAAGGATGTCAAGGACATTCCCGATGGCTCCACCGTGCCGATTCCCAACGATGAAACCAATCAGGCACGTGCCATCGGCGTGCTGAAGGCCGCAGGTCTGGTCACGTTGAAGGGTGATTGGACGCCGTTCTCCACTCCGCAGGACATCGATGAGGCGAAGTCGAAGGTGAAAGTCACTCCGCTGAAGGCCGAGCAGGTCGCCAATTCCCTGAAGGACCCGCAGGTCGCCGCCGGTGTGATCAACAACGATTACGTTTCCGATGCCGGTCTGAAAGCCTCCGATGCCATCTATCAGGATGATGCCGAATCCGAGGAGGCACGTCCGTACATCAACATCTTCGCCACCCGCAAGGCCGATGTGAACAATGAGGTCTACAAGAAGGTCGTCGAGATCTTCCAGACCCAAGACGTGCTTGACAAGCTACAGGAGAATTCCGGCGGTACCGCGGTGTTCGCCGACAAGTTCAGCGCCTCTGACCTGCAGAACTACCTGCAGAAGATCGAAAAGGAAGCCAAGGAAGTCAAGTGATTTCGTATGGGGAAGCTCCCTCGTGTCTCGAGGGGGCTTCCTCTCGTTATGATGAGATGCCGGTGGCACCTGAAACCGGTGCATACGCCGAGTCGTTCCCAACGAAAGTGACAGTATGACAGAACCCACTCCGATTATCGTCTTTGACCACGTGGTCAAGGAATTCAAACAGCGCGGCGGCAATGCCGCATCAGGCAGAGGCGCTACGGTCGCACGCGCGGTGGACGATGTAAGCCTGACCATCAACGAAGGCGACATCTTCGGCATCATCGGCTATTCCGGTGCCGGCAAGTCGACGCTGGTGCGATTGATCAATGCCTTGGAGAAGCCTACGTCGGGAACCGTCACCGTGCTTGACACCGAGGTATCCGCACTCAGCGAGGCCAAGTTGCGGCCGATTCGTCAGAAGATCGGCATGATCTTCCAACAGTTCAACCTGTTTTCCACCAAGACGGTGGCGCAGAACATCGCCTACCCGTTGCAGCTTGATCATTGGCGTAAGGATTATCAGGACAGACGAGTCTCGCAACTGCTTGAATTCGTCGGCCTCAGCGAGCATGCGAACAAGTATCCGTCGCAACTGTCCGGAGGCCAGAAACAGCGTGTCGGCATCGCCAGGGCCCTGGCCACCAATCCGAAGATTCTGCTTGCGGATGAGGCGACAAGTGCGTTGGATCCCGAAACCACCATGGAGGTGCTGTCCCTGCTCAGGCGTGTCAACGAAGAATTGGGCGTAACCATCGTGCTGATCACTCACCAGATGAATGTCGTGCAGCAGATCGCCAATCGTGTGGCGGTCATGAGCTCCGGCAAAGTGGTGGAGCGAGGCGACGTGTATGACGTGTTCGCGGCGCCGCGCCAGAAAGTCACCAAAAGGTTCATCTCCACTGCGGTCAGTGGCATTCCCGAGAAATCCCGGGTGGAACGTCTGCATGCGCAATGTCCGGGGCACATCGTCACCGTGCTGATCCGTCAGCATGATGTGACCGACACCGTGGACGGCTCGGTCATCGGCGCTTCCGGGCAGAACATCTCCCAGCTGATCGCCGAACACGGCATACACAGCAGTCTGCAGTACGGCGGCATCGACACGGTGCGCGGCGTCGCCATCGGCGCCATCACATACGAATTTTCGGGTGACGGCGTTGACGCGTTCCTTGCCGAACTTGCACGGAACAGCGACATCATCGATTTCGGCACGGCGGATGACCAAGTGCCGTATGAGCAGGCTTTGGCCACAGCGGGACAGGAGTGACGGATATGACGCAAGAAAGTATCGTTCTGGCAAGTCGCAGCGATTGGAGCGTGCTGAGGCCGCTGCTGTTCGAGTCGATCGGGCAGACCCTTGAGATGGTGCTGATCACACTGGTGGTCGGCGGATTCCTCGGGCTGATTCTCGGTGTGGTGTTGTATGGCACCAGGCCGGGCAATCTATTCGAAAACGCGGTACTCTACCGCATCCTGGATGTGATCGTGAATATCATTCGCCCGATTCCATTCATCATCTTCCTTGCGGCCATGCAGCCGCTGACCATCAAGGTGGTGGGCACGTCCATCGGCACAGTCGCGGCGATTTTCCCGATGATCATCATGTGTACGGTCGCTACGTCGCGTTTGGTCGAACAGAATCTCGTCCCAGTTGATCCAGGCGTCATCGAGGCGGCCCGTTCCATGGGTGCCTCGAAACCGACCATCGTACGTACCGTGCTGATTCCGGAAGCGTTGGCGCCGCTGATTCTCGCCTACGCATTCCTGTTCATCGGCGTTCTTGACATGTCTGCGATGGCGGGCTACATCGGCGGTGGCGGCTTGGGTAATTTCGCCATCGCCTATGGCTACCAGAAATTCGACCAAACCGTCACATGGACCGCGGTCATCATTATGATTGTGCTTGTGCAGGTTGTGCAGGGCATCGCCAATTCCATCGCCAGGCACCTGCTGAAGCGTTGACGCCGTCTGTCGCGCGGAAGAAGACAAGGAGTTCGCGGGAAAATGACCGAACACATCGAAATCACGCCGGAACTGATAGCAATCCGACACCATCTGCACGCCCACCCCGAGCGCAGTTTCAAGGAGTATGAGACCAGTGCCTACATTGAGAAGCTGCTCCGGGCACATGACATCGAAATCCTGAACAATCCTCTGGAATCAGGCGTCGTCGCCCTGATACGCGGCGTCGAACCCGGTCCGCGCATCGCCCTGCGCGCCGATATCGACGGTCTGCCGATTCAGGAGGATACCGGCCTGCCGTTCGCATCCGTGAACGACGGCGTGATGCATGGATGCGGGCACGACCTGCATATGTCGTATCTTCTTGGCGCCGCATTCTGGCTCGCCAAGCATCGCAAGCAGATCAAGGGTTCCGTCAAACTGCTGTTCCAGCCTTCCGAAGAGACGGGAACCGGTGCCCGTGCCATGATTGACGCCGGACTGCTGAGCGATGTCTCGGCGGCCATCGGCGCGCATAACAATCCGAACTATGCGCCGGGACAGGTGGCCATCGGCCCCGAACCGATGATGGCGGGCTGCGTGAAATTCCACGTGACCCTGCACGCCACCGGAACACACGCCGGCTACCCGCACAAGGGTACCGGCCCGATCGAGGCGCTCGCCACGATGATTCTGGCATTGCAGACCATCGTGAGCCGCAACGTCTCGCCATTCCACCCGCTCGTACTGTCGATCACCGAACTGCACGGCGGCCATGTGTGGAACGTGGTGCCTGATAAGGCCAGCTTCCAAGGTACCGTACGATACTTCCACAAGTCCGATGGCGAGATGGTCGGCCGTCGTTTCGCGGAACAGGTCAACGCCATCGCGGCAGGGTACGGTATCACCGCCGACATCGATTGGGATGATTTCCAGGATCCTCTTGTTTCCGACGAAGGACTGTCCAAGGCCGTTGCGGACGATGTGCGCGAATACGCTCAACTCGAGCCGATCCGTCCTTCGATGGCGGGGGAGGATTTCTGCGAATACGGCAAGGTCACGCTGCCGGTATTCGCCTTCATCGGATCCAACGGCGAAGCGGGATGCCCGGATTGGCACAGTCCGAACTTCGTGGGTCTCGACGAGTCGTTGCAGGCCGGTGTGGAATTCTATGCCAACGCGGCGCTTACCGTGTTGAACGAGCTCGCATGATGACGAGCTGGGCGAAATGGTGCGGACGAACGGCGCGCGTGTGGTTTTTCATGCCATATGCGCGCCGTTCGCGTGGACGATACGCACAGCGCAATAGACTAGGCAAGTATGACTGACATTCGTTTCGCCCTCGCTCAAATCGACACCTGCGTAGGAGACCTTGACGCCAACGCCGACAAGGTCATGCACTACGCGCATCTGGCCGCAGCGCAGCACGCCAAGGTGGTCGTGTTCCCGGAAATGACCCTGACCGGCTATCCGATCGAGGATCTGGCCCTCCGCGGCACCTTCCGCAAGGCCGCATGGGACAAAGCCAACTGGCTTGCCACCGAACTCGCCGCAGATGGGCTCGATGACCTGTTCGTGGTGGTCGGCACCGTGGGTACCGACCGTGAGAACTCCAAACCACGCAACCGACTCGTCGTGCTGCACGATGGCGTGGTCTGGGCCGGCTATGACAAACACTTCCTGCCCAACTACGGTGTATTCGACGAATTCCGCATCTTCAGCCCGGGCAACAAGTCCATGGTGCTCGACGTGGACGGTGCGCGTATCGGCGTGGCCATCTGCGAGGATATCTGGCAGGATGGCGGCCCGGTCGCCGAACTCGCCAAACAGGACATCGACCTGCTGCTGACCATGAACGGTTCGCCGTATGAGGAGGGCAAAACCGACACTCGCTTCGACTTGGCGGTGCGGCGTGCGGCCGAGGTAAACGCGCCGATGATCTACCTCAACCAGGTCGGAGGACAGGACGATCTCGTGTTCGATGGCGGCAGCTTCACCGTCGATGCCGACGGCACGTTGCTACAGCGCTCGCCTATGTTCATGGAGGACCTGGCGCTCTTCGACCTCGATACTACCGCCGAACGCCAGAGCGTTGGCGTCATCGCGGACAAACCCGATCCCGACGAAGAGGTGTACACTGCGTGCGTATTGGGATTGAAGGACTACATGGCCAAGAACCATTTCAAGGGTGTGTGCCTCGGTCTGTCCGGCGGCATCGACTCCGCGCTGGTGGCGGCCATGGCGGCCGACGCGGTCGGTGGCAACAACGTGTACGGCATTTCCATGCCGAGCATGTACTCATCCGATGGTTCCAAGGACGATGCGGCCGATCTGGCGAACAACATCGGCGCGCATTACGACATCCAGCCCATCGAACCGCTGTTCGTGGCCTATCAGAAGCAGCTTGATCTGGAAGGCGTGGCGGCTGAAAACCTGCAGGCCCGCATCCGTGGCGTGATCGTGATGGCCTATTCGAATTCCAAGGGTCTGCTTGCGGTGGCCACCGGGAACAAATCTGAACTCGCCTGCGGCTATTCCACGATCTACGGTGATGCGGTCGGCGGCTATGCCCCGATCAAGGATCTGCTCAAGACGCGCGTCTGGGAGATTTCCCGTTGGCGTAACAAGGCGGCCGCCGCAGGCATGGGTATCGGCGGGCTGCATGTCGTCGGTAATGAATCCGGTTCGGCTGGCGTTCCGTTGTCCGACGGCGTGATGATTCCCGTCAATTCGATCGAGAAGGCGCCGAGCGCCGAACTGCGCCCAGGTCAGAAGGATTCCGATTCGCTTCCTGAATATGCGTTGCTCGATCAGGTGCTCGCCATGTACATCGAGCATGCGCACGGTCGCGCCGACCTGCTGGCCGATGGTTTCGACGAAGCCACCGTCGACACGGTGATGCGCTTGGTGGACCGTGCCGAATGGAAGCGTCGCCAGTATCCGTTGGGGCCGAAGGTCACCGCACTCGCATTCGGACGCGATCGCCGGTTGCCAATCACCAACGCCTTCCGTGAGTAGACGGCAAAGCGAGTCAAGGAGTATGGATATGGAAAAGCAGTGGTACTTTAACACAGTGACCGAGCAGCCTGAGCTGGGCATGGTCTCTCCGGCCAGCCATCGCATGGGCCCGTACAAAACCCGTGAGGATGCGCTTGACGCATGGAAGATCGTGCAGGAGCGCAATCTCAAATGGGAAGAGCAGGACCGCGAATGGAAGCGCTGGTCGGAGGATTTGAAGGATTCCACTGACGACCGGCCCGATTCGGTCTGATCCGATTCGTCCAGTCCTGCCCCGTTCAGCGTAGACAACGGCTGTTGTGCCTACGCAGAAGAAATGCCAGCGCCAGAATGGTGTGATCGTTGAGATTGCGCGGATTGTAACCGGTGATGGCGGCGATGCGGTTCAGATGGTTCTGCATCGTGTTTTTGTGGAGGAACAGCTCCTTGGCGGCGGCGCTAATGCTGCCGTTATGCCGTGTGTAGGCATCGAACGTAATCTCGTATGCGTCGATCACGCCATCGTCCAGCCCACCGAACACCAATCGCGTTAGCGCCTGCGCCTGTTCCGGAGGAATTACGGGAACTATGAGCCCCAAGTCGAGGTCCTCGTATCGGGTGAAAGTCGAGAGACTCGTGTTTTCGTCATCGCAATGTTGAAGCTCCGTTGATGCGATCCGTGTACGGGGCGAGGCATTATCACGTTCATCGGATGCCGGCCGTGGCGAAGCATGGGCCGTGATGCCCCAGCGCAGCGCGGCCACGGCCTGATCGTAGCTACGCCGACAATCATGCATGGTGGATGCCCTGCCGCCGACACCACAGTGCGTGGCATGCCCGGTGAACGACGAAATCAGCGATTCCGTGGCTCGGATGGTGGATTCGGCGGTCTCGTCATCGGAACCGACGATAACTAGCAGACATTCCTGTGGGGTCAGCGTGGCCAATACGTCAGGACGGTCCTCGACCTGCCGATCCAATGCGGAGACGATTCGTTCCTGATACGTCAGCAGGTCGTGAGGGTCAACGCCGCGTATCGATGCGATCATGCACGGCAGATCAAGATCGATGCCCAACATGGCCGCGAGACGTTCGTTGTCCGCAACATTCCCGCTGCCGTAGGCCAATGCCGTGATCAGCGAATCACGCATGGTCCGTCGATTGAATCGGGCCAGCTGGTCGAGATGCTCGCGGATCAGTATCTCGGTCATTTTCTGCAATACGGTGCCGAAAGGTTCAACCTCATCGCGCTCGCCGGTAATGCCGATCACCGCCACCGGCTCGCCGTCGAACTGCACCGGCACGTTGATGCCGTTCCGGGCGCCGGCGAATCGATGCTCGTCATCCACGCACACGGTTTGCTTGCTGGCGATGGCCAGTCGCGCACCGTCATGCCCGGAACCGATGCGTGTGGGGTCGGTGCTGGCGATGATGATGCCGCTGGTATTGAAGAAGTTGATTTCGTGGCGCAGCGCATCCTTGAGATGCGTCACGATGTCGGTGGCGATATTCGGATCGATTTCCATACAAAAATAGTACACGTACCATTTCTTTCGGTAGAACAGGGGGAATGTTCCTGGGGTAAGGCACATGGTTTTGCATGGGTGCCCGACGGATAATGAATGCAGCGAAAAGATTTCGTATCCATCGTTACGAAAGGTGTCAAAGTGGACATTTCATTGCATTGGTGGGCGGCGCTACTTGGTTTGGCGCTCGCCATCGGTCTGATTCTGCGTAAGCTCAACACCACCTACGCGCTGATGCTCGGTGCCGTGGTCGGATGTGTCATCGGCGGTGCCACACTGTCACAGACCGTTGACATCGTAGTCTCTGGAACACAAAGCGTGATGGGCACGGTGGTGCGTGTACTTGCCGCGGGCGTGTTGGCCGGGGTGATGATGGAATCCGGTGCGGCCAATCGCATCGCCCAGACCATCGTGGTCACCTTCGGTGAGAAACTTGCGATTTTCGCGTTGGCGCTCGCCACGATGGTCATCTGTGCCGTGGGTGTGTTCATTCCCGTGGCGGTGCTGATCGTCGCGCCCATCGCCATTGAAGTCGGCTCGAAGATGCACGTGTCCAAATTGGCGCTGCTTGTGGCGCTCTCCGGTGGCGGCAAGGCCGGCAACATCATCTCCCCGAATCCTAACACCATCGCTGCGGCTTCCGGCTTCGACATCCAGCCTTCCGCAGTGATGGTCTCCAGCTTCATTCCGGCGTTGTTCGGCTTGGGCATGGCGGTGTTGCTGGCCACGCTGGTACAGCATCGTGGCCAGGTCGTTACCATGGACGATCTGAACGGCGGTGAGAACGCAAGCGCGAAGAGCGGTGGCAAGGCCTCTCGCGAATTGCCCTCCATCGGCAGGGCCATGGTCGCGCCCGCAATCGCCGTCGTGCTACTGCTCATCAATCCGCTGGGTTCGGTGCTGGGCATCAAGGCGCTCACCATGTTCCAGGTCGACGCGATGTACATTCTCCCGTTTGCGGCCATCGTGGGACTGCTGGCCATGGGGCAGGGGCGGCGCATCCTCGATTACACCAAAGCCGGCATTGCACGCATGATCGATGTGGTCATGATTCTGATCGGCGCTGGCGCTCTCGGTGGTCTTATCACCAGCTCCGACCTTCCCGACCAGATCGTGCGCTTGATTACCGCCGCCGGTGTGCCCGGCGCCCTGCTCGCACCGATCGCAGGCATCCTGATGGCCGCCGCCACCGCATCCACCTCTACCGGTGTGATTCTCGGCGCGAGCTCCTTCGGCGAGACGATTCTCGCCTTCGGCACTACGCCGGTGGCCGCCGCGGTCACCATGCAGGCCGGTGCCACGGTGATTGACGCGTTGCCGCACGGCAACTACTTCCACGTCTCCGCCAAATCAATGAACATGTCCATCGGCGAAAGACTGGGCGTGCTGCCCTTCGAAGCCTTGGTCGGCCTGACCATGACGGTTGTGGCCGTGGTACTGAACATCGTGTTCTAACGATTGTCCGATAACCTAATCATTCATATTCCTCCCCGAAAGGATTCCCATGAAAATCGTCATCGCCCCGGACTCATTCAAGGGCTCCCTTACCGCGCGAGAAGCGGCGCAATCCATCGAATCCGGCATTCTCAGGGTGCTGCCCGAAGCCGAATGCGTCAGCATCCCCATGGCGGATGGCGGCGAAGGCACCGTTCAATCGCTGGTGGATGCCACCGGCGGGCGCATCATGCGCGTATTGGTCACCGATCCTCTCGGTCATCCGACGAATGCGGAATACGGCATTCTCGGTGACGGCCGCACTGCGGTCATCGAAATGGCCGCGGCAAGCGGCATCCAATACATCGACGAGACCACGCGCAATCCGCTGATCGCCACCACCTACGGCACTGGTGAACTGATCAAGGACGCGCTGGAGCAGGGCGTAAGCGACATCATCGTGGGACTGGGAGGTTCGGCTACGAACGATGGCGGGGCGGGCATGGCACAGGCACTGGGCGTACGGCTGCTGGACGACAACGGCGCGCCATTGCCGTTTGGCGGTGCGGCGCTGGCCGAACTCTCTGAAGTGGATGTCTCCGGTCTTGATCCAAGGCTTGCCGACGTGCGCATCCGTCTGGCTTCGGACGTGACCAATCCGTTGACCGGCGTGCGCGGTGCATCGGCCGTGTTCGGCCCTCAGAAAGGTGCGACTCCCGACATGGTCGAGCGGTTGGACGACGCGCTGGCCCATTATGCTGCGGTGATCCGCAAGCAGCTGGGTCGCGAGGTGGAGACCGTGCCGGGTGCGGGTGCGGCCGGTGGCCTTGGCGCGGGATTCCTGGCCTTCACCGAAGCAAGCATGAGATCTGGCGTTGACCTGGTGATCGAGGCGACCGGATTGGCGGGGCTGGCCGCAGGGGCGGACTATTGCTTCACCGGCGAAGGAGGCATCGACTTTCAGACGCAATACGGCAAAACGCCGATGGGTGTGGCCCGAGCGGTCAAGCAGGCGTCGCCGTATTGCACGGTGGTGGCGCTGGCCGGCAGCATCGGGGAGGGTATCGATCAGTTGTATGACCTGGGCATCGACGCGATTTTCGGCATCATGCCAGGCGTCTCCACCATGCGCGACGCCGTCGACCATGCGGCGGACAACCTGGCCCGTACCGCCGAAAACGTGGCCCGTCTGCTGGCCCGCAATCTGTGATTTTCCAAGTAAGCGATGTTCATGGAACATGCAACGGGTCCTCTGGAGTGCGGATGGAGTGGATTTCATCCGTCCGACTTGCGGGAGGCATTGGAAACACTTGGCATTGAGCAACACCTTGGATATGTGAAATAAATCACTTTTATTCGGCTTGAATATCAGCCAGTTCTCAGGTGAGGACCGATAGAATTTTGAATTAGCGACGACGTAACGATGCGTCGCCAACCCTACACCCAGAAGGAGTGGAAATGGCAGCAGTTGATGCAACGGCGGTCTCCCAGGAGGAGCTTGAGGCCAAGGCCTGGGACGGCTTCACCGAGGGCAACTGGCAGAAGGACATCGATGTTCGTGACTTCATCCAGAAGAACTACACGCCGTATGAGGGTGACGAGTCCTTCCTGGCCGACGCCACCGACAAGACCAAGCATCTGTGGAAGTATCTTGACGATAACTATCTGGCCGTAGAGCGCAAGCAGCGTGTCTATGACGTGGATACCCATACCCCGGCAGGCATTGATTCTTTCCCGGCCGGATACATCGACTCCCCGGAAGTCGACAATGTGGTTGTCGGCGTGCAGACCGATGTGCCGTGCAAGCGCGCCATGATGCCGAACGGCGGCTGGCGTATGGTCGAGCAGGCCATTCGTGAGGCCGGCAAGGAGCCGGATCCGGAGATCAAGAAGATCTTTACCAAGTACCGCAAGACCCATAATGACGGTGTCTTCGGCGTGTACACCAAGCAGATCAAGGTCGCTCGTCACAACAAGATCCTCACCGGTCTGCCGGATGCCTACGGCCGTGGCCGTATCATCGGCGATTACCGCCGCGTGGCCCTGTATGGCGTGAACACCCTGATCAAGTTCAAGCAGCGCGACAAGGATTCCGTGCCGTATCGCAACGATTTCACCGAGCCGGAGATCGAGCACTGGATTCGCTTCCGTGAAGAGCACGACGAACAGATCAAGGCCCTGAAGCAGCTGATCAACCTCGGCAAGGAGTATGGCCTCGACCTGAGCCGCCCGGCACAGACCGCCCAGGAGGCCGTGCAGTGGACCTACATGGGTTACCTCGCCTCCGTCAAGAGCCAGGACGGCGCCGCAATGTCGTTCGGCCGCGTATCCACCTTCTTCGATGTATACTTCGAGCGCGATCTGAAGGCCGGCAAGATTACCGAGGTCGACGCTCAGGAGATCATCGACAACCTGGTCATGAAGCTGCGTATCGTGCGCTTCCTGCGTACCCAGGACTATGATGCGATCTTCTCCGGCGATCCGTACTGGGCGACCTGGTCCGATGCGGGCTTCGGCGACGACGGCCGCACCCTGGTCACCAAGACCTCGTTCCGTCTGCTCAACACCCTGACCCTTGAGCACCTTGGACCTGGCCCGGAGCCGAACATCACCATCTTCTGGGATCCGAAGCTGCCGGAAGCCTACAAGCGCTTCTGCGCCAAGATCTCCATCGACACCTCGGCAATCCAGTACGAGTCCGATAAGGAAATCCGCGGCCACTGGGGCGATGACGCCGCAATCGCATGCTGCGTCTCCCCGATGCGCGTAGGCAAGCAGATGCAGTTCTTCGCGGCTCGCGTGAACTCCGCCAAGGCCCTGCTGTACGCCATCAACGGCGGCCGCGACGAGATGACCGGCATGCAGGTCATCGACAAGGGCGTAATCGAACCGATCGCTCCGGAAGCCGACGGCACCCTGGACTACGAGAAGGTCAAGGCCAACTACGAGAAGGCTCTGGAATGGCTGTCCGAGACCTATGTGATGGCTCTGAACATCATCCATTACATGCACGATAAGTATGCATACGAGTCCATCGAGATGGCTCTGCACGACAAGGAGGTGTACCGCACCCTGGGTTGCGGCATGTCCGGCCTGTCGATCGCAGCCGACTCCCTGTCCGCCTGCAAGTATGCCAAGGTCTACCCGATCTACAACAAGGATGCCAAGACCACCCCGGGTCACGAGGACGAATACGTCGAAGGCGCCGATGACGATCTGATCGTCGGATACCGTACCGAAGGCGAGTTCCCGCTGTACGGCAACGACGATGACCGCGCCGACGACATCGCCAAGTGGGTCGTCTCCACCGTCATGGGCCAGGTCAAGCGCCTGCCGGTGTACCGTGGTGCCGTCCCGACCCAGTCCATCCTGACCATCACCTCCAACGTGGAGTACGGCAAGGCCACCGGCGCCTTCCCGTCCGGTCACAAGAAGGGCACCCCGTACGCTCCGGGCGCCAACCCGGAGAACGGCATGGATTCCCACGGCATGCTGCCGTCCATGTTCTCCGTCGGCAAGATCGACTACAACGACGCTCTTGACGGCATCTCGCTGACCAACACCATCACCCCTGATGGTCTGGGCCGCGACGAGGACGAACGTATCGGCAACCTCGTAGGCATCCTTGACGCCGGCAACGGCCACGGCCTGTACCACGCCAACATCAACGTGCTGCGCAAGGAGCAGCTCGAGGATGCCGTCGAGCACCCGGAGAAGTACCCGCACCTGACCGTGCGTGTCTCCGGCTACGCGGTGAACTTCGTCAAGCTCACCAAGGAGCAGCAGCTCGACGTGATCTCCCGTACGTTCCACCAGGGCGCCGTCGTCGACTAGGACGGATGAGCGCCGCGTGAAGCGGTAATACGGCAAGGGGCGGTGCTTGAAAGGCTTCGCCCCTTGCGTTTTGTTTCCCGGATAGGGGGACTTCGGAATAAATGAAAGGGACATTGATGTCTGAGATCGCACAGTTCCGCACCACCACCAGGCACATGCTCAAAGGCTCGAAAGCCTACGCCAGCCAGACGCTGATGGGAGGCCTGTCCGGCTTCGAATCGCCGATCGGCATGGATCGACGGGACCGCATCAATGCGCTGAAAAGCGGTGACATCGGTTTCGTGCATTCCTGGGACATCAACACGTCCGTCGACGGGCCAGGTACACGCATGACGGTGTTCATGAGTGGCTGTCCGTTGCGTTGCCAGTACTGCCAGAATCCCGACACCTGGAAGATGCGCGACGGCAAGCCCGTCTACCTGGAAGCGATGATCAAAAAGATCGACCGCTATGCCGACCTGTTCAAGGCCACCGGTGGCGGCATCACCTTCTCGGGAGGCGAGTCGATGATGCAACCGGCATTCGTGTCCCGCGTGTTCCGAGCGTCCAAGGAGATGGGCGTGCACACCTGCCTCGACACTTCCGGCTTCCTCAACAGAAACTATACGGACGAAATGATCGATGATATCGACCTGTGTCTGCTTGACGTGAAGTCCGGTGATGAGGAAACCTACCGTATCGTGACCGGGGGAGTGCTGCAGCCCACCATCGATTTCGGACAGCGCCTCGCCAAGGCGGGCAAGAAGATCTGGATACGGTTCGTGCTTGTGCCGGATCTCACCTCCGCGGAGGAGAACGTCGAGAACGTGGCGAAGATCTGCGAAACGTTCGGCGATGCGGTGGAGCATATCGATGTGCTTCCATTCCACCAGCTCGGCCGCCCGAAGTGGCATGAGCTGCGCATCCCGTACCCGTTGGAAGATCAGAAGGGTCCGTCGGCGGCCATGAAGCAGCGTGTCATGGACCAGTTCCGCTCCCATGGATTCGTCGTATATTAAGGTCTTGCCCGGGGTTTCGCCGGCGGAAGTCGTCGGCGAAACCGACTCGGAACGGTGGGGATTGCAAATCTTCACATTCGACGCGAAGTGAAATACCCCGAAATACCATGAATCGCATGATGTCTGCCTTAGCCTTGAATCATGGCGGACATTTATGCTTTCCCTTTGGGCACGCCCACTGCAGCGCGTGCCGACAACAGGGAAAACCATGCCGCCGACATGCCGATGAACAGACCTCTCGGCGTGCCCGATGTCGTGTGGAATGCCGTTCTTTCCGTGCGCAATATGCGGCGAGTGAACGGCGTGGCCTATCGTGAGATTCCGATACCTTGCGCCATGGCCGATTTTGGCGTCGGCGTGGCATTGGAGAGCAGCTCGTATCGCGACGAAAAATCCTATTTCCGCAATGATTGCGCCATGACCGGGAACCGTTGCGCGACAGCGGACGGCTGGATCATGGTGCTGTATTCGCACGATTGCCTTGACGATTGGCATTCCCATTGGCGTTGCGTCGCGTTTGCGTCTTTGCCATTGCCCGATGAGCAGGAGGATTGCCTCACGCCGTCGATGTATTGGGATTCCATGCTCGAACATCTGGACGAAGCCGGTGCGGAGAATGTTTCCGGCACCGTCACGGTTACCAGGAACACCACCTTCGGATCGATGAGCGGTGTGCCGTCCATGGGCTGCGAACTTCGTGTGTCTTGGACTCCATTAGACTATGCCGATGGGGGTCTTGATGCCGGCGCTCAGGTTGAATCATGGGCCTGGTTCCTCCGAACCATGACGTAATCCGAGGAAGGTGTTCCCGTTGATTGACGAGCCGAGGCTGCAGTCCGAGCCGCGTGAGGGCGTACCCGATGTGATTGATACGTTGCCGGCCTTCCGCGATTACTGCGATCTTCTGGCGGCCGGAACAGGCTCTTTGGCCGCCGACGCGGAACGTGCCTCCGGATACCGTTACGGGCATGAGGATTGGTTGGTGCAGTTCAAGCGTACCGGTGCAGGTATCGGCCTGCTCGATCCGCAGGCATTGGCGCAAGCGGGGGCCGACTGGAACGATTTCAATCGCGCCGTAGGCGACGCCACGTGGATTCTGCATGATTCCCTGCAGGACCTTCCAGGATTCGCGGACCTCGGCATGGAGCCGCATCATCTGTTCGACACGGAGATCGCGGCGCGTCTGCTTGGCATGCACCGTTTTGGCTTGGCGGCAGTTACCGAACATTTTCTGGGATTGACATTGGCGAAGGAACATTCCGCAGCCGACTGGTCGTACCGGCCGTTGCCACGCGACTGGCGCAATTACGCCGCCTTGGATGTGGAATTGCTGATCGAGCTCGAACAGCGTATGCGAACCGAATTGAAGAGGCAGGGCAAAAGGGATTGGGCCGAAGAGGAGTTCGCATACGCGCTGCACGAGGGGATGGGGCCGCGCAAGGAACATCCGGTACCGTGGCTGCGCATTTCCCGCATCACGGAAATCGCCAAGGACCGGCAGGCGCTTGCCGTGGCGAAGGCCCTATGGGAGAAACGCGACGAATTGGCCCGGCGTTTCGATATCGCTCCGGCTCTGCTGCTGTCCGATTTCTCAATCATTGAGGCGGCGAAACGTAAGCCTCACAATGCGGCGCAGTTCCGTGCCATCCGTTCCATCAACGAACGTGTGCGCATTCAGGCCGACGCCGCACAGGAGAAGATGTTCGAACGGTATGCCCCCATCCAGCGCAAGGTGAAGCCGAGTCTTTGGAAGTCGGTCATCCAGCAGGCGCTCGACATGCCGAGAAGCGAATGGCCGACCATGCCGAGCTCGCAACCGAACAACGACGAATCGCAGACGCACGCACCGCGATCGATACGGTATTGGAAAGATCGTTATCCGGAGCGATTGCGCACGCTGGAGAAGGCACGCAAAGTGGTGCAGCAGATCGCGGTCGATACGCGTACGCCTGCGGAGATTATCATCAAACCGCAGTACTTGCGCAATCTATGCTGGACGGACGAACCACAAAAGCGCGACGTTGCCGGATTCCTTAAGGAGCAGGGCGCGCGCGATTGGCAGGTGTCGCTTATCGCAGAGTCCGTAAGTCGCGCTATCATGTAGAGGTTGCCTAACGGCAGAACTGTTGAAGAACCGTATTTTTCAGGAGCGCAAGCGTGAAAATCAGCGTCAGGAATCTTGAGCCGACCAAGGTGAAGCTCACCGTCACCGTCGATCCGGAGGAGTTCAACCCGTATCTCGACGAGGCTCGCAAGGAAATCGCCAAGCAGGTCAACGTGCCTGGCTTCCGTAAGGGTCACGTGCCCGGCAAGATCATCGATCAGCGCATCGGCTTTGGTGCCGTCGCTGGCGAAGCCGTGAACAATGGCGTGCCGGAGCTGTATTCCAAGGCTCTCGAAACCAAGAAGATCCACCCGATGGCCCAGCCGGAGATCGACGTTCAGGAAGTTCCGGAATCCGCCAAGGATGAGACCAAGCTGAAGTTCGTGGCCACCGTCGAGCGTCGCCCGGACATCGAGCTGCCGGAAGTGGACGGCATGGAGATCGAGGTCGAGAAGGCCGAAATCACCGATGAAGACATCAACAACCGTCTGGAAGCCCTGCGTCAGCGCTTCGGCACCCTCGTGGGTGTGGATCGCCCGGCCGCCAAGGGTGACTATGCCAACATCGACCTGAACGCCGAAATCGACGGCGAATCCGTCGATTCCCAGGAGGGCGTGAGCTACGAGCTCGGCTCCGGCACCATGCTCGACGGTCTGGACGAGGCTCTCGAAGGCCTGTCCGCCGGCGAGGAGACCACCTTCGAAGGCACCCTCGAAGCAGGCGAGCACGAAGGCGAAAAGGCTCAGATCAAGGTCAAGGTCAACTCCGTCAAGACCGAGGAGCTCCCGGAACTCGACGACGACTTCGCATCCGAAGCCTCCGAGTTCGACACCCTTGACGAGCTGAAGGAAGACCTCAAGAAGGCCGCCTCCCAGGATGCCGAAGGCCGTCAGGCCACCGCCGCCCGCGATGCCTTCATCGCCAAGCTCGAAGAGGGCCTGGAGATTCCGGTGCCGAAGGGCGTCAAGGCCGAAATGGTCGAGCAGCAGCTCAAGAACGTGACCGCCGACCCGGACAAGGCCACCAAGGAGCAGAAGGCCGAAGCCGAAGAGACCGTCGAGAAGGAACTGCGTGACCAGATGGTGCTCGACGTGCTCGCTGAGAAGATGGACGTCAAGGTCTCCCAGGCCGACGTGTTCAACTTCCTCGCCTCCATCGCCCAGCAGTACGGTATGGATCCGAACGCTTTCATCCAGGCCATCATGCGTAATGGCCAGCTCGGCTCCGCCGTGCAGGAAGTCGGCCGTTCCAAGGGCCTGCTTGCCGGCATGCGCGCCGTGACCTTCAAGTCCGACGGTGAAACCCTCGACCTGAGCGCCTTCCTCGGCGAAGCAGCTGAGGACGAAGAGGCCGAAAGCGTCGAGGCCGCTTCCGCTGCTGCCGCCGTGGCCGACGAACTCGCCGCCGACAAGGATGCCGAGTGAGTCTGATTCACTGAATCAAGCATTGTGAAAGGCTGGAATCCGAATGGGTTCCAGCCTTTTTCCTATACTTACGTACGTGAATTCCAAAGGATATGCGGTCGTTGACTTCGAAACCACCGGACTGAATCCGGCACGCGGCGATAGGGCCATAGAAATAGGCCTGGTGCACGTGGCACCGGACGGCACGCTTGAAGACGAGCATGAGACGCTGATTCGCGTGCACCGTGACATTGGCGCGCAGTGGATTCACCACATCAGCGCCGTCGAACTCATTCATGCGCCGGAATTCGAAGGCATCGCGCGCGAACTACGTGACCTGCTTGCGGGGCGTGTATTCGTGGCACATAATGTGGCGTTCGACTCGAAATTCCTATTGTCGGAATATCGGCGGTTGGGTGCCGATATTCCTGTGAACTCGCATACCATGCTGTGCACCATGAAACTGTCGCGATCCTTGATCGGTGTCGGCAGTCTTGCCGATTGTTGCCGTGAATTCGGCATCGACAACGAGGACGCGCACAGTGCCTTGAGTGACGCGCACGCCACGGCGTTGCTGCTTGGCAGACTTATGGACGCCGATCCGGAATGGAGTGGCTGGCGACGCCGACTGGATGCCGCCGAAGAGGCAGGGGAGCACTGGCCGGAACTCACGTCCTTCGAACGACGGGAATGGCTGCCCCGCCGCAGTCACGTCGAAAACAATCTGCAATGCATGATCGGCGGCGCATCGGCAATCGGTGCCGACGATGCGACCGGTTTCAATCCACCGTTGCCGAAGGATTTTCGTCTGCACGTGGGCGACAAAATCGTGCTCACCGGATCGATGCGTCAGCGGCGATCCGACTGGGAGGCCGAGCTGGAGAGCATGGGGCTTGAAGTCAGGCCATCCGTCACCAAACAGGTGAGGCTCGTGGTCGCCGCCGACCCCTATTCCGAATCGACCAAAGCGCGCAAGGCCCGCGATTACGGCATTCCGATCGTGGCGGAACATTGGCTGGAGCAGGCCATGGTGAACGGCATCGACTACTGATGACGCGCCGTCACGCTTTTTCCGGCATCCGGCTGACCCGCCTCTGAGCAAGGCCTTAATTCAGCGTGCTACAGCAGGAATTTGATTTCGGCGAAGAACTCGCGGACCATGTTGTTGACGAGCATGTCCGGCGGAGAACCGGCGGCAATGCCTTGCGCATCATCAAGACCGTTCTTCCGTGCAATCTGCAGTGCCCGGAATACGTGGAAGTCGTTGGTGATGATGCCCACTGAAGCGTTTTCGTCGGCAATCAGCTTTTTGCTGTTGATGATGTTCTCTTCGGTGGTCTTCGACTTGGATTCCTCCACGATACGGGATTCGGCAATGCCGTTCGTCTTGAGATAGTCGGCCATGCCCTGGGCTTCCGGGAACGGCTCGTTCGATCCCTGCCCGCCGGAAACAATGCAGATGGTCTTCGGATTGTCGTTCAGATATTCGATTGCCTTGTCAAGTCGGAATTTCAGTACGCGGCTCGGCCTGGCCCTATGCACTTGCGCACCGAGTACGATCACATAATCCAGACCGGGTTTGCCCTGCGCACCCATTTTGCTGACTATGCAGCCTTCGACCGTTCCGAACTCCACCACCGCGATGCAGATGAGTGCCACGAGAATGTCACGGATCAGACGGGGCATCGCGTCCCACCAGTGGAACAGGAAACCGCCCCCGAGCGCTTCGAACAACACCGCGAACACGACCCAGACCATCCAGAAGTTGGTGCCGGAATGCGTTTTGAATACAGCCCATGCATAGCAGACGCATGCGAAAGCCAACACCATGCACACACCAAACACCACTTGTCTTGCAACCGTTCCCATAATGCCTCTCTCGCGGTATCTCTGGCGGACTTGACTTCAGCATACTCATCCGGACCCGTACGAAGACCTGATGATTCGCGGGCCATACGAACCATTCGCAAATGCCTTCCGGGAGAGGCTTGGCTTCACGGTTCGCGAGGATTTGGTGTACCGGAACAAGGCCTTGACGCGAATGGAACGAATCGATACGTGATTTCGTGCCTGCAGATCGCTCTCAGACGGGCTGAACGCCACGTGGATGCGGATGGGACGCCGAAGACGTTCTTCCTTTACGAAGGCGGGCTCTTATGAAACGTTCAGATTCGCGGCTTAGGCTACAAGACGTTGGCGGACGATGATGTCCGTATGAACAATTCAAGGATTGCGAGGTTGCAATGGTCAGGGATATACGAACAATCGCCAATATCGGATCGGGAACCATGGGCCATGCCACGGCATTGCAGTTCGCCGTGGCCGGCTATCCGGTGAAACTGGTCGACTGCTCGCAGGAGTTGCTTGATGCCGGTATGGCAAGGATTCGTTCCGATGCCGAGGAGTTCGCGCAGGCCGGTCTGCTGGCTCAGGGGGAGGGCGTCGAGGATGTGCTGTCGCGCATCACCACCTATACCGATTACGAGCATGGCGCGGCAGGCGCGGATTTCATCATCGAATCAATCGTCGAAAAACTTGACGTCAAGCAGAAGGTCTGGAGCGAGATTGAGCAATATGCTCCGGAAGACGCCATTTCCGCAACGAACACCTCCGGACTGAGCCCGACGGCCATTCAATCCGTATTGAAGCACCCGGAACGACTCGTGGTCGCGCATTTCTGGAATCCGGCGCAGCTCATGCCACTGGTCGAGGTGGTACCGGGTGAGAGCACTGCCGAAGAGGTGGAGGAAGCCACATTCGAGCTCATGCGCAAGATCGGCAAGAAGCCCGCGAAAATCAGGAAGGAATCATTGGGATTCGTGGGCAATCGCCTGCAACTCGCCGTACTGCGCGAAGCGTTCAACATCATGAACGAAGGCATCGCCGACGCGGAAACCATCGATACCGTGGTGAAATACAGTCTCGGCCGCCGCTGGAATCTGGTCGGACCGGTCGCCAGCGCCGACCTGGGCGGATTGGATACGTTCTACAACGTCAGCACCTATCTGCTCAAAGACATGGACAACGGCACCGAGCCGAGCCCGTTGCTGGAAGCCAAGGTGCAGGCTGGCGATCTGGGGGCCAAAACCGGTCGGGGCTTCTACGAGTGGACCGGCGAGACCGGGCAGACGGTCATTCGCCAACGTGACGAGAACCTGATTCGCCAGCTTGTCGAAGACGCCCGCGAAGAGGCATAGGAGTCCGGTAATCAGAAACGTATGGTGCCCTCGGATGAGTTCGAGGGCACCATACCGATTTACTTTCCTGAAAGCCACTCTTCCCTCGTCATCAGGCTCACATTGCCTGTCCTTTTTTCGTGCATCAGCGGAACATCCACATCCTGCGTTTTCCACTGGTACTTGAATCCGCATTTTTCCTGGACGCGCTTGGATTTGATGTTGCCTTCGTAGTAGCCGATCCACACTTTGCGCATGCCGCAGTCCTCGAAGGCATGGCGGAGCATTTCCTTCACGGCTTCCGGCATGATGCCCCGTCCCCAGAAGGGTTTCCCAAGCCAGTAGCCCATCTCGCATTCATCATCCCGGTCGGTCATATCGGTATGGCCATTCAGCTTCAGCTCGATTGCGCCGATGGCTTTGCCGTCTTCTTTCAGACAGACGGCATAAGCCTCTTTGCCGTTAAGAACATTCCTGATCACGTCCCGGCTCTCGTCTAGACACTGATGTGCGGGCCATCCGGCGATCGGTCCCACATCGGGATCGCTAGCGTATGTATATAAGTCCTCCGCATCGTTTTCTTCCCATCGGCGCAGAATGAGTCTGTCAGTTTCAAGTGTCATGTTTCGCTCTCATTTCTTCTTTTCGTGGCAGGAAGCTCCTCGTACGTTGCTTCCGGCAAAATTCCCCCAGGAACCCCTTATTTATCCTACTGCATCCAGCGTAGCCGGCCATCTGAAGTCATGCTACAGGTGAGGGCGGCCGCTGACCGATCGACTGTCGTTCATACACGAATCTGAATCAGGGAAGTCCTGGAACATATCAGGATTTCAAGACTTCCTTGCGTGTTGAACGGTGCAAAGATCAGCTTCAAAGATAATATTAGGGGGTATAAGATATTCGCACGCGTGCAGTTCATACATTTCATGTGATATCGAATAGAAGCAGTGTAAATGCAAAAAAGTATTTCGGGAGTTAAGTGATGTGGCAGAAGAAAATGGAATTGCCAACATGACTTTAGGTAAAAATAATGCCGAAATGAGTGCGGTCAGAAGAATAATTTAGGCGAGATGTGACCTGTGAGAAGAGAAATGCAATGCAATTGGTCTGAAACGCATCCTGTTGCGCATGCGTTGGTTGTAGCGGCTGCTGCCATGGCATTGGCGGGAATAGTTGAAACGTTCATTGAAGCTATCACTGGTGGAGTCGCGGCCATGGTTGTTTATGGCTCAGTGGATCGCGCATATATGGGAGATATGGGACTAATTTCCACAGTGATTACGATGGTGTCCCACATAGTCGTTCTGTTGTTGTATTGGCTCATATTCAGAAAAGATTTGCGGGGTTTCTTCAATGCAAGAAGATTTGGCGAGTTTGTTCTTCTCGGGTGGAGTGTGCTGGCAATAGGTGCATTCAATTTGATTTCAGAGATACTGGAACATAAAAGCTATGGAAATCCCGGCGTGGCACTACTGATGGGAATGCAGCCCGGAATCTGCGAAGAGATCATGCTCCGAGTCATTCCGATTTCCCTTGTCATGAGAAGCAAGGAACGCGAACGATTGGTTATACCGGTTGTTGTATTTACCAGTCTTCTTTTTGGACTGTGGCATGGTTTTAATATTTTATCCGGAGCGAATCCCGTCACCACATTGTTCCAAGTCATTTATGCGACGGGTGTAGGCTTCTTGTTCGCCGCTATCTACCTGAGAACAGGCGATATCTGGATCACCATGTTCCTGCATACAATCACAGACACCATCTATTTCCTTGGTTCGGAAGCGCAGAGTGGAGACGCCATTCTGTCGCAAAGCACCAGTTTTTCTGACGCTGTTATTCTGCTGGCATACGCGGTTTTGTATTTCGCCAATGCCTTCTATGTGTTCAGAAAGAGTAAAAGAATAGAGATTTCAGATACATGGTCGAGAATATGGAAAGTGAAGACGGAGAGCTAAAGAGAAAGTTATCTAGGTCTCACCCATACCAAACAGCGGAAGTCCAACAGGGATGTTGATAATCGTATGTCTCCGTGAGCGTACCGTAATGATGGTCTCGTCTTGGCGTTTGCCTCGGGCAACAGCGCAACGGGGTTCTCGTCAAAGGAGGTTGGACTTGGACGCCTTGGGCCAGTGACTGCTCTTGAATAGCAAAGACACAATGCTCAGACCGATCAGATGACGCTTGATTTCAATCAGCTTTCCGCGGAGGCTGAAAATAATGATGAGCGTAACGAGAGCGAAGATGTGGCTGTCGCCATTTCCGTAAGATGGTGAGTCTTGTTTTCTACTTGATTCCACTCGTATTCGTTGCATACGCGAAACAGCAGGTTTGGTTCCGCTCGTTGCGTAAATCAACCGCACGGCAACGCAAATCCGCCATAGGGCATGGGAGGAGTGCCTTACTGCTATTTCATTGGATTGAAAGCCATTTCCGTCTTCCGGACAGCGATCTCCCGATGGAGCAAGTGGCGCAGATGCCTCCTGAAGCTTCGGCTTTGGCGTTGCACGGCGATTGGAGTTATGGGAAGAACCCTCTTCCCAACATGGTTAGCTTGGCTGAGTCGCACGGTATTCGTGTTTTTGCCTGCCTTCCGTAGGCAAGGAAGTCGACGCGTTCAGCTTCGTGTTTGATGGGCAACCATATATTGCGGTTGATGCGCATAAAATCCCGGAACGTGTTCGTTTTGATATTTTCATTCGGCAGCTTTATGACGGTCGTTTCAGGCGGACGGGAAACGGCTGATGGAAACGTGACGAGCAAGCCCAAACTGGTCCTTCATGGCAATGGGAATTTCCAGACGGGAGAGTAGCCATTCGCCTGCCCCCTCCTAGAAGGGAATAAAAAAATGACAGTGCCGAACATACGTATGCTGTATGGAGTATACAGTCGTCAACTGGCTTTTTTGCTGTTGCCTCGTGAGATTTCGACTGGGTATTTCCGAGCGTTTTTGCTGAGTTTGTCAAGTATGATTTCATCAAGGTCGAACCCAAGTTTGTTGGACAACATGATGCTGTAGATGAGCACATCAGCGATCTCCTCATGAACATGTTCCAAATCGTCATTGCGTGGCTCATCGCTCCACTGAAAACACTCCAGAAGCTCGGCCGCTTCAATGCTGACTGATTTGGCGAGATTGCCCGGCGTATGGAACTGATCCCAGTCACGGGCGGAGACGAAATCACGGATTAGATTGATGGTTGAATTGGAAATCATGATTTCGAGTTTAATGGGTGCAATACCGTGGAAGACAAGAAAGAGGGCGATAATGGCTGTATGACAGCAGATAGACTTCCGGAACCGATTATCGTTCATTTGCCATATGCCGATATCGGTAATGAGGAGACGGCGTGGGAAAGCGTGGTCAATCCCACTGATGGGGCATATGCGTCAGTTGTGGAGAAAAGTGCTTTGCGCTACATTTTCAACTATCCTACGGTATACGTCGTCCATTCGGAGAAGCAGAGCCAGTATAGGAATGTTCCCGAGTACACGGTCTACGTTGGAGAAACGAATAATATAAAAAACCGTACTTTTCAACACCTGCGTTCAGATCCAAATTCGCGCGATGATTGGAAGGAATTCCAGAAGAAACTGGAACAGGACCCAAGATCCGTGTGGCAATATGTTATTGGGAATGAGCATTTCAACAAGTCTCTGACATTGGATATAGAGAATAAGCTGATGCATTATCTGCTTGGCTCGGACGCGGTGAAAAATCTCAACAATCGCAGAACGAATGCCCAAGGCGACTACTATACGCAAGATGAGTTTGATCGGATTTTCTCCGATATCTGGTTGGGTCTGCATCAACAGGATTCCACGTTATTCCCGTCGGAACAGATTATTCGTGATTCCGCATTATTCAAAGCTTCGCCATTCCATCAGCTCAGTGATGACCAGATGAATGCGGAAACTGCGATCATGAATGCGATTGCCGATGTGCTTTCAGATTTCCCCGACTCCTCTCCATCGCGTTTGATTTTTGTGCAGGGCGCGGCAGGCACCGGCAAGACAGTGTTACTGAGCCACCTGTTCTACCGCATATCGACGGAGCTCGGCGTCAATGGGCATCTTGATGATGAGGACGATGAAGATCTGCTCATGGAGAACCGTGGTTCTTCGTTCAATGTAGTCGATCGAAGAAAGGCGTATATTCTCGTCAACCATGAGCAGCAGGTGCATGTCTATAACCAAATCGCAACCAAACTTGGATTGCAAAAGAAGTCGGATGAAGTGGTGCTCAAGCCAAGCCAGTTCATCAACAAATTCAGTGAAAAGAAGCCGAACGGTCGTGGCATTCCGGACAGACCGCAGGGCAAGGCGGACATTGTTCTTGTTGACGAGGCCCATCTTCTGCTGACTCAAGGAAATCAGGGTTATTCCGGAAAGAACATGCTCCATGATTTGCTGCGCAGGTCAAGGGTCGTAGTTGCGGTATTTGATCCCAATCAGATTCTGCAGAATGCGCAGCAGTGGAAGGATGAAGATCTACAGGCCTTGTTTCCCCATCACGAGTTGGATAAGACCTGGGCGTCACGTGATGCTGAGATGGAGCCTTTCGAACGACTTGATAGGTGGGGAGGGGAGTATTTGCTTAGCCATATTCGGCTAAGTCAACAGTTTCGGATTGCGGCGGATGAATCGACCATCCAATGGGTAGACGATTTCGCAGGCGGGGTTCGTATAGGTAAGTGGAAGAAAGACCTCGGTGAGAAGGATCCGAAAACCGGCAAGTACATTCGCGAGCCCTATATAGTCAAGGTATTCGATTCCCCGGTTGAGTTATTCAAGGCGATCAAGGAGAAAGCCAAGCTTAAGGCGGGTGGAGTTGATGGGCATGGTCTATCTAGGGTGGTCGCTACGTATGATTGGTCTTACACCGGCGTTCGTGAGAATCCGGACAGTCCGGATGGTCTGTGGAATGTCGAGATGTTTTGCGATGCCGAAGGGCAATGGCACATGGGTCCTGGATTAAAGGCCAATCGCGGATACAATGAAAAGACCTCGGATGATGACCCTAATTACTTCTGCCATCCATGGAACTATCAAATCAAGCCGCAAGGAAAGGAAAAGAGCCTTTCATCCGATCAAGTATGGGCTGAAGCTTCGCATACTATTAATGAAGTCGGCTCCACATTTTCCATACAGGGTTTTGATTTGAACTATGTTGGCGTGATTATCGGTCCATCTGTCGCATACCGGGACGGTCAGATCGTCTTCGACAAGTCCAAGAGTTGCAACGCCAACGCAACCAACCTGCGTGAGAAAGAGGATTATTCTCAAAAGAATCTGCGCAATGAGCTTAATGTGTTGCTTAAGCGTGGCGTGCACGGACTGTATTTGTTCGCGGTCGATCCCGAACTACAGGCTGTGCTCAAGAAAGCCATTGGGGAATAATTTGTGTTTATGCACAGGGCTTACGGATAGCGTGCAATGAAGCCTATCGTACGGCGTATATCAGCCGAATGGAGATACAGGGAACCGTCAAAGGGAAGGCATCAGAATCGTAACCATGCATTGAATCAAGGGTTCGGGATTCGGCCACGCGATCGCTGCCGATGGGAATGATGATGTGTGCCCGCCGAAAGTTGCGTTGAGGGTTGCTTCATTTACTAGGGTTACGATTCACGAGGTTTATTGTTTCTTTCATTCGATGCGGGTAGCGGCGCATGGACTTTCTCTGTTGGGTTAGTCCCGTATAGGTAAGGCGATAGCCCTGAACTACCTCGAACGCGGTCGTTGTATGTTTGAGGTGGCTCTGTACTCGGTGGGACTTTTCCCGTACCATTTGCGAAATGCCTCTGCATAATAGCTGCTCCCGTTAAACCCGACGGCTGTAGCGATCTCCGTTACAGTTCTATCTGTATTGCTAAGAAGAACTGTACTTTTATCGAGTCGATATCGTGTTAAATATATATTGGGTGTTTGCTTGATGTATTTTGCGAACAGTTTACAACATTTACTCTGTCCTACTGCTCCTGAAGAGGCTATATCGGCAAGGGTAATTTTGTTTGTGTAATTTTGTTGTATAAAGCCTATCATATTTCTTAGAATGGAGAGATCGGCATTTTGATTTTTGTGTTGACTTTCAGAGGGGATATTTTCGTAAAGTTGTATCCATGTATTTAAAAATAGATTCTGTATTTTTAATACAGCAGATTTTTCATTCCTTGTAGAATACATCATTTTAATGTTTTTAAATATTGTTCTATGCCACGGAGTGTCAGAGTTTAATTTAATATAAGAGGCATTCTTGTTATTTATGACTGGTAGTACAAAATCGCGTTCATAGGCATAAGTTGCACATAATATAAGTGGATGAATAAGAATGCAAATAAAATCGCACTCTTTTTTCCCTGGTGAGAAGCCGAAATGCATTTGTCTTGCGTTTACGAATATTCCCTCGTTCTCAGCCAGAGTAACGATTTCACCGTTGACATTGTATTGCATTTCTCCAGATAAGACGGCAATAAATTCAATATCATCGTGCCAATGGGTGGGTGCGGCATAGCCGGGATAAGAGGAAAGCAAAGCTCTCCGAATGTAAATGGGATAGTCCGTATAGTCATAACGCACCTTTTCGGAGCGATCGTCTCTCATCTCTAAAGACAACATAATTGGCAACCTCGCAGGATTGTTATTGAATCAAACATAATAATGATAGCTATTAAACGGATTTAACAATCTAATTGTATAGAATGAAATTGTTTCTGTCTAGGAAGGTATGACGAAATGAATATAGGACATGTAGCGATCTATGTAAAAGACTTGGAAGAAAGCGCTCGCTTCTTTGAGACCTATTTTCAGGGAAAGCGAAACGAGCTTTATGTAAATCCGAATACTGGTTTTTCATCTTATTTCCTGTCTTTTGATGACTCGACAAGACTGGAGCTCATGAATATACCGGTTATTTCGGAGCCGAATGGTGACCCGCAACTCGGATATGCGCATATTGCTTTTCAGGTCGGTTCAAAAGATGAGGTCGATAGATTGACCGCCAGGCTCGAAAAAGACGGCTACGTAGTCAAAAGTTATCCGAGGACCACCGGAGACGGATATTACGAAAGCAGCATATACGATGCTAACGGCAATGCTATAGAAATTACGGAATAGCAGAAGTTCGGATATGAGGGTGAAACGGAAAAGCGCACTGTAATCCTTTCCGAAAATATAGGGAGTTCGAAGATAGTGGTTTTATTCGGGTCCTATTGCTTTCCCTATGGAGGTAGTGAAAGGTTGCGAAAGATATTGATGGGTCTATAAAGGAGGATGCAAATGAGTGCGATGAAAGAAAGAATGCACACGGGAGAATTGTATCTTCCCGGTGATCACGAGATTATGGAATGGCAGACAAAATGTCTTGACCGTCTTTATGAGTTCAATCAGACCCGGCCAACCGAATTCAAAAAGAGGCAGACTCTAATGAAAGAGATGTTTGCGGAAATCGGTGAAGGCTGTTACGTTGAACCGCCTTTTCATTCTAATTTTGGCGGAGGCCATGTGCATTTCGGGAAAAACATTTATGCGAACTTTAACTTGACTTGTGTAGATGATACGCACATTTATGTGGGGGATTACACAATGTTCGGCCCGAATGTCACCGTTGCTACCGCAGGACATCCGATTCTTCCGGAGCTGCGGAAGAAAGGGTATCAGTATAATGCGCCCGTTCGCATCGGAAAAAACTGCTGGATTGGTGCAGGGGTGATTATACTCCCCGGTATTACGATTGGTGATAACGTTGTGATCGGTGCCGGAAGCATAGTGACAAAGGATTTGCCGTCTTGCGTTGTGGCGGTTGGTAATCCGTGCAAGATATTACGGGAAGTAGATGAGCGTGATAAAGAGTATTATTTCAAGAATAAAAAGATACCGCAGGATCTATAGAAAAGGTAAATAGTTCATAATCATGTGATTATGCTTGTAAATAGCAAAGGATAAAGCAGTGTGCTTCATCCTTTGCTTGCTGGTGTTTTACTCGTAAATAGTATCTGTGTCGCGATTTCCATTGTCAAGTTTCTGACACTGTTCATCTTGTCTCACCGTGTCATTTGGTCGGCTTCTTTCAATAACGCGTATGGCCGTGTGGCTAATATGGAACAGTCCCATCAGGAGGTGCGGAAGATGAAGCACATCGTATTCGGCAGCGGAACCAAGAACTTCGTGATACTGCCAGGACTGTCGGTGCACAGCGTGATGGGCTTGGCCGACGCGATTGCGGAGGCGTACAAGGATTTCTGCGAGGAATACACCGTGTATGTTTTCGACAGGGCCGAGAACATACACGAGGGTTACACGGTCAGAAACATGGCGGAAGACACCGCGGCGGCGATGCGGGAGCTGAATATTAAGAACGCCGACGTGTTCGGCGCATCCCAAGGCGGCATGATCGCCATGTATCTCGCCATCGATCACCCGCAAATGGTGAACAGGCTGATTCTAGGCTCGACGCTGGCAAAACCCAACGGCACGTTCAATCATGTCATCGACGAATGGATACGGCTGGCCAGGGCGAAGGATGAGCTGGGGCTTCTCGAGAGTTTCGCGGACAACGTGTATTCCGAGTCCACCCTGAAGGCCTATCGGGAAACGTTGATCTCCTCCAATCTGGGTATCAGCGATGAGGAATATCGGCGCTTCATTATTCTGGCCGAAGCCTGCAAGACCTTCGACTGCTACGGAGAGCTTTCCTCCATCCAGTGCCCGGTCTTGGTGATCGGTGCGGAGGGAGACCGTGTCGTGACTGCGGAAGGGTCGAAGCAGATCGCCGAGGCGCTTGGCTGCGAAAGCTATCTTTACGATGGCAGCCATGGTCACGGCGTATACGATGAGGCCGCCGATTACAGGCGGCGGTGCCTGGATTTTCTGCTGGGGGTTTCGGCCTGAATCTTTCCGTCGTGGCTCGTGTCTTCTGTTAAGTGAGTCGAATCCGACTGGAGTATTGGTCAAATGTGACGCACATACGTTCAGCCTTGTGGGTTACGGTCGTTGTAAGACTATGGCCACAGAACGAGCCAAACGTCCAGGTCCATGCCGGTGTCGGCCAGCCAGATCTGAATCTCATCTTCGGCCACATCCTGGGCCTCGGTTTTCGGATAGCCATAGATGCCGGCGGAAATCAGCGGGAACGCGATGCTTTTGCAGCCGTGCACGGAGGCGATCGCTAGGCAATTGCGGTAGCAGGCGCGCAACAGCTGCTCCTCATCATGGTCACCGCCATGCCAAACCGGTCCGGCTGTGTGGATGACGTACTTGGCCGGCAGATCGAATCCCGGCGTGATCACCGCCTCACCGGTACGGATGGGGGAGAGGCGATTGCATGCGGTCTGCATGCGGTTCGCTCCCGCCGCGCGGAAAATCGCGCCGCATACCCCTCCGCCCATCACGAGGTCCGTATTCGCCGCATTGACGATGGCGTCCACGTGCATGCCGGTGATGTCCTGATGCGTCACGGAAAATGGCATAATCATTCCTCTCTTACTCGGATGCGTGCAACTGTACGTTGCTGACTTGCCTTTTCATGATCATCGAAACCGCCGGCCGACATGTGCGCGAGTCCGGCCTTTGTGCGTGCGAAGCCAGATGATGGTCTTCTGGACTTCGGCTCAAGAGCTAAAGATGGATGCGCTTCCAGTCGGCCAGAGCGTTGGCGTAAGTGGTTTTCTGCTCAGGGGTTGCGAATGAGGACTCCAGAGAGTATTCCGCGATGGTGGCCAACTCATCCAAGCTCATGCCGGTCCGTGCCATGGCGATGTAATTGTCGCCGATATATCCGCCGAAGTAGGCGGGATCATCGGAATTGAGCGTCACCTTCACACCAGCGTCGAACAGTTGACGTACCGGAAGATCGGCCACGTCCCGCACTACCTGCAGACGATGGTTTGACAACGGGCACACCGTCAACGCGATTCCATCACGGGCAATTCGTGCCACTAAATCGCCATCGGTGGCGGTGCGAACGCCATGATCGATGCGTTCGACATGCAGGAGGTCCAACGCCTGACGGACATAATCGGCCGGGCCCTCCTCGCCGGCGTGCGCGACGAGATGCAGGCCAAGTCGCGTCGCACGCTCATATATATGAGTGAACAGTTCCGGCGGATATCCGACTTCGGCGGAATCCAAACCGATACCGAGCAGGTCCCCGGCCCGTGAAGCCGCGGTATCAAGCAACGCCTCGGCTGAATCGACGGGCATATCCCGGATGATGCACATGATGAGCCCGCCATCGATGCCGAAACGTTCATGACCGATGCGAAGACCCTCAAGCAGGCCATCGAGCACCACGTCAAAATCGAGACCGTTATTCATGTGTACCTGAGGATCGAAGAAAATCTCCGCCCGCCGAACGCCATCGGCATTCGCCCGTGCCAGATAGGCGAGCATGAGGTCGGTGAAATCCTGCTTGGTGCGCAGCACGGACATGAGCTGGTAGTACAGGTCCAGAAACGACTGAAGATTCTCAAACTCATAGTGTGCCTTGAGATCGTCAAGATCAGCGAACGGCAGGCTGATGTTGTTACGTTCGGCCAGTTTCAGGGCCAGTTCCGGCTCGAGGGTGCCTTCGATATGCAGATGAAGCTCCGCCTTCGGCAGCTTACGCAGTGCCTGTTCGGTGGCCGGGCTGATGTGAGTCATGCGAATCCTTTCATGTGGTGCGATGGCGGTCCGTCGGCTAATCGGAAATGAGCGTGAACTGAAATGGACCGTCGACGATGGAGCCAATGCGCATGCGAGCGCCATATCGGCCTTCATATACGGGAACGTTGCCCGAGCGGAGAGCTTCGTTGAAGCGGATCCATGTGAGATTGGCATGCTCGTCGTCGGTATCTTCGGCAACGAGTTGGGGACGTCCCGTGGCGGGGCTGTGCAAAGAGGTGAGCGGTTGTGGAATGGATAGGATCTCTCCTCGGATTTCCTGCACGGATTGAGGAAGCGAACCTTGCGGTCCGTCGAAGCAACGCAGTGTGAGGACGCGGTTCGCCATCATGTCAATCGTGGGTTCGTCATCGTCGGGTTCGATTTCGACGGTCAACAGTAGGCCAAGACCGATTTGCTGCACGTCGAACGTCGGATCGAGCGTACCGAGGTCGTTCAAAACGGCGATGCTCGCTTCATTCACGCGTTGCACGGAAATTCTCATTGTTCCAGTATAGGTTGTCGGCAGTGCTTTACACGGACTGTGATCAGCGAATTGTGGTCGCGGGATTGCGGGTTGCGGGGCGGGCCGGACGATGGGGATTCATGGTGCTGCCCTGCTGTCGCGCTCTCGTCGGGGAGGGGATTCCTCCAGTGACTGGAGAAAATCGGACGCAAAGAGAGGTGCAAGCCTGTAAGACAGCTGCTAAAGTCGGCGACATGAAGATGAGCGACGACGAGTTCGAGCGGGCCATCGAAGACGCGCTCGCGGGTATTCCTGACAGGTTCAAGCAGGTGCTGGAGAATGTGGGGATCGCCATGGCGCAGGAGCCGAACGAGCGGGAGTTGGGCACGATGTGCGACGCGGGCGGCGAACTGCTGGGACTGTACGAAGGAATCGCCATCACGCGGCGAACCACGGCCTACAGCGGTGTGATGCCGGACGTGATCACTATTTTCAAGGGCCCGCACGAGCGGGTATGCGCCACCCGTGCGCAAATGGTCGAGCAGATCCGCAAGACCGTGCTGCACGAGATCGGCCACTACTTCGGCTTCGACGACGCCTACCTGCACGCGCATGGCTATTAGAGGCCGCTACAAGAAGACGCACGCAAGGCCGTGTTTCGGCACGGAATAGGATTCATCCGGAATCGTTCGGAACGTCTCATTGTCGACGAGGCGCAATACGTGCCGGATCTGTTCCCCATGATTCAAGTGGCAGTGGGAAAGCAGCAGGGCGCTCCCGAGCCGCAGCGCCACGTGGTCCTACGCATCAACGGATTTTCAGGCGCGAGGCGCTTACGCGCATTCTGTAGCGGGATGGCTGAGTCGCTGACATGAGCCAGGGGAGTGACATGACTGTGTTCTCTTTGGTTTTCCGAGGGTTGGCGAGTAGCGTAGAACCTGAATCGCAATGGGGCGGTTCGTGAATGCACGGACGCACGATAGCGTCGGCAATGCAAAGGAGCGAATATGAAGTCTTGGAGATTCACTGGAACGAACGAACCATTGAGATTGGAAGAACTGCCGGAACCGAGTGCCGGGCCGGGCAAGGTCGTCATCGATGTGAAGGCGGCTGGCATTTGCCATACCGATGTCGGCATTCTGACTGATCCCGGTTGGATGACCATGCTCGGCCAGGTGCCGGTGACGCTTGGCCATGAGGATGCCGGTGTCATCAGCGCGGTCGGCGACGGTGTCACCGACTTCAAGGTCGGTGACCGTGTAGCAATCTGCCCGACCACGTCGGCAGGATGCCCTGGCTCATCGTTTGATGGCGGTTTCGGGCCGAAAATCGTCATAGGGACCGAAGCATTGGTGCGCATCCCGGATGAAGTCGATTTTGTGAACGGCGCCGCCGCAACCGATGCGGGCATGACATCCTATGCGGCGGTGGTCCGCCGAGGTGGCGTCAAGGCGGGAGACAAGGTCGGCATCATCGGACTTGGCGGGCTTGGCCAAATTGGCGCGAGGGTGGCGCATCTGCTTGGTGCGGAAGTGTATGTGGCTGAAATCAAGGAGGACATCTGGCCGCTTGCCAAGGAACTCGGCGCGGTGGACGTACGTAGATCCATCAAGGACTTCAACGACGTAAAGTTCGATGTCATCATCGATTTCGCGGGCTTTGGCACCACTACGGCGGATGCGGTGGATGTCATCGGACTGGGTGGCGTGGTCGTGCTCGTCGGCATGGGCAAGCTGGAGACCACCATCGATTCAAAGTCGCTTATCGTCAATCAGTGTGATCTGCGTGGCTCGAACGGAGGCACTCCCGACGATATTCGCGGCGTTTACGAGCTGATGCGTACCGGAAAACTGTCGCCCGTCACCACCTGCATCGGTTTCGACGAGGTTCCGCAGGCTATCGAACGGCTCGAAGCGGGCGATGTGAAGGGCCGGCTCGTCATCAGATACGAGTAAGAGCACCGTCTGCCCGCCGATGGAACCGGTTGACGCTTCGGCTCGTCGGTTCCTTGCTTCGACGGGCTAGCCGGGCCGACGGGCTGGCCGGCCCGTCGGCGACTGGACCCGATGCATAAAGAGCCCTAACATTACTTAAGTGATGATGGACGATAACCGGCAATGATGCCGCATGGTTCCGTCTTCACCGGATATTTTTCGGCTGATATTTTCAAAGGAGAAAGTATGGCGGACAATCGCATGAAACAAAAGGAGAGACCTCCATCCGCAGAAGGCAACGGCCTGCAGAAAAGTCTGAAACTCATCTTCGTCTACACGGTGGCGACCGGCTCGATTTTCACCTACGTAAGCTATTGGGATTCCGTATTTTTCAGCTATTGCGGGGCGGGAACGTTCCTCGCCTTCGCGCTGATGACGGTTGCGATTCTTCCGACGGCACTCGTCTACAGTGAAATCTCACCGTTGTTCAAAACGGCGGGCGGCGAGCTCATCTACAATACGGTCGGCTTTAACAAGCATGTCGGCTTTCTGGCATCCTGGCTTATCATGGCGGCTTGGATTTCCGTGCCGCCAGCCGTGGTCATGGCCGTGGCGACGTTCATCAGCAAACTCTTCAACCTGAATCTGAATTTCCAGACCACCGTGATCATCGGCGTCGTGTTCCTGTTGCTCATCTTCATCATGAGTCTGCAGGACGTGCAGTTCCTGGTCAAAGCACAGGCGTTCTGCCTGTTCGCCAATATCGCCACCACGCTTATCACCGCAGCGCTGATCCTGACTTCCGGTCATTGGAGCATCGCCAATCTGGCGGACATGTTCTCGTTCAGTTCGAAGGCTTCGACGCTTGGCATTCCGGCGTGGATCATCGGCATGGCATTGCTCATCACGCCCTATTTCGGTTTCGAAACCGTGCCCCAGATGGTGGAAGAGGGTGACTTCCCCATCAATAACACGAAGAAGGCCATCTGCGGATCCGTGCTCACCTGCGGTGCGATCTACACGATCTTCTTCTTCTGCGTGGCCGGTCTCGCACCGGTCAAGGATCTGCTTGCCGGCGATGCCGCGAACGGTTTCATGACCATCACCGCCATGCAGAATCTGCTGGGATGGAAATTCTGGCCGATCGTGTACGGCTGCATTTCCATCCTGTTGGGGATGACCGCTTCGATTCTGGGATTCTGGATGTCCACCGTACGCATGCTCTATTCGATGGGCAAGAAAAACTTTCTGCCGGAAGTGTTCACCAAGGTCAACAAGCATCAGCAGCCGATTTTGCCGAACATCTTCCTGCTGGCCATCAGCCTGACCTTCATTCTCCTGCAGAATGCGGGCAGCTTCATGAACGACTTCTTCAACCTCATGTCGTTCGGCTGCGCCTGCGCCTATGCTCTGACGATGATCTCGGCCGTGCGTATTCACCATAGGCATCCCGAATGGTATGCGAACAACAGGAACGTGGTGCCAGGCGGTGACCTGTTCCGTGTGCTCGCCATGGTGATCATGGTGTGCATCGCGTTCTTCTGCACACTCGGACAGGGCGTAGGATCATGGATTTCCTTCGCCGTATATCTTGGCATCGGCGTGGCCATCTGGCTGTGGATGGTGCTGGTCCGGTGGAGGAATTCCAAGGTCGTCATCGAAACGTTGGACGGCGAGGTCGAGTTCTGAACCGGCTCTGCGCATCACGGCCGTAACGGCCAAAAGGCAACTGAAGAACAATCCGTCGTGAAACCGAACCAAGCAAACAAAGGAGCAATCATGGTTCAACCGAAACTCGAAGGCAAAGTCGCCATCATCACCGGAGCCGCGGCAGGCTTGGGCGAGGGAATCGCGCAAGTGTATGCCAAGTACGGTGCGAAGATCTGCATGGTCGACCTGTCGGCCGATGTCGACAGGACTGCGGACAAGATCCGTGAGATGTATCCGGATGCCGACATCGTGACCGTCATGGCCAATGTGGCCGATAAGGATCAGATGATTGCGGCCGCCAGAACAACGGTGGACGCTTTCGGTCCGATCGACATCGCCTGCTGCAATGCCGGCGTATGTCGGCTTGCGCCATTCGAGCAGATGCCTGACGAGATGCGTGATTTCCACATCGACGTGAACATCAAAGGCGTATGGAACACCTGCCAGGCGGTAGTGCCGTACATGTTGGAGAACGGTGGCGGCGCGATCGTGATCGCCTCTTCCGTGACGGGCGACATCGTGGCCGATGCCGGTGAAGCGGCCTACGCCATGACCAAGGCCGCACTCGTGGGGCTGACCAAATGCCTGGCAGTGGAATACGCCGACCGCAACATCCGCGTCAACTGCTCGCAGTTGGGCTATGCGCGCACCCCGATGGTGGAGAAGATGGCGGTCGAATCCAATCCGGACAATCCGGAATCCGCCATCAACGACATTGCGGTCGGCGTGCCGATGAAACGACTGGCCAAGCCGACCGAAGTGGGCGAACTGTTCGCCTTCCTAGGCTCCGACGAGGCCAGCTACATCACCGGCGCACAAGTGGTCATCGACGGCGGCAGCACACTGCCGGAGACCATGAGCATCGGCACCAACTGAATCGCCGCATAATGACGGTGCGGGATAGGCGGAGCGTTCCCTGATCTTCAGGGGTGGAGCCTACGTCCGCACCGTCATCCGGCTGTGGTTATGCCGGGGTGGGGGTATGAAAGAGGCATGCGTATTGTGCTTCAGAAAGTCAGCGACGGGTCCGTGGATGTGATTGATGAACTCACCGGCGAACGGGATCCCACCTTCGAACCACAGCGGATCGGCGTCGGATATGTGCTGCTTGTCGGCGTAGAGGATTCGGACGGCGCCAAGCAGATCGCGTGGCTGGCGCACAAGATCTCGAATCTGCGTGTGTTCGAAGACGACAACGGCAAAATGAACCGTTCCATTCACGATGTGAACGGCTCGATCCTTTCCATCTCGCAATTCACGTTGTATGCGGACGTGCGCAAAGGCAATCGCCCAAGCTTCGTGAAGGCAGGGTCGCCGGACCATGCCGACAAGGTGTGGCGGCAGTTCAACGAAACACTGCGGGCCGAAGGCCTTGCAGTGAAAGAAGGCCGTTTCGGAGCCCACATGCGCGTGAACTTGACTAACGACGGTCCCGTGACCATCATCTTCGATACGGACGAACTGGGAGTCTGACACCGTTCACCGGCAACGGTGGGTCACAGATGCTCGGCGATCCAGTCACGTAGGATGACGGCGTGGTTGCAAGCGGGATCCTTGGCGGCATAGAGCAGGGTGACGTTTCCTGTTCGCAGATGGTCGCGCACGTCCGACACGAATTCGGCGGCCTCATCGCGCCCGTCAAGCTGCTCGATGTACCGTGCCTTGAACTCGTCGAATTTAGCGGGGTCATGAGCGAACCACTTGCGCAGGTCCGTGGTGGGCGTCACCTCCGTTTTAGCCCAACGGTCAAGATCCGCACGCTCCTTGGAAACGCCGCGCGGCCACACCCGATCCACCAGAACACGGTAACCGTCGGTCGGCTGCGCGGAATCATATATGCGTTTGATCTGAAGAACATGCGACTGCGCCATGCAACCCATGCTAGATGTCCCGAATGATGGGATCGAGACAATTTCTCTGGCTGCGAACCACAGTCGTCAGAGAGCCGCACAAGACCGAAAAATGAGACTGCATTTGAGACGGTTATCTGGTGCTCACTCTAGGGTTAGGACCATGGGAATTGAGAACAATCACAAGCTCATCGTCAACTGTCTGCCGTTGACGGAGTCGGAGAAGGCGCAATTCACGCGTGCGGCCAGGGGAGTGCCGCAGGAATTCGTAGGCGACTCGACGCAGCGGGGGAGTATGAACTGGAGCGCCCGCATCCCGAAGGAATTCCGTGCATCGGTGACTGCGATCATCGGAAACGTACCGCCGGAGGAATGCTCGCAATGCCCCAGACTCGAATGGCTGCAAACCTGGAGCGCCGGCGTCGACAAATACCAGCGGCCCGACGTACTGCAACCCGGATCCATGCTCACCAACGCTTCCAGCGCATACGGGCAGAGCGTATCCGAGCACATGTTCGCCATGATGTGGGCGCTCATGAAGAACCTACACGTCTATGCCGGCAATCAAGCCAACGCAGACTGGACTGACGCGGGCCGTGCATTAAGCCCATCGGGCATGACCGCATTGGTGATCGGCACCGGCGACATCGGCTCGCACTTCGCCAGACTGTGCAAGAGCGTCGGCATGGAAACCATCGGCGTACGACGTAACCCATCCGTCGAAGCGGAAGGCATCGACCACACGATAGGCTTCGAATCACTCGAACAGGCATTGCCATACGCCGACGTCGTCGCCATGAGCGTGCCGTCCACACCGGCCACGCACCATCTGCTGAATGCCGATCGACTGGCACTGCTCAAACCCGAAGCGCTGGTACTGAACGCGGGCCGAGGCGATGCCATCGATTCCGAAGCCCTTGCAGCGGCGCTCACGGGCAACGAGCTACGGGGTGCCGGCCTCGACGTGACCGAACCTGAACCGTTGCCGGCCGACTCGCCATTGTGGCATGAACCGCGCTGTCTCATCACCCCGCATGTGGCGGGCGGCAACCATCTGGAAGTGACGGAACGGCGCATCATCGCCATCGCATTGGGCAACGTGCGCTGCTACGCCAACGGTCAGTCGCTCGACAATCGCATGCCTTTGAAAGGCTGAGGATTCGCCGCTGGAAATCAGCCATAGAATATTACCCAAAAGATCCATACGGACAATCCTGATGAACCCATGTCGCCGCGGATTGGGAAATTCCCTGATGTATCCCTGACTCGCTCCGTGGACGATTTCGTCTCGTCGATTGACGAATGTCCCGCTTAGGGTTGTACCCTCTACACCTGATATGGATAACGAACTGTTTGAGAAGGCGCCGATTCCGCGCGCATACATGACCCTGGCCATACCCGTCGTGCTGAGCATGATGGTCACCCTCGTCTACAACACCGTGGACACCTACTTCATCGCGCACACCGGCAACACCGACATGGTGGCCGGCGTGTCCATCGCGACACCGGTATTCACCGTGATGATTGCGCTTGGCGACATCTTCGGACTCGGCGGAAGCTCCGTGATCTCGCGCCTCTACGGCAAAGGTCGTTTCGATGACGGCCGGCGACTGAGCGTGTTCTGCTTTTGGGGAGCCGTGCTCACCGGCATCATCGTCATCATATTGGGCCTGACGTTCCACGATCCGATCCTCACGATGCTTGGGGCCGACGATTCCACATGGCGGTATGCCTCGCAGTTCTATTCGCTGATCATTCTCGGATCGCCGTTCATCATCGTGTCGATGACGCCAAGCAATCTACTGCGCACCGAAGGCTTCGCAGGCCCCTCCGCGGTCGGTTCGGTCGCCGGAACCGCCATCAACATCTGCCTGAACCCGCTGTTCATCCACGTGTTCGGCTGGGGCGCGGCCGGTTCCGCAGGCGCGACCGTCATCGCCAACATCTGCACCGACCTCTACTTCGTGTGGTTCCTGCTCAAACGCAGCCGCAACCTATCCATCGATCCACGGCTCATGTTACGAAGCGGACATCTCGATATCAGCAGGCAGGAGGCAAGCGGCATCTTCGCCATCGGCATTCCGGCATCCGTTACCAATCTCATGCAAAGCCTTGGCATTGTCATGGTCAACCTCTTCCTGCTGCCATACGGCAACGATGCGGTGGCGGCCATGGGCATCGCATTGAAGATCGTGATGATCGCCGTGATGATTCTCGTGGCGTTCGCCTTCGGCGGCCAGCCGCTCATCGGCTATAACTATGGTGCCGGAAACATGAGTCGGTTGAAGGCATTGCTGAAATTCGCATACTCGTTCCTCGGCATGCTCGCATTGGTCATGACCGCGGTGCTGATCGCCTGCGCTCGCCCGTTGATGGGATTCTTCAGCACCGACACCGGCATCGTCGATCTCGGCACCGGCATGCTACGTGTGCAGCTGCTGAGCACCGTATGCGTGTCGGTGGTGCTCGTGACCACCTGTACGTTCCAATCCGCGGGCAAGGCCCTGGGCGCACTGCTACTGTCCGTCAGCCGTCAGGGCGTGATGCTCGCCATCACCTTGTTCGCAGGCAGCGGACTCGCCGGATATCATGGGGTCATTGCCGCGCAGGCCTTCGCCGACCTGCTCACTGCGGTCCTTGCCGTCGTATTGGCTGTGATTCTTCTGCCTGAGTTGCGTGGCCGAAAGGCCGAAAGCCGGAAGATCGCCCTCGTCGATGAATGATGCCAGCCATGCGTAAGGCTCAGGCCGGGCTCGACGCCGAAAGAATGCCCGTATGATGGCATTAGGGAGGAAAGGCGGGAGCTGTGACGTTGAACAAATGGCAACGAATGACCGAATGGCCGCTGACCGTACTGGCATTGGTGTTCCTGCTCGCGTATTCATGGGAGGTGCTGGCACGGACGCATGTCTCCCTGTGCGAAACCACGATCAACGTCATCTGGATCGTGTTCATCGTCGACTACGTCGTTTCGATTTCGCTGGCGCACGATAGGAAGACCTGGTTCAAGAACAACCTGCTGTTGCTCATCTCGATCATGCTGCCGATTTTCAGACCGCTGAGACTGCTGCGACTGGTGGCTGTGTTGAATGTGCTCAATCGCACCAGCGGCATGGCGGTACGTGGTCGCATCACACTCTACGTATGTTCCAGCGTGATATTGCTGATCTACGTCGGTTCGCTTGCGGAATTGGATGTGGAACGTAATGCTCCGGGCACTACCATCACCGATTTCGGCAAGGCCATATGGTGGGCGTTCGTCACCACCACGACGGTCGGCTATGGCGACATGTCTCCGGTGACATGGCAAGGCAAGTGCATCGCCGTGGGTCTTATGATCGCCGGCATCGCCCTGATCAGCGTCATCACCGCAACGCTCGCGTCATGGATCGTCGACCGGGTGAGCGATGAAGCCGATAAGCGTGCCAATGAGACGGAATCGGAAACCACGCGGCTGAGCAGCAACGTCGCCGAACTGACCGACGCCGTCAACCGACTGCGTGACGATATCGCGAAACTGCGCGAATCCCCAACAGCAGATGACAGGCGATAACAAGTGATGCCGGACGGAGTCCAACTTCCGTCCGGCATCACTTACGAGTGAATCGGTTGTTCGCTATTCGCAGGCAACCCCATCATGGTCACGGTCCAATGCGGAACGATAGCCCGGCTGACCTTGATAGATCGGTGCCGCCCCGGCGGCACGCGCGGCGGAGCAATTCTGGTAGTAGACATTGGAACTGTCGTTTTGCTGTACTTGAGGAGCCGGAGCGGGTTGTTCGGTTTGCGTCTGAGACTGCTCCGTCTGCTCGGTGGAGGGCTGCTCGGTTTGAGTAGGCTCGGAGGAAGGTTCCTGAGTCGGTTCGGCGGTTGCGGTCTGAGGCTGTTCACCGGCGTTCGTACCGGTATAGTCGGGAACGGCCTGCGTCGGACAGGAGCCCAGCACCTTATTCATCGCTTCCTTCTCCGCCTGAGTGACCCACAATGAATACTTATGCTTCACGCCGATCTGGCGTGCCACGTACTCGCAGCGGAAGCTTGTGTTGGAGGGCAGCCACGTAGCCGCATCACCATCGGATTTTTTCTGATTGGCGGATCCGTCTACAGCTAGCAGATTATACGGGTCGTTGGCGAGTTCGGTTCGCTTGCTCTTACTAAGCTTTTGTGCGCCCTTCTGCCAGGCGTCGCTTAAGGAAACCACATGGTCGATTTGCACGGCGGTAGAGGTTTTCGCGCCTTTCTTAAACTTGATTTCCTTACCGGTATACGGGTCCTGCAGCTTGCCGGATTTGACCACGCAATCCTGCGTATGCGATTTATGCTTTACGTTCGTCAAATCACGGTTAAGAATGTCATTGCGTGTATCGCATCCGTTATGGTCGACATCCTTCCAGGCGTCACCGAACTGTGCCCGCTTGTACCCGGTCTTCGGCGCACGACCCTTGACGGTAAGTGTGTCAAGTACATCGGTGGCGAGCTCGCCGGCGCCGGTATCATCGGTAGCCTCTGCGGCCATGGAGTAGTCGGCATGATAGCCTGCGGCGAAGCCGATCGACAGCAGACAAGCCATGCTCACGGCAATCAGACGACGTATTACTGCATTGTGATAACGCACGGGTTCCTCTTTCTCATCTCATGGTCCCTGAAGTCATCGTAGACTGATTCCGCATGAAGGCACGCATCGGCATGAAAGCGGCGGCAGTGATGATTCGGTCGGGACGTGCGGCAAGAATCGGCGTTATGACTCAAGCTGCATGTGACGCGTACGAACTTCCCGAAGGATTCGAGTATTGCTCAAAGCTGAATCCGGTAATCGAAGCGGTCTCCGCCTTGGATCGTGTCAAGGCCGTGGTGCGAATACTGCACGAGCCGGGCGGCTGCCCGTGGGACGGTTCGCAGACGAACCGATCCCTGCTCAAACCTCTGCTCGAGGAAACCTATGAGTACATCGACGCGGTCGAAACCGACGACCGCGAGAACATGCGCGAGGAACTGGGCGATATGCTCCTGCAATCCGTGTTCCAGGCACAGGTGTGCGCGCATGACGAGACCGATCCATTCGGCATCGATGAGGTATGCGACCGCTTGGTCGACAAGCTCATCACCCGCCATCCGCACGTATTCATGCCCGATGATGCGGTTGCAACGGAATCGGATGCTCCGAAGTCCGCTGAAGAGACGCTGCAATTATGGGAGAGGATGAAACAGAAGGAGAAGCAACGCAAGTCGGTGCTCGAAGGTATCTCACACGCCCAAGGCGCACTGCCAAGAGCCGCCAAAGTCGTTTCACGCGTCGCCAAATCAGCGAACCGGGCCCAACTCGAACAGGCATACACCGCCGAGTCGCAGCCGTCCGATACCGGCCACGACCACCAGTACGCCGATCGGATCATCGCGATACTGCGTGACGCCCAGCGCAATGGCGTCGACGTGGAATCAGAGCTACGCTGCAGATTGCGCGATCTGGAATGCGCCATCGAACGAATCGAAAGCGAAAATCGATGACCGCAGACCCCGCAGTCTGGCATGACCTGAAATTCCGTGGCACGTTCCGCGACTGCCTACCAGCGGAGAATCCTGAGCTCCTCCGACGACTACAGGTGCGAAGGTCACATTCATGTGGCCGCCGCCCGCCGCAAGTCGGGGCATACGACGACAATCAACGGCATGATCGAATCCAATGACACCAACGAAAAGGCAATCGACAGACAACTGCTCAAACGGTACGCCGAAGACTTCAACTCCGATCGGGCCAACCTCGTGGCCGCCAATGCGGCCGTCTCCGCCGGCGTACTCGAAGCGGCCACCGACTACAAGGGACAGCGCTCGCTGCCGTGTGACTTTTCCATCGAGCTGAAACAGGGGTCAATCACCAACCAGCGTCGTTCCGGCCGTTGCTGGATGTTCGCCTCGCTCAACACGCTGCGCTACGAGCTCATGCATACGTGGAACCTCGACGACTTCGAATTCTCGGAAACATACCTGTTCTTCTGGGATGCGATGGAGAAATCCAACACGTATCTGGAAAACGTGCTCGCCACACTCGATGAGCCGACCGATAGCCGTATCTTTCAGGAGATCAACGATGGTCCGGCCGATGATGGCGGCTGGTGGCAAATGTTCGCCGCCTTGGTGAACAAGTACGGGCTCGTTCCGAAGAGCGCATACCCGGAGTCCGCGAATTCCAAGGATTCCGATGCCTTCAAACAGTATCTCAACTCCAAGCTACGTGAGTTCGCGGCCGATCTGCGTGATAGGCATGCGGCCGGTACGCCGATCGACGAGCTTCGTACGCTGAAAAACGAGGACATGTCGACCGTATACCGCATGTGCGCGATTGCGTTGGGCGAGCCGCCGGAGACATTCGATTTTCTGGTGCGCACCAGTGACGACGATAAGAAGGACGCCGGTTCCGACGGGATAGGTTCCGACAAGAAGGCTGACAAACCGAAATCCGGCAAGGACGAGCGCAGGCAGATTCGCGAATTCGGCATCACTCCGATCGAATTCTATAGGAAGTACGTGCCGCTCGACGTGAACGACTTGGTCACCCTATGCAACGTTCCGATGGAATCCCGCCCATTCAATACGCGCTACCGCATCCGTTTCACCGCGAACGTCGCTGAGGCGGGTGACATGGAATTCATCAACGTGCCGCTCGACGCGTTCAAGAAGGCGGCCATCGATCAGATCAGCGCCGGGCATCCGATCTGGTTCGCCTGCGACTGCATGCAGTTTTCCCTGCGTTCCGCGGGATACTTCGACCGCGACAGTGTGCGCGTGGACCAACTGTTCGGCACCGAATTCACCTTCGATAAGGCGCAAGGCCTTGAATACGGCGATTCTCCGAGCAACCACGCCATGACCTTCACCGGCGTGAACCTTGACGGCGACGGCAGACCGAACCGTTGGAAGGTCGAAAACAGCTGGGGCAAAGACAACGGCGACGACGGATACTACGTGGCGTCCGACGCATGGTTCGACCGCTATGTGACTGAGATCATCATCTGCAAGGAATACCTCGATGAAGCCACCCGTTCGCTGCTTACCGCGGAGCCGGTGGAACTTGACCCATGGGAGCCGCTGACCAAGCGCTCCAGATAACGGCAGCACCGTCGACAACATAATGGCAGAGCGAGGCGAAAGGCGAAAAGTGCCAGGCAAACTCACGTGGCTTTCCGACGAACTGCATAGCGAATGCAACACGGCGGTGCTTCAGCGTGCCCGCGGCATCACCAACCAATGGCGCGCCAAGATGCGGGATCTGTACTGTCTGAACGACCCCGAAGCGGACCGTATCACACTGAGCGCCTCCGTACGTGGCACCACTTCGCCTTCCAGCAACTATACGGTGCAAGCCACCGTCGATATGGGCGACCAGCTACTGCTCGCACGCTACTGCAGCTGCCCTGCCTTCGCAGGCGCCGATTCCGCTCACGACAGAGGATACCGCGACAGCTTCGGCTATCGTAGTTTCTCCGATGACGACGAAATCTACGATTACGAGGATGCCGATTACGACGATTACGACGATTTTGGCAGGGAACCCGCATTCGGTCACGTGGATGAGGGCAACGATGATGCCAACGCCTACCAAAGCCCACACGGCTTCGGCCGGAGATCCCGTCGAAGCACCGACGGACGTTCCGCCGGAACCGGATTCCGCTATACCGGCATGTGCAAGCACCTCGCCGCAATGATCATGCTGTTCGTGCAAACCCCGGAACGTTTCCACGGCTACCAGCCGGGCAATGCCACCCCACGATACATCGCCGACTACATGAGGCGAATCGATGCCGAACGACATACGTCGAACAAGGACTCCCAGCTCAGCCTGCTTAAACGCATCGCCAATGCGAAACAGCGATTGGGCGAAGAACAAGGATGGCTGGCGCCCGACCACCATGGCAAAGCGGGCGGCTCCCACAACGACGGCCCGGCCATCGTGCTGCCGGGCAGCGTGCATCTTGAACCGACGATCACGCTCACCGAAGGAACGACCTGGTCGCTGAGCCTGCGCATCGGCCACGACAACACCTCGTACGTTCTGAAAAACATCTCGAGATTCGTATCCAACATGCGAACGGGAGCCTATGAATCATATGGGCGTAAGCTGGCCTTCACCCATACGCCGGATATGCTCGACCAGTTCTCGCAAAGCGTCCTGACATCGCTCAACCGAGTACTCGCTACACGTGCCATCTCACAGATGCAAAACCGATACTCCTACGGTGATGCCGTAACCGTGCAAAGAGACCTGCTCCTCACCGATTGGGAGGTCTGTGACCTGCTCGACCTGCATGACGCATTGCCATTACCCCTCCCAAACGGAGAGGCATCGGAGAACACGCATGCCATGGAGACTGACGACATCGCCGGGCTGGCGCAACACAAGCCCACGTCCATCATGGTCGCCTCCGGACTGAGCCATGCCGGCGAACTCAACATCATCGAAGGAAATCCGGCGTTCGGCTTCAACGTATCGTACGAACGTCACGGTGAAGATCGCGGCATACGCATCATCGCCGACAAGGTGATCATGGGCACGGTAACGGGCCAACACAGCCGTTATATGATCTGCGCCCAGACCAATGGCTACGCAGATACCGCACTCTACCGTTGCTCCGCCGCAATGGAACCGGCATTCGGCCCGCTCTCCTCACTATGCGTAGGCGATCCGGACGGCGTATTCATCGCCGAAGAGGACTGGCCCATGTTCGCACGCACCATACTTCCCGCGCTCGCCGACGCCGGCATCGGCTTGCATGTGCCGCAGGAAGTCGCCTATGCGATCGGTGCGGAATGCCGGATTGAATATTATCTGGACCGTGACCTGTACGGAGTGACCTGTGAAGTCGTGGCACGATATGGGGACTTCGTATTTCAGCTGGTCCCCGCAGCCAAGGAGTTGCGTGGCGTCGTCAACCCCGATTCCACATCCAAGGCTTCGCTGGTCAAGCGCGATCAGGAATGTGAGACGCTCGCTGTGCAAGTGGCGCGTCAGCTGTTTCCGACATGGAGCGCTACCAATCCGGCGCGTGTCAGGGAAGAGGATGAAGACGCCATTCTGCTGCTGATCACCGAAGGTGTGGAGATTCTCAAATCGATGGGTCAGGTGTTCTCCACTGCCGCCTTCGACGGCTTGATGTCTCCGTCGAAGCCGAGCGTCAAGGTCGGGTTGTCGGTCGAATCGAACCTTGTCGAGATTTCGCCGATCGCCGACGAAGTACCGATGAACGAGGTCGGTGCACTGCTTGACAGTTATCGGCGCAGACGTCGCTACCATCGGCTGCACGACGGCACCTTCGTGGATCTGCGGGATGCCGATTTGGGTGAACTCGATCGTATTGCCTCGGATCTTGACCTGACCGGAACGCAACTTGACGGCGGAACCATCGCCATTCCGGGCTATCAGGCGTTTCTACTGGACGCACAGGTGCCGGATGAACGCAAAAACGCATCCTTCACCTCGTATGTCAACGATGTGAAGATCATCGATCCGAGTCGCTATGAGGTACCGCAAGCGTTGCGCAACGTGCTGCGGCCATATCAGGCGGAGGGATTCCGTTGGCTTTCCACATTATGGGACAAGGGATTCGGTGGCATTCTCGCCGATGAGATGGGCCTGGGCAAATCCGTGCAACTGCTTGCCCTTGTCGAGGCACGTAAGGGGAATGGCCCGACGCTCATCGTCTGCCCGGCATCGCTCGTCTACAACTGGGCCGCGGAATGCGAGAAATTCACTGCCGATCTTACCGTGGAGGTCGTGGCTGGCACCAAGACGGAACGCCGCAACGTGCTGCGGCGGCTACGGGCAATGGCGAAATCGGAGTCCTCGTCATCCTCCGTTTCCGAGGCATCCTCCGAAAGCGAGGACGGTCCGGACATACTCATTACATCCTACGATTTGTTGCGTCGCGATATCGACGAATACGCCGGCTGCAGGTTCGCATGCATGGTGCTCGACGAGGCGCAATACATCAAGAACCACGCCACCAAGGTAGCGAAAGTGGTCAAGCAGGTGAACGCCGCGCATCGCTTCGCATTGACCGGCACGCCAATCGAGAACCGTCTGAGCGAACTGTGGAGCATCTTCGATTTTCTTATGCCGGGGCTGCTGGGCACTTATACGCGATTTCGCGAACGGTACGAGCAGCCGATTCTGGCGCCCGGTCCGGAACAGTCCGTCATGGCTGACAAGTTGCGGGCGTTGGTCGGCCTGTTCATCAAACGACGGTTGAAAAAGGACGTGCTTACCGATCTGCCCGACAAGTTCGAGAACGTCGTGACCGTGAAGCTGGCGGGGGAGCAACGCAAACTGTATGCGGCGCACGAACAGCGGCTGCGCGCCGCACTCACCAAAACACGGGATGCCGATTTCAACACGAGCAGGGTTCGCATTCTTGCGGAATTCACGTTGCTGCGCGAGCTTTGCTGCGATCCTCGGTTGGTGTATGCGGACGCGAAAAACGGCTCGGCCAAGCTTGAAGCCATCGACGATTTGGTGGCCAACTGCATGGATGAGGGCAAGAAGGTGCTCATCTTCTCGCAGTTCACGTCGTTCCTTGACCTGATTGGCGTGCGACTCGCCGAACACGGCGTTGCGTTCCATGTGATTACCGGTGAGACGCCGAAGAGGAAGCGCGTGGAGTTGGTGGATGAGTTCAATGGCGATGATGCGCCTGTGTTCCTGATCTCGCTCAAAGCCGGCAATACCGGCCTGAACTTGGTCGGTGCATCCGTGGTGATTCATGCCGATCCTTGGTGGAATGAGGCTGCGCAGAACCAAGCCACTGACCGCGCACACCGCATCGGGCAGACACAGGACGTGAACGTGTACCGGATTGTGGCGAAAGACACCATTGAGGAGCGCATGCTGAAGTTACAGCGGGACAAGAGCCGGCTGGCACGGCAATTCACCGACGGTGGCGCTTCGGGCGGCGTCGGCTCGCTCACCAAGGACGATCTGCTTGATCTGCTGAGCTGACATAGGAGGCGACGTTCCGCGTTCGGCGGCACGTCACGGGAGCGAGATGGGGTGTCTGCCGGTATTGCCATAATGAACGGCGTAATGCAGGGGAACCCGTACAACCGGGTTGAGATAGGCGTAAGGCCTGACCCTTTGAACCTGATGGTTAATACCAGCGTAGGGAGGCATATCTTTGAGCGATATGATGTCTGCAATCAACAAACCATATGATCCGGCACGCGGTGTTCGGCTCGACAATCTTCCCCCATTCGCGCAGCGCATGCGCGAGGCGGCCGATCTGGTATGGGAGCAAGGCTACCGTCAGCCATTCCTGCGTGAGCTTGGCGAGGGTACGCTGCAACGTGAGAAGTTCGCCTTCTATTTGCTGCAGGATTACCGCTATCTCTCCGATTACGCCAAGGTGCACGCGTTGGCCCTGACCAAGACCGACGATACCGAGGTCATGCAGTTCATGGTCGGCGTGCAAAGCGCGATCTTCAACGTGGAGACCAACGTGCATCGCAAGTATATGGCCGGCTACGGCGTGAGTGAGGAGGAGATGGCCGGCGTGCGGCAATCCGCATTCGCACGCGCATACACGTCGAACATTCTTTCCATCGCCTATGGCAAGGAATTGGTCGACATTCTTGTGGCCGTGCTGCCGTGTGCGTGGGTATATGCCGACTATGGCCAGCGTCTCGCCCGTGAATTCGCGGACACGCTGGACGCCAACCCTTACAAGAGCTGGGTCGACATGTATAAGACCGAGGAGTTCTGGGAAGGCTCCGCATGGTTGATCGAACATATCGAACGGTTGGCCGAAGGGCTGTCCGAAAAACGCAAACGGGAACTAATCGACATTTTCGTAACCGGTGTCGAAAACGAGTACATGTTCTGGTCCAGCGCCTACGACATGCAGTACACGTGGAAGCCCGAATGGGATCGGGGGCGCTGACGCCGCTGCGGTGCAGGGCCCGCTGACTTTCGATTGTTTGTTTTCATTGCAAAGGTGGGTTGGCATCCATTCCCGGATGCCAACCCACCTTTGTCTTCTCGGGAGTTTCCTTCCCGCGGATCTCCATCAGGAGAAGTCGCTTACTCGCGAACGAGCCGGATATGCTCCACGTCATCGCGTTGGGAACGGCGGTAGATCACGAACCGGTTGCCGATCACCTGCACAAGCTCCGCATCGAGCTGCTCGGCCAAGCCTTCGCCGGCCTCCTTTGCGGTCAGACCGGAACCGTCGAGCACGGAGCCCTTGATGAGCTCGCGTCGTTCGATGATGTCATCCGCCTGCTTGATGGCGTTCTCGCTCAAATCATTCTTGCCGACCTGAACGATCGGGTTGAGCTTGTTGGCCATGCCTCGCAACTGCTTGATCTGCTTTTTGGTAAGTGCCATATATGTTTCGCTTTCTCTGGGTAACTTTCCGCGTGCTGTCCGCGGCATCAAAGTCTTTCGATAACGCTCGCTCTACCATAGCGTGAGGTCGGTAAAACCCTGCATATCATGTACGTTCCATCGCCTCATCAAGCAGGCGGTCGATGTCATCGAACCGCTTGGCATGCGGATGCCATACGGGATGACCGGCGGCGATCACCAGCGCCGGACGGGCAAGTGCGGCGAGAGACTCCAGCGGATTGGCATCCAGCACCACCATGTCGGAGACCTTGCCATCCTCCAATGAACCGGTGGATGCGCACACGTTGAGAATCCGTGCATTCACGGCGGTGGCCGCATGGATGGCCTCGGCCGGTGTGAATCCGGCGAATTTCACCAGTAGCGCCAGTTCGCGCCACGTATTGTATTGCGTTACGAAAGTCATGGCGGTGTCGGTGCCGACGCCGACCGGAATGCCCACGTCATGTGCGGCCCGGGCGCCGGCGATCATGCCGTCGACCACGAGTTTCGAATTCTCGGCCTGAATCTCGGTGATGCCGGTTACGTCGCGGCCGAATGCGCACAGCGGGAATCCTGCGGAAAGCGTCGGCACCAGTGCGGAATGGCCGCGCAACGCATTCGGATTGTGCGTGAACAGTTCGATCAGTTCATCATCAAGGCGGCTGCCATGTTCGATGGTATCCACGCCAGCCTGCAACGCTCTGCGAACCCCCTCCGCGCCTTGCGCATGCGCGGCGACGATGATGCCTGCGTTGTGGGCCTCGTCGCAGATGGCGCGCATCTGTTCGATGGTCATCTGAGGGGAACCGGCCTCTCCGAGCACCTGGGAGTCGGTGACGCCACCGGTTGCGGCGATCTTGATGGCATTGACGCCATGTTCGATGTTCATGCGCGTATGCAGACGTGCCTCTTGCGGGGTTTCGCTTTCCAACGCGATCAGGGGAGCGCCATGGCCGTCAGGAATCGCCAGCAACGGTCCCGATGCCAGAACACGAGGGCCTACCATTTCGTTTGCGGCGATCTCATCGCGCAACGTCACGGCCTCATAACCGATATCGCCCAGCGTACGGATCGTAGTGACGCCCGACTCCAGCAGCGTACGTATGCTCGCCTTCGCCATGGCGTTGACATATGGTCTGCCGAACGGCGAATGCACCATGGCCGCGATGATGCGCTGGCCTTTCGGCGTGGCCATCTTCGGATTCAACGGGCGTCCTTGCGAGAACAGGTGCGTATGCGCGTTAATCAGGCCTGGCATCGCATATTTTCCGGTACCGTCAAGATAATGGTATTCGTCCGGAACGGGGGTGTCGAAGCTTGGCGAGACCCGTTCGATCCGGCCATGCGCACCGACCAGAACCGTCATATCGGGCAATACGGTTCCCTTGGCATCTCCAACAATCAGACGTACGTGAGCCAGGGCGAACGGCTCGATAATCTTCGATATTCCTGACTTCATCGTCATCACTGCTCCTTAATCGTCGCGATACCGCAGACGGAACAATCACTAGCATAACGCCGGCAAGGCGATCAACGCCGCAAGATAGGCGATGACTGCGGCGGCCGCAGCGATGTCACGTGCGGTGACGCGCATGACGCGCCAGTGAGTGCGTTCCACGCCTTCCTCATAGCAGCGTGCATCAAGAGCGAGACTCAGATTGTCGGCGTGCCGGATCGTGCCCGCGAACACCGGTATGATGATGGCCGTCATCGCCTTGATGCGTTGTGCGGGCGAACCGGTCTCTATGACGCCGCCACGCGCCGCCTGAGCGTCGACAATGGATTTCGCCTCGGTGCCGAGCGTCGGCAGGAAGCGTAGAGCCAGGCTCATGACGAGCGCAGTCTCCTGCGTATGCATACCGAAACGCTTCCAAGGCGACAGTAACGATTCGAAGGCGTCGGTCATTGCCGTCGGTGTGGTCGTGTTCAGGAATGTCGCTCCCAGCACGATGACTACGGCGAACCGGCAGGCGTACAACAGCGCGATGGTGATGCCGTCGTCGGTGATCGGGATCGGTCCCAGCTGAGCCACAGTCGTACCGGAACGTACGAAGAAGACATTGAGCAGGCCACAGCATGCAAACAACATCAGGAACATGTGCACGGATCTGAGCAATCGCCATGGATTGAGTCGGGCGGCGCCGATAATCATGCCGGTGAAGATTGCGGACAGTAGCAACTGCCGGCCGGAGTTGATGGCGAAGGCGGAGAACATCAGTGCGAGTGCGGATATCATCTTCACACGTGGGTCGAGACCGTCGATGAAGGACGGCTTGCGGCCGTCGCTCCGCCCCGATTTCATGGGTGCGGCCGCGGACGGATCCTGCTCGCCGTCATCAGACCGCGTCGTCGATGACGCTTGTGGTTCAAGCGTGATGGTGCGATCGGCGATGGCGTCGACCTCCGCTTGCGAATGCGAGATGATGAGCGTGGTCACGCCATCGTCGTGCAACGTGCGGATGAGTTCGTGCACGCGTGCGGTCGCCTGTTCGTCGAGTCCGGCGGTTGGCTCGTCCATGATGAGTATGCGTGGATTGCGGGCGATCACACCGGCGATGGCCACGAGACGCTGCTGGCCTCCGGACAGATCGAACGGGGAGCGATCCTTCAGATGTTCGATATGCAAGAGCCGCAGGGACTGCTCGACCCGCTCCTGAACCTGTGCCTCGCTCAGGTGCTGATTGCGTGGGCCGTAGGCGATGTCATCGGCAACGGTTTCGGCGAATAGCTGCCGTTCCGGATGCTGCATGACGAAGCCAACGGTGGCACGGAGCTTTTCGCGGGCTTTGCGGTTGAGCGGCTTCGATGCGCCGGAGTCGACGGCTTGCGCAACGGTGATGCCGTCGATGATGATGGAGCCGGATTGTGGGGTCTCCAATGCGCAAAGCATGCGGGCCAAGGTGGTTTTGCCTGCACCGTTGCGCCCCATAAGCGCTATCGTCTCGCCCCGGTTGATGGTCAGCGAAAGATGCTCGAAGACGGATGGGTCGGCGTTCGGATAACGATAGGCGAGATCACGTACCTTGATGATGGGAGCGGATTGCGACGAAGCGCTTTCGGCCGGATTCCCAATCCGTCGGCGAGTGCCGGTCGAAAGCGACGGGGGTGTAGGACGGTTTCCCTTGGAACCGGTGTCCGTCACGCGTCCCCGCTCCAGCCGGACCACACGATCGGCGTGCACGAGCTCGTCCATGTGATGCGTGACCAGGATGATGGTGGTGCCGCGTTCCTGCAGATCGTCGAGCACCCGCATGATGTCGGCGCGTGCCTGCGGGTCGAGCATGGCGGTCGGCTCGTCCAATACCAGCACTTGCGAATCCATAGCGAGCATGCCTGCAATCGCGACGCGTTGTTGTTGGCCGCCACTCAGCCTGGTCGGATCGGCCTTGCGGTAGTTCTGCATGCCGACGGCTTTCAGAGAAGCGGTGATCCTGGTCCCGATATCATCATGTGCGATTGCAAGATTCTCCGGACCGAAGGCGACATCATCCTCGGTGATCGTGGTGACGATCTGATCTTCCGGATGCTGGAAGACGGCGCCGATGCCGTGACGGGCCGTGCGGTATGCGTCGGCATGGGCGCCGGAATCATCGAAGGCGACATTGCCGAGCAGCGTGACGGTTCCCGAATCGGGCGCGACCAGCCCGGCGATCACACGGGACAACGTGGATTTGCCGGAACCGTTCGCGCCGGTCAGACAGATGCGTTCGCCTTGCAGGATGGTCAGGTCGATGCCATCCAACGCCCAGGTGGCGCCGTGGTCATAGCTGAAGCGAACGTCATGCAGCTCGATGACGGGAGTGTTCGACATCAATGGTTCAGCAGGTTGGAAATCGGCTTGTAGACCAGGAAAGTGACTACGCCGTGGATCGTGAACTTCAATGCGTTGAACGGCAGGAGTGCCGGAATGATCAGTGCCACGACCTGCGCGGTGGTCATGTGCGCATAGAACGGCGTGACGATGATGTTACCTACGATCGCCGCCGCGAGCGCGATGATCGCGCCGACGACGATGCCGAGCAACGCGCCTTTGCGGGTCTTGTTCCTGCGGTAGATGAGCGAGGCCGGCACCGATAGCGCCAACGCCACGAGCACCGCCATCAGCGTACCCCACGGATTGGTAAACAGATGAGGGACGAAGCCGAGTACGCTCACGATCACGGCCGCCGAAGGGCCGAATGCGAAGCCCGCCACGAGGCAGACGATGCCCGACGGATCGTACTTGAGCCACTGCACGCCCGGGATGATCGGGAATTCTATGAGACTGACGGCCATGGCCAATGCCACGAACAACGCGTACATGGCGATGCGTTTGGTGGACCAGCGACCGGAATCGGCCACTCCCGTGGAATGCTCGTTGTCCGGTCGGGACTGGTTGTTGGACTGCTGCGCGCTATGCGAAGATACACTCATGGTGAGCTCCGTTTCTTCCATCCGGACTTTGACCGTTGGCCCCGGATTCTCACCGGATCAGCCGCATTCGCGGGTCGCGGGCTTCGGTGGTGGGCCGTTATGGTCATCGGTTTCACCGTTACCGCCAGTAAGGGTTTTCACCTTCCCTGAAACTTGCGGAACCATATATACGCGCCGGTATGGATATAGGTGAGGTCCGGTTACGGTTTCAGGCGGCCGGTCGGGGGCGCAATCGTTATCCATCTCGGGGGAGCGGAATGTTGAGTCGGTTAAGTATGGCAAATCATGCAATCGTATTCACTATTTGTGCGTTCCGCGCGTGTAGTGGGTATGGCACGAGTTACTATGGCGGATACCGGTTCGATTACACCCACCATTACCTGCATAGAGAGGTCAGAGATGATTGAGACTGCACAAGCCTTCGGCGTTGACATCGGCGGCTCCGGCATTAAGGCCGCCCCGGTTAACCTGGAGAAGGGCGAATTTGCTGAGCCTCGTCTGAAGATTCTTACTCCGGAGGTGTCCACTCCGAAGGCCGTCGGTGAAATCGTTCGCCAGCAGCTCGAGCATTTTGAGGTTCCGGAGACCGCTCCGGTCGGCATCGCTTTCCCGGCTCCGATTCATGTGGGAGAGAAGCTCGGCTACATGGCCAATCTGGATCAGTCTTGGGTTGGCGTGGACGTCACCGAGGTATTCTCCGAGGCATGCGGTCGTCCGGTCACCGTGGTGAACGACGCCGACGCCGCGGGCCTTGCCGAACAGCAGTTCGGCGCCGCCAAGGGGCAGAACGGCCTGGTCGTGGCCACCACTTTGGGTACCGGCATCGGCACCGCCCTGATTTTCAACGGTGAACTCATCCCGAACACGGAGCTCGGCCATCTGGAACTGCTCAAGGGCAAGGGCGATGCCGAGAAGTACGCCGCCTCATCCGTCCGTGAGAAGCTCGACATGGGCTACAAGAAGTGGGCCAAGCGTCTGACCAAGTACTACTCCCTCATGGAGTTCTATCTGGATCCGCAGCTGTTCGTCGTCGGCGGCGGTGTGTCCCGCGTGTCCGAGAAGTTCCTGCCGTACATCGACATCAAGACCCCGATCGTCGCGGCCAAGCTGCACAACGAGGCCGGCATCATCGGCGCTGCGTACTATGCAAGCACCAAGATGAAGTGATTCCGTAGCATCGATCGTTCAAGGCCGTCTGATTCGTCAGGCGGCCTTTTCCGTACGTCCGGGGAGTAGGGTGGAGTCATGCGTTTTTCTTCTCGAGTCGATATCAGTGAGCCCAATCCGATCGCGGTGGAGGAGGCCGCGGCCAAACGCCAAGGCGTGACCCTCGGCAAACTGAACGATTCCAATCCGACCCGACATGGTCTTGCCCCGGCATCGGTGCCGGAGGTCTATTCCGCCGAACCGAAAGGACAACGGTATGCGCGCGAGGCATTGGCGACGTTCCTTAACGGGCGGGGGAACGGACGCTGCGAAGCGGATGACCTCTATATCCTGAGCTCCACGTCGGAAGCGTATTCCTGGCTGATCAAGCTGCTATGCGATGCCGGCGATGCCGTGCTCGCGCCGAAGCCGGGCTATCCGCTCATCGAATCCATCGCACGTCTCGAATGCGTCGATACGATTGAATACCAGCAACGATTCGACGGCTCCTGGTACATTGATGTCGCCGAGCTCCGCGAGGCATTGGAAGGTGAACATGGTGGACGTATCCGTGCGCTGATACTCATCAACCCCAACAATCCCACCGGCTCGTATGTCAAGACGCCGGAACGCGAGGCGATAGTGCAACTGTGCCGTGAGCATGGGGTGGCCATCATCGCCGACGAAGTGTTCTATGATTACGATCTCGAACCGTTCGAAGGCAACGCACGATTGGCGGGTGAGCATGGCGTGCTTACGTTCGCGCTGGACGGGTTTTCGAAGATGCTCGCCGCACCGCACGCCAAAGTCGGTTGGATCCAGGTCTCCGGACCCGTCGAGGACGTGGCCGAGGCCAAACGCAGGCTGGACGTGATCGCCGACGACTATCTGCCGATGAGTGAGATCATCGCCCAACGGATTCCGTCGATGCTTCAGGCCGCACCGGAGCAAACCACACGTGTACGGGCGCGTGTGCGCAGCAATCTCCAGACATTGCACGCCATGCTGAAGACGGACCCGAATGGTCTGGTCAGCGTGCTGCGGGCGGAAGGCGGCTGGAATGTGCTTCTGCGCGTGCCAAGCGTGCTTGACGAAAACGAGCTGGTGCTTGCCATGATCGAGCGGCATGGCGTTTCCGGACAGCCCGGTTACTTCTTCGACATGACGTCAAACGGCTATCTGGCGATTTCCCTGCTGCCGGAGCCGGAGGATTTTCGGCGTAACGTTCAAATCGTGCTTGACACCGTCAACGAACTGATCGGCTAGTCCTTCTCAATCTGCCGACGCTGAGCGGCCGTCAGCGTCGGCAGATTGAGGGAATCTGGATGCCTCATACTTGGCTCGGATGAGGTCGGTGTAGAAGGCGACGGCGTCATGGGGCGTGCCATCGAAGACCACGTTGTGCTCGTCGACCACGAGCGTACGGTCGATGGCATATTCGGGGCGGGTGATGAGTGCCGTGTCGTGCGTGGCGAAGATCACCTGCCTGTCATAGCTGAACAGCGCCTTGGCCACGTTGGCCGAAGCGACCTCATCCAATCCCTTGGTCGGTTCATCGGCTACGATTGCGGCAGGGGAGAAGCTCAGCGCGGAAGCGATCGCCAGCAGATGCCGTTTCTCGCCATCCAAGGCGGAAGCGGGTTCCTTCGCGACCGATGCCAGGTCGAAATGAGCGAACAGATTGCCGATGATCGCCTGACGTTCGCTTTCCGGAACCTTATGTTTTTTCAACGGCTGGTCGATCGCCTCGCGTATCGAGGAGGCCTGGTAATAGCCGTTCGGAATCTCCTCGCGGCGTACGCGTCCGATACAATCCTCGACATGCTTCAGGTCACGCTTTACGGATGGATCGTAATCCGTGCCGTCGGCCGTGATCCGGACCGAGCCTGCGGTGGCTGGCAATGCCCCGTCAAGCAGTTTCAGCAACGTGGTCTTGCCGGAACCATTCAGGCCGATCACCGCCACCCGCCTATCGGAGGGCGTGATGGTCAGCGTTGTGGCATCCAGGCCGATATTGCCGTCCTCATAGGTATGTGCGGCGTTGTCGAGCGTGAAGGTCACGGTCGAGATGGGGGTGTCGTGTTTGGCGGTGAAGAGCGTATCGAAGAATCCCATGGGAATCATTGTATAGTGACCATCCTCAATCGGCGTGAGTCGTCGGTGGGTGTGGTCAGGCGAAATAGAAACCTTGGAAATCGTAGGAGTAGACGCGGTAGATATAGCTGGTGTTGAGCGTCATCCTGAACTCGGACAGCAGCGTGCCATCGGACGAGTATTGCCCGAACAGGCCCTTCATGCCCGAATCGATGAGGATGTTGCCGTTGTCGAGCTCCTGCGCGGAGGAGACGTACGGCGAATAGGGCACGTCAAACGACGACACTTCACTGTACGTGCCGGCGTTCTCATCGACCAGATACTTGCGGTACTGCGAGCGCGCCGTGTCGGAGGAGAACTCCGTCGAAATGCCGTCGATCACGGACCAGTCGAACTCGGGTCGGGTCAGGGCGGTGCCGAAGTTGTTGTTGAACATGTACAGATAGTACTGGCCGTCCGACAGTGAATCATCGGTTACGTAGGTGATCGAATGCTGTCCGCCGGTGTCGGGGAACGAGCCGGATTTGGTGAGGAACGAGTCGGCTTCGTCGGTACCGGCCCACACGGATGCTTCGCCGATCATGTAGGCGAGCGTCGGTTTCGATTCCAAGTCGTTCACTTTGATGATGGTCGACGTCTCTCGTGCGGAGAACAGGGCGGAGCCGTCTTCCAGCAGTTGGATGGTATTGCAGTGCAGCCAGTCCCAGCGGTTCTTCGCGTTGGAATCCGATTCGTCGGTGCCCGCATGCGTGGAGGAGGCCTTGTAGTCGGCGAACATCTCGCCGAAATCGAGCAGGCCGGTCACTTCGCCGGTGGTGGTGTCGAGTTTGATGACCTGATCCTGTACGGCGTTGTCGCTGCGGTTCAGCTCGGTGGCGAGCATCACGATGTTGCCATCATCGTCCAGGGCGTAGTCGTGGTGCAGGATGTAGTCGGATCCCAGATTGTAGATTTTCTCCAGCTTGCCGAGCCGGTTCATGCCGACCATGTGCTTGGTGGAGGCGGAGAACCACATGAGTCCGTCGTCATCGAACAGCAGACGGTGCGAACGGTAGTAGAGCACGGGGATCTCGCCGCGCAGCACGCCGTTCGTGTCGTAGTAGAACATGAAGTCCTGCTCGTCGCTGTCGTTGCCGAGAATCGCATACAGGCCATCACCGAGATTCTCCCCGGTTTCCGCGGTCTTGGTCGATTCGAGCTGCACTTCCTCGTTGCCGAGCAGTGAGGCGCCCCTATGGGTGATCGTATGCGTACGTGCGTCGCCGTCTGCGTTGGTCAGTGTGAGGGTGATGGTGTTGGTCTTGCCGGGTATGAGTCCCAGCAGTTGGAATTCGTGCGTGCGCTGGTATTGCGATTCCTGATATGCGGTGCGTGTGAAGTCGGCATATCCGTCCGCGTGCACGGTATAGCTGACGGAGACGGCGTCATCGGTGGTGAAATACACGTACAGCGACGTGGTGTTGGTGCCGTAAGGGTTCTCTTTGACGAAGATGTCGTCTTCCGTGGCCGCGGCCTGGCTTTTCTCGGCCTTGAGATTGTCGTCGGCCATGTCCTGATAGTCGGCGGTGTATACGTTTTCTATTCGGGCGTTGAGCCGTTCGATACGGTTTTGACGTATCTGCGCCTCTACATTGTCGTAGCTCAACAGGCATGCGCCCAGCGCGATGGCGGAGGCGATGAGTGCGGCGGACCAGCGTCTGGCCCGAGGGTGGTTCGGCAATATGGCGAGCTTTTTCATAAACATATGACTCCGACGATATTCATCTCAAGGCGAAAGGGGGATATCCGCCACTATTATCGCCGTACCTCAAAGACAACAGGTAAATTCGCTCGTTGAATCATGAGAATAGGCTGAATATTCGCTGTAAATGGCATATGCGCAACGAATCAGGGCAGTGCGAACCATGACTGTACTTCAAGGAACAATACCGAATTGGCGCGAATCAACTCATCCTCGCGCCCCGGCATGAACAGCGACAGCACGGTGATCGTAATCGAGAACATCAGCAGCGCGAGAACACCCGCGCGCATCAGCCATCTCAGTCGTGGACGGGAACAATCGAGCGCGAACAGCCATGCCGGCAGGGCGGCCAACGCGAACAACCAGCCGAAATCGGCGATGTATCGCCATCCGAGACCTCCGAGGCGCGAGTCAAGCGCTATGGTCAGCAGTCCCAGAATCAAACATGCCGTCAGCATACCCCACATATTCGCTCGGCCAGATCGGTGCATGCGACGCCGCAGGAATGGCTGCGCGAGTGCGGCGATGGCAAGCGGCACCGTTGTGAACAAGCCACCGGGCATCGCCTCGGTGAAGCCCCACGACGGCAAAGGCGTCGGAGAGACCGCTAGGAACGGGAACTGATCGGTGAATCGTAACGGCAGAAACAGATAATATCCGCAGGTAAGCAGAAAGTTGGCAAATGGCTGATGGTAATTCGTCATATCGGTGACGGTCATCTGATAGCTGCTGCCGAAATCAAGGACGGATCCGAATCGTGCCACATTGTAGGCAAGCAGTGGAACGACCACGACCAGTGCGGGAACCAGCACGGCGAATGGTGCGCGTAGCAGCCGCAATACGCCCGTACCGTGGCTGACGGATCCACCGTCACGCCGCACTTTGCATTGACGGATGATGGCATGAATCTGCGGCCGGAAAATCGCGAACGCCAGCAGTGCCACCACCGTGAACGTGGGCCGACAGCCGAGGTTCGCGGCGATGCATACCGAGCCGGCCGCCAAGTGCGGCAGTGACAACGCCGGCGGATCCTCCACCGCAGGCATGTCATCATGGGATGCGGAAGGCAATGGCTTCGCGGCTCCCAACCATAGCCACAACCCCAGTGTGCTCAGGAACAGGGAGGCGGCGATCGGCACCGAATAGAAATTCGTGCGATACCACAGATAGACGCTGTTGGATGCCAACAACATGAACACGCACAGCAGACTGGCCGCCGCGAGGGAGGAACCGGGGCGGATGCGTTCGATCAGCCGCACCGTAAGCAGGCAGGCAAACACCAGAAAACCGAACATGAGCAGAAGCACCGCCGCGCTGGAAGGCAACATGAGCCCGCCTTCGACCCATAGCGATGTGACCGCACGAAACGGCAGGAACAGCATGATCGCCGGAAGCACGCCGAAATAGGAGTACCAATGACCCTGATAGTAGGCGTAATCCCAATAGATCGGACTGACACCGTCGTCAAGAAGACGCTGCCGGGTTTCGGCGCTGTACGGATTGTCGGCGTCGCGGAGCTCGTCCGGCACTTCCAGGTCAAGCCAGGTGTGGCCGTTGCGCAGCGCCTGCGCCATATGGTCGTACTGGTCGAAATCGTAGGTGTACATGCCGTCGGCATGGAACTGCAGGGGGACGGCGGAACGAATCTGCCATACGACGTTCCAGATGGTGATGATGGCGGGAATGGCCATGAGCAGGGCGAAGGCCGTGCGCTGGCGAACGGCGGACGTATCAAGCGGCACCTTCCACAGACGCGAATTCGGTCTCCATAGCAGCAGCAAGGCGAACACGATGACCATAAGGCCGATACGAAGCGGACTGATTCCGAAAGGCACGCGCACATTGGCGCGTACGGCTTGAATCGGAATCCGTGAACCCTTCGGTTCCAGAATCTGCACGCGCACCGTTCTGCCGGCCTCCGCCTTCACATACAGCGAGCGGGGCAGGGACAGTGACACGGAGCGAATCGTGCAGGCGACCCGATCGGCGTCCGGCCGTACCCGAATGGTGGTGAGCGGTGGTTCGCTGCCCTTGTTTTCGGCATCCTGGCGCGCTTTGTCGATCGTCCGTCCCGATACGGGATCGATGCGTATGTAGGCTGACGTACCGTCGGCGACCACTTGCAGATAGGCCTGCGTGGGGTCGGTGACGGTGAGCATGCCGTCGGCGGTGCGTTCCAGACCCGGCCCCAACGTGTTGCTTGCGGCGGCGGAATCACCGCTGGCGGCAAGCGTTCTCCAGAACGGCAGGTTGCACAACACGCACTCAATCAGCACCATGATGGCAAGAGCGGATAGAATGGCTGCGCACATGCGGTGACGTGTCTGAATACGCTGCTTCGAAGAGATCACGTCATTATTCTAATGGCTGCATGTCGGGTTGGATTGAAAGAATGGCTACCATGTCTCACCTCACATCATCATCGCCTTCAGCGGATGAGCCGGGCGCGAACCGGGATATGCTGGATCGCCTTATGCGCGGGGTGCACAAAACCTTGGGACGTTTGCGGGGCGATCACGTTGACGCCGGCGCGTCCGATACCACCTTCGGCAATCCGTTCGGCGCGGCCCTGAACGCCCCGCAGGATGTGGTCGGCGAGCTGACCCGCAATGCCGTTCGATTGGGGCCTCTGACCAAAAGGCGCGTGTTCGACGGTTTTGAAGGCGTTCCCGGACGATTGAGGCTGGGCTGGGCTCAGCTGCCTCAGACCAAGGGACAGGCGTTCTCCATCGGCCTGTTCACCGATAAGGACCATTTCGCGCAGATCGCTCTGGCCGACAGCAAGGCGCGTGTATTCGCAGGAACCGATCCGTCCATGGACGTTCAGGGCATGGAGCCCCGGTTCGTCTTCGTCAAAGAGGAGGAGCTGACCCTGCCCGACGGCATGCGTTTCGGCCATGCGCCGTCCAATCCGCCGAAAATGGTGAAGGCTTCGCAGGGCGGTGTGGTCGGTCGAGCCGAAGGAGGGCGCATGATGTGGCTCGCCTCATGGCTGAAGGTCGGCAATCGGTACACGTTGGAACAACTACGTGCCAAACTGCCGGAGGCGATGCGTTACGATCTGGAGTTCCGCGATGCGCTGACCATCGCATTCTTCGCCGCATACATGCTGCCGCAGATGAATGGCCTGCTGATCGGTTTCGGCTCGGGCAACATCTTCCGCCGCCTCAACCGCGAAGCCCCGATGGGGGCCATTCGACGTTCCATACGCGATACGATGAGCGCCCGTTCACATGGCATGCGCGCTTCCGGCTTGGAGGACTATTTCGCCGATCTGATGCGTGAGGCCGGTGCGCTTGAGCAGAACCAGATGCTGGAGGCGGTACATGGTGCCGAACCGTTGCACCTGTATACGTCCAGCTATTCGAACTGCTATTTCTTCGCATGGGATTCCACCCTGCCGTTCGGTGCCGCCCTGCGTGCGCTCAACATCGAAGGCAATCTCAACCGTTTCGCCGCCGTAAGCTCCTGGCTGGAACGCAATGCGCGCATCGGATGCCTGCCCACGGAAGACACGGTCACTCGTGCCGAAGCCGCGCAGATCGATCTGGCATTGCTGGAGAATCCAGCATTGATCGCTTTGAAACCCGACGATGAATTCGGGGCCATCCTCGATTCACATCAGGATAGCGGCATCCAGGCCGTCGCCAGACTCGTCGACATCGCCGACGAGACCCGACGACACATTGCCGAAGACACCAAGGATGAATCGCCGAGCGAAGCATGTCTCACCGAAGGCGGCTCGGAATGGGTGTATCGCCAAGCCATGGCGCGTCTGCTGCGAAGCCTGCGCCTGCCATACCGTTTCGACGTGGAATTCCGTTGCAGCCTCGAAGACGGCAACGTGGCAATCGGCTTCACTTCGGCCGGAGTGTCCATGATGCCTTCCACCCGATACGACCCGGAACATCATGCATGGGTGAAACTGGGGGATGCGGAGCGCGCCCGCATGAGCGCCGACTACAATCTGCGCATCGGTCTGCTCATGGCGGCATTGAGCTTCGGTGCCGATCCGCATGTGCGACGTGTATCGATGCACATCGACTCCATCGGTCTGGAAGAAGCCGTCGCCGAGCAGGACTCCGCCATCAGCGAGCTGATGAGCGAAGCATTGAGCGCCTTCGAACGCATCCGTACCGGTGAAATGGGCCCATCGCGTTCCAAGGCGGCTCCGAAGGACGGCGACTTCCACGGGGATCCGGCCAGGACGGCTCCCACACGCCCTTCCGAAACCTCCGCGGATTCGACTTCTTCCTCCGATGACCATGATGCGGCGCTCGATGACCAGTTCGAAGACCTGATGAAGGACATCGACTTCGATGACATGACCTTCAGCATGCCGCAATCCGACAGCGAGGATGATGTGCAAGGTACGGGCGACATCGGCGACGCAGGCATGATCGCCTTCACGGATGCGGATATCGACGGCAACGGCGATGATGACGATCCGATGAGCCAGCTGCGTAAGAACCCGACCGTGCGCAATCTGGTGACGGTCACCTTCACACGTGAAGAATTCCTGAAACGTCTGCATACGGACGGATTGGCCAACCCCGTGCCCACGTATCGCATGTTCGATGCGGAAATGGATGTGGACGGCATGGGCGCGCTGAAACCGGTCGATGCCACGTTCGACCTGCGCGACAGTCGATTCTCCCCGACCGGATCGCAGGAAGAGCCGGAGCTTTCCGACAAAAGATTCGGCAGGGAAAGCGCCGAACTGTTTGGTTGCGGGGACGTATCCGGACTGTCGATCCAACGCGTCGATCTGCTGCAGCGCGCCGTGGGGGAGTTCCACCAGTTGGCCGCCGACGATGGCATGCCCTCCGTGGCCAAGGCACAGCGTGCGATGGACATCATCAACGCCATAGGCGACCCGGAACTGACGGGACTCGCCACACAGGTGACCAGTGCGCTGATCGACGGCAACGATACACCGGACTTCTCGTTCACTTTGGCCGACGATCTTGACGCCGAACGTATGAAGGCCCGTGATCTGCTGTTCAGCGGCCAGATCGATCAGGCCGTAGAGATGATCGAAGCGGCATTGCGTCGCATGGACCAGCTGTTCGAGTCCAATCCGGGCGTGTCTCGCTACTTCAACTCCTATGCGGAACGGGTGATCTACAACCGCATGTTCGCCACCGAGGGTGAGCGCACCGTGCTGATTCCCGACAATCTGTTCTACGCCCACATGGAACTGGCCGACATACTTGCCCAGATCAAGGGCGCGAAGGCCGCACTGCCTCATCTGAACGCCATGGTGCGGTACGCGCCCGCCTATCCGTTGTCGCATCTGAAACTCGCCGTCCAGCTGGCTCGCGAAGAGGATTGGGATCCGGCCCGTGCGGCTTGCCTCAACGCCTTGCATGTGGCCTTGGACCGTGACGACGCCTCATTCGCCTACTATCGGCTGGCCTATGCCGAATGGATGTGCGACCGTTTCGACATCGCGGCGGCAGCCTATATTATGAGCGATGACATCGCCTCGGGCCGCATCGGCTCGTTGGAAGGCGAACTGCGGGAACTGATCGCACGAGCGCAATCGCAATGCATTCCCGTGCCGACCACCGTGCCGGAAGCCATGCAGGTGTTGGAACAGGCCGGTCTGCCGGTATGGCCGAAAACCGAGGTCGCCTCGCTGGTACGCAGGGCGGCGCGCGTATGCGTGGATGAGGACATGTTCGTACCTGCACGCACGCTGTCCGTGGCTGCCTCGCGCATGGATGACGCCGAGCGCGACGGTGCCGACGTGGTACAGATGCAGTTCCTGCGTTCGCTCAACAATTAGCGGAGAATAACATTCATGACACAGCATGACGATTCCGAACAGCTTGCTTGGGATTTCGACGTTTCGGTCGATGGCACCGCCGAACCCGAGATTACGGTGGATGCCGACGGCGACGCCTCCCGACTGGTCCCCGGTTCCGAACGGTGGATTGCGGCATTGCAGTCCACTGACGCCGATGCCATGCGACTCGACCGGCTTGACGTCTCTTCGCTGAGTGCCGAAGCGGCGGCCCGGCTGTGGGCGAAGGTCGCGGCCTGGGTGGAATCCGATCAGATCGCCTACTATATCGACGATGCCCCCATATCGTCCGATGCGGCCTATGATGCGCGGCTTCGCTGCCTACAGGCATTGGAATCGCAATTCCCGTCCTTGGACACCCCGCAATCGCCGACCCATCGCGTAGGCGGTACCTTTTCCAACGATTTTGCCTCCGTACGTCACCCTTCGCGCATGATGAGCCTCGATGACGTGTTTTCCATCGAAGAGCTGCGTGACTGGTACGACAGTGTGATCCGCGATCTCGACTGGCCGGAATCCAAACCGCTGCCGATGACCTGTGAAGTCAAGATCGACGGTCTGGCATTGAATCTCGTGTACCGTAACGGCGTGCTCGAACAGGGACTGACGCGAGGCGACGGCGTGACCGGCGAGGATATCACGCTCAACGTGCGGACGATTTCGACCATTCCGCAGAATCTGGCCGGCCCGGAAGACGATATTCCCGAATTCGTGGAAATCCGCGGCGAGGTGTTCATGCGCTGGGACGACTTCGCCGCATTGAACGGCGAGAACGAGGACGCCGGCCGAGCCCCATTCGCCAATCCGCGCAATGCCGCCGCCGGAAGCCTCAGACAGAAGGACCCGCGCATCACCGCCACGCGCCGTCTGAGCTTCTACGCGCACGGCATCGGCTCACTACGCTGGGGCGCGGGACGTGCCGACAGACATGACGTGATCAACCATCAATCCGAGGCATATGCGCTGTATGAAAAGTGGGGCGTGCCGGTTTCGCCGCATAATCGCGAAATCACGTCGTTCACCGACATTCTTGACATGATCGACTACTACGGCGAACATCGCGGCGATATCGAACACGCGCTCGACGGCATCGTCGTGAAGGTCGACGATCTTGGATTGCAGCGCGCGCTCGGTGCCACCTCACGTGCGCCGCGCTGGGCCATCGCCTACAAATACCCGCCGGAAGAGGTCAACACCGATCTGCTCGACATCACCGTGCAGGTCGGCCGAACCGGCCGCGTAACCCCGGTCGCCATCCTGAAGCCCGTATATGTGGCCGGTTCCACCGTGTCACGTACCACGTTGCATAATCCTTTCGAAGTGGAGCGCAAGGGCGTGCTCATTGGCGACACCGTGGTGGTACGCAAGGCCGGTGACGTGATCCCCGAGCTCGTGGGCCCGGTGCTCGAGCGCCGCAAGGGGCGGGAGGAGAGTCTGCACGCGTTCGTCATGCCAACGCACTGCCCGAGCTGCGGTGCCGAACTGGCTCCGGCCAAAAAGGGCGACAAGGACATTCGCTGCCCGAATGTGGAATCATGCCCTGCGCAGTTGACCGAGCGCATCATCAACTTGGCTTCCCGCAAGGCGTTCGATATCGAACATTTGGGCGATCAATCGGCGATCGCGCTGACCAATCCGGAGGAGGACCGCCCCGATTCCGTTGACACGTATGCGCCGGAGATCACTGAAATACTCGTCCAACCCGGCGAAGAGCCCGAACCCTACGAGCCGGTTGCCGGACTGCGGTTGCCGGATGCGCAGACGCCGGTGCTCTCCAGCGAGGCGGGCCTGTTCTCACTGACCGCCGCCGATCTGAAGGATGTGCGCGTATGGCGCGAGGCACCGATCATCGAAATCCATGAAACCGTCGACGTCAATACAGGCAAGACCAAGAAGACGCGCAAGCGTGTGGGAGGATCCGGACTGTGGCATCAGGTGCCTGCATTCTGGACCGCTCCGACCTCGGCCAGGAAACTCTCCGCCAAGAAACTTGCCGAACTGGAGGTGAACGGCGCCGCCGTTTCGGAATACCCAGAGTACAATGTGCCGGCCGACGCCGTAGTGATCCGTGAGGATACCAAGGTGTCGCGCACCGGCGTGACCAGCGTGCAGCCGGTGTACGTTCGCCCTGCTGAGAATACGCGCAAGATGCTCGACGAAATGGAAAAGGCGAGGCACGTGGATTTATGGCGTGTGCTCGTGGCACTGTCGATCCGCCGCCTCGGTCCGCCGACCGCGCGCACCATCGCCACGGCCTTTGGCTCACTCGACGCAATCGAACACGCGAGCGTCGAGGAACTTTCGGCAATCGACGGTATCGGACCGGAAATCGCCGAATCCGTGGTCACATGGTTCACTGCCGCACACGAACCAGGCAACTGGCGTGGCACGGTGTTGGATGCGTGGAAGACCGCCGGCGTGGGTGTGGTGGCCGAAACCAACGATCTGCCGCAGACCTTGGCAGGCAAAACGGTGGTGGTCACCGGGTCATTGGTCGATTTCTCCCGCGACTCCGCCAAAGAAGCCATTATCTCCCATGGCGGAAAGGCGGCCGGCTCGGTCAGCAGGAAAACCGACTGGGTGGTGGTCGGAGAGAACGCCGGATCCAAAGCCGCAAAAGCCGAGGAATTGGGCATTCCCATGCTCAATGAGGACCAGTTCAAACAACTGCTGAGCAGCGGTACGGTGTGATGCAGTTCTCGTGAGCAAAACCTACGAAGCTCTGGCATGCCGCATGCATGACCGCTAGGCTGGTACGCGGCAACAAGGAGGAACCATGACAGACGAGCGCATGATCGAAGCGCAAATCTACGAACGTCTCAGCAAGGTGATCGACCCGGAATTGGGTCGTTCCGTAACCGACTTGGGCATGATCGCTTCCATCGACGCGACGCCGGTCACAGGGGAGGACAACACATACGACGTGACCGTCGCCGTCGAACTCACCGTGGAAGGTTGTCCGCTTTCGCAGACCATCACGAATCAGATCAATGGTGCAGTGGCCTCATATCCGGATGCCACGTTGCAGCCTCATATCGAGGTCGGTTCCATGAGCCATGACAAGCTCACCCAACTGGTGGCTGGTCTCAAGGCGGAACGCAAACAGAACCCGTTCAACAAGCCAGGCATCAAGACCCGTATCTTCGCTATCGCATCGGGCAAAGGAGGCGTCGGCAAATCGTCGGTCACCGCCAACCTTGCCGCGACCTTTGCCGCATTGGGCTACGACACCGCGGCCATCGACGCCGACATCTACGGCTTCTCGCTGCCGCGATTGTTCGGCGTGCATACGCAACCCACCAACCTCAACGGCATGCTTATGCCGGTGACCGCCTGGGGCGTGAAGATGATCTCCATCGGCATGTTCGCCGGAGCCGACCGTGCGATTCTCTGGCGTGGCCCACGCTTGCAGCGTTCACTGGAACAATTCCTGTCGGACGTGTGGTGGGGGGAGCCCGACGTGCTGCTGCTCGACTTGGCGCCAGGCACCGGAGACATGGCGATTTCCGTGGCGCAAGCCCTGCCGAACGCCGAACTCGTGGTAGTCACCACTCCGCAGCCATCCGCCTCCGACATTGCGGTTCGCTCCGGTCTGGTGGCGCTGCAGGTGCCGATGAAGGTGCGGGGCGTGGTCGAAAACATGAGCTATTTCGAGCATAAGGGCGAACGGCTGAAGATCTTCGGAGAAGGCGGAGGCGAACGTGTCTCCCTCCAGCTATCCCAGAATCTGGGATACGAGGTGCCATTGCTCGCACAGTTGCCGCTGGAACCTGAACTGCGCGAGACCGGCGAGGCGGGACGTCCTGCGGTGCTGACCGAAGAAGGCGCATTGCGTACCGACGGTCTCGGCGCGACCTTCAGGCAACTCGCGGAATCGCTGATGCGTGTCCCGCTACGGTAAGGCGGTGGCGAAAATCGTGTGCCTTGTGTAGTATCTGTCACAGACACGGGGGCCGTTAAGGCTGAGAGGAAGCGAACGCGCTTCGACCGTATGAACGTATACCGGGTAATGCCGGCGCACGGACGTCTCTCTTTTCCCGTGCCTTGATGGAATAGAAAGGCACAATTCATGACTGGCATTCAGTCTTCCGCAGTAAAGAAGCACTCCAACAAGTGGCGCGTGGTCGATATCGTCGTGGCGGCCATCATCGCCGTCGCGTCCGGCGTGATCTTCTGGGCTTGGGATATCATCTACGCCGTTCCGATCGGCGCTTTCGACAGTCTGACACCTGGCTTGGGCGGTCTGTTCAACTTCATGTGGCTGTTCGCAGGTCCTCTGGCGGCCATCATCGTGCGCAAGCCTGGCGCCGCGTTCTTCGCGGAGACCGTGGCAGCGCTCATCGAGGCGCTCATGGGTAATCCGTTCGGCATCGGAGGCTCCCTGATCATAGGCATGTTCCAAGGTCTCGGTGCGGAAATCGGCTTCGCCGTGTTCGCCTACAAGAAGTGGAACATTGCCTCCGTCACCCTGGCCGGCGCGCTGACCGGCCTGTTCAACGGCGGCTATGATTGGCTCACCCATTCCGGCTGGACCGTGTTGCAGGGTAGCACGTTCACCATCTGCTGCGTGATTTCCGGCGCGGTGATGGGAGGTGCCTTCATGTGGGTGGTGCAGTTCGCTTTGGCGAAGACCGGCGTGCTTGACCGCTTCGAATCCGGACGTATGCAGGAACTGGTCTGAGCGCCGTCGCGCTCAAGACGGGCGAGGGTTTGCGACGTACATGCCGCGTACGCCGCAAACCCTCTTCATATGGTCGGGGATACCGCGGATTGGAGAACCTATAGATGACGACGGATGAAGTCGGAACCGTGGTCGCAGCCGGTGTGAAGGCGGTTGACTGGGGATGGAGACATGCTTCGCGTAAGGATTTCGCGTTGCGACATGTCGATTTTGAAATCAAGCCGGGGGAGCGCGTACTGCTGCTTGGCGCATCCGGTGCCGGCAAAAGTACGTTGATGGCTGGATTGGCCGGCGTGCTCGGCGGCGATGATGAGGGCGAACAGGAAGGCAGCCTGCTGATCGACGGCATCGATTCACGTACGGCACGCGGCAGGAGCGGCCTGGTGATGCAGGATCCGGACGCCCAGACGATTCTTGAACGTGCAGGTGACGATACCGCTTTCGGCTGCGAGAATCTCGGCCTCGGACGAGACACCATCTGGAAGCGGGTGCGTGAGGCCCTTGACATCGTGGGCCTGGACTACATGCGCACGGATCATTCCACACGTCGGCTGTCCGGCGGCCAGCGTCAGCGGTTGGCATTGGCTGGCGTGCTTGCCATGCATCCCGGACTGCTGTTGCTCGACGAACCGACTGCGAACCTGGATCCGGAAGGCGTGCAGGAGGTGCATGACGCGGTCAGACAGGTGCTTGAGCGCGGCCATGAGACGATGGTGGTGGTGGAGCACCATATCGATGTGTGGCTTGACCTTGTGGACCGTGTGATCGTACTGGGCAGGCCGAATGATGATTCGTATGAGGGCGGCGTCATTGCGGATGGCTCGCCTGCAGAGGTGTTCAACGCCATGGGCGATGTCCTCGCCGAAGGCGGGGCGTGGGTGCCGGGACGTGACATCGCAAGCTATGCTCCGACTCAAACCGGGCATGATCGTGATGTGGTGCTGTATACCGATGATTTGAGTTTCGGTCGCAGCTTTCCTTTGGGAAAGCACATCGATGTGCGTTTCCATGCGGGGGAGGTCACCGCGCTTACCGGCAGGAACGGCGTGGGCAAGTCCACCTTGGCCCTGACCTTGGCCGGTCTGCTCAAGCCGATTGCCGGCCATGTGCGCGTGGCTGATTCCATGATGCCCGCGCATCGTGAGAATGATCCGTTCACATGGAAAAGCCGCGATCTGCTTGGGCGTATTGGCATGGTGTTCCAGGAGCCGGAGCATCAGTTCGTGGCATCCAGCGTACGGGATGAAGTGGCGATCGGGCCGAAATCCATGGGCAAATCCGATGAGGAGGCCTATGCCATCGCCGACGAGATGCTGGAACGCATGAATCTCAAACGGTTCGCACCGGCCAATCCGTTCACGTTGTCGGGGGGTGAGAAGAGGCGGCTTTCGGTGGCGTCCATGCTGGCGGCGGCGCCGAAGGTGATCATCATGGACGAACCGACGTTCGGACAGGATTTCACCACATGGATGGAAATGGTACGTCTTATCGCCGGTGCGCGTGACGCGGGTTCCGCGGTCATCATGGTCACGCATGACGAGCCCTTGGTCAAAGCGTTGGATGCGCGCCGCATCGTGGTAAGTGAGGAGGGACGATGATGGAAACCATTGGCGTTGTGGCCCATGAGGAACGTCATGATGAGCCGCAGGCGACGTCGCCGTCATGGTTCATCGCGAAACTGAATCCGGTCAGTCGTTTCATCGGAGCCATTCTGCTATGCGTGCCGATGTTCCTATCATTGGACGTCGTCTCCGCCTCTGCGGCACTGCTGATCGACCTCATGCTGCTGTGGATCGGTGGCGTGAATCCATTGACGGTACTGCGGAAAACCTGGATGGTATGGATTGCCGCGGTAGGAAGTTTCGTTTCCGTGACCCTGTATGGCACCGCTTCCGGGGCGACGCTGTTCACATTCGGTCTTATGGCGGTGTCGGAAGGCTCGTTGTATGCGGGTGCTGCGACGTTCCTGCGTGTCGCCGCCATCGCGGTGCCCGGCGTGATTTTCGCGCTTGGGCTCGATCCGACCGATCTGGCGGATGGTCTGGTGCAGATTCTGCATTTGCCGTCGAGATTCGTGTACGGCGGTCTGGCCGGCATGCGCATGGTTACATTGTTGCAGGATGACTGGCGTGCGTTGGGTCTGTCCCGCCGTTCGCGAGGTCTGGGCGACGGAAGCGCCATCAGACGCGTGTTCCTGCAGGCCTTTAGCCTGCTGGTCGTGTCGATTCGTCGCGGAACCAAGCTTGCCACCGCCATGGAGGCACGTGGATTCGGCGGCGACGTTCCGCGCAGTCAGGCGCGTACGTCGCGCTTGCATGGGGTCGACTGGCTGTTCTATCTGATCTGCATGGCGATACCGACCGCGGCGTTGCTGCTCGCATACCGTACCGGATACTGGCATTGGTCCTTCCGTAATTGATGCCGAAACGGTTTGGTCGGCCCGCATGGAAGACACCCCTTCTTGTAGACTGGTCGGCGGACGGAAAGCGAGACATGCATGAACATTACGGTGTACCTGGGGGCACACGAAGGCAATGACCCTGCGTTCAAGGAAGCCGTCGTGGAACTGGCGACGTGGATATCCGAAAGCGGCAACAGGCTGGTTTACGGCGGTTCCGATGAGGGGCTGATGGGTGTGCTCGCCGATACGGTCATGGCGACCGGTGGCGAAGTGACCGGCATCGAGGCGCAGATGTTCGTGGACCGAGGCGTTGAACATAACGGTCTCACCGAATTGCATGTCGTATCGAATATCACGGAACGTCGCACCAAGATGATCGAACTTGGCGACGTGTTCATCGCCTTTCCCGGCGGCACCGGTACGCTTGAGGAGGTTAGCGAGGTCGTTTCGAAGATCTGCCTCAACCAACTGACCCAACCTTGCATCTTCTACAATCTCAATGGTTTCTATGACGATATGAAGTCGCTGCTCGATCGCATGATCACTGCAGGATTCTCCACTCCCGAACGTCAGCGCGGCATCTATTTCGCCGATGATCTCAAGGAAATCCGGCGCATCATCGAGGAGCGTCCATAAGTCGATGCCGATGGCATGAGGAATGCCGCGGCGCATGACATGCAGCCGTCCCGCCATTAGGTGGGGCGGCTGTTTTGCTAATCACGGAGAAATGCAGAAAGCACGATTTAAACCGATTCTTACGGGAAGAATTACTTCTAATATTGGGATATGGCTGTAAAATGTTTTGCGCAGAATCCTGTTTTGTATGACGAATGGCCTAGGCTGTAGGTATATGAAACCGTAAGAAAGGATAATCCGACATGCGGGGAAGACCCACTGAGGAGGAGCTGAGAATAATACGGAAGGAGTACCGTCGCTGGGTGGAACGAGACGAGCGCATGTCATGCATGGCTCTCCGCTGCTATATGGAACGTCTTGATGCTGAACGTCGCACGCGAATTACGATGGGTTGACCTGAGCCTGGATCATTGGGATGACATCGCCCCCATGCGATGCGCCATTCCGGTGGAAAGAGGGTCAGGGGCAATGGCGACAGCCATCAAGGTCGGCGATCGGTTCCTTCAACCGTGGGAGTACGAGGTCGAATGCATGATCTCGGCGCTTCCATATACGGTGAGCGGCGAGAAGGACCGAGTCCGGCTTTCCATGCGCATGGTGGATTGGAAAACGGATGAGGTGACGTCCGTTTGCTGGATTCGTCTCGTGGATGGCGGTACGTGGTTCAATGACAGGGGACACTACCATATTTCGGCACTCGCCCGCTCGGTGGACTGCAGGGGAATCCGAATGGGGTTTTTCGCATTGCGTGATGCGCTGATATGTATCAAGAGTAACGCCTTGCGGAACAAGCGTAGTCCGTTGGTGACGGCGTATTCCGACTATCGCGACGAACGAACAGTCGAATTGTTCCGCAAAATGGGCTTCACCACCGAGTACGAGGCCGGTCTGTATGCCGGCAAATACCGTCTCTTCACCATCAATCTTGACGACAGTCCGATTCCGGACGACCTTGAGGATTTGTGACGGCGCACTGCCCGTTATGCTTGGCGTGTGTCGGTGCCTCTCGAATCCGGAACTGATCGGTACGAATCCAGATGGTGAAACTGATCGTCATGGCGCGCGACGAGGGTTCCGCGGTGATCATGGTCACTCACGACGAGGCGTTGGTGAAGGCGCTCGACGCACGAAGCATCAACGTAAGAGGGGGAGAATGACGATGGAGAAACGGTTGGAAACCATCACGGTGGATCGTATCGCGCAAAACATGGCCGGTATGGATCGCCACGAGTTGCGTGCTCATGCTGGGGTAGCGCTTTCCACGGCGTACTTCACCGGTTACCGGCATTGGGCCTTCTCTAACGTGAGTCAGTAGCCGGCGCGGGCGATCCGTCATCAAGCCGGTCCTTTCCGACTGATTCGAGGCAATCGCAAATCAGCAGGGAAGGACCGGCTTTTTGTGCGCCCGGGTTGCCGTTGGCTCCGGTTGACATCATGTTTCGAATGACTGCTATGGCGGAGCGTCCGAAGTGTCTCCAAACGCTTTGTTCTTCCTCCGCTGTGCTGCAGTCCACATCATATCGGCGTGTCGGAAGACGGTTGCAAGGGTGGAGGTGAAGGTGGGGTAGGTTTCCAACAAATCTCACTTTTACCTCCGGTAACAAAGTGGATAAGTCAAAGATCGTTGAAACTTCAACGGTTTCATCATGTTAGTCCGAGTTCTCGAAAAGGATTTGCGCGATCTTGTGGAGGTTCTGGATTATGAAAGAAGCCTAGACACGCATACCGTGGCGAGGAGAGAAATGAAAGCAAAATTCGGAGGGCGCATGCGGCATCTGCTGGGGATCGTGCCGGTGATTGCCTTGTGCGCATCCATACTACTGGCGTCTTCGGTCGCTCAAGCCGTGGATGGAACTCATCTTCCGATACTGGCCAGACCGTTTCCATAACGATCAACAAGAAATGGCAGGGAGACGCGGGGTGCGAGGGCAAGCGCTCCTAGGCTCACTGTCGGTATCAAGAACAAGCAGACCGGTGCTGTGGTGAAGACCGTCGAATTGACGTCCGACGAGTTCTATATTCGCGTGTCGAACAAGACGCTCGCCTACAAGGTGGACGACGTTCGCACCGTGCTTCCCGAAGACGTTTCATCGCTGTCCATCGAACGTGACAAGGACTACGTGACCTTGGCCACCTACACGCCCTACGGAATCAACGACTACAGACTGCTGGTAAGGGAAACTCGAACGAAATACGTTGCCGAACGAGAGAAGAGCACAGCCAAGAAGACCGTGGTCGCGGGGACCTGGATATCCGATTACGCGAAGTCCATCGGCATCCGGGCGGCGTTTCTAGTGGTCCCGGGCGTCGTCGCGGCAATCCGAAGGTCCACGGCGAAACGGGACCGCTCGCGGGAGCCAGCTGTCAAGAACCTTCGCGAAAAGCAAGGAGTATCCGCAAGGAAACTGACGAACAGAAAATCCATAAAGGTTCAGACAGATTCCAATCCGAATGATGCCGCATGATTGTTTATGAATCCATCGATGATGAGATTCGCCACCACATAAAACGGGCAGACGCACCTTTACGAGTACAAGACGGTTGTGGAGCCGGACCGCTACCTCGTACCGTTCTACAATATCGAGACCAAGACCAAGTTCGCAAACGAAGGCAATCACATACGATGATCTGTCTGAAGCCGACAAGGAACGCTATGAGAACGATTTCGGTAAGGATGATGGAGAGGAAGCATCGAGGTACCTGACCATATCAATGCTGAATTGTTGAACGGATTTATCATGAACTCCGACACAGTGGACATAGTGTTGCAAGAACTCATGGAGCGCGGCATCAAGACCAAGGGCGGCGAACAAATCGGCAAGACCATTCTTCAGGTCAAGGCACAGGAGAGGATGGTTAAACGGATTGCCGATGATTCGGAATACCTCGATGGTGCTTCACTTGAAGAGTTGGAACGGATTCGAGTTACGTTGCGTGGGCTGATTCGTTTCATCGCGGATTCCAACACTAGAAGGACGATTATCACGGATTTGAAGGATCCAATCATTGCTCGAGTGGAGGGGCAGGATTTCGACATCACCGAACATTACGAGGATTGCAAACAGAAAGTCAATCGGTACATCAATGAGCATAGCGACGATGATGATATCCGAAAGCTTCCCTACAACGAGCCTCTATTCGGCGAGGACTTCTCGAATCTGGAGAACACTCTGATTTATGAACTCGGTTCCGAGGAGGAATATCAGAACGCGTTTGACGACGTTCCGCTCGGATTGTTGGTGCGACGCATCGTTAAGCTTGACCATCAAGATACCATGGATGCGTTTGGCGAGTTCATCAACAACCATTCGCTCAGTCCGTCGCAGAATGCCACGCTGAACAGGATCATTAGTTATGTTGAACAGAACGGATATATTCAGTTCGAGCAGCTGACTCAGCCGCCATTTGATGGGCTGAAATCCTTGATTTTGGTGTTTGGCAAGGGATTGAAGGACCTGAAGGTAGGTATCGATCGATTGAACCATAATGCATTGGTTCCTACCGCGTAATGTCTCGAAGGGAATGCATTCGGGAAGCTGAGTTTTCAACGCGGCGGCGAAATTGGGTTATTCTGTCCGTCGCACGTCAGTCCCGTTCATTGTTCCGGTTACGGTATTCCTGCGCGCTCATCGCGCGCTTGCGTTGCATGGTGTTCTGCAAGGCTCTGGTGTCGGGAAATCCACATTCCTTTGCGATGGCGGCCACGGAAGATGATGAATTCAACAGTTTTCTGCAGGCGTCGTCCAGCCTCAATTCGGTCAGGAACTCCTTGAATGTCGTTCCGGTCGCCTTACGGAACATGCGGCAGAAATGCTCCCTGCTGTAGCCGAATTCCCGGGCTACGTCGGCCGCGTCAATTCTTTGCCTGTGATGCGAGGTTACATATCCGATGATCTGCATGGTGATATTGCGTCCAGAGCGTGTCAGTTCCGGACTGCGTGTTCCGGGAAACGAATTTCGAATACAGCAGGGACAACAGCTCATACAGCAGCATGTTGAGTTTGAATCCTCGGATGCTTTCGTCGGATCGTTGCCAGCGGATGATGTTTTCCGCTAGTTGCATGAGTCGGGCTTGATCGTCCCTGGTGACGCGAGGGGAGTGCAGGGAGAATTCGTATCTGTCGGCGAAGGGATAGAGACGCTCTAGAACCTCGTCGTTGAACGTTACGGACAGTATCACTGGAGATGTTCCATCCGTACTCTCCGGTATGCCATAGTGAATCGAATACGGGTTGATGAGCAGAAGATCTCCGGTGTTGAGTGCCATTTCCCGCCCGTCCACGATGAATGGGCAACTGCCATGGGCCGAGTAGACGAATTCCATTCCCGGATGCCAGTGAGGCTTCGCTCTTTCGTCCAACGAATCATGGACGATCACCAATCCGGGAAATCCTTCCGGATAGACATTCTCCTCACGGTAATCAGGGCCTATCAGGGTGTTGTACGTCATTGGCATAGATGCGACGGCCATGAGTCCCTCCACTTCATCGTCAACGGATATTTGCCGGCGGCCTGTGACTTCAGTATGGCAAAATGTGATGTTTAATTATACAGGGATTGACAGTAGGTCACAATTATATGACTAAATATCACATATTGTGTGATCATTAGATTCGTGTGGCCATATCGTTGATGTTGTCATCGCTTACAAGATAAGACGAAGGAGTCAACATGTCATCTTCGAATCTGCCAGAGCAGGCAGGCGGAGCAGTTGAAGTCATCGCCCCGACCATTAAACGCCGTATCATCCTCGTATGCCTCGCAGGAGCTACGGGCGGACTGCTGTTCGGCTACGACACGTCCGTAATCAACGGCGCGGTCGATTCCATCGCAGGCAGCAAGTCCGGATTCGGCCTCAACGATTTCATGAGCGGCCTATCCGTTTCCGGTGCATTGGCCGGATGCGTATTGGGTGCATGGTTCGCCGGAAAATTCGCTGACCGCTACGGTCGTGTCAAAGCGCTGCTCACAGCGGCTATCCTGTTCATTATCAGCTCCCTCGGTTCCGCTCTGGCCCCTGCCGTCTGGCCCTTCATAGCCTTCCGACTCATTGGCGGTCTCGGTGTGGGCCTCGCATCGGTCGTCGGCCCTACCTACATCGCGGAAGTATCGCCAACCAAGATGCGCGGTTTCCTTGCCAGCTTCCAGCAGTTCGCGGTCGGTATCGGCATGTTGGGATCCACCATCGCCAACAACCTGCTCGCCAAAAGCTCAGGCGGCGCCGACAATACGCTCTGGTTCGGCCTCTCCACATGGCGTTGGATGCTGATGGTCATGTTCGTTCCCGCCATCATCATGCTGGTGGCTGCACTCCGACTGCCGGAAACCCCGCGCTACATGGTCATGAAAGGCCATTACGACGAGGCCGCCGAACTACTCAAGCGCATCAATGGCACGCAGAATCCGCAAGATAAGGTACGTCAGATCCGCGAATCCATCGGCAACGAGACCTCTCCGAAGCTTTCCGATCTGCTCGGACGCACTTTCGGTTTGAAGAAGGTTGTCTGGATTGGCGTCCTCGTGGCTCTCTTCCAGCAATTCTGCGGCGTCAACGTGATTCTCTACTACGATTCCAGCCTGTGGCGTTCCATGGGATTCTCGGAACAGCAGGCGCTTGACATCGCCATGATCCGCACGTTCGCAGCGTTCATTCCGATGGTCATCTCCATGGTTCTCATCGACCGTATCGGACGCCGTAAGCTTCTCGCCTTCGGTTCTGCAGGAATGGCAATATTCCTGTTCGTCGCAGCATTCGGCTTCGCCCACGCCACGATGGATGCCTCCGGCCTGCATCTCAACGATGCGTGGGCTCCGATCACGCTCATTGCCGTCTACCTGTTCTACCTGACGTTCTGCGGTACATGGGGGCCCGCCATGTGGGTCGTGCTTGGAGAGATCTTCCCGAACAGCATCCGTGCCATGGGTATGGCGGTGGCTACCGCATTCAACTGGATCGGCAACTTCATCGTATCCACTTCGTTCCCATCCCTGCAGCACGGCGTCGGACTCAGCGGCGCGTATTTGATGTACGGCGTGTTCGCGGCCATCAGTTTCCTGTTCGTCACCAAAGGTCTGCCGGAGACCGCTGGCGTAGCGCTCGAAGACATGAAGGCGGAATGACGTGCTCAACAACATTGTGATCACCGACGAGGAGCGTAAGCTGTTCCTCAGCTGGACCGCGCTCGACGAGGACCTTGCCGAAGTCGAGCCCGACCTTGCCGAAGCAGTATTGCGTTCACGTCTCGACTTTGCCAGGGGGGACCTATCGCGAACCGACTACTGGCATGATCCCGAAGGAATCGACGTCTTCGAAGACGTGCCATACGTTGATGACGGAACCCGTGCACACAGACTTGACCTGTACCTGCCCCACGACAGTGTAGTCAGGGGAGGCAAGACCACTCCTGTGTACATCGACATCCACGGAGGCGGATTCGTCTACGCATACAAGGAGCTCAACCGCAATTTCTGCACAAACCTCGCCAAACTGGGATTCGCAGTGTTCTCCGTGAACTACCGGCCCGCACCGGAAACCGATTTTCTCGGACAATTGGAGGACGTCGCGGCGGCATTTCGTTGGATCCGGATACATCGACACGAATATCCCATCGACCAGAACAACGTGTTCCTGACGGGAGATTCGGCGGGCGGCACGCTCGCGCTCTATATGACGGCAATCGAACGATCCGGCAAATTTGCCAAAGCAATGGGTGTCGGCCAGTCGGGGCTTACCGTTGCTGGTAGCGCGTTCGTTTCGCCATTGGCTGATCTGACGCCCTATCTGGCGCTGTGCGAGCCGGGGACGCGAAAGACTATTGAAGAATCCAAGGAAACTTCAATCGTCGAACATATCGCGCCAACGTTCTTCGCGAAGTTACACGCCAAAAAAACAGAGCTGACGAATCTTGCGACCATGGCTGAGGAAGTGGAATTCCCGCCGATCCTCATCAACACCAGCAGTGACGACTTCATCCACGTCGAATCATTGAAACTGGCTACCGCGCTCGTTGCCGCAGGGCACGATGTGGAACTGCATGACTGGTATACCCACAAAGGCCAATCACTCGGACACGTATTCCCGGTGTGCATGTCCTGGCTCGACGAAAGCCGCGAAACGCTCCGCATGATCCACGACTTCGCATACGCGCGGATCTGAATCAAGCGGACGGAGAGCAATGGCTTCCTGTGATCCGTTGATTCATGACCGCTTTGCAACGGCTGGATTGACGGCTCGAATAATGTGGCGTGAGATTCTGACGAATGGAATCCCACGCCACTTTTCGTATCGCAAGAGTTTCTACTCATTGAGCTGTTTATTGGGAAGATTTGTGATGGGGATGCAATCATGGTGGTGTGAGCGAGATCGATATTGAAGATGTTGACAATCCGGAATTTCGCAGGTTTGCGCGTGTGGTAGTCGAATGCGATGGTGCGGGTTTCATCACAAGGGTGAATCACAGCGACTTTCATGGCAATGCGGTTTCGCATGACGTTGAAACCATGGCCGGTAGCAAAACCATGTTGCACAAGAACCTCCCACCGGACAAAGTGCACACCGTGTACCGGTGAGTTTCTTCTTGACTCATCACCTCCGACCCAGATTCCTCGTGTCCACGTCTGTTCATCGCGCAGTCGGCTGACGATGATTCCATGCAAAGGCTGTTCGATGCCTACGAGCCCGACTGGGATTCCTCGGAATGCGTCACATATCTCTATGCTAGTTATGAATACGCATATGCTGCGGAGCGACTCGACTTCATCGCTATGGCACGCATTATCGGAACGCTTCTTTATGCAGCGTGTGTCTCGCCATCATGCGCGTTATTCGACTGGGCTTCGTCCGTGGCGTCATCTGTTGCGGTTGGAGATGAAATCACGCTCCCATCCTTGCCGGTGGGACTTGCATGCGAGTGTGTCGGGGCTGAGGCTCGGTCGTCTCGCAGTGCTCCCGGTTCGATTACTTCCATGGCTGGACGGGAGCGACTGTCTGCTCGTGGACTTATGCCGCATGTGGTCGGCTTGATTACTCGCGCTACGGGAATCGCTGTTCCGTAGTTACCGAATCGTTCATCGCATTGCGCTTGACGGACAGTATAGGCCTTTCGCATGTAAGGAAACTTGAGGAAACACTATGATGGCGAGTTTCGGCGATGTCTTTGTGGATCCACTATCAAGTGGATTATTCCCTGCCGTATTTGGCTGCGTATGCGTCCATGTCGAGCGTGACGATGCACACCATCGCGTCCGGATTATCGGGTTTGATCTCAGTCAGGTTGCTGGTTGTCGGGATTGGTTTGCCGTCTTTGAGTTCCGTGAGTACCCATCCGCTGGCTGCGTCCTGGGCCATGAACAACGCTTCGGCCATGTCGCGTCCTTCGGTGACGCACCCGGGAAGATCCGGAATCTCGACAGTATAGCCGCCACTGCCGTCTCTGAATGGGATGAGAACTATCGGATACGTAAGCTTCATTTGGTGTTCCTTTTGATGAGGTCGTCTTGACTTTATATGGGTTTCGCTATTCTGGGGCTGAGCCCGTCTCCGCAGAAGGTAAGTGCATCTTCAATGGTACTTAGAGTTAGTCTTTGATTGCTTTCATATTTTGATACTATCTCTAACACAGATGCAGTCAACAGATAGTTTAAAGTCCTCATAGGTATGGAATATAAGACTTTAGCGCATTTATTTCATGCCAACAGGTGGCACAGGCACGCTGTAGGAAATCAGCGAGGTGGTGTCGAAAATCTGTCTTAATCAGTTGAAAGGGCCATGCGTTTTCTATAGTCTCAACGGTTTCTACGACGATATGAAAATGTTCCTGCAACGCATGGTCGAGTCGGCTTTTCCATGGCCGAACGTCGGCAGGGTATCTATTTCGTGTCCGATCTGGCTGAAATCGAGCAGGGCATCAACACGCACAACAACGATTGGCGGCTGCTTTGGGTAGACGAAATCATCGACGGACTGAATGAGAGGTTCAGGGCGTTATCGACTACCTGTTCATATCTGACACCGGCCGTTGTCCTCCGACTGGTTCGGATCAAAACAGGGGAGAGCCGTCCGTGTCTGATTGGGTGGGGCGGAGTCCCTCAGTCTTTCCAACGTAATGGACGAGTCGAAAAGCGTCTTCTCTATGAACCGGTTCAAAGGTGCCGGATCCTTGAAATCGGGGTCGGAGGTGTTGTCCAACGCGAGGGCGTCGCGGAAAAGCCGGGCGTTCGAGGCGAACGGCTTGTTGACGACCGTGAATCCGAGACGTCTGAGATATATGATTGTGAACACCGCGGTCGTTCTGGTGTTCCCCTCGCGGAACGGATGGATCTGCCATAATCCAGAAACGAAGTCGAAATACCTCCTAGGTACCGCAGAAAAACGTTGGGGAAATGCCGAAGATGGCTGCATTTCAACGTTTTAGATTCCGTTTCATGTTGTTGGATAGATTGCCATTTTTGACTATTTTCGGCTATGAAAGGCAGAGATAAGTACACCTACGTTCGGCTGGCATAGTCCCATGGGCATGAACGAAACGGAACGCATGCCCAGATGCACACTCACACTGGTCGACTCGGCCGGCGACATGAAACTATCGATACTCATGGACGCCGACCGCGCGGCACGGATAGCATATCGGCCACGCCAAAGGGATTCCGGGCATATGCGACGGTAACCGACCCGCTGACCGGCGGGGACCACCGCGTATCCGGTTTCGGACGCACACGCACATTGGCCGAAAACCGGTTGAAGGACAAGCTCGCCGAGTTCGACTGCACCCACCGCGTCGGCTACGTGAAGCCGCCCACCGTGGCCGAATGGCTCGATCATTGGCTGGATGACATCTGCAAGTCGAAGCTCAAGTCCCGCATCTGGGACGAACTACGCATGGACTGTGGCCGACTGGACGACGTGACCAGCACAGCCATCATGGGACACAGTGAACTGACAACCGTGTCACAAACAGGCAAAACCCCAAGTGTGCAAGAAACCGGGCACTCACTACCATATCTGGACGCAATAACGAACGATTTCCATATAACGACTAGCATGAAAGAACATTATTTGTAAAGCATAAAAGAAAGTCTGTTCATGTGGAAAAGCTGAGCAATATCAAGAATGACTCCATATCAGTTAATTATTTTTTAAATAGTGCTGCATATAGCGGGCTTTTTTCCCTCTTTTCGGTTATCCTTACTGGTCAGGTTTCTGCAACGTCATCACTATATGTTGGATTAGCACTTGGAATTTTATCTCTTTTTTCTAGAGGTAGTACTATTTTTATAGGCAATTTGATTGAACGCTCATCAACCTTATCCCTCACTGAGACTGGTTTCGGATTCATAGTTTTTTCGCTTTTGCTACTACAGTCGGCAATGAAGAGTTTTGTCGGCTTCCTTTTTCTGGATTTAGCTTTGCTGGGACTTGGACTCTCACTGGTTAATTTTGCCCTAAGAGGGCATATACTTGCTACGGTAAAGGATAAAAAATCTCAGGCTACTTTATTTTCTTTAGTGACAATGACTGCCAATCTTGGATCCGCAATTGGTCCTCTGGCCTCGAATTATATATATAAATCTTTCGGGCAGACACTCTTTTTTATAGTCATTATTGGACTCTATGTTTTTTCTGCTTTACTAGCTCCGATTGTGCTAGCTCATCATGTCTTTATACGCAGTGAAGAAAGTAGTAAGCAAAATACCTCTTCTATCGTGAAGACCATTAAAGACTCAGTGAAAAGTTCTGGCACTATTCTTGCTATCCTGGCGGTGTTTGTGGGCAGTATAATGAACGGTCAGCTTTTTGCAGGAATGGCATTGGAATTCTATTCGTTATCCGATAGCCCGGTCATAAGAGGATTGTTCTATTCTATTGATGCCTTGTCAGTCATAGCACTGCAAATGCCAGTAAGTAAATTTATTTCACGAGGTATGACTAATGGGCATAATGCTACCTCATTCATAATCAAAAGCTTGGGGATCTATGGCATTTCCTTTGCGATATTTGCCTGTGGAGTTTCGTCCTACTGGTGGATATGCATTGTATCATTGATTGTTATTTCCATTGCAGAATGTATCTACGCACCATTAATCAATATTGCTCTAGTAGAAGTACAGCCAGATAAACCTTTGGTGGACATTCTGAATTATCGGCTGATAATTGCAGCTATTGGTGAATCAGTAGGTTCATTCCTTGGCGGTTGGATTGTTCCGGCACTACGCCCTGCAGGAATGACACCTTGGTACTGGTGCACATTAGCGTTGGTGGGAATAATGCCGGCAATCGCTGCTAACCAAATTGACAAACATGGAAAAAGGGCTATCTGCCACTGCAAGAGGAGTCACATGCACCCACAAAAAATATTCATACTTGAGAAGATATTGACAAATGCCCTCGAACATCCCAATAGCGGGGCTGCTAAGGATAAAAAAGGAAGAAAAGCGGTAGAGCGGCTTCCCGATATTAAGAGAAATGACAGTCTCTCTCTGCTTCCTGGTGTTCTGAAAGCGGTGGAAGTGACTCCGCAGTTTCATCACCGCTATGTGGTATCAGCGATAACTCCATCTGTTCGCTGCAAGAAAGGGATGGAGGACAATATGGCCTATTGGATAAACTTTCCTTAGCGGCGTTGACTAAAGCAGCTTCGAAATGCCTCAACCTTGACAACATTGTTATCGATGTAACTCGAAATGGACGCGAACAAGTTGGCTGCCTTGTTCTTCTCTTCAATGACGGGTTGGATTAGCAGTTCGATTCCGCTTTCCACTATCACGGCAGATTTAATGCAGTTGATGAAGAATTACTTGCTATTAGTGCGGAATATGAAAAAATGTTACGGCAAGAGACCGTTTGGAACTCATTTCGAGCAAACTCTCCGCATGCATGTCCAGAAGCTTGTCCCGCATACTTTCTGAATGCAACTCGTTCTTCCCATAGGAATGAAGTGTCTTCACTTTTAGCGGATTTAACCCGAGGGAAGCACGTATCCGTATTCATATGGCTGTCCAATTGAAGTGAAGGCGCAATATTTTAATGATGAGGTCAAAGTTAATGTCTCATGCTTTGGCGAATACAACAGGGGGAAATGATATGAAAGTACTATTGTTACAACAACCCGAATCTTTCTCGAATTATCCAAAATGGATTGAAGAAGTCCAAGAATGCTTTGATTGTTTAGAAGTTATAGTCTTAACATCGAACGATCGAGCCATACGCCATAGTTGGCCGAATTCCGTCATCAAAGAAATTGAAGTTTCTAATTATTCCTCTGATAGCGCTACTGCAGAATTCTTTGATGTTGTTAAGAAATTTAGACCAGATAGGATAATTTCTGGCTCGGAAGAAGATGTGCTGAGGGTTGCGGAGGCGAGAAGTTTATTTGAAATTCCCGGTTTAAAGTATGAATTAGCGTTGAGCTGTCGAGATAAAGTTACGATGAAGCAGTCAGCCCTTAACGCTGGGTTAAAGATTATTCCCTATACCTCTTGCAAATGCTTTGGAGATATTATTTCGGCGTTCGATCGTTGGGAGACGGTTGTTCTCAAGCCTCGATGGGGTGCAGGATCTGCAGGCATTACGATACTGCATTCGAAAGACGACTTATCTGCTTTAGCCGCTAAGCCGGAAATTGTCAGAAGCGTACATTCAAACCAGTATTATCTAGAAGAATACTGCTCTGGTTCTGTCTACCATGTGGATGTGGTCTATATCAATTCTGGTCTGATCCTGATTTCGCCATCACGATATTTTGTCCCACCGCTAGATTTCGAGAAACAAAATACTGGTTCCGTAATGTTAGACGAGAACAGCGCTGACTATTCTGAACTGCTCCGACTGACAAAGCAATTAATTAAATCTTTCAAAGATCAGACGGTCCCAAATGTGATGCATATTGAATTCTATAAGAATGAAACTGGTGATTTCATATTTGGGGAAATGGCGGCACGTAGGGGAGGAGGGCTAATTAAGCAAGAGCTGATAGCCGCCTATGGCGTAGATCAGAGTAAAGCTAACTTTTTATTGGAACTTGGCCTTGTCGATGCGAATACAAATATTACACGATCATCCCAATATGGCATGCTACTAGAAACTGCTGGATTGAACTGGCCAAAGGCCAAAAGAAATTCCGGATTGGGCAGTTTTAGAATCTGTGGGGAGGAAAAAAGGTATCGCTCATAATTCTGTTGATTCTGACAGGAAATTCCTCATTTCTGGTAATAGTGAAGCCGAAATCATTCAACGTTCCAATCATCTTATAAACGGCTGATACGACGATTGAGAATTTGCTTTTTGCAAGGGAACGATTGTGACTAATTTTGTGACAGCTTCTCGAGGTGATGAACTGTTATTCAGAATTGATGATTCTGTTGAATCTAAATTCTTCCATGCAATAGTGACACTGGTATCGTTGGGGATGCCGGAGGCGGCCGCCTTGTGCGGTTTGACGGAGAAGACCATCCGTCAGGCCGTGCGCCGCGGCGACCTCATCGCCTGCTACGCCTACACGCCGACCGTGCGCATCCGACGGCGCGGATTTGGATGAATGGCTCATCTCGCTGCCTGCATGGCAGGCATGAGAAAACCCCACTCGCGTCCAATTGTGAACGAAGTGGGGTTTCTCGTGTTCCGATAGGTGCAGTATAGGTGCAGTAGGTCACTCTGAACAGTGCGAAAAGCCTACTGCCGACTACGTTTTGCCCTAATGACTATCAGATGTGGAAGTACAGCTCGTACTCCAGCGGAGTCGGGGCCAGACGAGCCTGATCGATCTCGCCACGCTTGATGCCCAGCCAGGTCTCGATCAGATCATCGGTGAAGACGTCGCCGGCGGTGAGGAAGTCGTGATCCTCTTCCAGAGCGTCCATGGCCTCGGCCAGGGAGCTCGGCACCTGCTTGATGCCAGCGTGCTCTTCCGGCGGCAGCTCGTACAGATCCTTGTCGACCGGCTCCGGCGGCTCGATGTGGTTCAGGATGCCGTCCAGGCCTGCCATCAGCTGAGCGGAGAAGGCGAGGAACGGGTTGCAGGACGGATCCGGAGCGCGGAACTCGATACGCTTCGCAGCCGGGGAGGTGCCGGCCAGCGGGATACGGATGGCGGCGGAACGGTTACGAGCGGAGTACACCAGGTTGACCGGCGCCTCGAAGCCCGGCACCAGACGGTGGTAGGAGTTCAGGGACGGGTTGGTGAAGGCCAGCACGGAGGAGGAGTGCTTGATCAGGCCGCCGATGTACCAGCGGGCGATGTCAGACAGGCCACCATAGTTCTTCTCATCGTAGAACAGCGGCTTGCCGTCCTTCCACAGGGACTGGTGGCAGTGCATGCCGGTACCGTTGTCGCCTGCGATCGGCTTCGGCATGAAGGTTGCGGCCTTGCCTGCCAGAGCGGCGGTCTCGTGAACGACGTACTTGTACTTCATCAGGTCATCGCCTGCGTGCTGCAGGGAGTTGAAGCGGTAGTTGATCTCCTGCTGGCCTGCGCCGGCGACCTCGTGATGGGAACGCTCGAGGATCAGACCGACCTTCTGCAGGTTGGCGACCATGTCGTCGCGCAGATCCTGGGTGTGGTCGATCGGCGGAACCGGGAAGTAGCCGCGCTTGACGCGGTTCTTGAACGCAATGTTCGGGGTGCCGTCGTCTTCGGTGTCAACACCGGTGTTCCACGGAGCCTCAACGGAGTCCACCTCGTAGAAGGAGCGCTGCATGCTGTTCTCGAAGCGCACCTTGTCGAAGATGAAGAACTCGGCTTCCGGAGCGAAGGAGGCGGTATCGGCGATGCCGGTGGACTTCAGGTAAGCCTCGGCCTTGCCGGCGACCTGACGCGGGTCGCGGGAGTACGGCTCATCGGTCAGCGGATCGACGATGGAGAAGGCCACGTCGAGGGTCTTGTGCTTGCGGAACGGGTCGATGAATGCGGTGGAAACATCCGGCACCAGCTTCATGTCGGACTCGTTGATGGCCTGGAAGCCTTCCACGGAGGAACCATCGAACGGCATGCCGTCGGTGAAGGCATCCTTCAGGAACTCGCTTGCCGGCACAGTGAAGTGCTGCTGAACGCCGATCAGATCGGTGAAGCGAACGGAGACGTATTCAACGCCTTCCTTATTGATAAGGGCCTCAGCATCAGCCTTGGTTTCGAGTGCAGTCACGGGACCGCTCCTTTCGAATAAGTAACTTACAGGCTATTAGTCTAGAAAAACGCGTTTCACACACTCGCCACTTGGGTTACGAGAATGTTTCGAGATGACGTATTCCCTCCATGATTGCGCGAAAAATAGGGGTTGCGACGTTTCGCGGGACGAAATGCAACGGTGGGGATCCGTTCATGTTATGGACGGATCGAACGTCTGGGACGATGAATCGACGCAACAATTGAAAATCCCCGATCTGACGAATCAGATCGGGGATTCCTAGTGCGTTCGCATGCATGTACCGTCAGCGGCCACGCATGGCGCGACGGCTGATCCTCTGTGGGCGCGTCGGATCGATGCCCTTCGGGATGTTCATGCCGTTCTTCATCTGCAAAGTACGCAGACGTTCGTTCAGAACATTCAATTCGGTCCTGGTGAGCATGAAGCGACGCCTCGGATGGATGGCCGCAATCAGCTTGTTCTTGTGATGCGTCGGCTCATAGGACTTGCACTTGAGCACGGTCTTGCGCAGATTCTTCAGGCTGACCTGCTTCGGCCCCTTGCCTACGCAGATTCGATAGACCGGGATTTCGGAACCGGCGGTCACGCCCTTGATGTTGTGCTCCTGGCGATCCATGGCGCGCGTCACACGGCCGTAATCGCCTTCGCCAAGCAGGTAGATGCCGTTATAGCCGGTGCCACGCCAAATGGCATCCTTGGTCTTCGGATCGACCCACACCGGCTCCTGCGGGAAGTTGAAACCCGCCTTGCTGACGTTGCCGAGAACGCTGATGGCGGCGCCGGGACGCCCTTCGAGCTTGGCATAGCCGACCTTGTCGGCACGATTGGTGAGCATCATGGTGGCGAACAGCAGGCCGATCATGATGGCAAGGATCATTGAGGTGATCCAGCCGATAACCGACCATTTGAACACGATGCCAAGCACGATGAACACGATGACCGGTGCCACGAACACGCTTCCGCACAGCCAGGGGAGTGTCTTGTCTTCCGAGTAGGTGTATTTGAAGATCTGAATGATCTGTTTGATTGTGTTCTGCTTCTTCTTTGGCTCTTCTTTGTCTGCCATCAATTTCCTCACTTGGTTACGTGGTTGAACACACTGGAACAGTAGTCTATCAGGTGCTATGCCGTAGTGTAAGCATCGGCTGCGGGGCCGCCGGCCCTCCCACGCCGGTCAACGGGTATGAAGAGGCCTGCCATCCGCCTTGAGCAACGCTTCGCCAAACGTTTCGCTGAATGTCGGATGAGGGTGAATCAGGCGGGCCGCATCATGCAATGGCACATGATTGCCCACCAACTGCTCGGCCTCCGCGATCAGATCGCTGGCGATGGGACTTACGATATGTGCGCCCAGCACCAGCGGCACCTCGGGATTGTCCGCATAGGCACCGCTGACAATGGATAGCGACCCGCCCGAGCCGCTCATCAGCATACGTGAATTCGACAGCATCGGATACACGGTTTCCTGGGCATTGACCACGTCCTTCCGTGCCCGTGCCTCATCAAGGCTCAAGCCCACGCATGCCGCTTCGGGGAAGGAGAATACGACTTGCGGAATCGTGTCGTCGTCAACCGGTTTCGGATCGAGCCCGGCGATCTTCTCCGCGATGACGATGCCCTGCTCAAAGGCACGGTGCGCTAAGGAATGGCCGGAGGTGATGTCACCCAAAGCCCACACATGGTCGAGATTGGTGCGGCCAAATGCATCGATGCCGATAAATCCCCGGGCGTCACGTTCCAGCTTGCAGGCCTCGAACCAGTCTGCGTCGGTATTCGGTATGCGTCCAATGGCGGCGAGTACGACCTCGCCGTAGGCGCTCATGTCCGCTTCGGATCCTTCCCTCGTATAGTGCACGGTCGCGCCCAGATTGGCACCGGTTTCCACATGGGTCACATGGCTGTGCGTGATGATGTTCACGCCACGCCGCTTCAGCTCGCGAGTCAACGTCGCCGATGTGCGGCGCTCCCATGCGGAGAGCACCCGGTCTTTGCGAATCAGCAACGTCACGTCGCAGCCGGCCGTACGCCACATGGAGGCGAATTCCAGCGCCACGGCTCCGGCACCGATGATCACAGCGCTTGAGGGGAAGGTATCCAGTTCCAATGCCTGTGTGGAATCTATCAATGCGCCGGCGAATGGATTGTCCGGCAGCGGCGACGGCCGTGAACCGGTGGCGATCACGATGTCTTCGGCAACGATCTCCAGTTCGCCATCGATAGGTTCGCCGACGCCTGCCTTCACGAATCGCAATATGTGGCCAAGACCTTCGACCGGCGTGACATGTACGCTTCCGCAAGGCTGCATTACGGCCTCTCCGCGTACGATGGTGACGCCGCGATGTGCCAGCAATCCCGCCAATCCCTTGGTCATGGTGTCCACGGTCTGCGTGCGGAACGTGCGCAGTTTGCCGAAATCAATGCTCTCCACTGACACGTTGATACCCATCGCCTTGGCGTGACGCATATTCTCCACGGCATGCGTGGCGGTGAGTAGCGTCTTCGAAGGAATGCAACCTCGATTCAGGCAGGTGCCGCCCAGTGTGGCGTCGCGTTCGATCAGCACCACCGATTTGCCGAGCTCCGCGGCACGTAACGCCGTGGAATAGCCGCCCGGACCGCCGCCGATAATCGCGATATCGAAATGTTCCTGTGCCATATCAATCCTTGATGTCATGGCTCGAAAGCCGTGGAAAAACAACTGATCCTATGCTAATAAAAAGCCGTCAGCTTAGCTGACGGCAATACATATGCATGTGAGGCATCATTCCGGCCAATGGCCACGCTTGGCATAACGCGGCTTCGGCAGACGCCAACGACGTATCTGGATGGCACGGCTCCACGCATAGGAGGCGGAACGCATGCCCCTGGCCACGGATTTCTCACCGTACTTTTCGATGAGTTTCTTCTTGAGCTTGCGCCACATGATCGCAATGTCGATGATTACGGCGAACAGATACACGTACATCAGCACCATCAGCGGCAAAGCTAGGGTAGGCCACTTGTAGGTCACGAAGATGGAGACGACCAGAATAACGAAGGCGACCGGGATGAAGAACTCGCCGAGGTTGAATCGGGCGTCGACATAATCGCGAATGTAGATACGCCATGGCAGACGCTCGGCCTTCGGCATGTGATTCACGTCACCGGTCTGCATGGCCTCGTATTCGGCGTTCTCACGTTCGCGCATACGTGCCTTTGCGGCCTTGCGGCTGGCATCGCGATCCTTGGGAACCAGCGGGCGGAGATTCTGCGCCTGGGCATCCTTGCGTTTCGGAGTCGGGCGGCCTTTGCCGGCGGTAGGCTCCTGCGCCTTCTGTTCGACAGGCTCTTGGGCCTTGTCTTCCTTCTTAAACAAACTCATGTCTATGAGGGTAGGGTGACGTATCGACGCCTCGGCGGTATGCCTCGAAGCCGCGGAACGCCGAATGGGATTGTGGATACAATGGCTTGCATTGGCCGTACTCGATCAATATTAAGGAGAATCATGGCAGCATTACTTGCCGATGACATCCGTGCACGTGTGGAGGGTGATTGGGATCGCATCGTCGACGTGCTCAATCGGAAGATCGCATTGCAGTCGATCTCCGCGAAAGGCATCACCGCCGAACATATGAGGCGTTCCGCCGAATTCGTGGCCGAGGAGCTGAAAAAGGTCGGCGTTGACGCAAAGGTGGTGCAGTCCCATAATCCCGATGGCACACCAGGTGCGTGGGAGGTCATCGGCTCGAAGATCGTTGACGAGCATGCTCCGACCGTGTTGCTGTATGCACATCATGACGTACAACCGGTGCCCGACGAAGGTGCTTGGGATACCGATCCATTCGTCGGCACGCAGATTGGTACGCGACTGTATGGCCGTGGAGCCGCCGATGATGGCGGTGGCATAGCCATTCATTCCGGTGCGCTCAAGGCGCTCGGCGACGATCTGAAGGTCAATGTCAAGGTGTTCATCGAAGGCGAGGAGGAGATGGGCTCGCCGAGTTTCATCCCATTCATCGAAGAGCATCGTGACGAATTCAGGTCCGATGTGATCATCGTGGCCGATTCAGGCAACTGGTCCGCCGAAATCCCGTCGCTGACCACCTCGTTGCGTGGCAACACCGATATCGACGTGCACGTCAAGGCCCTTGAGCATCCGGTGCACTCCGGCCAGTATGGTGGACCGATTCTGGATGCGAACACGCTTGCGGCCATGCTGATCGCCTCCATGTATGACGAACATGGCGATCTCGCGGTGCCGGGCGTCGCCGCGGAAGAGCCGATCGGAGGCTTGCAGCGCGACCTTGACGAGACCACCGTACGCGCGGATGCCGGTATCGTCGATTCCTACCGTCTGGCCGGAACCGGTTCGCTTGCGGCACGTCTGTGGACCAAGCCGAGCGTCACCGTGATTGGCTTCGACGCTCACCCGGTCGAAGGGTCCTTCAATGTGATTTCCCCGGAGACCACGTTCCGTCTGAGTCTGCGCACCGCACCGAACCAGCGTCCTCAGGAGGCCCAGGAGGCACTTGCCGAATTCATGGTCGAACATGCCCCGTTCGGTGCCGAAGTGTGGGTCGACAGACTTGACAACGGCATGGGATGGGCCATGGACCCCGATGCCGAAGCCACCAAGGATGCCATGGAAGCCATGGAACAGGCCTTCGGTGTGGCGCCGGTCAACAAGGGCGAGGGCGGTTCCATCCCGTTCATTCCGGAATTGCAGCGCATCTTCCCGAACGCCCAGGTGCTCGTCACCGGACCGGAGGATCCGAAGGCCAATGCGCACAGCCCGAACGAGTCCATCAGCCTGCCGGGTCTGAAGAACAACGTGATCACCGAGGCCCTGCTGCTCGACAAACTCTCCAGATAGCGACGGTCACGGCCTCCGACGAATCGGGGCGAGTTCGAAAACCTCGTCGGAGGCCGTGGACACTTCAGGGCTGTGCGTCACGATGATCACGCAACGGCCATCGTCATGGGCCAGTGCGCGGAAGATGCCCATGATGTCATCCTGCGTGGCGAGGTCGAGATTACCGGTCGGCTCATCCGCCACGATGATGGAGGGATTGTAGCTTAGCGCCCTAGCGATGGCGACGCGCTGTTGTTCGCCACCCGACAGGTGCAGAATCCGTTCGTTCGCGTACTCCTTAGGCAGATGCACCTGCTTAAGCAAATCAAGCACCATCTCCTTCTTTGATTTGTCGAAGGTTTTGCCGGAAGCGTCCAATGACAGGATGATGTTCTCGGCGACGGTGAGATTCGGCAGCAGATTGAAGCTTTGGAAAATCACGCCGATGTCGTGGCTGCGGTAGCGGTAACGGTCCTGTTTCGCCAGGTCGTTACCGTTGTAGAGGACCTGGCCCTCCGTGGGATTGGTCAGTCCCGAGATCAACGACAGCATCGTGGTCTTGCCGGCGCCGGATGGCCCGGTGATGGCGTGCACCGTACCTGCACGAAACTCGTGGCTGATGTTCTTCAGCACCTTTTTGCCGCCTTTGGTATAGGCGTAGCTGACGTCATCGAGCTTGAGGATTGCCGTGGTCGTCGTATTGTCAGTCATGATGGGTCCTTTCAGGAACGGTCGGCGAGGATCTGCAGCGGTTCGTAGCGCAGGACGAAGATGACTGCCACGAGCGCGGCGACCAATGTCAGGCCGATGCCGACCAACAGCAATTGCCCGACCACGGCCAGATTGACGGTGGCGTTGATGGAGGAGACGTAGTTCGCGGCCTGGTTCATCATGCCGCCCGGACCGCCCTGCGGTTGTTTGGCGTCATTGGTGGCACCGGAGGAACTGGTGTCGCCAGAGCCCGACTTGCTGGAGGAATCGGTCGAGGCGGAGGAATTCCCGTCCGTGGAATCCGAGGAGGATCCGGCGCCGTTGGGGTCCGTACCCTGCATGTCGCGTCCGAACTGCTCACGTTGGCTGGCCTGCTGCGACTGCTGTTGCGCGATCTGACTCGACAGCAGCTGGTTGGAGACCGGTACGGAGGCTGCCGCGCCGATGCCAGCGCCCAAGGCAAGACCGATCATCGTGACGATCAGCAGCTCCAAGGTGAACTGTGCGGCCACTTTGACCTTGTTCACGCCGATGGCCGTCAGCACGCCGATCTCATATTTGCGTTCACGGACGTTCAGCAAGGTGATGACCACCAGTACCACACCACCGACGGCAAGCACCACGATGAGCAACGTCAGTGCGAACTTCGATAGGTTGTCGAGCGGTACCAAGCTGGATTCATAGTTCTCCACGTCGGCGGACGATACGGTGTAGTCACTGCTCAGCCCGGCCTTCTTCGCATCCTTGGCAAAGGTCTCGTAATCGGATTTGCTGGCGAAGACGTAAGTATAGTTCAGCTGGGTCGTGGACGTGGACGTATCGGAATCACTCGACGCGTTGGAATCCGCATCGAGGCCGAGCGACTTGAGCGTGGAGACCGAAGTGTAGATGGCGTTCGCCGGATCGGAGGCGGTGGAGGCCATCGGACCGCCCATGGCCTGATTGGAATCGGTGGAGTTCTTGTAGATGCCGACGATGGTCAGCTTGTAGGTGGTGCTCGAATCGTTGGGGTTGGTCACGCTGATGGTATCGCCCACGGAAAGATTGTTGAAATCCGCGAACGACTTGGAGATGATCACGTTCCCGTCGCTGCTTTCGTCGTAACCGAAGACCTTACCGTCAACCATGGTGAAACTACCGTTCGACGCATTGGAGACCGCTTCGTCGGAGGAGAAGCCGACCAGCGAGAAATCGCCGCTGACGGCAGTGGTGCCGTTGCTGTCTCCGCCACCCGGCTGGTCACCTCCACCGGGGCCGCCGTTGCCTTGGGGTTGGCTGCTATCGCTGGAAGATGAGCTGGAATCGCTCGAATCGGAGGAATTCGATGAACTGGTCGAATCGGTGACCGGCTGGAAATCATCGGTTGCGGCAAGCCCCACGGTTTCGGTATAGTACGTGGATTTCACGGAAGATGAGGCCTTGGCGTATTTCTGATAGTCGCTGAGCGAGAGTTGCTTGTCGGCCAATGCGCTACGCATCGCGTCAAAGTCCGGCTTGCCGTCGGAACTGCTGGAGTCGGACTTCGATTCACTGATGAGCTTATTGCGGTCAAGACTGATCTGTGCGGTGATGGTCGTGTTCTCCAACCCGCTGTTGCGGGCGGTCGTCGCCGCCTGCCGAATGGACAGGCCGATGGTCGCCGCGGCGGCGATGATGGTTACGATCACAATGATCAGTATGTTGCGGCCTTTGTTTCTGGTCACGCTTTGCCATGCGTTCTTTACGACGAACATGATGATCCCTTGATGCCGAAGATGCTGTACGATACGCCGTCGCGATCGGCGATGAACCGATGATAAAAACCGTATCTTGGCGTATGGCGTAAAGAATACTTGGTGCAATCTGAAACGAATCTGAATGTTTACTGAATCTCAATACGACATGACGGGGTGTACGGCGGAACAATGGTGTTAGGCTAACGCGTATGCCTATTAAAACCGAAGTCATCGCGAATCCCAAGGCGGAACGCATCCGACGCGTCGCCGAACTTGCGGAGCGCAAGGGGCGAAAACGTGCCGGCCGCTTCCTGGTGGAGGGGCCTCAATCGGTACGCGAGCTGCTGACCTGGCATCCCGACATCGTGCGGGATCTGTATGTGGAGGCGATCGGCACCGAACCCGACGCTCCGTTCCTGACCGATACGGTGGCGCAGATGGCAGGCAAGGCCATGCAGGCCGGTGCCTATGTCCACAAGGTGACGCATGCGGTGATGCGGCATATGAGCTCCGATGCGCAAGGCGTGCTCGCCGTGGCCGACATGCAAGGATTTCTGGACGCCGCCGGAAACGTGGAATCCTTTGGCGACAATGCCATGGTCGCTGCGTTCTGGCAGGTTCGCGATCCGGGCAACGCAGGAACCGTGATCCGTTCTGCGGATGCCGCCGGCTGTGCGGCCGTGGTGTTCGTCGACGAATGCGTGGACATCTTCAACCCGAAGGTGATTCGCTCCACTGCGGGCTCATTGTTCCATCTGCCGGTACTCACCATGGGTACGGAGGCGTTTTTCGCTTGGTGCGACGAGCGGAATCTCGCCATATACGCGGCGGATGTGTACGGCACGGACTCCAGGCCCCCGGAACCGCTGACCGATGTGCTTGCCGAGCCATCCACGCTGGCCGGTGCCAAGACGATGATCTTCGGCAATGAGGCGCGAGGACTTACTCGCGAAGTGCTGGATCGGACCGACCGAATCGTGTCGATTCCGATTTACGGCAAGGCGGAGTCCCTGAACCTCGGCACCAGCGCGGCGGTGATGCTGCTGAGCTTGGCTATGTCGAGTCATGTTGAAAGAATGTGAAGTCGGAAAACGTTGAAATTGCGCGTTTTTCGCGTAAAACAAACGGGAAATTAGAAAGGTATCTCGTGGCAGAAGGTGCGGTGTTCGACGCCCAAGCGGTGACCGATGCGGTTGCCGAGGGCATCGCGAAAATCGAAAACGCCTCCAGTATGGAGGAATTGAAAGCCATCAAGACGCAATACGCCGGCGCGGATTCCGCGATGACGCAGGCCAGCAAGGCCATCGGTGCGCTACCGAAGGATCAGAAGAAGGAAGCCGGCAAGGTCATGGGTAAACTGCGCGCTGACTTCGGTCGTGCGTACGGCACCAAGGAGCAGCAGGTCAAGGCCGAGGAGGAGGCCCGTGCGCTGGCTTCCGAAACCGTGGATATGACCCTGCCCGTCAACCGCAAGCCGCTTGGCGCGCGTCATCCGTTGCCGAAGCTGATGGAAGACGTCGAGGACTTCTTCATCTCCATGGGCTGGCAGATTTCCGACGGTCCGGAGGTTGAGACCGAGTGGTATGACTTCGACGCCCTGAATTTTGGTCCGGACCATCCGGCGCGCCAGATGCAGGATACCTTCTATGTCAAGGGCAACCAGGCCAAGGATGCCGCTGGATTCGTCGGTTCCAACATGGTGCTGCGCACTCAGACCTCCTCCGACCAGGTACGAGGTCTTCTCACCCGCGGCGTGCCGCTGTACATCGCTTGCCCGGGCCGTGTGTTCCGCACCGATGAGCTTGACGCCACCCACACCCCTGTGTTCCATCAGGTCGAGGCCCTCGCCGTTGACAAGCATCTGACGATGGCTGATTTGAAGGGCGTGCTTGACAAGCTTGCCGTGGCCATGTTCGGTCCCGAAGCCAAGACCCGCCTGCGTCCGAGCTACTTCCCATTCACCGAGCCGAGCGCCGAACTCGACCTGTGGTTCCCCGACAAGAAGGGTGGCGCGGGCTGGCTCGAATGGGGTGGCTGCGGTATGGTCAACCCGAACGTGCTCAAGTCCGCCGGCTTCGACCCGGAAGTCTATACGGGCTTTGCCTTCGGCGTCGGCGTGGAGCGTACGTTGCTGCTGCGCCATGACATCAATGACATGCACGACCTGGTCGAAGGTGACGTGCGATTCAGCGAACAGTTTGTGATGGGGGAGTGATTGACCCATGCCAATGGTAGATATTGATTGGCTTAAGGACCACGTCGAGGTTCCGGAAGGCCTTACCTATGAACAGCTTGCCAAGGATCTGGTGAAGGTCGGTCTCGAAGAGGAGGAGATTCATACATCCCAGCTCGTCGGGCCCATCGTGGTCGGCTACGTGGTTGACGCCACTCCGGAACCACAGAAGAACGGCAAGATCATCAACTGGTGCCACGTCGACGTCGGCGACGAATATAACGAGACCGACGAGAACGGCAACAAAGTGCCGCGCGGCATCATCTGCGGTGCGCCGAACATGGCCGCGGGCGAGAAGGTCGTCGTGACTCTGCCGGGTGCAGTGCTGCCGGGCGATTTCAAGATCGAACCGCGCAAGACTTACGGCCACATCTCCAACGGCATGTGCGCCTCCGAGCGAGAACTGGGCCTCGGCGACAATCATGACGGTATCATCCTGCTTCGCAAGTACGGCTTCACCCCGGAGGAGTACGAGGCACTCAAGCCGGGCGACGACGCCATGCACCTGCTGCACTTGGACGAGCCGTTGCTGGAGATCAACATCACCCCGGATCGCGGTTATGCGTTCTCCTACCGCGGCGTGGCCCGTGAATATCACCACTCCACCGGAGCGGCCTATGTCGATCCGGCAGTGGCATTGAACGGAAAGGCGCCGGTCACCCAAGGCCTGCCGGAGGGCACGAAGACCGACATCGAGGTGATCGTCGAAGACAACAACCCGATTCACGGCGTAATTGGTTGCGACCGATACTACGCTCGTGCGGTGCATGGCTTCGACCCTGCAAGCCACACTCCGAATTGGATGCGCCGTCGCCTGACCCGTGCGGGCATGCGCTCCATCTCCTTGGCTGTGGACGTCACCAACTACGTGATGCTCGACCTCGGTCAGCCGATGCACGCCTACGATCTCGACAAAATCGAAGGCCCGATCGTGGTTCGGCGTGCTGTCGAGGGTGAGACCCTGACCACGCTGGACGGCAAGAAGCATGACCTGAGCGTGGAAGATCTGCTTATCACCGATTCGCCCAATGGCGAGCATGGCTCACGCATCCTCGGCATCGCCGGCGTGATGGGTGGCCTATACGGTGAGGTGACCGCCGAGACCAAGAACATCCTGCTTGAATCCGCGCATTTCGATCAGGTGTCGATCGCACGTTCCGCACGTCGCCACAAGATTCCATCCGAGGCGTCCCGCCGTTTTGAACGTGGCGTGGACGATCAGCTGCAACCGGCAGCCGCACAGATGGCCGCCGAGCTCATGGTCAAGTACGGCAATGGTGAGCCGAGCGAACATCCCACCGATGTCAACACCGTCACCCCTGCGCGCACCATCCATTTCAAAGCCACCGAGGTGGCTCGCGTGGCGGGTCTCGACACTGACGTGAACACCATCAGCGGCATTCTGACCGACATTGGCTGCTCCGTCGCAGGTGGCGGCAATGGCGAATTTTCCGTAACCGCGCCGAGTTGGCGTCCGGATCTCAATGAGCCGTGCGACCTGGTGGAGGAAGTGGCGCGTCTGGTTGGCTACGATGAAATTCCTGTCACCGTGCCGCCGGCTCCCGTCGAAGGTAAGGTCGGACTGACTGCCGAACAGCTGCGTAAGCGCCAGATTGCCGACGAGCTTGCGGAATACGGCATGGTCGAGACGTTGAGCTACCCGTTCGTGGGCGACGAAGACTACAAGTACTTCGCCTACGACAAGGATGAGATCAAGAAGGTCAGCGTCGAGATCGCCAATCCGCTTGCCGGCGACCGCCCGTTCCTGCGCCGCGCCATCATGCCGACTTTGGCCCAGACCGTACAGCGCAATCTGCGTCGTGGTGTGGAGAACGTGTCGCTGTATGAAATCGGCCATGTGTATCTGTGGGATCCGAACGCGCCGGCCATCCCGGCGTTGCCCGGCGCGGTGCGTCCGACCGACGAACAGTTGGCGGCGCTCGATGCAGGCCTACCGGATCAGCCGATGCATGTCGCGGGCATCCTGACCGGCAATGCCGTCGACGCCGGTTGGTTGGGTGAACGTCGTGCGGTGGATTGGAGCGATGCCGTTGAAGCCGTGCACCGTATTTCCGATCGTATTGGCGCTGGCCTTACGTTGGATCAGCCGAAGGCCGAGGATGTTCCGGCGCAATGGCATCCGGGCCGTGCCGCTCGCGTGATGGCCGGCGATGCTTTTGTCGGTATGGTCGGCGAACTGCATCCGCATGTGAACGAAGCGCTGGGCTTGCCTGCGCATTCCGCGGCTTTCGAACTTGACCTGACTGCGTTGTTCGCCACCCTAAGTGGCAAGCCGGTGCAGGCCAAGCCGATTTCCACCTTCCCTCCGGTCAAGCAGGATCTGGCCTTCACCGTGCCGAACGATGTCACCGCCGCCGCGTTGCAGCAGGTCATCGCCGAGGCCGCAGGCGATAGTCTTGAAGACATCAAGCTGTTCGACGTGTTTACCGGCGACCAACTGGGCGAAGGCGTGAAGTCCCTGGCCTATGCAGTCACATTCCGCGCTCCGGATAAGACGCTGACTTCCGAAGACAGTGAGGCGATTCGCAAGCGTATTGTTGACGAGGCAAGCAAATTGGGCGCACAGTTGCGCGCCTGACGTTTCGAGCAACGATAGATAAGAGGATAACGATGAACGAACCGGAGCAATATCAGCCGAACAATCCCGATGAACGTCAGGGGACGGCCGGTGCCGCTCCGGTTTCGTCGTCTTCCGAAGGTTCGAACACGCCTCAATACGGACAGTATGCCCAGCCGGAATATGGTGCAATGGCCAACCAATACCCTTCCGGATACAATCCCTACGTCTATGGTGCGCCGGAAATCGAGACGAATTCCTCCAACCAGCAGGGCGCCGAGGCTCGGCAGCCTCAACAACCTACTCCCGCAGGCTATCCGTATTCGCAGCAGTATGGCGGCCAGCCGGGCAATCCGTACCAGAACCAGAATCCGTATCAGAACAATCCCTATGGCTGGAACGGTAACCCGCAGCAGCAGTACGATCAACAGGCGCCGAGCGGACGGCAGCCGCGAATGCGGGGCAACATCGATCTGAACGATCCCAATCAGAACCCGCTGTATGGGCATTGGGATTCCTATGCGATTCTTTCGCTGGTGTTCACCATCCTTCTGCCGGTACCGGTGGTGCCCGCACTGATGGGCGGCGTGGCCATGTGGCGTACCAAGACCTTCCACATGAAAGGATTCTGGCTGGGCGTAGCCGCATTGGTAATCAACGTGCTCTACACCATCGGCGTGATCTGGATGGCTGTGCACGGCATCTCTTCCACCGAGCTTTATGATCAGCTGCTGCAGCATATGCTTGGCGGCGGTTCAGGCTCGTCGGAATCCGGTTCGCTGTCTGCCTGACCGTTGCCGTGCCGTCCATGCTGGCACATCACGATGACCACTATCCGACACATTTCGGATGCATAATTATGCAATGTACTGCATAAAGTGTATGCTGGGGGTGTTTCAGTGAGTCAAGGAAAAGAGACGTGACATGGCCAAATATACGGTAGCCGTGGCCGGTGCGACCGGGTATGCGGGGGGTGAGGCGCTCCGTATACTCGCCGCCCATCCGAATTTCGAGGTGACATGCGTCGCCGGACATTCCTCGGTGGGGGACAAGCTCGGCAAGCACATGCCCCATATTCCGCAATTGGCCGATCTGGTGGTGGAGGACACCACCCCCGAAGTGCTTAATGGGCATGATGTAATCATTCTCGCATTGCCGCATGGCGCTTCCGGGGCATTGGCCTCCAAGCTTGACGCGAATGCCGTGGTGGTGGATCTGGGCGCCGATCACCGACTCGAGGAGCACTCGGCGTGGGACGAGTTCTATGGCGGTGATTTCTACGAGCATTGGACCTATGGCATGCCGGAACTCATCACCGGTACTTCGGCCGATGGCTCGTACGTTCGTCAGCGCGAGGCCCTCCCGGGATCCAAACGCATCGCGGGGCCGGGTTGTAACGTGACCGCCACCACATTGGCTCTGCAGCCGGGCGTGGCCCAGGGCCTGATCGAGCCGAAAGACATCGTGGCCGATCTGGTGGTCGGCTACTCCGGTGCCGGCAAGAATCTCAAGCGCACCAATCTGCTGGCCGCCGAGGCGTTCGGATCGGCTCTGCCGTATTCCGTGGGCGGCACGCATCGTCACATTCCCGAGATTCTGCAGAACTTTGCTCATGCTGCCGGTAAGCAAGCTTCCGCGGCTGAAGGGTTCACGCTTGGATTCACGCCGATTCTGGTGCCGATGGCACGAGGCATCCTCGCATCCGTTTCCGCCAGGCTCACCGACAAGGCGTTGGGCATGAGCGATGCCGAAATCCGACAGGTATGGCTCGACGCCTATGCAGGGCAGGATTTCATGGTGGTGTTGCCGGAAGGCGTGATGCCGGCCACTGCCAACATCATTGGCTCGAATGCGGCCCACATCCAAGTGGCCGTCGATCATAATGCCGGTCGTCTGCTGGCGTTTGCGGCCATTGACAACCTCAACCGAGGCACTGCCGGACAGGCCGTGCAGTCGTTGAATGTGGCATTGGGACTTCCTGAAGACGCAGGACTTACGAAGATTGGAGTGGCACCATGAGTGTAACGTTTGCACAAGGATTCTCCGCGGCCGGTGTGGCTGCTGGCATTTCCGCCGTCGAGGGTAAGAAGGATATGGCCTTGGTGGTCAACAACGGTCCGTTGGATGCGGCGGCTGCCGTATTCACGACGAACCGTTTCTGTGCGGCTCCGGTGCAGTGGTCCCGCAAGGTCGTTGCCGATGGCCATGTCAAAGCGGTGATTCTCAATTCGGGCGGAGCCAATGCCTGCACCGGCAAGCCGGGCTATGAGCAGTCCCAAGCCACTGCTGAAAAGGTCGCCGAGCTGCTGGGCGCATCCGCAAACGATGTCGCGGTATGCTCCACCGGCCTTATCGGCGAACTGTTGCCTCTCGACCACGTACTTTCCGGTACGGAGGCCGCATTCGCCGCACTGTCCGATAGCGTCGAGGCCGGAGAGAACGCCTCTTATGCGATCATGACCACCGACACCAAGCCGAAGACCGTCGAGCTGGAAGGCTCCACCGGTTTTCGCGTCGGAGGCATGGTCAAAGGATCGGGCATGATCGCTCCGCAGCTGGCCACGATGCTGTGCGTCATCACCACCGATGCCGTGGTGAATGCAGGTCAGCTTCAGGCTGCACTGAACGCAGGCGTGGAGATGTCGTTCAACCGTATTGACGTGGATGGCTGCATGTCCACCAATGACACCGTGCTGCTGCTGGCCTCTGGTGCTTCCGGCGTGGAGCCGGATCCGGACGAGTTCAACGATCTCGTGGCCAAGGCCACCGCATCGTTGGCGCGCCAGATCGTCGGCGACGGTGAAGGTGCGAGCCATGACATTCGCGTCAAGGTCACCGGAGCCACCACCGAGGACGCGGCATTGGCATGCGGCCGTGCCGTAGCGGCCTCCAATCTGCTGAAGTGCGCCATCGCGGGCAACGATCCGAACTGGGGACGAATCCTGAGTTCTCTGGGCACGGTTTCCCCGGAGGATGCGCCATTTGATGCCGAAAAGGTCACGGTGGACGTCAATGGCGTACGTATTTGCGAAAACGGTGGGGCCGGACGTGATCGTTCCGAGGTCGATATGACGCCGCGTGAGGTGCATATTGACATTGACCTCAACGAGGGCGATGCCGAAGCGAGCGTCTGGACCGACGATCTGACCCACGAATACGTGCATATCAATGCTGACTATGAAAGCTGAACACAGGCAATGACAACAGAACTCAAGGGACCCGGTTTCCATTTCGATGTGCATACCGATTTGCGCGCCGACCAGAAGGCCGAAGTGCTGATCGAAGCGTTGCCGTGGCTCGAGGAATTCGCCGGACAGCGCATCGTCGTCAAGTATGGCGGCAACGCAATGATCGATGACCACCTCAAACAGTGTTTCGCAGAGGACATGGTATTCCTGCGTCAGGTGGGATTACATCCGATCGTGGTGCATGGAGGCGGTCCGCAGATTTCCCAGATGCTCAAGGCGTTGGGCATCAAATCGGAATTCAAGGGTGGTCTGCGCGTCACCACTCCGGAAGCCATGGATGTGGTACGCATGGTGTTGACGGGCAAGGTTTCCCGCGATCTCGTCGGACTGATCAACTCGCACGGTCCGTTCGCGGTTGGCCTGTCCGGTGAGGATGGTGCCTTGTTCTCCGCCATGCAACGTAAGCCCATGATCGACGGTGAACCTACCGATATCGGGCTGGTCGGCGATGTGGTGAGCGTCGATGCCTCCGCCGTGGAGGATCTGATCAACGCCGGACGCATTCCGGTGGTTTCCTCGGTGGCCCCGAATGAGGATGATGCCACTGAAGTGCTGAATGTGAATGCCGATTCCGCAGCAGCCGCGTTGGCCGCGGCATTGGGTGCCAGCAAGCTGGTGATTCTCACCGATGTTGATGGACTGTATGCCGACTGGCCCGATCGTGATTCCCTGATCGGGCGCATCGGTGTGGAGAACCTGCGCGATATGCTGCCCGATTTGGAAAGCGGTATGCGTCCGAAGATGGAGGCCTGCGTGCGTGCCCTCGATGGTGGCGTCCCACGTGCCCACATCATCGATGGTCGTAAGCCGCATTCTATACTGAATGAGATTTTTACCTCCGCCGGCATCGGAACCATGGTCGTCCCCGAGGACGGCGTCGAAATGAGGAGCTCTTATGGCAACTGAACAACTGGAAGCGTTGGGAAGTGAAGACGCGAAATGGCTGGGGGAATACTCCCAGGTGCATATGAACGTGTTCGGTACTCCGTTACGCGTGATGGATCATGGCGAAGGCGCCCGCATCTGGGACGTCGACGGCAATGAGTATCTCGATTTTCTGGCGGGCATCGCCGTGAATGCGCTCGGCTACGCCCACCCGAAGTGGGTCAAGGCAGTCAGCGAACAGGCGGCCAAGGCCGCGCATGTGAGCAACTACTTCGCCACCGAACCGCAGATCAGGCTTGCGGCCAAGCTCGTTGAGCTGGCCGGAGCCCCGGATGGCTCCCACGTGTACTTCGGAAATTCCGGAGCCGAAGGCAATGAGGCGGCTTTGAAGCTTGCCAAACTGTATGGTCGCACCCTGCCGGGCGCATCGCCGTCGATCGGAGGAAAGCCGGCACGTATCATCGCCCTGACCCATGGTTTCCACGGCCGTACTTTGGGCGCGCTTTCCGCAACCTGGAAACCGGCCATTCGTACCCCTTTTGAGCCGCTTATCCCGAATATCGAATTCGTTGAGGCCGGCGATCCCTGCGCATTGCAGGATGCCTTCGCCGAAACAGGACAGGGACACCATGGCAAGGGCCCGGTCGCGGCGGTCATCATGGAACTAATCCAAGGTGAGGCCGGCGTGCGTCCGGTCGGATCCGATTATGTGAAGAGGGCACGCCAACTGTGCGATGACCACGGTGCCCTGCTCATCATCGATGAGGTGCAGACCGGCATCGGCCGTACCGGCTCCTGGTTCGCCTTCCAACGTGAGGATCTTTCCGGCGGAGTTATTCCTGATATCGTCACCTTCGCCAAGGGCGTGGGCGGCGGCTTCCCGATGGGTGGCATGATCGCCTTCGGCGCCAAGCTTTCGGCATTGTTCACCCCCGGTTCGCATGGCTCCACATTTGCGGGCAATCCCTTGGGCGCCTCCGCGGCCTTAGCCACATTGGACGTCATTGAACAAGAACATTTGGTGGCGAATGCCGAAGCGCGAGGTGAGCAGTTGCGCAACGGCATCATGTCCTGCGGTAATCCGCTGTTCGTATCGGTGCGTGGCCGTGGCCTGCTGGATGCGGCGGAACTGTCTCACCCATGTTCCCATGCCGCCATGAACTGGGCGCTTGAGCACGGTCTCATCGTGAATGCCGTGGCTCCGAATGCACTGCGCTTCGCTCCGCCGCTGGTCGTCACCGAACGGGACGTCGACCGGGCCATATCCATCCTCGCCCGGATTCCCGCCGATCTACCCAACGATTAATATTTGAAAGGAGGCCATATGGCAACCCCGGAACTGCGCCACATGCTACGTGACGACGACTTGAACCACGAAGAACAGAAGCAGGTGCTGGAACTGGCCATCAAGTTCCACAAGAATCGTTTCTACCACCAGCCGTTCGCCGGTCCGCAGGGCATCGCCGTACTGTTCGATAAACCCAGCACGCGTACCCGTTCCAGCTTCTCCATCGGCGTCGCCGAGCTTGGTGGTTATCCGCTGGTCATCGATAAGTCCGGTTCCCAGCTGGGCCGAGGTGAGCCCGTCGCCGATACCGCACGCGTGCTCGACCGCATGGCCTATGGCGTGGTCTGGCGCACGTTTGGGCAGGATAGGGTCGAGGAGATGGCCGAATACTCCACCCATCCGGTGGTCAACGCTCTGACCGACGAGTTCCACCCATGCCAGATTCTCGCGGATTTCCAAACCATCGCCGAACATCGTGGCGGCGTTGACAATCTGAAGAACCAGACCATTGCCTACTTGGGAGATGCCGCCAACAACATGGCGAACTCCTACCTGCTTGGCGGTGCCGTGGCGGGTATGAACGTGCGCGTGGCCGGTCCGAATGGGTACCTGCCCGATTCGCGAATCGTGGCCGACGCGCAGGCCATTGCCTCCGAAACCGGCGGATCCATCCTCGTGACCACCGATCCGAAGGAAGCCGTGGCCGATGCCGACTGCGTGTTCACCGATACCTGGGTTTCCATGGGTGAGGAAGCCGAGTATGCCATTCGTTCCAAGCCCTTCTGGGATTATCAGGTGAACGCTGAGCTCATGGCCTTCGCCAAGCCGGATGCGATCTTCCAGCACTGCCTGCCGGCTTACCGAGGCAAGGAAGTCACCGCTGAGGTCATCGATGGCGCTCAGTCCGTGGTTTGGGATGAGGCCGGAAACCGTTTGCACGCGCAGAAGGCGCTGCTGACTTGGCTGGCCGGCAAGGCCCGTGGCGATGAAAGCCTGCTGGTCTGATGACTGATCACACCCCCGCGTTGCAGCGTCCTGCCACTCGTGCCGCTCGACTGAGTGCCATCGAGCAGGCGCTACTCACGCGTATCGTCACTTCGCAATCCCAACTGTCCGACATTCTCGCGAATCAGGGGATTGCGGTGACGCAAGCGACCTTGAGCCGAGATCTGGACGAGATCCATGCGACGAAAACCAGGCTGTCCGATGGGACCGTAGCCTATGCCATCGGTGTGAAGCAGCCCGATGAGGGATCCGCGGCCAATCCGGATGCCAAGGCCGAACAGCAGATCAGCCGGGTGCTATCCGGCTTGGTCACTTCGGTGGCGGCCGCACGTAACCTTGTCGTAGTGCACACACCTTCTGGAGCGGCGCAATATGTGGCCAGCGTCATCGACAGGCAACCGATAGAAGGGGTGCTTGGCACCATCGCCGGAGATGACACCGTTATGGTGATCTGCGCCGATGATCACGGTGCGAAGCAACGTGCGCAATGGCTGCTTGACGTCGTGTCGAAGGGGTGAATAACCATATAGTGGACACGACTCACCATATATGCATAAATATACAGAGCAATGCATATACTGCTGAATAACATTTGATGCAAGAAAGGGAAACCATGAGCGATCAGAATCGTCTTGTACTGGCGTACTCCGGTGGTCTGGATACCTCCGTCGCCATTTCATACCTGAAGGAACGTACCGGCAAGGATGTCGTGGCCGTGTCCCTTGACGTCGGTCAGGGCGGCGAAAGCCTTGAAACCATCAAGCAACGTGCTCTGGCCTGTGGCGCCGTCGAAGCCTATGTGGTTGATGCCCGTGACGAGTTTGCCGACGAATACTGCATGAAGGCCCTGAAGGCCAACGCCATGTACGAAGGCGTGTACCCGCTGGTCTCCGCCATCTCCCGTCCGCTCATCTCCAAGCATCTTGTGCGTGCCGCCCACCAGTTCGGAGCCGATACGATCTCCCATGGTTGCACCGGCAAGGGCAACGATCAGGTGCGTTTTGAGGTGTCCATCGCTTCCATCGACCCGACCCTGAAGGCCATCAGCCCGATTCGTGATCTGTCCCTGACCCGTGATGTCGAGATCGCATTCGCCAAGGAGCACCAGCTGCCTATCGTGCAGACCGAGAAGAGCCCGTTCTCCATCGATCAGAACGTATGGGGCCGCGCCATCGAGACCGGCTTCCTCGAGGATCCGTGGAACGGTCCGACCAAGGATTGCTACTCCTACACCGACGATCCGGCATTCCCGCCGGTCGAGGATGAGGTCGTCATCGAATTCAAGCAGGGCGTGCCGGTCAAGATCGACGGCCACGATGTGACCCCGTTGCAGGCCATCGAAGAGATGAACCGCCGCGCAGGCGCCCAGGGCATCGGACGAATCGACCTGATTGAGGATCGTCTGGTCGGCATCAAGTCCCGCGAGCTATACGAGGCTCCGGGTGCCGTGGCCTTGATCACCGCCCATCAGGAGCTGGAGAACTGCTGCCTCGAGCGCGAACAGCACCGCATCAAGCGCGATATCGACAAGCGCTGGGCCGAACTGGTCTATGACGCACAGTGGTTCTCCCCGGCGACGCAGTCCCTGAACGCCTTCATCGAAGACACCCAGAAGTACGTTTCCGGTGAGATTCGCATGATTCTGCATGGTGGTCGTGCAGTGGTGACCGGTCGTCGCTCCGACACCTCGCTGTATGACTACAATCTGGCCACCTATGATTCCGGCGATAGCTTCGACCAGAAGTCCTCCAACGGCTTCATCGATATCTACGGACTGCCGAGCCGTGTGGCCGCGGCCCGTGATGTCAAGTTCGGCAACGGCATCGAAGTTCCGGACAACACCGTCGAGTAATCGGGTTTCAGGCTCCCACCGATGGAGCTGTCATGCACAATGTGGCTGAGAATGGCTGAATGCCTCGAAAGGCGGTCATCTCCGGTCGGTTGTGGCCGACAGCTCCATCGGTGGGAGCCTTATGTGTAAGGTATGTAGCTATGACTGAAAACAATACTGAGCATCTTGCATTGTGGGGAGGCCGTTTCACATCCGGCCCATCTCCGGAATTGGCTCGACTGAGCAAGTCCACGCAGTTCGATTGGCGTCTGGCCGATGACGACATTGCGGGATCGCGTGCCCATGCCCGTGCCCTCGGCCGTGCCGGTTTGCTGACGGCCGACGAATTGCAGCGCATGGAGGATTCCCTTGATGAGCTGCAGCGTCGTGTCGACTCCGGTGCCTTTGCCCCGATCGAGGATGACGAGGACGAGGCCACCGCACTGGAGCGCGGTCTGCTGGAAATCGCAGGCGACGAACTTGGCGGCAAACTGCGCGCCGGCCGTTCGCGGAACGACCAGATCGCCGCCCTGATTCGCATGTGGCTGCGCCGACAGAGCCGCGTCATCGCCAAGATGTTGCTCGGGCTTGCCGCGACGCTGATCGAGCAGTCCGAAAAAGCAGGTCGCACCGTCATGCCGGGACGCACCCACATGCAGCATGCCCAGCCGGTGCTACTGGCCCATCAGCTCATGGCGCATGTATGGCCGTTGCTGCGTGATGTCGAGCGTCTTGCCGATTGGGATGGGCGCATCGATGCCAGTCCGTACGGTTCCGGTGCCCTTGCCGGCAACACCCTTGGTCTCGAACCGGTGGCGGTGGCCCGTGAGCTCGGTTTCTCCAAGGTGACCGCCAACTCCATCGACGGCACCGCCAGTCGTGACCTCGTCGCGGAGTTCGCTTTCATCGCGGCCATGACCGGCGTCGATATCAGCCGACTGTCCGAAGAAATCATCATCTGGAATACCCAGGAATTCGCCTTCGTCCGTCTTGACGACGCCTATTCCACCGGTTCCTCGATTATGCCCCAGAAGAAGAATCCTGATATCGCGGAACTCGCACGAGGTAAGTCCGGACGACTTATCGGCGACCTGACCGGTCTGCTTGCCACCCTGAAAGGTCTGCCGACGGCCTACGCCCGTGACCTGCAGGAAGACAAGGAAGCCGTGCTCGACCAGGTTGACACACTTGAGGTGTTGCTACCTGCCTTCACCGGCATGATCGGTACCATGACCTTCAATACAGAGCGCTTGGAGGCCGAGGCTCCTACCGGTTTCGCCCTTGCCACCGACATCGCCGAGTGGCTGGTCAAGAACGGTGTGCCATTCCGCCACGCGCATGAACTTTCCGGTGCCTGTGTGAAGATCGCCGAAGACCGCGGTCAGGAACTATGGGATCTGACGGACGAGGACTTCATTGAGGTGTTCAAGGATTTCCTGCCGGCAGACAAGGCACCGCAGGTGCGCGAGGTGCTCTCCACGGAAGGTTCCGTATCCGCCCGCAACGGCAAGGGAGGCACATCTCCGTTGCGTGTACGCGAGCAGATCGTCGCAGCCAAGACCGCGGTGGAATCCCTGCGCGCCTTCGCCAACTCCGTCAGCGATGGCCCGGCTTATAAGACCCCGGAATCCTTGCTGAAATAATGCTGACTCGCATACAGATCCAACGGCTGGTCCACAGACACGGCCGGGAGATTTTCGAACATGAGCATATGCAGATCGAAAGGAGCTGCTATCAGCACGGCGTGGTGACCACGTTCGCGCATTCGGTGCGCGTAGCCTGCCTCGCCGTGTGGATGGCGGACCGGTTGCACCTGTGGTACAGGGTCGATCTGCATTCGCTCATCCGTGCCGCGCTGCTGCACGACTACTTCCTTTACGATTGGCATGATTGGGACAATGGCGAGCATCGTCTGCATGGCTTCACCCACGGCAACACCGCCGTACGCAACGCCGTTCGTGACTTCCGTCTCAATCATGTCGAACGCGACAGCATCGCGAACCACATGTTCCCCTTGACCCCGAGGCCGCCACGATACATCGAAGGATATCTGGTCACCATGGCCGACAAGATCAGTGCCACTAGGGAGACTTTCTCCATGGAACGATTCAACAAGCCGAAGTCCGGGAAACCGGACTGCAGGGAATGACCTTTGCATGTTAGCGCTGGAGCATCTCTTCCTTTGGTTCGTACTGTACAGTTTCATCGGCTGGATCTACGAATCGATTCTGGTGTCCGTCATGGAACGCCGGCTGGTGAATCGCGGCTTCCTCAATGGCCCGTTGTGCCCGATTTACGGAGCCGGCGCGGCACTGGCGATCGCATTGTTGCACAATATGCATAATCCGATCATGATTTTCCTGATCTCCGCAATCGGAGCGAGCGTACTCGAATACGTCACTTCCTGGGCCATGGAGAAGATGTTCCACGCGAGATGGTGGGATTACAGTGACTACCGTTTCAATCTGCAGGGACGTATCTGTTTGCCGGGAGCGCTGGTATTCGGCATTGCCGGCGTGGCCATCATCGACATCATCCAGCCTCAGGTCGCCATTTGGACGATGATGATTCCGTTGCCCGTCGTACATTGGCTATGCTCGATATTCACCATCCTGATCATCATCGACACCAGCGTCACCGTGATGGGCATCGTTGATCTGGGCGAAAGTCTGTCCGCATTCGGCGATGCCATCCAAAGCTATGCGGAGAAAGCCGGTGATTCCTGGCAGTGGGGTAGGGACGCCTTCGTCGATAAGGTACGTGGCTGGTCGGAATCATCGCAGGAGGTCATCTCCAAGATGCAGAATAGCGCCATGTCCATGCTCAACAGACAGCAACGACGCATGATCAGCGCCTTCCCCCATATGAAATCGACGGAATCCACGAAATACAGCAAAATCATGGAAACCGTGCGTGAGATGCTGCGGCGACGCCAATGAACGTCCCATCCGTAGCGTCCGGTCATGAAACCTGCGCCGTCAAGGAATCCTTATAATCGGTGATGCCTGCGCCGATGTTCGGATGTTCTACGGAGTACAACTGGTCCGCGCAATAGATGATCAACAGCAGCACGGCGATGACCCCAAGTCGTTTCGCATCAACCCGGTTGAGCAGATTATCAAGCATCGGTGCCAGCAGATATACGATGGCCAAGCCTCCGAGGCCGAATGTGAGCAGTCCTTCGGCGCAGATCCTGCCATTGAGATTAAGGAAGTAGCCGGTATAGTCCCACCAGCGCCGGCCGCCGTGCATCATCTCCAGATACCATGACGAGAAATACTCCAGACCACCGCACAGCACCACGGTGGTGGTGAATTCGAACATGGGCCTGTCACGCAGTCTCTTGAGCAGTGTCAGGATGAGGATGCCGCCGGTGCCATAAATCGGCAGCCAGGGGCCATGCAGGGTGCCTCGGTTCACGAAGGCACCTTCGGTAATGAACGCGAGACTTACCTCCCACACCCAGCCAACGAAACAGAAGATGAAGAACATCATGGCCAGATTCACCAACGAATAGCTGCGATCGGCGCTGATGGTACGTGATTCGCGGAAGGTAAACGGCATCGGTGCCGGCGCGAGCCGCCCAGGATAGACTATGCCGTCAAGGATTTCCTGACCGATGCGGACCTGGCGGGAATCTTCCCGATATTCCTCATAGCGCGCCACCTGATCGGAATGCATGATGCGAATACCCAACCACTGGGAAAGAAAGCCTGTGAAGCCACACGGCTTATCGGCAGCGACCATGGTGGAACGTACTTGGTCGACGGCTTCGGCCACGTCCGCATAAGACGACCGAATCTCCTCGGAATCGGCCTTGGCGAACAGATGAATGTCGCATAGCAGTTCGGTCCCCTCGATGCCTTGCTCCTTGGAGAGTGCGCGCAGGTATGCATAATATTCGGTGAAGAACGACGCGCTATATCCGTTGGAATAGAATATGCCGCTCACACCGACGGTCGCGATGTCAAGCAGATACCAGCCCAGGAACGTCAGCTGCGCCACGAAGCATTCCCACTTATGTCCCCTCATCATGCGGCGGGACAGGTCGATGGCCTTGCGCGCGCCGATGGTCGGGTTTTCGGCGACTATGTAAGGCACCAGAAAATACGAATAGTATTTGACGATGCCGCCGATGATGGTCAGCGACCATAACAGCAGAGCGGTATTCTTCACGAACATGGTCCACGCCATGCGCGGCCATTGTCGTGTATGCAGAGGGTAAAGGAACCGGCTCGCCGGAATTTTGCCATAGATGCGTCCCTCAAGCAGCATGCGACGCATCACGATGCGGTATGTCTGTTGGATGAACAGCCAGACGAATAAGAATACGGCCATCGAAACCATGACCGGTACGATGACTGCGATTCTGGCATCATGAACGATGGAACGCGTCGCGTCGGCGATGGATACGATTACCGCACCCGATGAGAACGAATTGAGTAGGGAGGCGAAGAGCCCTCGGGACCTGCCGAACATGGCGTTGGTGTCGGTGCGGACGATTTGTTCCTGATTGAATTCGACTCGTTTGCGGGCGACGTCCTCCTTGCCGAGCAGGAAATCCCGAAACACATCGGACAGATTCGAATCGGTCCAGCCCTTACCGGGCTGGGTGACGGTGAAGGACGAGAGATCGAAGTTGATGCCCCACATCGATGAAGAGTATTCGACTTCGAAAAACGCGGCGAACAGGCAGATTATGACGATCATCCAATACTGCCTGCGCAGCTGATGCCTGGCCTGCGCCTTCATTTCCCTACGGTTCATGAACTGGCCTCCTCTCTCGGCGGTGAGTGGCTGGTACCCACTGTAGCGGGTTGGATGGGAATCGCCGGGATGACCGGTGGAAACGGCACATTCGGCTGTCGTCGTCTTCTGCGAAACTGTAGGGTGCGCAAAACGCGCGGTAATGACCCACAATTCGATAGGGAGAAAAACAGTCATGGCTCACGTCATCGATTTCAAGGAGGCCGGCTTCGATTCCGTCCTCGATGAACTGGAATGGCGCGGGTTGATTTCCCAGTCCACCGACCGGGATCGACTCGCCGAAGCGTTGAACGGGGAGCCGGTTTCCTATTATTGCGGTTTCGATCCGACCGCGGCCTCCCTGCACATTGGCAATCTGGTACAGCTCATCAACATGCGTCATCTGCAGGCTGCGGGTCATCATCCGATCGCGTTGGTCGGCGGCGCCACCGGTCTAATCGGCGACCCGCGCCAATCCGGCGAGCGTACGCTTAATCCGAAGGATGTCGTGGCCGGTTGGGCCGAACGCCTCAAGAAGCAGATCGGCGGCATTCTGGAAACCGATGGCGACAATCCGGTGCGGTTCGTGTCCAATTACGATTGGACCGCTTCCATGACCGTCATCGACTTCCTGCGTGACGTCGGCAAGAATTTCCGTCTCGGCACGATGCTCGCCAAGGACACCGTGGCCCGTCGACTGAACTCCGAGGAAGGCATCTCCTTCACCGAATTCAGCTATCAGGTGCTGCAGGGCAACGACTTCCTGCACCTGTTCGACGAATATCATTGCGTACTGGAGATCGGTGGTTCCGACCAGTGGGGTAACCTCACTTCCGGCCTTGACCTGATTCATAAGGTGCGTGGCGTGGATGTGAACGTGTTCACCAGCCCGATTATCACCGATGCGCAAGGCAAGAAGTTCGGCAAGTCCGAAGGCAACGCCGTATGGCTTGACGCGACCATGCTCAGCCCATACAAGTTCTACCAGTTCTGGTTCAATCGACCCGACGTGGAGATGGAAAGCCTGCTTAAGGCGTTCACGTTCCTGCCGAAGACCGAAATCGAGCGACTGGTCAAGGAGAGCGAAACCAATCCGGGCGCGCGTGAGGCGCAGCGTACCTTGGCATGGGAAGTCACCAGCCTTGTGCATGGCGAAGAAGCGACCAATCAGGCCATCGAGGCAGCAGGCGCGTTGTTCGGGCGCGGCGGGGATTTGTCGAGCATCGATGAGGCTACGCTTGAAGCCGCAATCGAGGGGCTCAAGGTCGAAGACGGGCATGGCGAGAAAATTTTCGCACCGGCGGCAGTGGGCGATCGAGTGGCGGAAGCCGGTATGAAGGCAGGTTTGTTCAAGTCGATTTCCGAGGCACGCAAGACCATCAAATCCGGTGGCGTATATCTCAACAACGTGCGTGTGGATGATCAGGAGCAAACGCTTGGCGAAGAGGATTTCCTGCATGGCCGTTTCGCGTTGATTCGCCGCGGCAAGAAGGCGTTGGGTGCCGTCGAAAGCGCCTGATCCGTCGAAACAAACGTACATAACCAACGACACAGATCAATATTTAAGGATAAGAATGGCAGAAGAACAGCGCGCAAATCGCGGCAAGTCCTACGGCAACCACAAATCCTACGGCTCGGGCCGGCCCGGTAACCGTAGCGGCAAGGGGTTCAAGCCGCGTGGCGATGGCGGCAAGTCCTATGGGCATAGGTCCGGCGGCTTCCGTAACGATGACCATAAGGGTGGTTACCGCAAGGGCAATGGCGGCGGATTCCGTCGTGACCGTGACTTCCATCGCGATGGTGATGGCGAAGGTCAGGAGCGTCGCTCCTTCCGCGGCGGTCCTCGCAAGTTCGGCAATGGCGGTGAACGTTCCGGCGGTTACCGCGGCGGTCGCGGCAACGACGGCCCGCGCTATCAGCGTGATGGCGAGCATCGTGGCTTCCGTCGTGATGATCGTCGCGACGGTGAGCGTCACGATTTCCGCAAGCGTGATGGTGAGCGTCGTGATTTCCGTCGTGATGATCGTCGTGATGGTGAGCGTCGTGATTTCCACCGCGATGACCGTCGTGATTTCCGTCGTGACGATGGTGAGCGTCGCAACGATCGTGGCTTCCGTCGTGATGGTGACCGTCGTGATGATCGTCGCGGCAACGGTGGCCGTCGTGATTTCCACCGCGATGACCGTCGTGATGGCGGCCGTCGTGACTTCCGTCGCAACGACCAGCATCGAGACTTCCGCAAGGACCGTGATCAGCGGAACGCAGGTGAAGATCCCAAGCAGTTCACCCGCGAAGAAAAGATGGAATACCGCGAGGCCAAGCGCGGTGAATACCTGTCGAAGCCGCGTCGTAACTCCGACGGCACGATGAGCTTCCCCTCGCAGAATCCGTACACGCATCGTCGCCCCAATGAGCCCAAGATGCCGAAGAGCATCGAATGGCGCATGCTGAGCGCCGAAGATCGTGAACGTCTGCGCGGTTTGTCCAAGGAGCACGCGGAGAATATCGGTCTGCACATCCTTGCCGCCTACACGTTGGAGGAGAGCAATCCGGAAGGTGCCCTTGAGCACGCCAAGTGGGTGGCCCGTCAGGCATCCCGTATCGACTTCGCACGTGAGACACTGGCCTTCATCTCCTACCGTCAAGGCAATTACAAGCTGGCGTTGAAAGAGTTCCGCACGGCCTACCGTATGAATGGATTCTTGGATTATCTGCCGTTCATCGCCGATTGTGAGCGCGGCCTCGGCAACCCGAAGAAGGCCATCGAAATCGCCATGAGCGATGATGCCAGGTATCTGCGCGGCGAAGCCAAGGCTGAGATGTTCCTCGTGTATGCGGGAGCTTTGGGTGATCTCAAGATGTGGGACAAGGCCATTGAGATCGTTCACAAGCTGGGTCGTTCCAAGGGTCTGGCGGGTGAATACCGCATGCGTGCGGTGCAGGCCGAACAGTATTTCCTCGAAGAGTCCGGACGCACCGACGAAGCCATCGCGCTGGATCAGCTACTCGACAAACTTGAACTGCAGTATGCCGAATCCGATATGGATGAGACTTCGGATGATTTGGTCATCGAATATGACATGCAGGAGTTGAACGACGAACTTATGGATGTACTGGGCATCACCGAAGAGGACGCCCAGTACGCTCCGGAGGATGAGGATTCCGACGAAGCGTCCGATGATGCCATCGACGCCAACGGTGAAACCGATGACGAGACTGAGCTGCCGGCCCAGGAAGCCGTAGAGGGCGCCGAATCGGATATCGAACCGGCCCGTGAGCAGGAAGCCGACGAGGATTCCGACGCATCGGACGAACCCGATGTGGAGGATTCCGACGAATCCTCCGACAACGAGTGAGGTGACGTTGATCACATGCTGAAGTCCACGAATCGGCCTCTAAGCGAAGCGTACAAGCTGGCGTTGCTTGACCTTGATGGCGTGGTGTATCGGGGCAAGAACCCGGTGGAGCACGCGGCGGCGAACATTCGCAAAGCGGAACGTCTGGGCATGACGGTGGAGTACACCACCAACAACTCGTCCAGACTGCAGTCCGTCGTAGCCGACCAGCTCAAAGGGTTCGACTTGGACGTCGAACCATGGCAGGTCATCACCTCTTCCGTGGTGGCTGCCCGCATGGTGGCCCGTGAGGTGCCTGCAGGTGCCAAAGTGTTCGTGCTCGGCGCACGGCACTTGCGTGAGGAGGTGGCCAAACAGGGTCTTGTCGTGGTCGATTCCGCCGAAGACAAGCCGGTCGCGGCCATTCAGGGTTGGTATCCGGATATGTCATGGAACGAGATGGCCCAGATCGCATATGCGGTCGAACACGGCGCCACCTATTTCGTGACCAACCGTGATCTCACCATTCCGCGTGAGCTCGGCATCGCCCCGGGGTGCGGATCCATGATCAGGGCCGTGATCAACGCCACCGGCATCGAACCGGTGTCATCGGCGGGCAAACCGGAATCCGCCATGTACGACGAGGCACGATTGCTCGCCGCGCATGACGACGCCGAACCGGTGGCCAAGGAACTATGCCTCGCCATCGGCGACCGTCTCGACACCGATATCGAAGCCGGTAATCGGGGTGGTTACGATTCATTGGCGGTGCTTACCGGCGTCACCAATCCGCATGAACTTATGTTCGCCCCGGCGCAGCTGCGCCCGACGTTCATCGCCAAGGACCTGCGTGGACTGAATGAGCCGGCGCCCGCTGTGGAACGTAACGCCGACGGTACCTGGGTTTGTGGTGGCGTACGGGCCGGATGTGCCGGCAATGCACTTGAAGTCGACGATGTCACCAGTGTGGACGGCCTTCGTGCAGCCTGCAACGCCATGTGGGAAGCTGCCGACAATGGCCGTGACTTGAATGCCGTCACCGTACCGGAATTTCACATCGACTGACGATTGGCAGCAAGTGCAGCATAACGATTCGCAACATGCCGTCCGCCTTGACCTTGCCCTGCTGGACCGAGGGCTCTCCGACAGCAGGTCGAAAGCTCAGCGTCTGATCGTCCAGGGCAAGGTCAGTGTGAACGGCGTTGTCGTTTCCAAGGCATCGGCAAAGGTCTCGGACGACGATGTGATTGCCGCCGATAGGGGAGATGACTACGTTTCGCGTGGCGCCTACAAGCTGGTAGGCGCTTTCGATCTGTTTTTCAAGGATGGGCTGCGTCCTCCCAAAGGCTTACGTTGCCTTGATATCGGCGCCTCCACCGGAGGATTCTGCGACGTGCTGCTCCGTCATGGTGCGGCACAGGTCATCGCATTGGATGTCGGGCATGGGCAACTTGATCCGAAAATCGCGAACGACGGCCGAATCATCGAAATGAGTGGCGTCAACATACGGGACGTCGAAGTCGGTGATCTGCCGTTTCGTCCGGAAATGATCGTTTCCGACGTATCCTTCATCTCACTGACCTATGTCATTCCGGTGATTGCACGAATCGCGGCCGATGATGCGCAGATCGTACTGCTCGTCAAACCGCAATTCGAGGTCGGCAAAGGCAATCTCGGCAAGAACGGCATCGTCGAAAGCGAAGAACTACGCGAACAGGCGTTGCGAAATGTCATTGCCTGTGCGAAATCCAACGGACTTGACGTGCGCGCGACCGGACCTTCGCCGATCGAAGGTATGCACGGCAACGTCGAATACCTGCTATATGCCGTGAAATAAGTCGGGCATAGACTATCCGCGAGCGAATCGGTCGATCTGATCCTGCTTGCCCATGATGATGAGCTCGTCGTTACGATGCATGATCAGTTCCTTCGAACCGTATTCGAATTCCTTGCCTGGCGATTTGATGCCGACCACGGTGATGCCGAAACGTTCATGCACGCGTGCGTCCCCGATGGTATAGCCGACCACGTGCGGGGGAGTATGGATCTTGACGACGTTGTAGGCGCCTTCCAACTCGATGTAATCCAGATAATTGCCGGAGACCAGATGTCCGACACGCTTGCCGGCATCGGTTTCCGCATTGATGATATGCCGTGCGCCGATGCGCTGCAGAATACGCGCATGCTCCTTCGACACGGACTTCGCCCAGATATCGGAGATGCCGGCATCCAGCAGGTTTCCGGCGGTGATGACGGAAGCCTCAACGCTATCGCCGATGGCCACGACTGCCGTGTCGAAATCTGAGGCGTTGATCTGTTCCAACGCCATCACATCGGTCATATCGGCCTGCACGGTGGGAATCTGCGATGACCAGCGGTTCACCAGTTCGCCATCCTTGTCGACGGCAAGCACATCCTGACCCATCATGTCCAGCGTGGTGGCCACGGAGCTGCCGAAACGGCCCAATCCGACCACGAGTACGCTTCTGGTGCTGTTCGCCATGATTCTTCGTGTGTCCCTTTCCACTGTGTGTTCTGCAAAGTCCAAGTATATGGATGGTCTGCGTCAGCCGACCACTATCTGCTCGGTGGGGTAGCGTACCGCCTCCAAATTGCGTGGACGCGACACGGCATAGGCGATGGTCATCGGACCGAGTCTGCCGATGAACATGGTGGCGGCGAGCACATAGAGTGCCGCCGGATTGCCGGCGTCGGCCACACCTACGGAATACCCGCCGAGACCGAAAGCGGAGCATGTGTCGAATAACGCGTCGCATAGCGAGCAGTCGGTAATGATCATCAGCGTCATTGATACCACGGTCACCAAGGTGAGGCAGGCGGTGCTGACGCTGACCGCGGTCATGACGGCCTGGGTATGGATACGGCGGTGGAAGGCGTTGATTTCCCTCCGGCCGGTGAATGCGGCACGGCATACCAGCAGAATCACGGCAAGGGTGGTTACGCGGATGCCGCCTGCGGTGGAGGTACTGCCACCTCCGATGAACATGACGATGCTCAGGAACACTTTCGTGGCATCGCTCACTTGTGGCATCCACGACAGGTCGAAGCCGGAACTTCGCGGCATGACGGCCGCCACCATGGCATGCCACAAGCGGGGTTCCACACTGTTGACGGGGAACAGCGACTTGTTGTTCCATTCCACGATGAGGAACCAGGTGAGTGAGGCGGTTACGATGCAGAAGGTGGTGATCAGGGTGAGCTTGGTGTGCAGGCTCCAGCGCTTGGGTGGCCTGTGCATGCGCCAGGAACGCATGAGATTGAGCAAGACGGGGAAGCCGAGCGTACCGCAGAATGCGCTGGCGAGAATCGGCAGTCCCACGGCCCAGTTGTTGACATGCAGACCGGCGCCGTCCGGCGTGAAACCGGCGTTGTTATATGCCATGACGGCGAAGAACAGCGATTCCCACAATGTGTGACGGACATTGCCATGGTTGATTTTGTACAAGCCGGGGAACAGTGCGATGAACGTGATGCCTTCGATGACGAATGCGGTGGTGATGACCACGGTGAGTACGCCCTTGATTTCGCCGAGTTTCGTGGTGCCGAGTTCGTTGGCGGTGAGCAGTCGCTGCGTAGCCTTGAGATGATGGTTCACCGCCAGTGCGATGAGCGAGGCGAAGGTCATGACGCCCAGGCCGCCCATCTGCACCGAGAAGATCAGCACCGCCTGGCCGAAGGTGGTCCAATGCGTAGTGGAGTTGACGATGGAGATGCCGCAGGTGGAGATTGCGGAAACGGCGGTGAAAAATGCGGTGGTGAAGTCGGTGGTATCGCCCCGTGGCGTGGAGATCGGAGTCAGGAGCAGACTGGTGGAGATTGCCACCAGTAGCAGGAAGTAGATGATGGTCAACCGTCCCGGAAGCGCGGTCAGCCGGTGCATGAGACCGCGTTTGCGGGGCTTGCGGTCTTCTGCCATGGCTTTCTCGAAGGTGTCTCCCGAGAACCACCAGGCGTAGCCATGCGAGGCCTCACGGTTGGAGGAGGACTCGTCAAAGACGAGGTTCGACATGTATTCCTCTCTCCTTCGGCATGTATATGGAATCGTCTTTTCATCAGCTATTGTAGGCATATGTGCGACGAATGGGCGACCCGCTGACCGGTCTCGCACGAATTTCAGGCACGGATCGTTCGTTTTCGTTCATTTGTTCGATTAGTATTGGAGTCGGTGACGTCTTCTGGTCGAAAGGGTCTGTGATGGTCGATGCCCGGCATGCGGTGGTGGTGACGCATAGTCGTCTGCGCGAAAGCGGCACGGTGGTGCAGGAGGCGGTGGAGCAGCTTGCACGGGCCGGTTTTCGGGTGTCGATCATCGACAACGTGGAAGCGCCTGATTTCGGTAGTCAACCTCCCGCAGTGCCCGATGATACGGAGATCGTGGTGGTGCTGGGTGGCGATGGCACGATTTTGCGTGCGGCCGAACTGGTGCACTGCACCGATGTGCCGATTCTCGGCGTCAATCTGGGACATGTCGGTTTTCTCGCGGAATTCGAGAGCTTCCAGATGAGTGAGGCGATCCGCAGAATCGCCGATCATGATTATTCCATCGACGAGCGCATGATCGCGCATGCCGACGTGTGGCTGCCGGGATCGGATGCGCCCATCGAGGACTGGGCGCTGAATGACATTACGCTGGAACGTGCCGATCGCGGCAAAATGGTGGAGCTGTCGATTCGGGTGGATGGCGTGGAGATGAGCTCTTTCGGCTGTGATGGCGTGATCGTGTCCACACCGACGGGGTCGACCGCCTACGCGTTTTCGGCGGGCGGGCCGGTGATGTGGCCGAACGTCAAGGCACTGCAGTTGATTCCGCTGGCGGCCCACGCGTTGTTCGCCAGACCCTTGATCATCGGTTCGGGCTCCACATTCGCCATTGACATTCTCGACGACTCCATGTCGGACGGTTGGATCTGCTGTGACGGCCGTCGGCAGCGGGCCCTGCCGAAGGGCACCCGAATCGAAGTGCGTGAATCGAAGGGCACGCTAAGGCTGGCCCGGCTTTCCGGAGTGCCTTTTACCAACCGTCTGGTCACGAAATTCGATCTGCCGGTGGTCGGCTGGCGTGAACAGGCCCGTAAGACCGGCGACGTTCATCATGGACATGTATTCCCGAAAGGCTCGGCCTGCACGGAGCATGCTGACGATATGGCGGATATGACGGGCGGCGAGTGAGACCGGATCATGCTTGAAGAACTTGAGATTCGCAACCTTGGCCCTATCCGCTCCGCATTGATCGCCCCGGCCGGCGGCATGACGGCCATCACCGGCGAGACGGGAGCCGGCAAATCCATGCTGCTCAGTGCGATTCGCCTGATTTCCGGCGGCCCTTCCGATGGAGGCCGTGTGTCGGTGGGTGCCGAGGAGGCGTGGGCGCAGGGCGTGTTCGAGGTCGGCGCGTCGGTTGCGGCCGTGGCCGCCGCTCGCGAGGCCGGATTCGAACCGGAAGACGGTGAACTGTTCCTGTCACGCAAGGTGCCGGCTTCCGGACGCTCCCGCAGCATGCTGTCGGGCCGGAGCGTACCACGGTCCGTGCTTGACTCGGTCGCGTCCGAATTGGTGACCATCCATGGGCAGGCGGACCAGTTGCGTATCGCTTCTCCCGCCCGACAGCGTGAATTCTTGGACCGTTACGCCGGTAACGACGAGGCGATGGCCGCCTATGGCAGGGCGTGGGAGGCCTTGCGCGCCATGGATGAGCGACTGGAACGACTGTCCAGTCAGGAATCATCAATGAGGCAGCAGGCCGATTATCTTCGTGAGTCCATCGAACGCATCAATCGCATCGACCCACAACCGGGGGAAAGTGAGGAACTGCACGCTCGACGCGACCGCATCGAAAACGCAGCCGAAATCGCACAGGGTGCCGCCACGGCGTTGGCGGCGTTGGATGCATCTCAGGTCGGTGACGACGTCGACGCCGCAAGTGCCGCCGAACTGATCGATCGTGCGGCGCAGGCATTGCGATCCATTCATGTGGAGGGTGTGTTCTCCGATCTGGCCGAACGGTTGGATTCGATCGGCGCCGACCTGTCTGATGTGGTGTTCACGCTCTCCGGTGAGGTGGACAACGAAAGCAGTGTGGATGATCTTGACTCCATCAACGGTCGCATTCACGAACTTGACGAGTTGACTCGCCGTTGGGGCCCGACGCTTGCCGACGTCATCGCATGGCGTGACAAGGCCGTATTCGACTTGGAGGATCTTGACGCATCTCCTGAAAAAGTCGAGCAGCTACAGACGGAACGAGCCCAACTGTTCCGTAAGGCGTTGAAGGCGGCGCGGACATTGTCGAAACTGCGTGCGGCAGCCGCCGAGAACCTGGCCGGCAAGGTCACGAAGGAACTGTCGTCGTTGGCCATGGGAGGCGCGAAGCTGGAAATCTGTGTGCATTCCCGCGCCGACGGCGGGTCCGATTCGACGGACGTATTGGATGCCAACGGTTGCGACGACATCGAATTCCTGTTCACCCCGTTCCCGGGTTCCCCGCGGCTGCCGATGGGCAAGAGCGCATCCGGCGGTGAGCTGAGCCGTCTCATGCTCGCACTTGAACTGGTTGCCGCCGAACGACATGTGGTGGCTGGCGGGACCGTACCTCCCATGACCTTCATCTTCGACGAAGTCGATGCGGGCGTCGGCGGCAAGGCGGCCGTTGAGCTGGGCGCTCGTCTCGCCAAGCTCGCACAGTCCGCGCAGGTCATCGTCGTCACGCATCTGCCGCAGGTGGCATCCTGGGCTGATGAGCAATACGTCGTTTCCAAAGGCATGCCGGCAGGGGAGAGCGGTGTCGTCACCACCATCAAGCAGGTCAGCGGAGACGAGCGGGTGCATGAAATCGCACGCATGCTGTCGGGCAGCGAAAGTGAAGCGTCGCTCGACCATGCCGAGGAGCTGTTGCGGGCATCGGTGCTGTAAAAGGCATGCGGCATCGCGGCAAGACGGGCAATCGTAATTCGCGTAGGGAACTGAAATCGAGGGGAGAACGGACATGGTGGCAACTGATGAAACTGGCATCAATCGGGGCAAGGCGGCGATTTTCGATCTTGACGGCACGTTGCTTGACTCCATGGGTGTGTGGGATCAGGTCGATATCGACTTCCTGTCACGCCGTGGCATTGAAGTCCCCGATGACTACATGACCAAAGTCGCCGCCATGCAGTTTCGTCAGATCGCCGAATACACCATTGCACGCTTCGGCCTGCAGGATACTCCCGAAGAGTTGATGCAGGAATGGGATGACATGGCACGTGTCATGTATTCCACCGTGGTCGAGGCCAAGCCGTTCGCCTGCGAATACCTACGGCAGTTGCGCGATAGCGGTGCTCGACTGGCCGTTGCCACTTCGCTTCCGCCAGCATTGCGTGAACCGGCCATGCGGCACGTTGGAATCTTCGACTATTTCAATGAGATCGTCAGCGTGGACGATGCCGGCGACGTCGGCAAAGATCGGCCGGACGTCTACCTGTTGGCTGCCTCGCGTCTTGGTATCATGCCGAAGGACTGCACGGTGTTCGAAGACCTGCTCGTCGGCATGCGATCCGCCAAATCGGTCGGTATGAAGGTGTGGGCCATGCATGACGATTCCTCCGACCTCGACTGGTCCGAGATCTGCGAGCTCGCGGACGGCGTCATGTTCGACTTTCATGACGCCCCGCGGCGGCTTTGAACGGAAAAGGTGCGGTTCCTTCCTCTCGGACCGAACATCCGAAGTCCGCGCCAGACTAGAGGCAAGGCGTCATTCATGACTGTTCCCTGTAAGCCTTCTCGAACATGCCAAGAAGGTCGATCAGTTCGATATCCGCGGCTTTGGCGGCGGTGACGGTCTGCCGGAGCACTTGCATGATACGTTCCCGGGCGCGTTCCTTGATCAACTCGTTGCCATGGGCCTTTACAAAAGTGCCTTTGCCCTGCACGTTCTCCACAAGCCCCTCGTCGGCCAATTCGCCATACGACCTGGTGATAGTGAGCACACTGACATGCAGTTCCCTAGCAAGTGTGCGCAGGGAGGGGAGTGTCTCTCCGTCCGTGAGTTCGCCCGACAGAATCGCCGAGCGGATCTGATTCTTGATTTGTTCGTAAATCGGTTCCCCTGACGTGGATGAGATGATCAGTTTCAATCTGCGCCTCTTTTGTTGGTGACAGGGTCAAACGACCGGATTGCCGTTCTGCTGTTATATATAACAGTATCACAACTCATGATAACTGTTGAAGTGCGTAGTATAACAGTTGTAATTCATGGTGATTAACCGCTTAATAGTAATATTTGCAACGATTATGAGCGGTTGCCGGTATGACGGGATGGTCTCGTTCGGACATGTGTGATGCGCTCATGCTTCCATTCCGTGCGGTTTTGACACGTCGATCTTGTCCAACCCCCAGCGAACAATACGGAACCTGCAAGTGGCCCCCGACGTACGGATGCAATGTGAACAACGTCGATCCGCCTGCCAGGAAGTCGCCATCTCGAACCATTCGTTATGCGCCCCCTCGCCGTCCGAGTTAACGGACAGACAAGTGGGGCCGGATGCAATCGCAACCGCACAACATAACGAAAGGAACCTCGTCATGCCCCGCAACGGCAAGGAAGGCATTCTCTTCAGCTTCATCATGTCGGCCATCATGATCTACGTGATGGCGGCACTCAACTACGGCGTACGCACCGGCGACGTTGGAACCGCCGCATGGAGCTACGCATTCTTCAACTGGCCGCTGGCCTACGTGATCGGTATGATCTGTGACCTATGCATCTGCACGCCAAGCTCACGCGCCATCATGAATCGCTTCTGTGCACAGACCGACCGCGCCGTGTGGAAGGGCATCACCGTCAAGTTCCTCATGGTCGTGCCGATCGTCAACGAAACGGGTGCCGTGGTCGGTTTCGTGTCCGACAGCGATGTGCTGCGCCGCTTCGCACAGGACAATCTGCCGGTCTCCGACATTTCCACGTTGATCACCGGCATGGCACGTGGTGAATTCCCGGAACTTTCCCATGCGCCACACGAGCCTGCCGAGGTCTTCATGGGTCTTCATGACGATTGGGATAACATTGACGACAGGCTCCGAACAAGAACACGTGGGCAAGACGGAATGAAACATCAAGTCGAAAGGATTGCGGCATGACGGCGCGACGTAACGATGAGCGGACAACCGCGGGAGCGCACCGAATGATGCGCCGCGCCGATCGCGAAGTATCCGATCCGGCACAGGTTGCGGCAATCGTCGCGTCCTGCAAAATCATTCGCATCGCCTACATGGACGCAGAAGGGCTGACCATAGTGCCGATGAACTTCGGCTATGTCTCCGAAGGCATCGGAAATGCGACCAGACCGACATTCTATTTCCACAGTGCGCCGATCGGTCGTAAGATCGATGCCATCAAGGCCGCCGGCAACAAGCTGTCCGTCGCCTTCGAGATGGAAACCGATTGTGAAGTGGTGGCGGGACGTGTGCCGTGCAATTGGGGTGAGGCCTTCAAATCGGTGGTCGGTACCGGTGTCGCCTCCATCGTCAGCGATCTGGACGAATCTCGTCTCGCGCTTGAGATGCTGATGAGGCAGCAGGCGGGCATGGAGCATGTCGAATTCACCGACCAGCAGGTCCGCAGTGTTACCGTCTGGAAGGTCGAGTCGGACTATGTCACGGCAAAGGTGCGTGAAAGACCGCAGCCGCGTCGGTAGTCTTCCCCGTCATGCTGGCATATCCGGATTCGAAACGACGTTTTGCCATTCTGGAACGCCGTCCAAGAGAGACGGGCATCATGTCGCCATCAAGCATCCGTGCGAGCGGTGGAATGGATGATGCGTGCAAACACCAGATAGATGATCCACGCGAGCGGCATCGTCAACATGAACGCCGGATAGAACCAGCTGATCGGCATGTGTCCATAGAAGATGCCCGCCAGAATCGGGCCCAATGCCATACCTAGGTCGAGACCCATGTAATACGTGCTGTTGGCCAGTCCGCTGCGCTCTCGGCCGGCAATCACCACAGCCTGCGCCTGAGTGACCGAGCTCATCAGACCGTAGCTGGCCGCCATCGCCACTCCTGCGCCGAACAGGTACCAGTCGTTCGTCATGAACGCCAGGAATGTCAGCATGGAGAGCATTGCGATCGAGCAGATCGTCAGCCAGAACTTGAATCCTTTGGAATCGAACAGATCCTTCATGGTGATGCGCATAGTCAGTAGGGCGGCCGCATAGAACACGAAGAACAGGTCGGAAGAAACCGCCAGATGACGTGCTGCAATATAGTCCACGATGAACGATTGGTTCGCGAAATAGGGGATGGCGAACATCATGAACACCATCGTCAACGGAATCGCGCGCGGCTCCACCAGATTGCTGAAACGGAGATGACGTGCGATATTGCGCCATCCGGCGTTGTTCCGTGACGGCATCACGGTCTTTCGAGCCGGATTGCCGCCGTTGTTGACCAACATGACGACGACCAGCGTAAACACATTCAGCACCAATGACGACACGAACGTCAGATGGTAGCCGACCACGGCCTGCAGGCGAATGCCAAGTGCCGGTCCGACGGCGATCGCAAGCGCGTTGACGATGCCGTACAATCCCATGCCGGCGCCCATATGGCGGATCGGCAGCAGCAGCGACACCCAGGTCGCCAGACACACCGAACCGCAGGCGAATCCCAGACCGTTGACCACGCGCGCCGCAATCAGCATCCCCGTGGAATTCGCCAGGCAGTACATGATGCCGGCGATGATGTACAGGCTTGTGCCGACGGCCACCAGCAGACGTTTGCTCACCAGATCGGACAGATTGCCCGCAATCGGTCTGCAGAACAGGGAGACAAAACTCATCACGCCGGCGATGATGCCCATCATCGTGCCGGCCGCACCCATGGATTCGCCATAACCGGCGATGATCGGCGTGATGATCATGTTGCTGGTCATGAAGAAGAACGTCGCCAGCATGACCAATGCCACGTCACGGGTGATCAGCCGGTCCTTCTTCGGCTTGCCCGGCATGTTGAAATTTCCGGATGTTACGGACGGATTGGCCGGGGAGCCGGTCGATCCGTTTGCATCGCTTGCAGTAGATCGCGTCATTTTCGCCTCCGGTGTTGATACTTTAGCGAAACATATGAAAAACGGCTGCCCACCTAAGCGGACAGCCGATTATAGGATATCGTGATTGACGGCGACCTTACAACGATTTGGCGGCCTGCTCGACGAAATGCTCCATACCGTCAATCTCGACGACATCATCGAAACGTACATCAGCGTGTTCAAGGCCGCGCAGTGCGGCTGGAGCAGTGGTGCCGGTGGCCTTGGCGAGCACGTCCATGCATTCGAAATCGGTGCCGGACGCATCCAAGCCGAGGGATTCGTTGACTACGCGCGGGAACTTATACGGGCTGGCCGTGGAAAGCAGTACACGCGGGGTGAGCGGATCGCGCGGCATCTGCTGCATCACGTAATAGCCGCAGGCGGTGTGCGGGTCAATCACGTAGTGGTTCTTGTTCCAGCAGTCGGCGATCATCTCGCGCACCTGGTCTTCGTCGGCCCAACCGGTGCCGAAAATCGAACGAATCTTGGCGAGCATCGGTTCGGGGACCTCATAGGCTCCCCACTGGTTGAGATCGTTCATCAGCATGGCGATCAGACGGGTGTCCTTGTCGGACATGTAGTACAGCATGCGTTCCAGATTCGAGGAGATGAGGATGTCCATCGAGGGGGAGATGGTCTGGAAGAACGGACGCTGACGATTGTATGTGCCGGAGGTCAGGAAGTCGAACAACACGTTGTTCCTGTCTGAGGCGACTACCAGATGCTTGACCGGCAAGCCCAGCAGTTTGGCGTAGTAGCCGGCGAGAATGTCACCGAAGTTGCCGGTCGGTACCACGAACTCGACTTCGTCGCCCACATTGATCACCTGCTGCTCCAGCAACTGCGCATAAGCGGAGAAGTAATAGACGACCTGCGGCACCAGACGACCCACGTTGATGGAGTTCGCGGAGGAGAGCGCCACATGGGAATCGTCGGCCAGACGTTCCGCAAGCTCCTTGTCTCCGAAGATGCGTTTGACTGCGGACTGCGCATCATCGAAATTGCCCTTGACCGCACACACGTTCACGTTGGAACCGGTCTGCGTGGTCATCTGCAGCTCCTGCACCTGGCTGACTTTGCCTTCCGGATAGAACACGGTGATGCCAGTGCCCGCCGCATCGGCGAAGCCGGCGAGGGCCGCCTTGCCGGTGTCTCCGGAGGTGGCGGTGACGATCATGATCTTCTCGTGGCTATCATCGTCGGCCGGAGTGGTGCGTGCCATGAAGCGCGGCAGGATCTGCAGGGCCACATCCTTGAACGCGGAGGTCGGTCCGTTGAACAGCTCCATCACGAAATCGTCGCCGAGCGGCTTGACCGGAGTGATTCTCTCATCGGACCACTGCGGCCCGTACGCCTCCGTAATGCATTCCTTCAATTCGTCCTCGGTGAAATCCGGCAACAGTACGGACAACACGTCAAACGCGATCTGCTGGTAGGACTTGCCGGCCAGGGACGCGATGTCCACATGGGTTTCGCCCAGGGAGTCGGTGACGAACAGGCCGCCGTCATCGGCTATGCCCTTGCGAATGGCCTGCTTGGAGGTGAGCGAGTCGGTGGTACTGCGTGTGCTGTGGAACGTGGTCACTGGACATCCTTAGCAATAAGGCGGATAGAGGTAAATACACCACCAGTGTAGTGGTAAAGGTGGGCAACGAGGGGCCTTGAGTCCGTGAAATGGAACGATGATTTCCTCCATGTTTCGAAACGTCTCTCGTCAAAAGCGATTGCGGGTCGTAGACTGCTTCCTTAAGCCGCATTCCTCGCGGACTACCAGTACCAGCCAAGGAGAGCCCATGACCGCATCACCTCTCGCCCAGACCCCGAACGACATGTTCAATGCCCCCATCGCCCAGGCCGATCCCGAAATCGCCGCCGTGCTCGACGCCGAACTGTCCCGTCAGCAAGACGGCTTGGAGATGATCGCCTCCGAAAACTTCGTGCCACGTGCGGTTCTGCAGGCTCAGGGCTCCGTGCTTACCAACAAGTATGCCGAAGGCTATCCAGGACGTCGTTACTATGGCGGCTGCGAACAGGTCGATAAGATCGAGACCATCGCACGTGAACGCGCCAAGAGCCTGTTTGGTGCCGAATACGTCAACGTCCAGCCCCATTCCGGCGCCCAAGCCAATGCGGCCGTCTACCAGGCGCTCGTCAAGCCCGGAGACACGGTACTCGGTCTGGCCCTCGATCACGGCGGACATCTCACCCACGGCATGAAAATCAATTTCTCCGGCCGTTTCTACCATGCCGAAGCCTATGGTGTGAACCCTGAAACCTTCCGCATCGATCCGGAAATCATCCGTCAGCGCGCACTCGAAACCCACCCCGCCATGATCATCGGCGGCTGGAGCGCCTACCCGCGCATCGAAGACTTCAAAGCCATGAAGGAAATCGCCGACGAGGTCGGCGCCAAATTCTGGGTTGATATGGCCCACTTCGCCGGCCTTGTCGCCGCCGGGCTGCACCCAAGCCCGGTCCCATACGCCGACGTCGTTTCCTCCACCGCGCACAAAACCCTCGGCGGACCACGTTCCGGCTTCATCCTCGCCAAGCAGGACTATGCCAAGAAGCTCAACTCCGCCGTATTCCCCGGACAGCAGGGCGGCCCACTCATGCATGTGATCGCAGGCAAGGCCGTCGCCTTCAAAGTCGCGGCCTCCGAAGAATTCAAGGACCGCATGCAGCGTACCCTCGACGGCGCCAAGATCCTCGCCGAACGCCTCACTGCCGACGACGTCAAAAACAATGGCATCAGCGTCCTGACGGGCGGCACCGACGTACACCTAGTCATGGTCGACCTGCGTAACAGCGAAATGGACGGACAGCAAGGCGAAGACCTGCTCGCACAATGCGGCATCACCATCAACCGCAACACCGTGCCGTTCGACCCACGCCCGGCATCCGTGGCATCCGGCCTGCGCATCGGCACCAGCGCCCTCGCCACCCGAGGCTTCGGATCCAAGGAATACGAAGAGGTCGCCGACATCATCGGCACCGCGCTCGCAGCCGGCAAGGATGCGAACGTAGACGCACTGAAGGCCCGTGTCGACAAGCTTGCCGAAGACTTCCCGCTGTACCCGGGCCTCGATCAGATCCACTGATCGACAGGCATGCGACGCAACCCAATATGATTCACGAATCGCGTCTTTCCCGGTTCATCGGCGAAAATGGGCCATGAACCGGGAATGGCGCGATTTCGCGCTATGGTAGGAGACTATGACGAATCCACAGACGGAACAAGGCGCAGTCGGTGCCGACGCGTTCGCGGCGGTCTGCGCAAAGGGCGACGCCGCACGACGCGCGCAGGGCCTGCTGGCGCAATCCAACACGGAAGCCAAGAACGAACTGCTGCTCGCCATCGCCGACGCACTCGACGCACGCGCCGACGAAATCGCAGGGGCCAACACGCTCGACATGCAGGAATCCTTCGAATCCGGCATGAGCGCAGGTAAACTCGACAGGCTCAAATTCGATGTGCCGCGAGTGGCCGCCGCCGCGCAAGGCGTGCGTCATGTGGCCTCACTACCCGACCCGGTCGGCGAAATCGTACGCGGATACCATCTGGAAAACGGCCTGCGCCTCGAACAGGTACGCGTGCCGATCGGCGTACTCGGCATGATCTACGAAGCCCGACCCAACGTCACCGTCGACGTGGCCTCCCTATGCATCAAATCCGGCAACGCAGTACTCCTGCGTGGCGGACACGCCGCCGAACGCACGAATGCGGCAACGCTGAACATCATCTCCGACGTGCTCGCCGAACACGAGTTCGCCCCGGCGCTGGTCGCCTCCGTCGACGAATTCGGACGCGCGGGCGCCACAGCCATGATGGAGGCGCGCGGCCACATCGACGTGCTCATCCCACGAGGGGGAGCAGGACTCATCCAAGCCGTCGTACGCAATTCCAAAGTGCCAGTCATCGAAACCGGCGCCGGCAACGTACACATCTACGTGGACCGTTCCGGAAACCTCGACAAGGCCATCCCGATCCTCCTCAACGCCAAAACGCAACGCGTCGGCGTATGCAACGCCACCGAAAAGCTGCTCGTACACCGCGACGTGGCCGAACGATTCATTCCACTGGCCGCACGGGCGCTCGCCGAGGCGCAGGTCGAGATGCATGCCGACGAACGGGCCTACAGCCTGATCGACAAGGCCGGCATCGATGGCGCGAACTTCGTGCAGGCCATCGATGAGGATTGGGATACCGAATACCTGGCATTGAAGATCGGCATCAGAATCGTCGATTCGCTGGACGAGGCCATCGAACACATCAACCGGCATTCCACGGGGCACACCGAATCCATCATCGCCGAGGATTACTCGGCCATCGAGGAATTCACTTCCCGGATAGATTCGGCGGTGGTAATGGTGAACGCCTCGACGCGATTCACCGATGGCGGAGTGTTCGGTTTCGGAGCGGAACTCGGCATCTCCACGCAGAAGATGCATGCGCGAGGTCCGATGGGACTTCGTGAAATGACTACGACCAAGTGGATCGGATATGGAACGGGGCAGGTGCGAGCATGAGCAAGCAGATCATGGAGGATATGGATAATCCTTGGTACGCCGATCGTGAGGATCCTCGGCTCGGGTTGCGCCTCGCCTCGGAACGTCTGAGCATCGTACGGTACGTGTTCCTCGTGCAGATCGAGGACGGCATAGCCTCCGCCGCCCAACGCGCCTCACTCGAATACGCCGATGCGGTGCTGATCGGCTGGCCGGAAACCGATGCGGGAGATGTAGTCGACCTTGACGATGACCAGTTGAGGAACATTGACGAGCAGATGCACCTGATGGAGCAGTACATTGCCAGATTCAGCGCAATGGAACGTGAGGGTGACATCGATGGCATGACCGATACCCTGATTCGCGTTACCGAACGGGTGGCCGAGGTACGGCGCTTGTACCAGCCTGACTTTCCCTTGCCGACCTTCGCCGAAATTCGTCGCGTCGTGCAGGATGAATGGGATGAGGATATGGGCAAGATCGACCCGCAGGAGGGCGCGCCCACCGCGGATGAGATCGAGCGTGAAACCGCCGACGCCGACAAGCTACAGGATGAGGAGACCGCATGACCGGGCCTCGACGCATGCGTCCGGAATCGGCCGAAGCCGATTCCGAGCTTGCCGTCAGCTATGTGATCGAACCGGAAAGGCGTATGGCGGACCTGTCCGTCGACATTTCCGGTTCGGCAGTGGCCTCCGGGCGTAGGTCGGCGCGCGGCAACTGGCACAGTCGACCTCGCATCGGCATCATGGGCGGCACTTTCGATCCGATTCACAATGGCCACTTGGTGGCGGCATCCGAAGTCTCGTGGGTCTACGATCTCGACGAGGTGATTTTCGTACCGACAGGGCGACCGGTGTTCAAACTCGACAAGAGGGTCACCAATGCCGAAGACCGTTATCTGATGACGGTGATCGCCACCGCATCAAACCCGAAATTCACGGTATCGCGTGTGGATATCGACCGTCCCGGCATCACGTATACCATCGATACGTTGCGCGACATCAGGGCGCAGCATCCGGAGGCGGAACTGTTCTTCATCACCGGTGCCGATGCGGTCGCCGAGATCATGCAGTGGAAGGATGCCGACAAGATGTGGGAGCTGGCCCACTTCGTGGCCGTGACACGACCCGGATACTCGTCTCCGGAAGGCGTGAAACTTCCGGAAGGCAAAGTCGACACGTTGGAGATTCCCGCATTGGCGATTTCGTCCACCGACGTGCGCCGACGCGCCGAACATGGTGAACCGGTCTGGTATCTGGTGCCCGACGGGGTGGTGCAATATATCGGCAAACACGGCCTGTACCGTTGATTTTCCACATGAACACGCGAGGCTCGTATGGTCTGTGTAAACGGTTAGTATTGGTCACGTCCAATTGACGCGAAAACAGACGTTTGGAGACATGGTGAGCGCAATCCTCGAAGGAAAGCCGGATAAAAACCTTATCCTTGTCACAGGCAGGACGCATCCGAAGCTGGCGGCGGAAGTCGCGGAACAGCTCGGCATCGATGTTCTGGAAACCACGGCATATGATTTCGCCAATGGCGAGATGTACGTACGCTACACCGAATCCGTGCGTGGCGCGGATGTGTTCGTACTGCAAAGCCATTGCAACCCGATCAATCAGTCAATCATGGAACAGCTCATCATGATCGATGCCCTCAAGCGCGCTTCCGCACGTTCCATCACCGCGGTCTGCCCGCTGTTGGGCTACTCCAGGCAGGATAAGAAGCATCGCGGTCGCGAACCCATCTCCTGCCGTCTGATGTTCGACCTGCTGAAGACGGCTGGTGCCGACCGCATCATGAGCGTCGACCTGCATGCCGCCCAGTCGCAGGGTTTCTTCGACGGTCCGGTGGATCATCTCATCGCCATGCCGGTGCTGGTCGATTACATCCGCGACCGTTTCGCCAACCAGCTCGACAATGTCGCCGTGGTCTCCCCGGATGCCGGTCGCATCCGTGTGGCCGAACAGTGGGCTCAGCGTCTTGGCGGCGGCCCTCTGGCCTTCGTGCACAAGACCCGTGACATTACCCGTCCGAACCAGGCCGTCGCCAACCGTGTAGTCGGTGACGTCGAAGGCAAGGACTGCGTGCTTGTCGACGACCTGATCGACACCGCCGGCACCATCGCCGGCGCATGCAGCGTGCTCAAGGACGCCGGTGCCAAGTCGGTGACCGTCGTCGCCACGCATGGCGTGCTGTCCGGTCCGGCCATCGAACGTCTGAAGGGTAGCGGCGCCCGCGAGGTCGTGCTCACCGATACCGTGCCGATTCCGGAGGAGAAGCGTTGGGATGGCCTGACGGTCCTGTCCATCGCGCCGCTGCTGGCCAGCGCCATTCGCGCCGTGTTCGAGGACGGTTCGGTCGCCGAGCTGTTCGACACGTATCCGGAACACCACGGGCAGGGTTTCCTGTTCGCCTGATTCTTTGGGTTTTCGTTAGCGCATTTTGTGCTTATACGGGTTCCAACTTGTTTGGAACCCGTATTTTTGCTGGTCACGATTACCTTCGTGAGGATGTTGGCCATGGAACGTGATAAAGCGTATCCGGCGTGCGTGACCGGGAATAGGCTGTACGCTGTACTCCGAATCGACGGAGCCCATGCGGGACCACACAGGGATTCCGCTGCTCGATAGCCATGGACATATAAATCACGGACATATAACGCATTGAGAACCCGTTGGTCTCTTGATTGGAGGGAAATGTTCTGAATGTCACTGGGCTGCGAATGTGAGGTCGAAGACGTGCGGCGGCAAATGCTGCGAGACATGAGAATTCCTTCGGACGACAGTGCCGAAACCAGAATTATGATCATCCACGACGTCGAATGCTACAATACGAAAGCTCGTTAGGAAGGCGTGAGTAAAAACATGAAAATCCGTATCAGGGAATCGACAGAAGCAATCGCAATCCATGCGTTACCGCTGAGACATGGATGATGGCGGATGGGAAGCGAAGCGACTCCATGCGTAAAATTGGTCATGGCGTCGTCGTTGGCTGAACTGAAAATCAAACAGGAAGTAGCAGCGGACTCACCACCGCGGAAGGCGATCGTTTCGATAACGCGGTCATCGGCATGTGCAACGTCTGGCGGGTAGGAAGTACATTCCTGCCAAGTGTCCTGCCGTGGCCGGTCAAATACCTCAGGGAAATGGAAACGAAACCAGTCTCGCTGATCCACACCTCTAGGAATGGCGAACCACCCATGAGGGGAATGCACGGCAGGCAACATGGAATCGAATGGAGGGTAACGCCCGCAACACCTCAACTGAATTGCCTTTTTTCTTGCGATATTAGTATGTTGGTATTGTTTCCCAGCGAGAAGACGAGGATGTCGAAATGAGCTGCCCAGCCAGATTTATTACCGCTGAAGAACTTCAGTCCATCAAGCTCCCGGTGGCGAATTTCGCGGAAGGATACAGGACGGATGAAGTGGATGTATTCTTCCGGGAATGCGTCGAGACCCTGCGTAACGGATATGGACTGTCCGCCGATGACGTTGAACAGCACCCGTTCACCACCACGTATACGGGCGGGTATGCCGTGAATGATGTGGATCTGGTGCTCGATCGGATAGTTCAGACGCTGAGGAGCCGTCCGTCCGGAAGTCACGCCATGCCTATGGGCCAGCCCGAGGGCCAATATGCCCAATATGCCCAACCGGTGCCGAGTCAGTATCCGGCGCAGCAGCAGTATCCATCCGTTCCGCGGTCTCTGGCCTCTGCATCATCCCAACCGGAACCGCGTCCGGCTTCGCAGCCGACGGTTTTAGGTGGTCTCCTCTCTAAAGCCAGGAAAAGCGCCGAAAAATTCGTGAAGGACAATGATCTGGAAGGGAAACTCGAAGCTGGCAGGACCAAGGCGAAGGAGGTGCTTTCCAAAGCCAAAAGCGAAGCAGACCGTATTGCGGCAGAAGATAGCCTCGAGGATAGGATCAATGTGATGCGCGAGCAGTCGGCCCGTGCATGGAACGGAATCCAATCCAATGAGACGGTGAGGAAGGCGACCGCACGCATGCAGGATGCCGCTCAGATTATCGGAGATTCCATCGATGAGGCACGTTCAGTGTATGAGGAAAGGAAACAGCTGCGCAAGTGGAATGCCGAGGAACACACCGCCCCACACGACCGGGCGGGAATCAAGGCTGAAGACGCGGAGCCGACCGCCACCGTGGAAATTGTTCTGGAGGAACAGGCCCCGACGGTCGCACTTCCTACGGTTCCGGGTGGAGCCGGCTCCGAACCGACGGACGTGATGGCGCCGATCGATGTCGCTTCGGCTGTGGAGCCCGACGGCGATGCGAACCTACCGGACGAGGCGGATGAAAACCCACTGGAACGACCGGATCCCACATACGATACGCTTGCGAAGTCCGATATGACACCTGCGTTGCGTTGGCCTTCCGACGAGAAACAGAACCAGTCCGGCGAACAATCCAGCCGGCACAAGAACGAAGGGAATGCGACGTCCGACGTTTTCGCGGCATTGCTGAAGGACAAGCGGGGACTCACAATTCTTATCGGCTGTGTGGCAGCGCTTCTCCTGCTCGTCGGCATCGCGTACTGTGCCAGCCAGCCATCCGGCGATTCGGGAAAGAATGATTCAGCACTGACTCCATCGTATTCAGGCACTCCTGACTCTGGAGATAAGGATGAGCTGTCCGCACCCTCGTTCACGACGATCGACACGAACGCGTTGAAGGGTCATTCTACGAAGGATGTGATGGAGGAACTCGACGGGGAAAATTTGGCTTATAATTTCGTGATTGACGGAGGCGACGGCAGCGACCAGACTTCAACGGTGAAGATGTACGTACGGAACGGCGAGGAATGGACCGTTACTAAGGCGAGGCAATCCACCACGGACGGCAAGGTCACGTTGACCGTCCGGAAGAATGAGACCACGTCGAAGGAGTCACAGCAGCAGGAATCCCAGCAGCAGCCCGACAGCGACGGCGTCATCACGACCGCCAACAATCCGGAGTTCGCGGCGTTGCTCGCGCTGAAAGATCCTGACGATTCATCCGTCGCCGTGTTCGCGGAGAAATACAAGGGCCGCACCATCGAATTCGATGGCAACATCGCAAACGTTATACCCAACGACGAGCATCCCCGCTTCTTGCTGGATTACACGTTGGTATATGGCGGCGATTACAACACGGACAGTGTCAGTGGGCCGAATTTCGGATTCGAGGGAATCACATGGAGCGATTTCCATGACGGTTCGGTCGGACTACCCGCTTTCGTCCATGAGGGACAGAACGTCCATATCAAGGCGACGGTAGACAAATACAACCCAGACAACGGTCTTTTCAAATTGGAACTTGTCGAAATGACCGCACGCTGAGAAGTCGGCGCTATGCGATACGTCCGCCACTTCTATGAGTTCGTATGCCGTCGAAACATCGGACAACATTTGTATTCCCTTGTCCGGTGATGACCAGCCTCCATCCTAGCGAGGAGTTCAGGCAAGTTACCGTGCACGCCGAAATTCTTTCCTCCCGGCTGGACGACGTCAGAGAGTAACGACGAACTTGAACGGTACCGTAGGGAGCAGTGAATCTGGACTCGCTATCCGACCTCATGGATAAGCTCTTCGACCCTGAATGGGCATACGACACGCGCTCTGCGCGAAGCACGGCGACCAAGTGGCGGAGAGCTTGGATGACGACGACGTCAATGAGATCCACCGCGACGCCGCGGAAGACTTTTCGGCCAACAGACGTCTCTCTGACATGATTTCTTTTGTTGCTGCGGAAGAGATTGACAAGTGGCTTCGTACATTCGTCGCCAGTCGCAGTCTCTCCGCCAATCCGACGATGGCCAGTGGCACCACCGTCTTTCTTGACGATTGCATCATGTTTGTCATGATGCAATCGTCAAGAAAGACGAGGAAAGAACGTTAATCTGAGGAATTAAAACAATGTGAGGTTCCCTGTCCGTTCTTTTGCAAGTGCATCAACGATTCCTGGGACGTTATGCTTTAGCTGATATTGCCAGCATTCATTCACCGCGGAAGCGGATGATTTGGGCTTCATATCCGGAAGACAGGTAAGAACTGTTTCCTTCCCGTCAAACATGAAGGTCATCTTGTCACCTTTGAACGAACACATGGACCGTGTATCATTCTGAATCACCTCTGCAAGGGCCGTGAAGGCAATCCGTGCGTCCTCGTCGGACACACGGCCCTTTACTGTTCCGCTCATTGCATAGTCAAGCAGATCGAGCGCTGCGTGACGGTCGAGCTGGTTATGGAATTGCTTGTTATAGTAGTGCTTCAGGCAGGAGAAACAAGCCTCTTCACAATCGCAGCCGTTGAGGATGCTTCTGGTCTTGTTGAAGAGTTTTTTGAGATTATGCCTCTTGGACAGAGCGGACGAATACCCAGCTCCACTGGAGAGGGAATCGAAAAGGAACACGTCGGCGAAGGCAGATTCGCCGCTTCCGTCAAGACGTGTGCGGCTGCCGACGCATAATTCGTTGAAATCGATGTCCAATAGATTAACGGCGGCAAGCCGCATCGCCTCGGCGAGCGATACGCGTGCCCGTTTAAGCCATTTGTTCGACTGGCTGACGCTCACCTCGTTCGGATCAAGATGGAGGGCGAATATGATCATGTCCGTGTTGAACACGTCTCCGATATATAGCCCGGAACTGTTAGCGAAGTCATGTGCGCAGTCGGGCTGCCGGTTCTGCGGAGTCTTCGTGTAAGGTGCTTTGATACGTTTGGCGATTCCTGCCGAATCCGTCGTCGGGAAGGCGGCTCCGCACCGGGAGCAGACCGTGAATCCTTCACCGTTCGGCCCTTTGTTGATCACCATGAGGGAACAGTCGTGTCTCTCACTGTACTCGACATGTGCGTAACCGGCATCCGTCATCTTCTCGGAAGGTGTCGCAGAGTAAAAGGGCGGTTCCGCAAAGGACAATTCGGAGCGCTCGCTCGCCGACGGGGACGGTCTTCCGTCCTTTGGAGAGAAGCCCCATGGCTTAAGGAACGGTTTGTGTTCCAGTCCGGGTTCTTTACAGAACGGGCAACGGCCGGGTTTACGTAGCTCCTTTTCGAATCCGAACCATCCACAAGTCGGGTTCGTGCAGAGGAACACTTCGTTGTGGTAATCCTTGTTATCGAAGTACTTCTTCGCTGGCTCGAATGAGGTACCCTGCCCTTTGGCGAATCTCGACGAATGCGCGTAGATTCCACCAGAAATGTACCTTTTTTTGTTCACGATGAGTTCTCGCCCTGGAGCATATTCGCTGATGGCCATATCGAGGGACCGTTCCGGCCGCTGCTCGAGCTTCTTGACCTCGGATGGATCTTCAATGTCGAATCCGGTGACGTTGCGGGGGAATGAGTACGTCGGGAGTATGGCCGCTTCGAGGAGACTATCCAAAAGGCTTTTGCAGTTTTTATTGTCGGTGGATAGGTAGTTCTCCCTGTATTCCCTGAAATCCTCTTTAAGGTCAGCCAGTTCTTTGGACAGGATGCGGCGGAATCTATCGGTGTCCAACTTCCAGTCCCGTGGAATCAGCTGTTGGTGGATGATGGTGCCAAAGTCATATGCTTTAAGGAAGGAATTCCATTTCTTCCAATACATTTCGAAGAAATCCTCGATGCTGATGTTTTCCATGGAGAAGTCTTGCTCGGCGCTGAAGTTGGTGAGCAGTATGGTTGCTAGATGCCGTCTGATTAGCTTCTCGTTGTCCACGTCAACGTGTGGCTCCCTCAATTCGCCGCGAACTATACTGTCCGGATGCTCGAAGTAATGGTTGTCGAACGGTCTGGCATCGACATATGTCACGATGGTGGATATCGACGAGCCGCGACGTCCCGCGCGTCCGGCCCTCTGCTGGTAGTTTTCACGCATCGGCGGAATGTTACGGAGTGCCACCGCTGTGAGGGAGCCGATATCGATGCCGACCTCCATTGTCGTCGTGCAGGAAAGGACGTCCACGGGATCCTCGTCGTCGAACGTGTAGATGTCCTGGAACCGCATCTCATATTCCTCGGTGGTGGACCAGCTTTCGTTCTGTCCATCCTTATGAGACAGCTGAGCTGTATGCTCCTCGGTATTGATCCTCGCGCGCAGGGAATCATCATCACCTTGAAGAATCCTCACTATCGGATCTCGCCAGAAGGCGACGGAACTGAAATCCGTAAGCTCCCGCATATTGCCTTGCCGGCAATGAGGGCATTTCCCCCACAAATCATACGGGGCGTTCTTGCCACACCGGTCGCAGGCTTTCCACCGCGCATCTGGTTCGATTCTCAGCGTGACGCTACGCGGATTCAGGTACTTGTACCGGACATATTTTGCTGATGTTCCGAGGAAATGGTCCAGTGCGTTCTCAAGATGTGCCATTTCATCCGCATTGAAACGTTTCTTCAGAAACTCGTACAGCGATCGTTTCCCCTGAGTCTGCCCTTTGAAGATGTTGTCGTGGTCTACCCCATATTCCGCGGAGAAAGGCATTGCCCTGTCACGAGTGGACCATTCGATGTTTGGGTTCAAAGCAGCGTTGTGAATGAGCAAATACTCGCTCCATGCATAGAAAACCGACTTGAATTCGTCCTCGGAAATTCCCATCTCATCGAGATCATCATGGATATCGCACATGTCGTCATCAAACGGCTCGATCCATCCGACTGTCATATCACTGAGAGAACGATAGCGATCACAGATGAGTGACAAAAGAAGGTAATGGTATTCCTGCGGTGCGCCTTCGTCACCTTCACCTAGGAATTTGGCGAAACGTCGAGGGTCTTCGAATTTTCTCTGACTCTTCTCGATTTTCTCCATAATGGCTGTGCGATCGGCACCGTAAAAAATATGCGACCCATGTTCCGATACGGTTTTCAGGAACATCGGATAGATTGCACTGACCGTTGCGTCATTGCTGTGCTGTCGGTATAGGTCGTATGCCGCCCGGCACAGTAGTTTGCGCATCAAGTCTTTGTCGGAGGATTCGGTCAGGTCGAGCGCTATCCTGGCGGCGGTCTGCCTGCTGTCGGAGAAGAGGATCACCTTTTTTCCGGCGTTTGGGTTCCTCCGCAGTTTCTCCGGGTCGTTTGAGGGTTCTTGCAGCGAAAACTGTTCGGCGACGACGTTGTAGAAAGGCTCGTTGCCTTTGGTCGTGAAGTCGCTGACTGAAAGACGGCCATTGCATTTCGGACAGGTGATGAACTGCATCTTTTTGCCGTCCATGTCTTTGGGTTGGTCGAAGGAGAATGCCACGTGCGAGAAATGGGCTTGTCCGTGATGGTCGTCACGGTATATCTTGCCGGATATCGTGTTGAGCCATCCTGTTTTGACGTCGTCCGGGCGGGAGTCCTCCGCTATTGGCATGACGATGAGTTCTTTGATTTCGCTGTTTCCTGCCGGTTCTTCGTTCCAGAAGAAGAAATCATCCTCTTTGGGATTGGCATAGCCTTTAAGGAACAATGCTCCGCAGGTGCGGTCAGTGGCCAATTCGTAGGTCTTTGCGCCGCAGGAGCAGCGTCCGGCCGAGCCGTTAATAAGCGTTTTGCCGAGGGAAAGACCATCCTTTTCTTCCGCATGAGGACATTTAGGGTCGGCGCAGACCATGAACGATTGGATTCCCCTGATGAACAGATGCATGCGTGTCGGTAGGAGCGGCCGTCCTCCGTCCAAGGCCAATGCGGCGAGATTCAACAGGATATCGGTCGCTCTGACGGCTTCAGAATCGTCTTTGAAGATTTCCTTCGCGGCCTCCTCCAATGTCAGTGTTTTTCGACGGAGAATCTCCTCCACCGCTCCGAACCGTTCTATTTTCTGGAGTTCTTCCCCGGCCCGCTCACGGATCGCCCGTTCAGCCATGTTGTCCGGTATTGGTTGGCCGATTCCCGACAGGAACCGCCTCATACGCATCATCGACGTGTTCGAATCATCACCGGTTCCGACGGCGGCCACTATGTCCTTCGCGGAAAGAATCCGGGACCCGTGGACGACCTTCTGCTCCTTACCCGTGATGATGCGCAGGTTCGAGGCTGGTCTGCCTGCCATGTCCTCGAAGAAGCGTTCAACCGGCTCGTGGTCCTCTGGAATGGAAGCGGAAGTCATGATGAACTGGAACCGATCCATTCCGACTCCGAGTCTTGCCGCGAGACGTTTCAGAAGTAGTGCGACCTCGCCTCCGGCGGCACCTTTGTACATGTGTGCCTCGTCGAGTACGAGTAGAATCCGTTCTTTCGGATTCCGTTCCAGCCATTTCGCGGTGTTCTCCCAGATACCGTTTTCCGTGGCCCGGATGAGCATGTACTGCAGCATGGAATAGTTGGTCACGAGGATATCCGGCGTATGTCGCTGCATCTCAAAACGCATCAGCATCTCCGCGTCCAGGGGACTCCACCCGTCTTCGCCCTCCGTGACTATATCGGCATAGGAGAGGATGTCTTTCTTCTCCGGGAAACGGCCCGTTTCCGACAGATGAAACCTGTCCTCCTCGCCAAGCTCGCCGAAATCATGCCGCAACGTTTCGGCGTATTCCTTGTCACGTCGCGTGCTCCTTGTATCGCCGGCATAAGGGGTCCTGCCGGTATACATGCCGAACTGGGGGCGCCGCGCGTTTCCGACGACGCCCTCCCATATGTCAAGGAAACTGCCTTGCTTGTCGCCGATCATCCTGCGCAGACGACCGACCTGGTCGGACACGAGCGCGTTCATCGGATACAGGACCAGTGCTCTGACCGCATGGCTTTCCTCCCATGAGGACCGTCTATCGGTCAATCCCATGGCCTCTCCCGCCATTTTGGATACGAGCGGCCACATAAAGCACTCCGTCTTTCCGGAACCTGTTCCTGTGGAGACCAAGACGTCGCAACCGTTCCAGAACGACTCGAGGGATTCGACCTGATGGCTGTATGGTTTGGCGAACACTCCCTTGTCCTTTTCCGCCATACTCTGAAGAAAAGTCTTGATTCGTTCCGGAACCGCAGCGTTTCCGATACCTCCATCGGCAAGCTGATAGGCTTTCGTGGCTTCCAGATACGGTTTCTGAAACAGCGTTCCAGGAGCAGCGAGTGTTTTCTCGCATCTGGAGAGGAGCTCGGGCGTTTTGCCGAAGTATTCGGTCTCGATGTATTTGACGAGTCTGTTCGAAATGGCTTTCTCGGTATCGGCGATACTCAGTTGGACTGGCATATTCGGTTGCTCCTCACTTTGATTCCGCAGGATTCAAGCATATCCACAGCAGTTTCTAACAGTTCGTTGCGGATTATCCGCATGTTTTCGTCGTCGGGGGCTTTTTCAGGCCAGGTCATGAAATCCAGCCATCTGGATATTTCCGTTGGAAGCATGCCAAAAGGTGTCTTGATCCTGGTGTGGGATTCTCCCAGCGGTTCCAGCTCCGCCCAGTAAGGATTCCCCGCGACGCTCCTTAGATGGGTGTACAGCGGCTTCCACTGGGAGCCGTCGATGATTCTCGCCTCGATGTCGCCTCGTCGGTCGCGTAGCAGAAAATACGTGCTGCGCCTATAGGCTTCCTCTCTTCTTCCGATTCCAATCCCATTCAATAGGATGGGATTCGCCGCCCAACAGTCCCTGACGTTTTGTCGGAACGGGTCGGCGTATTCGTAGACCCGTTCGTCCGTGCAGGATGACCAGACATGGTACTCCCGCGGTAGATTCCACCATGCTGGGTTGCGTTCAACCTGTGGTTTCCCATGTTCACGTGCTGAAAGCATCATTCCCGAAATCGGCAGAGACATGACGTTACCTGTCATGTCGTAGACGCCCAGGAGTGCTTTCAAGTCATCGCTGATTTGAATCGTATGGCGGGAAGGACACCTGTACGTTCCGCCGCTGTTTTCAGAGATGATGTCTCCGACCATGATGAGCTTGTCGTAAAGGAGTTTGGAGGCCGGCGGGTCCCCGAACCATTGCTCAATGAACGGATATATGAGGGAGATTCGCCTGAGCCAAAGGTTCAGCCTTCTCGAGATAGTGCCAGGCCGGCATCCGTCAGCCCCCATTCGTCCGTCATCCAGACAAAAGGCTTCGATCCAGAACCGTGATGCGGAATAAACCGTTCTAATGCCAAATGATTCGTCCGTCTCATTCAGGTATCGCCTGACGCCAAGGTCCGTAGCCATAATGCTGAGCAGATTGTCATACTTCATTGGCTGCATCCCTGTCGATTCTCCGCAGGAGCCGTTCAGCCCTGTTCCGGTCATCCAAAGAGTCGGCGACCATCATCATTCCCTCCGGTCCGGCGAAGGCGTATGTCAGAATGAGCTGATGGTCGGCTGTCCACCTGCTGAATTCGTCCATGGCCTTCTTCTCCTTCCGCCGCGTCTCTTCTCCAGTCTCATTACTGCCATGTCGGACCATTTTGCGGAATGCCTTGAGTATCTTACAAGGCAGTACAAGGGTATTGCCTGGAACGGTCTTGTTGAGCGTTTCAGGCAATGACCGTAAATCGTCCACCTTGAACTCGACATACTCGATGTTCGCCAGCTTGCTTGGCGCATAGTAATTCTCTATCTCATAGGATGGATCCCGAGCAAAATCATTTGAACACACATAGAAAATTTGTCCCCATAGCTCTGGCGCGAGAAGTTTGAGATTACCATGCGCGCCAATGGGCAGGATGAAGACTTTTTTTGTTCTCGCCCGAAGCAGCGAGAACAAAAATGTCTCGTTCATAGTGTCGAAAACATTATCCATAACCAGAACGGAACAATCGGCCTCATCCAGCTTCTCCAACGTTGTATCTATATCGCTCCAATCGGATGGCACTGGAAAATGGTAGGCGGGTTTGCCGCTCAAGGTGAACGCCAATGAGTTTGCGATGTCATTACAGAAGGCCGAATCCACCGCAAGGAACCTCGTCGCGGCCAACGTCGCTAGTAGTCCAGCTGCCAATCCTTCGATATCATTCCCACCAAGCGCAAAAATGGATCCATCGAGATTATCTTCGAGAATCATGGAGAGTTCCTCATCGTCGATAGTCTTTTTACGTGACATATCGGCCAAGGGTTGGGGAGACGGAAGCGTGGGGAAGGAACTACCGCCGGATGGAATAGCTCTAGCAAGGCTCCGCAATCCCAACTTCAAGGCGATATTGTCCTCCATCTCCTTCAGTACTTCGTTCTGACGCTGGTTTGCCTCCTTTATTTTTCCTTCAAGGGCGGAAAGCGTCGTGCTTAGCTCTTCACGTTGAGCCTCGTCTTCTTTTTTGAGCTGGTCCAGAATGGACAGCTCATTGTTCCCCTGTTGAACCCGCTGTTCAACATCTCGGAATGTCTTATTTCTCTCCTCTATCTCCTTGTCCTTGCCTGCAAGGACCGTGTTGAGACATTGTCGATGAAAATCCTTGTCCGTCGCCAGTACACGGGTGATGATTCGATTCATCAAATCATCATCGGCGTGCATCAACCTTTGTATTGCATGGGCATATAGTTTTTCGTCATAGGTGTCAAAAGGTTTTCCCGAATAATCCTCCAGCGAGATTGGTGAACTGATAGTCTCCTTGAACAAGGTTCCGATTCTTTGGCGATCTTCCTTGGAGTAATCAAAACTGGACTGGTCACAATACCATTTCAGGTAATCATCGGCGTAGTCCTCAAAAGGCCTGATTGGCACACTGCCTTTGGGACTTGGAAGGACAGCCTTGGAGTAGAGCATTCTTACGGTCTCTTCCCCAAACTGCCTGGGCATTTCCTGCACATCATTCTCGTTGATAAGGAAACAAAGTGCTGTGAACTTCCCGTCGTGCATGTATTTTTGCAGTTTCGCTTTTCCATCGTGGAATTCAAGTTTGCTGCTTTGAAGTAGGGCCGCTTCCAGCATGTTCCTCCTGCAGCGCTTGTATGCAATGAGGATTCGTTCTGTAGGTCGACCTTGGTATTCGAATCCGATGGAAAGCATTTCAGATAGTTTGGCATCATTCCCAGTCAGGTAGATTACCTCGATGAGATCTCGCGGATTGGTATCGTATGATGGATACTTAGAATCAAAAGGATCGACTATGGTCGGCCTATCCGGTCTTGCGGAATTCGGCTTCCATCTCAGACGTACGAAATCACCAGCAAAACGTTTACTGTTGCTGGTGATGCTTCGCGAGTATAAGGTTCTCGGATCATCCGGATTATCTTTATCGATCCAGCGGTTAAGATTCAGCCATATGAAAGGGTTCTCCTGAGATTGGGAATCGCAGTCGGCAAGACGAAGATAGTTGTTGACCGTGCCATCGTGGTTATACCGGACCATGCAAATCGATTCCCTTGCATATTCCTGTCCCCAAAACATTTTCATTCTCCTCTTCTCGCTCGGACTACCGTTTCGCTTCTCGACGTATTCGTCTTTCCAACCTTGATTCCAGTACGTTTCATTGCGATTGACGTGCCAAGATTTGTCTTTCGCAACAGCAACCTCGTATCGGTTTTGGCGGTTGATCGTGCGGCAGACTCTTCTGCCTTGCCGACATCATTAAAACGCAACAGGAACGTCTTTGGGAAAGCTCCTTTCGCGGCTCTGATTAGAACCAAGTCTTTCCGCCGCGCCGGGAGCGTTCTCTCGCTTTTAAACAGACTTTCACTCCAGATTTTTCCCGTCCTTGACCGTATCTCTACGTCCACGGGGAATGAGCCGGTAAGAATCGGCTTGTCACCCGATGTCAAACTCACGGATGACTCGTCGTATCCCGATGTCGCGAATGCCGACCAGTCGATTCTGTCTCGGATTATTGTCCGCCATGTGTGGAATTCATCTGGCCGGGATACCAGAAAACCGGTATCCAATTCGTAAATATACTCGTTCTTGCCCGTTCCGATATATCCGAACGGGGATATGTAGTCGTCTCCCAGCCCATAGGTCGCCGCAGGGTGCATGATCCGAACCATCCCAGCGTCTTCGGGACGAGCGTTCCCCTCCGGCTCATGGTATATGACAGGTGTGCTTTCGAACAGTGGCTGATCCATTCCGTTGGAAGTGAGGGACGGAGGCCAAAGCAGGTCAACCGTTTTCTCCTCATCGGTAAGACGGCAGCCGAAAGAGGCAAACATATTCGCAGCATCGTCTCTTTTGGAGGATGACGTGGAGACAGAAACCAGCCAAACGGTAAAACGGTTGTTGGCCGCGAGACTTCCTATCTTTTTCGCGGTATCGAAGGATTTCACGACTGACTGGGTCAGTTTCGGCTCTCCCGAATCAAGGACAAGGCAATAGTGCCGTCCTGCGTATACGTCGTTTCCGTGCCGAATCCTGACTCCGATATGAACAGCATGATCCGTTGGGATGCCGTCGTAGTTGCTGGTGAATACCATGCCGGTTCTGCAGTCTTCGACTGTCCCGATTCTGCTGAGTATGGATTCGGAAGCTGTTACCGTTACCACCTTGCTGAGTTCCAGCGTTAACAGTTTCCGGATGGGGGCCTTCAGGGATTCCGCCGCCATTTGCCATAGCGAATACGCTCGTCCATTGACCGACATATAAGCTTCTACGGTTTTCCTCAGATCATCACGCAATCTTTGTCCGATTCCGCACAGGCCTGCTTTCAGTACGTAACGATTCGCGGATCCGCCTTCTCGTTCGAGGAAGATGGGAATGACCGGATTTCGCGCAAGGAGACTTTCGGATCCGCTACCGCTGACATATTCATCGCAGAACTTCGCAAGATCATCATTCCGATGATGTTTGAAATACGTTCTGACCTTCTTGGAGTCCAAGGCGGCAAGGTCGACTGGACGATCACAATAGGGACATTTGAAACGCGCTCCCCAAGGAACATGTTTTTTGCTTCTGTCATCGATTTCATGTGCGAAGACGATTATCTCTCTACTATCTTTCATCATTTTCGCACAATCCATAGCTCAACCTCCGATGTCGGAGACAGATATTGATTATCCGTCGCCTATGACTTTTCCTATTCTACGAAGTGGAGAAAGTGCATGAGCCGATTTAGAAGGGTGTGTTACTGTCCGTTGCTGATTGGTTGGCGTTGGAAATGCTCTTGTTGGAGGATAATGAACTGGCTTATTATGCCCTAGGAATTATGATATGCTTTATTCCCAATTTAAGGTTACGTCGTAATGGGAAACTTGCCGTTTCAGTAAATGGTTTTGACTTTGACTGTGTTTGTGACTGAGGGTGAGGTTCTGGAACGAAAGGCGTTTTGATAAATATCAAATGGAATGATTGATGCCGGTATCTCTTATATATAAAGAATTAAAGTGTTCCCATATACGTAAGGTATAACTATATAATTATCTATTTTCAGAACGGGAAAAGGGAGTCATGCACTACGCGACCGGTGCATACAAGAATGCGTGTTCCTCCGCTACGGAGTCCCCCAGATTTTAGCGGCGTAAATCTCGGGCGATTCTCCAATGGTGCGTATTGTTCCGCACGCCCAGAAGAGTCTGGATGAGCAGACTCGAGGTAAGGGTTGGTCAGTCAGACGCGGCATCCACGACGATGGCACGCCCGATGACGGTTCGGACGACGATAACACCAAAAAGACCAGCCCGAAGAAGCTGCCCAAAGTGCTTACATGTTGCCTCAAATACATGAGACGTGCCGACAAAGAACTGCCGGAGACCCTGGAAGAGGCGGGGGAGAAGAGTCAACTGCCGTTCTCACCGTGCAGTCCGAAGAGACAGGCCGTCTCAGACTGGGCGCGACAACGGCGAACGGGAATCATGTCCGGAAGATTGAGTCACTTTGATGCCGATTACCCACCATGCGTTTAAGAAAATCAATTCTTCGAGATGACAATTGTCGGAGAACTCGGGCCCTCCGACTTTTCCGAGAGGACCCGTTTCCATGCTCCCCCACCTGGACTCGAACCAAGACAAAGGGTTCCAAAGACCCGTGTGCTGCCATTACACCATGGGGGAACGGCAAAAATCCTAAAAGTTTTTCACCGAGTATTCATTATGCCATATGTCTCCAACACAGCGTGTCGAAAGTGTCACGCATCTGAAAACATGCGATGCCAAACTATGCGAAATGCTTATTCGTCAAGCCCGTACGATGAATAACAGTTCCTGGAATGCTGCTCGAACGGGGCTGTATTCTTCATCTGTGCTCCGTTCGATCTGTTCCCTATATGTTGTTGCGGAGACAAGATGGTTATCCGCATGGGAGAAGGATCCGAAACGCTTACCCCTTACACACTGCTGCATATTGGAGTCGCTGTGTGCGGAGAATCTGGCAGCGGGGGAGTCTCCGAGACTACCGCCGCGCCGAACGCCGCGTTGCCAGCCCGTTGCCCTGTCCAGCCCCAACGGTTATAATCCTCGAACAGAAAAAGGCCTTTCCCCGCAAGATTCAAGGAAACCGGCACCGCTGTACAACCTTGCTATGCGAATGCGGCAGGAACAGTGGCGTGAATGGCTTCCCGGGACCTTGGGGGACAGTACGGATATCCGGCGCACTTACTGATTGCACGGCCGAACATCCTCTGTTGGCGAGAATCAAAATGGAAGGCGGAACATGACGCTTAGCGCTGCAATCATCCTCGCCGCGGGTGAGGGCACCCGTATGCGTTCCAGCAAGCCGAAGGTGCTGCACACCTTGGCGGGAAAGACTTTTCTGAACCGTGTGATGAATTCCGTATCGGCACTCAATCCCGACACGCTCGCCGTGGTGGTGCACTACCAGGCCGAGCGTGTCGCGGCCGCGGCGCGCTCCTACGATGAGCGTGTCACCATCGTCAACCAGGACGACATTCCGGGCACGGGTCGGGCCGTGCAGTGCGCCATGTCCCAATTACAGGAAGATGGGGCGCTTGACGGCGTCGTATTGATCGCCGCTTCCGACATGCCGCTGCTTGACGCCGGCACGCTGAAGCAACTGCTTGCCTTCCATGAGCAGAGCGGCAACGGAGCGACCGTGCTCACCACCGTCCTTGATGATCCGACCGGCTACGGTCGAATCATCCGCGACAGCGAAGGCAATGTGCTGCGCATCGTGGAGCAGAAGGATGCCAACAGCAGTGAACTGGCCGTGCATGAGGTGAACACCTCCGTATATGTGTTCGACGCCAAGTTGCTGGCCGAGGCCATCGCCAACCTGAATTCAGACAACGCCCAGGGCGAGTTCTACCTGACCGATGCGCTCGAGACCGCCAAGGCGCATGGCGCGGTCGGCGCGTTCGCAGCTTCCGATCCGTTGAGCGTGGAAGGCGTGAATGACCGCGTGCAGCTTGCCGCACTGGCCAAAGCCCACAACGCGCGCGTGTGCGAGCATTGGATGCGCGAAGGTGTGACCATTCTTGATCCGGAAACCACATGGATCGAAGACGATGTTCGGATTGCTCGTGACGCCGTGATCCTACCCGGCTGCTTCCTTCAGAGCCATACCGTGATCGGCGAGGCCGCCGAAATCGGCCCGTACACCACGCTGATCAGCGCCACCATCGACGCCGAAGCCCATGTGGAACGTTCCCGCGTGCAGGAAACCCATATCGGACGTGCCGCCAACATCGGTCCATGGACCTACCTGCGCCCAGGCAACGACCTCGGTGAGGAATCCAAGGCCGGTGCCTTCGTGGAGATGAAGAAAGCCCACATCGGCAACGGCACCAAGGTACCGCATCTGAGCTATGTCGGCGACGCCGACCTGGGCGAGCGCACCAACATCGGTGGCGGTACCATCACCGCCAACTATGACGGTGTGCACAAGCACCACACCACCATCGGATCGAACGTGCACGTGGGCGCGGGTAACCTGTTCGTCGCCCCGGTCGAAGTCGGAGACGGCGTGACCACGGGCGCAGGCTCCGTGGTCCGGCATGATGTGCCGGCCGATTCCATGGTCTATTCCGAAAACACGCAACATGTAGTAGAGGGCTGGAAGCCCGAATGGGAGCGCTGATTATGCCGGCAGTACAAGATTCCATCGACGCCATCCGCATCGCCGCAGCCGCGGCCGATCGCATGAAGGCCACTGACATCGTGGCTTTCGATGTCACCGAACCATTGGCCATCACCGACCTCATGATGATCGCCGGCGCCTCGAACGAGCGTCAGGTACTGGCTGTGGCCGAGGAAATCGAAAAGGACCTTTATCTGAAAGACGGCAAGCGTCAGCCACGTTCACGCGAAGGCCTGACCGAGGGACAGTGGGTGCTACTCGACTACGGTGACTTCGTGATTCACGTCATGCATCAGGAGTCACGCGACTTCTATCGCTTGGAACGACTGTGGAAGGATTGCCCGAACATCGACCTCCAGCTCGACCACGCGCAGGACACGACGGAGGAAGCCGTCGAAGCGGAATAATCCAGGACGTGAGGAGAAGCATGCCGCGCAACGTAACGATTGAATCACGGGGCAATGTGCCACAGCATGTGCACGCCATCACGCTGGTACGTCATGGACGTACCGCATTCAATGCGCAGCATCGCCTGCAGGGGCAGATCAACATTCCCCTTGACGAAGTGGGCGAGTGGCAGGTGAGGCAGACCGCAAGGGCCTTACGTGAGCTTTATGTGGATCATCGTCCGGATATTCCCAATCGACTGGTGGTCTGCTCCGATCTCGACCGTGCGGCCGCCACCGCACATGCCTTTGCCGATCCGCTGGGACTTACGGTGCATGCCGATGAGCGTGTGCGCGAACGCAGCTTCGGTGATTGGGAGGGCGTCGCCGTGGAAGAGCTCGCCGAACGTTACCCGGAGGATTATCGTTCCTGGGCCGAGTTCCGTGGCGGAGAACTCAAATATGGCGCGGAAAGCAAGGAACACGTCGGCAAACGTGGCGTGGAAGCCCTCAATGATTGGGCCATGCGAGCCGGAACCGACACCGACCTATTCGTGTTCTCCCACGGCGCCTGGATCTCACAGACACTGCAGACGTTGTTGGGACTGAACGAAGTGCAGCCCGATTTCGCCTCCATTCTTTCGATGCGCAACGCACATTGGGTGCGTCTTGTACCGATCGAAATAGGGGACACACTGCGATGGAGATTGCTAGATTACAATCACGGTCCGGCAATCGCCGATACCGAACAGTGGGAACATCCACGCCGCCAAGGCCTTGACTTTTAAGGATCCCACGAATTTTCACATAATCGCCAGTCCTTTTGAAGCGATACTCGCTATCGTCGTGTGCTGTGAAGAATTTTTTCAAGGGAATTTCATTTTCATCAATCTCGGCAGGTGCGCTTGCCGCAGTGACGTCCTTCCTCCTTTCCGCGAAAATCGGCATAGCGGGTTCGGTGATCGGTGTGGCGGCCGGATCCATCGTCTCCGCCGTTTCGACGCAAATCTATAAGAACGTATTGAAGGCATCGGGCGAAAAGATTCAGAATGCGGTGCCGTTCGGTTCGAACTCGGACGGGGAAACCCCTGAAAGCGATGCCAAAACCGATAACGGTACGGAAGCCACGCAGGTCATCGGCGAAGTCCGGCATGGCGGAAGCGATACCGCGGTCATTACGTCTGACCAGACTGCGGTGATGTCCGACTCGCCAAGGGTCATCGCCTCCGGTAAGGACGGTACGGAAGCCACAAGCATATTGGCCAACCCTGAACGCAATACGAAAACCAAGCGGAGCGTCAAAGCTGGAAGCTCGTCCGCCGGCGGGTCCCGGACCATGCACCACACGGGGGAGACCCGTGTCATGGCGTGGTTGCATGGCAAATACGCACCGGCCATCATCGCATTCGTCGGCGCGCTGGTCGGCGTAGGACTGAGTGCGGGCCTCATCCTTTTCTTTACCCATGGCAAAGGCACGGACACCGTAGTGCATGACGTGGTGTACGAGAAGGTCACACCTTCGACGAGCTCGAGTGATACGAGCAGTACCGTCTCCGGTACCCCTACCTCAGGTTCCGGTACCACGACGAGTGGAACCGACACTACCGACGGGGCGACCGATCAGCCGACCACCAGTGGCAGTGACAAGACCTCCGGCAGCACTTCCGACAGTACGTCAGGGACCAGCGGCTCGTCCGATTCCAGCACCGGCACCACCGATGGCGGCTCGTCGTCGACCGATGGTTCGGACTCCTCAAGTACCGATTCCGGTACCAGTTCCGGTTCCAATTCCTCCGGTTCCACCACAAACGATTCGACTTCCGGCACTTCGACAGGCGAATCGTCCGATTCCGGAACCAGCACGAATTCAAGCGGGACGACCGGTACGACGAACTGAGGTCATGCATCCAATCCTTGAGCGACACGCCGGGATTGCATGATTCAAGTCTGCGATGTATCTTATACAAGGTTTGCAGAGCAGACACGGGGCTATGGCGCAGCTGGTAGCGCATCTCCATGGCATGGAGAGGGTCAGGGGTTCGAATCCCCTTAGCTCCACGAACAGGGTTTCCGATGAAAGTCGGAAGCCCTTTTTTCGTATGGTGAACCGCTGCCGAACCGGTGGCATGAACTGAGCCGATATGAACCAACCGCAACAGGCCATTGGCGCAGCACAGTCAATGTGACGGTATTCACGCAGAGTGAACATGTGTCGAAAGCCTTGCTGCCGTAGTCTGGAAACACGTCTTACACCACAGACGCACGAGTTGGAAAGGACCGCAATCATGGCAAATCTCACTGCGGAGATGAAGGAATTCCTCAACGGCAATCTGGCATGGGTCGCGACCATCGGCAAGGACGGCCATGTGGATCTCGGACCGAAGATGAGCATGTTCATCATCGACGACAATCACATCGGCTATCACGAGCGTACCGCCGGACAAATGTACCGTAATCTGCTTGATGGCAGCGAATTGGTCGTTGCCGTTGCGAACCTCGAACAGAGGAAAGGCTACCGTTTCCGTGGCAATGTCGTACTGCACGACAACGACGCGATTTACGAGGAACAGGTCAAAATCGCCGAGGAACGCGGCACGAAGAAGCCCATGACCATTCCGGTGTTGCAGATCACGGAAATCCAGGATTTGACACCGGGAGCGACGGCCGGAAAGACCATCGTCAAGGATTGACGATCATGGTCGGTTCACCAAACCCGTACGGGATGGTGGACCGATGGACCCGGTCCGATATGGCGGATTGAACGCTTTACAGCATGCTTTCCGTCATATCGGCCCAGTCATATTGGGCCATGTATTCGCCATGATACAGATTCACGGCGCCGGGCTCTCCCTTCAGGAAACGGAACAGGTCGCAGTTGAGCGCTTCCGTCTTGATTGCCACGCTGTCACGGCCGCGCACGATGATGTCATCTTGGCCGATCGGCTCCAACGTCGTTTTCAGATCGTGGATGAGATTGCGTACTTGGGTGCGGCGTGACGCCGAGTTGGAAGCATCCTCCCATAATGCGGTGATGAGTTCGCTGATGGAGCAGCGTGCACCTTTACGATGCACAAGATACGCGAATAATTCCTTGGATTTGTTGCGATCGAACTTCAACGGTTCGCCGTGATGAAACACATCGAAATCCCCGAAACAGCGTACTGTGATACGTTCCTCGTTCTCCGACTCGATGGGGTTGCGCAGATTGGACAATGCGGTGCGCACATCATCCTCGCTGGCGGGTTTCAGCAGGAATCCACTGACGTACATGCCGTGTGCCTCGAGCGCGTGCTCGGCATGGGCGGTAACGAAGATGATGTTAATGCTCTCGTTGCCGGCCTTGAGCTTTTGCGCCAATTCGATGCCATTCATGCCGGGCATTTCGATATCGAGAAACACCACGTCGAAATGGGTTCGGGAAGCCTCGTCCAACGCCTGTTGCGCCGACAGCGCCTTCATGCAGGTGCTGTCAGGCTCGACATCGCGCAGAATACGGCATAATGCATTGATCGCAAGCTGCTTGTCATCGACGATGAGGATGTTCATGCATTACCGCCTTTGGGAATGGCGATGGTCAGGGTCGTTCCGTGATCACTGGCGTATGTGAGGGAACCATTGCAGATGATACCCAACCGTTTGGCCACGCGATCCAAGCTGGCCGTGTGATGGTCGGCTTCTTCGGGGCATTCGGATTCGACATCGTCATGCACGCTGATGTAGTCAGCCACGTCATCGTGCCATACCTTGATGACGAGTGCCGGATCATACGCGTATGGAAGATGGAATTTGACGGCATGCTCCACCAAAGGCTGCATGCTGAGTGGCGGAAGACGGAAATCCAATGTGCGTATGTTCCAGGATATTTTGATGCTGTGCGGGGTGTCGGTCTGCACCAGGCCGAGGTATGCCTTGACATGCTGGATTTCCTTGCGTACGGGCACCAGTTGGGATTCTCCGACAGCATCGATGTTGCCGCGCAGGTACACGGACAGCTCCTGCACGGCCTTTCTCGCCCTGGTGGAATCCTCCATGCACAACTCCTGGATGGCGGTCAGCGAATTGAAGATGAAATGTGGGTGCAATTGCTCGGTAAACAGCTTCGCCTTGCTCTCCGCCAATTCATGTTCGGCGAGGATTCGCCGTTCTTCGTTGCTTTGCCGCCGCAGAATGAACAGTATCATCAGGGAGAACGCGATGGCCGGGTACATCAACGTCAACGAATCATGGCGATTCTCCACGATTCCAGCGGCGATCGGTAGCATGAACAGGGCCAGCCATTGCAGCAGGACGTGCTTGGCTCCTCCGGCATTCGCGAGTGGCACCACCAGCAAGGAGACCAGCATCTGCAGTGCGGCCATGTCATCCGGCAGCATGTGCAGAGGCCCCCACACGAACGCATTGCCTTCCCCGATGCGGAACACCCAGCCGGTCCAAGGGTTGAGGATGATCAGCAGCATGTTTAAAACGCCCGGCGTGACGATGAGACCGGTGGTCGTACGCCTCGCTTTCGGGGAAAGATCCGTCGGCAGATTGGCACATGCCAGCAGAATGAAGCCGGTGACGGCCACAGGCCCCACCATGTACGTACCATAGTTGCCGATGTACGTCATCATGATGGAGAAAGTGTCGTCAAGACCGGTGAACCTCTGGGCCAGCAGACCTCCGAACGTGTTGACGGCGTGCAGTGTCAGCACCGCCGCGAATGCCATACGACTCCGACGCGTATCATCGCCGAGCGCCACGGCGACAATCAGCACCGCAAGTATCGCCAGCGTGAAGATTCCGATGCTGGAATTAATCGTATTGCAAGCCATAAGGCCCCTTCTGCCCGAATGGGGCACGCTTGCGCACCCCCCTGACGAACCAGTATAGAAGAGGGTGCAAGACGGGGCATAAGAGCGTGTGGATTGCGGTGGATAACCATGATTCATCCACATATCCACAGAATCCGTCGAGCCGGTGGCATGGGCGGACAGGTTCTGCCATGCTGGGCTGCACGGGTGGACGATGACGACCATTCGAGGACATATAGACCAAAGAAGGTGAACCATGACATCTCGAACGACACGACGTCGATGGGCGGGCCTGGCAATGGCGACGCTCGCGGCGATGATCCTGCAGCCGGCGGCTCAGGCCACACCGCAATTGGCCGACCTGAAAGTCAAACAATCCATGAGCGTTCAGGCCGGCACGCAGGTGAGTCTTAAAGGCAAGACATTGACGGCCATACCGTTGGCTTCCTACACCGCGGCCAACGTGACCGACGGCAAGATGGTCGGATATGACCTGACCACCATACCCGCGTTGCGCGATGCCATCGCGTCGGCGGCCAAGGATATCGGCGCCACGCAGAAAGACCTGAACGTCAACGGCACACTCGATCCCATGGTCTGGGTCGTCAGGACCCTCACCGATGCGAACACCCATCCATGGGGCGGCCGACTGCGTGATTTCTGCGACAGCCTCGCCAAACAGGACGCGTTCAAGCAACAGCAAGGCACGAAGTTCACGCAACTCAATGCTGCCGGAGACGCCATTTCAACCGGAGCAGTGCTGACCCCGGGCATCTACGCCGTCGTGGACCGCACTCCAGCCACCGTTGAGCAGCAATCCGAGTCCGCGTCAATCATGATGATGAACGGTACCGGCGTCAGCGGCGCAGACCAACTGATTACGGCGGATGGCAGCACCGTCGAACTCGGACAGGTCATCTACAAGCTTTCCGAAGTGGAAACACCCGACAAACGGGTCAAGGAGGGCGACGCATGGAAAGAGGGAGCCACCGAAGCCATCGGTAAGAACCTGACCTACCGCATCACGCAGAAAATCCCGAATTGGACCGGATACGAACACTACTACCTCGCACTGAACGATACCTTCGGCAAGGGCATCGACTATGCGGGATTACAGTCCATCACCGTTGACGGCAAAAGCCTGCCGACCGACTTCTACCATGAGACCATAGCCTCGAATACGGTCAGTTGGCTGTTCGGCGACGCACAAGGCGACGTGCTCGTCTCCGACGCTTCCAAGCAAGCCCTGCCGGTCGGGGCGACAATCGTCGTCACCTACACCGCGCGACTCAACGGAGACGCCGCCATCGCGCCACAATGCAACCCCAATTCCATCAGCCTCGAATACTCGCACAACCCGAATTCGTGGAACGACCATAACGATGTGCCCGGCAACGAAGTCAACGTCTGCACAGGCGCCGTGAACCTGAAGAAAGTGGACTCCGACGGCAAAGACCTCAGCGGTGCCGAATTCACCATTGCCGAAGGTGCGAATGGAGGAGAGCCCCTGAAACTGATCCGCATCGACGACGGCACTTACCGTCTCGCCACGGACAAGGATGAGGCGAAACTGACCACCACGACGATCCTGGCCGGCAATGTAAGCATCAGAGGATTGAACGGCGAATACACCATCAGCGAAAAGAAGGCCCCGGAAGGTTTCTCATCACTGATGCTGCCAAGCGCCGTCATCAACGTACACGTCAACCAGCAACAGGGGACGTACGGCGTGGAAGTGAAATCCGACCCCAACAAGCTGATCAAACTTGACGGAACGCAAACCGTGACCGTCACCAACGTGCGATCGATAGTGCAAATGCCATTGACCGGTGCGGCCGGACTGACCGCAATCCTCCTACTGGCCGCGGCACTGCTATCCGGAGGCCTCGCATTGCTGCGCATCACACGAGAATCCGCCGACCGATAGACGGAATTCGCAATGATGGACAGGCGGACAGGCAAGGCACGGCACAAGTATGAACCACCCTTGCGGCTACGCATACGCTGGCTTGCGGGAACGGCAATGCTGCTGGCCACGGCCCTGCTCGTCAGCCTTCCGCTCACCCTGCGCACCACCGACAATATCGAACAAATGTTCGACACGCGTGCGTATGCGAGCGCCGTGAACGATACGGCGCTCGCAATCATCACGCAGACGAAAACCGACGCGCGCCGATACAATGAACGGCTCGCCAGCGGCAATGACCTCGAGTCCGAAACGGTACGGCAAACCGAAACCATACCGGAATACGCCCAACAGCTCGTCATACCGCCCAGCGATATCATGTCCACGATCGCATACCCGAAGTTGGGCATCAATCTGCCGATTCGTCACGGTGCCGACGAGAACTCGCTTGCGGCCGGCGCAGGACACTGGCAAGGAACATCGCTGCCCATAGGCGGCAAAGGCACCCATGCCGTAATCACCGCACATAGGGGATTGGCCGACAAACTCATGTTCACCAAGCTCGACCAAGCCAGGAAAGGCGATGAATTCACCCTCACGACACTAGACGAAACGCTTACCTACCGAGTGGAATCCATACGCACCGTCACCCCTGACGACATAAGCTGGGTCAAACCGGAAACCGGGCAAGACAAGGTCACACTGCTCACCTGCACGCCATACGGCATCAACACGCATAGACTGCTCGTCACCGGCACCCGCATACCCAACCACGATGAACGATCCCAAGACCCCGGATGCGCCACAGCCAACGTCCTTGCCTCGACGGGAGCGATACTTGCCATCATCTGGAGCGGCACCATCGCCATCATCCGCCACTACCGACGCATCTGGCGCAGACGCCCCCACGGATACAATGAGCATCATGATCGACGAAGTACTGTTCCTACGCCACGGAAGAACCGCCTACAACCTTGGCAGAAGACTGCAAGGCCAAATCGACATCCCCCTCGACATCGTCGGCCGATGGCAGGTGGACCAAAGCGCCTACGAACTTGCCCGCCGATACTACTGGGCGAAAATCACCAATCAGGCACAGCATCCCGAAGCCCTGCAACAACCAACCGGACCGGACGCGCATCTCGCCGACCCGAACGAAATCACACAAGCGCCGGCATCGAAACGCCAGATGACCATCATCTCCTCCGACCTGTTCCGCGCACAACAGACCGCGCGCGCCTTCGCCAACCTGCTCGGCCTGCCCGTCGAATACGACTCCAGGCTACGCGAACGCAGTTTCGGCGAGTGGGAAGGCATGACCCGTGAGGAAATACGAGAAGCCAACGCCCCGGACTACGACTCATGGCGCTCACATACCGGCGGAGAACTCAACCATGGCGTGGAAAGCCGCACCCACACCGGACAACGAGGAAGCCGGGCGGTGCTCGACATTCTTGACCGACACCGCGAAAACATCGTGCCGACCACACTGCTTATCGTCGGCCACGGATCCTGGATCGTCGCCACCATCGAAACACTGCTCGGCATGGACCCCGACAGTCTCAGCAACCTTGGCTCCATGCGCAACGCCTTCTGGTCACGCATGACGCCTGCCGGCGATGCGGAACGACCCCGATGGACACTTGACGAATTCAACCAAGGTCCGGCCATTGCAGCATTCACCGACTGGGAGAACGGACCCGACGACCTCAGAGGACCGAACATGCCGCAATGGAAACCGATCATGCAGTAAAGGGGCTCACGGACACACCCCGAGAAACCCCGATTCCACAGCCGGAACATGAACAGTCGGTTAACGTTTCACCCTGCGCATCGCAAATTCTGCGCATAGGACTATCCTTAATGAGGTTGTATGCCCGGTCACACGGTTTCCTGCCGCGGATCTCGGGCTACCGTACAGCGATAGAACGTCAGAAAGCGCGAAAGGCGGGTGAGAGACATGTTGAGAATGTTCAGAACGATTAACGGCCAGGTGGAACAGATTCAAAAACCTGAGAACGGCTCCTGGCTGTGCCTGTCCGAACCAACCGACGTGGAGCTCGCCAGCGTCGCCCAAGAAACCGGCATCGACCTGGCCGACCTGCGCGCCCCGCTGGATGACGAAGAGCGCTCGCGAGTCGATGTCGAGGATGATTACACGATGATCATCGTTGACATCCCGACCGTCGAGGAACGCGGCGGTCGTGACTGGTACGAGACCATCCCGTTGTCGATCATCATCACGCAGTCGATGATCATCACCGTCTGCATGCAGGACACCCCGGTGCTGCATCCGTTCATGGAAGGTACCATCCGCGGTTTCAACACGTACATGAAAACGCGTTTCATCCTGCAGATCCTCTACCGCAACGCCACCATGTATCTGCGTTACCTACGCATCATCGACCGCGAGAGCGACAAGCTCGAACTGAAACTGCGCCATTCCATGCAGAATCGTGAGATCCTCATGCTACTTGAACTGAGCAAGACCTTGGTCTACTTCACCACGTCACTCAAATCGAATGAAATCGTGATGGAGAAGCTAACGACCCTGCCCCGTATCAAGCAGTACCCGGAGGATGAGGATCTGCTCGACGACGTCATCACGGAAAACAAGCAGGCAATCGAGATGGCCAACATCTACAGCGGCGTTCTTGCGAACATGACCGACGCCTTCGCGTCGATCGTGTCGAACAACCTGAACAACGTGATGCGCATCTTCACCATCATCTCCATCACGCTGTCGATACCGACGTTGATCTTCTCCATGTACGGCATGAACTTCCAGCAAGGCATGTTGGGCATGCCGTTGTCCGACAAGCCGTGGGGCTTCGTGGTGATCATCCTGATCTCACTGGTGCTTTCGGGAATCGTCACTTGGTTCCTTACTCGTTCACGCATGTTCAAGTAGATTGTGCGTCACCGGCCGGTGGTCCCGCCGCCGGCGCATGATGGGTGTTCGGAAGGCGGTTACATGACGCACGGGATACGGAACATTGCGGCGATGCTGTGTGCCGCGTCGATTGTGGTTGGCGTGAGCGCATGCGGCACCTCCATCTCCGTGGTGACCAACGGCCAGGCGCAGGGGCCGACCATCACCATCGGCGTAGCCACCGATCAGCCGGGACTCGGCTTGCTGCACGGTAAGGATTATTCCGGGTTCGACATCACCGTAGCCCGATACGTCGCACAATACCTAGGATTTGCCGACAAGCAGGTCGTGTTCGCAAAGGTGATTCCCTCGACTCGCGTTTCGGCATTGACTTCGGGGGATGTCGATATGGTCGTGGATTCCTTCGCGACGAACACCGACCATGACGACGAAGTGACCTTTGCCGGACCGTATCTTACGGTACGTCGGGATTTGCTGATTCGTGCCGATGATAAGGATGGGATCCTGAGTGTCGATGATCTGGACGGCAAAACCGTATGCACGGCCAAGGGATCCATCTCCGGCTCCGATATGCGGAACCTGACCGACAAGATGACGGTCGAGGAACGTGACACCTATCCGCAGTGCGTCACGGCGCTGATGATAGGCGAAGCCGACGCCATCATCTCCGATGACGTCATTCTTACGGGACTTGCGGCCGACAGGGGAGGCGGCTACCTGAAGGTGGTCGGCGAACCGTTCGGCGAACAATCCTATGGCATCGCCGTCAGGAATGGTAAGAGCGAGCTGGTCGGACAGATTGACGCGGCACTCAAAGCCATGGTCGCGGACGGTTCATGGTCGAGTGCGGTGCAAGCCCTGAAGCAGGATATCGGATACACCGTCGACGTTTCGTCGAACCCGCCTACGGTGCGGCGGAAAAACTAATCTGCATGCCGCTTCTTGGATAATGATTATCGCCTTGCCAAGTGTCCAGTTGCGCGGCTAGTTTCATGCATTATGAATGACACCGAGAAAAGCGCACAGGCGCAGTCAAACGAATCCGCCGAGCCGTCGTTTCGCTACAATGCGAAGCTGGCTCAAGGCGTTGAGGAGAAATGGCAGAAGATCTGGGATGACGAGGGTACGTTCTGGGCGGCCAACGTCAACGGCGAGCTGAAGGATGGCAAGGGCCACAACGCGGAAGGCCGTCCATCCTACTTCGCCATGGACATGTTCCCATATCCATCGGGCAAGGGCCTGCACGTGGGCCACCCGCTGGGATATCTCGCCACCGATGTGGTCAGCCGTTATCACCGCATGAAGGGTGAGAACGTGTTGCATGCCATGGGCTATGACGCCTTTGGCCTTCCCGCCGAGCAGTACGCCGTACAGACCGGCCAGCATCCACGCATCACCACCGAACAGAACATCGCCAACATGCGCCGCCAGTTGCATCGCATGGGTCTGAGCTTTGATAACCGTCGCTCCTTCGCCACCATCGATCCGGGTTATGTGCGTTGGACCCAGTGGATCTTCTCACGCATCTATGACGCTTGGTATGACGAGGAAGCCGTCAATCCGAGCGGTTCCAAAGGCTGCGCAAGACCGATCAGCGAGCTGGTCGAACAGTTCGAATCCGGTGCGCGCGCCATTCCGGGTTGTGAGGGCAGGTCCTGGGCCGACTTGAATGAAGCCGAACGGGCGGATGTGCTCAACGACTTCCGTCTGGCATACATCTCTAAGTCCCCGGTCAACTGGTGTCCGGGACTGGGTACCGTGCTCGCCAACGAGGAGGTCACCGCCGAAGGCAAGTCCGAACGAGGCAATTTCCCGGTGTTCCAGCGCGAGCTACGCCAATGGTCCATGCGCATTACCGCCTACGGTCACCGTCTGATCGAGGATCTCGACGGCATCGATTGGCCGGAAAAAGTCAAGCTGATGCAGCGTAACTGGATTGGCGAGTCCCATGGCGCCTCCGTGCATTTCACCGTCGAAACCCCGAACGGTATCAGGGACATGGAGATCTACACCACTCGTCCCGACACCCTGTTCGGCACCACATTCGCCGTCGTGTCTCCGGAGCACCACCTGCTCGCCGATGTCCCCGACGAGTGGCCTGCCGAAACCCCGGAGAACTGGAAGGGTGGCTATGCCACTCCGGTCGAAGCCGTGCAATCCTACCGTCTGGCCGCCGAAGCCAAGACCGCCAAGGACCGTGTCGACGAGGCGGGCGAAAAGACGGGTCTGTTCACTGGCCTGTATGCCATCAACCCGATTACCGGAGCCAAGCTGCCGCTGTTCACCGCCGATTACGTGCTCATGGATTATGGCACTGGTGCCATCATGGCTGTGCCGGGTGGCGATCAGCGTGACTATGATTTCGCCGTCAAGTTCGGTCTGCCGGTCATATATACCGTCAAGCCGCTGCCGGAATCCGGCGATGACCTGGCCGACTACGAGGGCAAGGCTCCGTTCGTCTCCCACGACGGCATCGTGATCAACTCTTCCGTAGCGTCCACCAAGATCAAGGGCGATGCCCTGAGTCTCGACGGTCTGCGCGTCGACGAGGCCATTGACAAGGTCAATGCATGGCTTGAATCCGCAGGTGTCGGCAAGGGCACCGTCAGCTACCGTCTGCGCGATTGGCTCTTCAGCCGCCAGCGCTATTGGGGCGAGCCGTTCCCGATCGTCTACGGTGAGGACGGCACCCCGCATCTGCTGCCCGACGAACAGCTGCCGATCAACCTGCCGGATGTGCCGGACTACAGCCCGAAGACCTTCGACCCCGAAGATGCCGAATCCAACCCGGAAGCACCGTTGAGCCGCAATGAGGATTGGGTCAAGGTCGAGCTTGATCTGGGCGACGGCAAGAAGACCTACTACCGTGACACCAACACCATGCCGAACTGGGCCGGCTCCTGCTGGTATTACATGCGATACCTCGATCCGACCGACACCGAACACATGGTGGAGAAGGACGAATACGATTACTGGATGGGTCCGAACCATAACGAGACCACCGGCAAGGCCGGTGGCGTGGACCTGTACATCGGTGGCGTGGAGCATGCCGTACTGCATCTGCTGTATTCGCGTTTCTGGCACAAGGTGCTCTTCGACCTCGGCTTCGTCGACTCCGCCGAACCGTTCCATAAGCTGTTCAATCAGGGCATGATCCAGGCCTATGCCTACACCGACGACCGTGGCCAGTACGTGCCGGCCGCCGAAGTGGTGGAAGGTCCTGCCGATGCCAATGGCGAACCGACCTTCACCTGGAACGGCGAACACGCCAACCGCGAGTTCGGCAAGATGGGCAAGAGCCTGAAGAACATCATCACCCCGGATGACATGTACGAGAACTACGGCGCGGATACCTTCCGCCTATACGAGATGGGCATGGGACCGCTGGCCGAATCCCGTCCGTGGAACACCCGCAACGTGGTCGGCTCCATGCGTTTCCTGCAGCGTCTGTGGCGTAACGTCATCGACGAGACCACCGGTGAGGTTCGCGTCAGCGAGGGTGACCTCGACTCCAAGACCCTGAAACTCCTGAACAACACGATTGCCGACGTGACCGTGGAAATGGAGGCCATGCGCCCCAACACCGCCATCGCCAAGCTCATTGTGCTCAACAATCATCTGACTGGCCTTGATGACGTGCCGCGTGCCGCCATCGAACCGCTGATTCTGATGCTTTCGCCGATTGCACCGCACATCTGCGAAGAACTGTGGAACAGGCTCGGCCATGACGAATCGCTGGCCCATGCCGACTGGCCTAAGGCCGATGAACGTTATGTCGGCCAGGACACCGTTACCGCAGTGGTGCAGATCAAAGGCAAGGTGCGTGCCAAACTCGAGGTCACTCCGGATATCGATCCGAAGGAGCTTGAGCAGATGGCCCTCGAAGCGGTCGCCGACCGTCTTGGCGGCAAGGAGCCACGCAAGGTGATCGTCAAAGCGCCGAAGATCGTTTCGATCGTCCCCGCGGAATGACGACCGAAGGCCTTCGAAAGGACTGAATCGTTCTCCCGCTTGGCGACACGCCGAGCCTGTGGATAACTGACGTCCTTCGACCACAAGGGCCGTTTCGACTGGACAAACGCCCATGATTCCATCAGCGTGGAGTCATGGGCGTTTTCGTTATCAGAAAGAAGCATATGGGCGCAGCCGCACCGATGACGCGGCTGCAACGGTTGAATGCTCCCGAAACAACGTCAAGGCCTGAGCCTCATCCGTCTGCGTACTGTCCTCAACCCGCACGATCGTACGCCCGGGCATCATCGCAAGTGCGGCGTGCCGTTGCAGCCAAACCATCACTGGCCGATTTGGCGGGTGTCCAGCCATCAGACTCCGAAGAGCCGCTCAATCGCAGCCGAAGAGATAAGCCACGCATCATATTTCAGCCGATTCATGCGGTCATTGCGATGCTGACCCTGACCTGCGCGTTATGCGCAAGCCTGACCATGCTTATCCAACAGGCGACCCACTATGCACAACTGCAATCCACGCAACCCACGGTACGGCAAACCGCACATCCTTCATCCGGCACATCGCCGTCGACATCCGCCTCATCCGCACAGCCGGATACGGCACGATCCGAATCGACCGATACCGATCCCACTTCCGACCTTCTTGACCTCAATACCGCAGGCTTGGAGGAACTGCAGACGCTGAAGGGAATCGGTCCGGTTACCGCGCAACGCATACTTGATTACCGCATGCAGTTCGGTCGTTTCGACAATGTGGATCAGCTGATGGAGGTCAAAGGCATCGGAAGTAAGACGTTGGCCAAATTCCGTGATCAGGTATGCGTGCGATGAACGGGAAAGGTCGGTGGTCCGAACGTGAGCGAGGCAGCAGGGACTGGCGCCTGTTGCCCGTGACGGTGCTGAGTTGGTCGGCGAGTCTCCTCACGCATGCTGCGTTCTCAATGATGACGGCGAACGGAACACACGCAGGCCCGGCACTAATCGCCATCATATTGCTGATGGCTGTGGTGGCCGGTGTGGGATTGGCGTCGTTGAGACTGCGCGGCCCGAACGCCGCCAAGCTGATGGCTTGGCACAGTGGTGCCGTGGCATGCATCGCCGCCATGCTGGCATGCTCCTGCACCGCACTGACCTATGATCTTGTGCAATGGAATGACGTGTCCTCGTCGCTGGCGAGGAAGGGAACAACGCCGGTTACGGTGCGGCTGCATGTCGTTTCGCCGACGGTTGCCTCGAACAGGCGCGCCAATGACTGCCAAGCGGATGCCGTATTGCAAACCGTGACCGAAGGCCAACTCGTTCGGGCATCGGCCAGTCGTATACGGGTATACGCCGATCAGCCCGACTGCGCCATGTTGCGGCAGGACGGCACATACCAGTTGGACGGCATGCTGATGCCATCCGACTATGGCAGCATGCCGATATGGCTGACCGACGTGGACGACATTCGGATGATTCGCGCGCCGAATGCCGTCTTCCGTCTTGTCGATGTGATGCAACGTTCCTTTTTCATACAGACCGGCAGGCTTTCGGATCAGGGCAAGGTGCTGGTTCCCGGGCTGACATTGGGCATTCTCGGACAGGATTACGTGCCGACGGAAGACTCGACCGATGGATCCGGCATCGATGCCACCTATGCCGGCCGATTGGAGGATGATTTCCGGAAATCGGGAATTCTGCATCTGATGGCGGTCAGCGGCGGCCATCTTGCCGTGGTCGCCACGCTGGTCCGTACGATTTGCGCGTTTTTCGTAATACCACGAAGAATTACGGCAATACTGATCGGTCTTTCCTACATTGCATTGTCCTGTTGCATGTTTCCTTCGGATTCCGTCTTCCGTGCGTTACTGATGGGACTGGCCGGCGCGACCTGTCTGTTTGTAGGACGGCGTGGGCAGGCGCTAAGTACCTTATGCTGGACCGCTATGGGCGTGTTGCTTATCCAGCCGTACATGTCATATAGCTTCGGGTTTGCACTTTCGTGTGCCGCGGTGCTGGGCATAGTGCTGTTCGCGGACCGTATGACCGATTGGCTGAAAGCGATGTTGCCGCTATTCGTGGCACAGGCTGCAGGCATGACCATCGCCGCACAACTGTTCACCTTGCCGTTACAGGTGCTGATCGAACCGGAGCTGCCGGTATTTTCGATTCTGGCGAATCTTGTGGTCTCACCTGTCGTCGGTTTTTCCACGTTGGCTGGACTGGCGTCATTGGCCTTGTCTTGGATACTGCCCGATATCGGGTTCGTGCTGGCGTGGCTATCCGGTTGCGGCACCGCAATCATGGAAATCGTATCGTTGCATTTGGGATCGGGCAATCACGCCACCATCCCATGGGCCGGCGGCATACCAGGCGCGATGTTGGTTCTGGCTGTCGAGTCGGTCTGCGCTTGTTCGGTATGGTTGATGCGTCGCATCGCAAGACGCGCGGGAACGCCGGAACAGGGCATGCCCGGTCGTCGTATGCTGATCAATCCCATGGATCGATTGCGCCTGTGGGGTACGCTCACGTTCGCCGCGTTGAAAAACATGCATTGGGATGCCGGCTGATGATGGCACGCTTGTCCACCGATGCGGCGAGATTGAATACTATGCCGAAAACATCCGCAACGAATACGCCATTTCACATCGTCTTTGGCGGGGATTCGTATCTGAATGAACAGACGGTGCGCGATCAGTGTGTTGCCGCGCAACGCAAGTATCCTGATGCGGAACTGATCGAATTGGATGCAATGGGCGCGGATCATTATGCTTTCGACGAAGCGGTGAGTCCTTCGTTGCTCAGCGATCGGGCGATCGTGAAAATCGTCAACCTGCAAGGCGCCGACGAAAAGCTTGGTGATGCCATGGTCGAATATTGCAGGCAGGCATGCAAGGATCCCACGGACTGCAGCATTGTCATCTGCCAGCATGAAGGCGGAGTCAAAGGCAAACGACTGGTGGATCAGCTCACGAAGGCCGGAGCCGACAAACAAGTCGTGCCCGATCTGAAAAAGGCCGACGCCAAGCTCAACTTCGTCATGCAATGCTTCGATCGTAGAAACCGTCGTGTGGACCCGATGGCAGCACAGCAGCTTGTGGCCGTACTCGGCGAGAAAACCGGTGAGCTTGCTGCGATGGTCGCCCAGCTGTGTTTTGATTTCGATGACGATCCAATGGGATTGAATCGTGTGAACCAGTATCTTGATTCCAACCCGCAGGTCACTGGTTTTGTCGTAGCCGATCAGGCCATGGCCGGTCGTTCCGCCGATGCCATCATCGCCATGCGATCAGCGGTGGAGCAGGGCATCGATCCGATTGCGCTGATCGGAGCCCTTGCCATGAAGCTGCGTACGCTCGCCAAAGCGTCGGCTGTGCGTGCCGGTACCATTTCTCAAGCAGAGGCGAAAACGAACCCGTGGGCACTCAAGAATGCCACACGGCAACTTCCCGGATGGACTTCGGCAGGTCTGGGCCGATGCATCCAGATGCTTGCATGGGCGGACGAGCAAAGCAAAACCAGTGGAGGAGACCCGGTCTATGCGCTGGAACGCTCCATCGAACTCATTAGTCAAAAAGGACGGATCAACAGGTCATGAACAGTAACGGCATCACTATGATGGTCGAGACCGGCGACGATATGCGCGCAATCGGCGAACGATTGTCAAAACTGACCCACGGAGGGGATGTGGTGCTGCTTTCCGGGCCGCTTGGTGCCGGCAAAACCACATTCGCGCAAGGTTTCGGCGCGGGGCTCGGCATCACGGAGCCCATCGTGTCTCCGACATTCACCATTGCACGCGAGCTTGAGGGACGCTTCTCCGATGGGTCTTCTGCACATCTGGTGCACGTTGACGCCTATCGTCTTGGAGGCAATGCCTACGCTCCCGGACAGGATGCCGTGGGCCGGCTGCTGGATGAGCTCGAATCTCTGGGACTGGATGAGGAGTTGGAGGATCCAAGCGATAATACGGTAATTCTTATGGAGTGGGGCGAGCAGATGGCTGCGGCCCTTGCGCCGGAACGGTTGGAAATCCATATCGACAGACCGATCGATGTCGACACGGCGGGGGATGACAGGGAACTGACCGGCGACGGCGTGCGCATCATCACCATGATTCCGATCGGCGCGGCCTGGAGTGGCTTCGATTTCGCAAACGGATCCCGCTGATCGTTGTTTTGGCCGCTTCTAGCGTCGGTTGTACAGTATCTAGAGGTTTGGCACAAGGAGTTCTTGAAAATGCAGACACTGGTGATTGACACCTCGTACGGTTCCACGGTCGGCGTGGTCGGGCATGAGCCCATAGTGGAGACCGATTCACGTACGCATGTCGAGAAACTGCAGGTGAACATCGCCCATGCCGTCGAACAGGCGGGACTCAGACCCACGGATATCGAGCGCATCGTGGTAGGCATTGGCCCGGCGCCGTTCACGGGACTCCGAGCGGGCATCGTAGCAGCCAAGGCGCTGGCATTCGCCACCGGAGCCGAACTGGTGGGACAGGATGCGCTTTCACCGCAAACGCAACTGGTCGATGAATACGCCAGTGATGACGCGTGCCATCTGACGCTTGCAATCAACGATGCCCGTCGTCGGCAACTGTACTTCATGCTGATGGATTCGGCACGGGGGAGCGCCATGCCCCGAACATTGGTCGGCATGGACATCGACTATCCGCAATCCATCGTGCGACGGGTCGATGCCGCGGTTGAACTGCTGCGAGCGGATCGTCCGAACGTACGGTATGTGGTCGACGTTGTAGGCCATGGCGCTTCGAAATACGCTATGACATGGGATTCGCTGGCTGCGCTCGGCTCCGTGTCCGACGATACGCTGCTTGATAAAGGAGCCTACGGATTGGAACGGTTCGCCTCATTCGCCACATCCGACGAGTCGCTGGCCCGTCCCGTTCCCGTTGAACCGCTGTATCTTCGACGTCCTGACGTATCCGTACCGAATCCGCTCAAGCATGTGCTCAACCATGCCGGTGCCGATAAAACGGAGTGATGCAGCGAATATGATTGTCGATCATACGCAGGTTGAACAAGATGCGGCCATCAGACAGATCGTCGCACTGGAGGCTGATCTGTTCGGTCACGGCGCCTGGAGCGAACATTCGGTCCGGCAGGAACTCAATGCGCCGGCACGTACTTACCTGTTGGATATTGAACCGTCAGATGACGATGGGATTCCGATCGTTCGCGGCTATGCCGGCTTCTGGTATGACGGTGATGATGCGGAGATCATGACCATCGGCGTCGGCAGGTCGTTTCAGCGCAGGGGAATTGCGGCGATGCTCCTGCAATCCTTGATCGAATCGGCCAAACGGCAGGGCGCGAAACGCATGCTCTTGGAGGTGCGCGTCGACAATGTGCCGGCATTGGGATTATATGAACGTTTCGGTTTCATCAGGATGGGTCTGCGCAAACGGTATTACCAGCCCGAAGGAATCGATGCCTACACCATGAGCCTCGATCTTGAGCCACGAACCATCGGCTTCCAACCACAGAACTAACGGAGTGTCCAACCAATGAGCGAACCAATCGTACTCGGTATCGAATCCACTTGCGATGAAACCGCTGCGGCCGTAGTGCAGGGCAGAACGCTGATTTCCAACGTCGTGGCCTCATCCATGGACGACCATGCGCGCTACGGCGGTGTGATTCCGGAAATCGCCTCACGGGCGCATGCCGAAGCTTTCGTACCATGCGTGTCGAAGGCTCTGGCCGACGCCGATATGACGCTGTCCGACATCGACGCCATCGCCGTATCCGCGGGCCCTGGTCTTGCCGGTTGCCTCGCCGTCGGCGTTTCCGGGGCGAAAGCGCTGGCTTGGGCCGCGAACAAGCCGATCTATGGCATCAATCATGTCATTGGGCACATCGCCGTCACCCAACTGCAGTTCGGCCCGTTTCCCAAGGACACGCTTGCGCTGATCGTGTCCGGCGGCCACACTTCGCTGCTGCACGTTGAAGATGTGGCCCGGCACATCGATGTGGTCGGTACCACCCTTGACGATGCCGCCGGCGAATGCTTCGACAAAGTGGCACGACTGCTCGGTTTCCCCTATCCGGGAGGCCCGCATATCGACCGTCACGCCCAGTCGGGCGACCCACATGCCATCAAGGTGCCGCAGGGACTCACCCAGGGCAAAGCCGGAAGGCAACACCCATACGATTTCAGTTTCTCCGGGGTCAAGACCGCCGTCGCACGTTGGATTGAACAGCGTCAGACCGCAGGTCTTGAGATTCCCGTCGACGACGTGTGCGCTTCGCTGGCCGACTCCGTTGCCACCGTGCTTGCCGAAAAAGCCATGCGAGGCTGTGAACAGTATGATTCCGGCACACTGATTGTCGGCGGTGGTTTTTCCGCGAACTCCCAGTTGCGTGCCAAACTGTTGGAAGTCGGCAAGGAACGGGGGGTCGAGGTTCGTGTTCCCCGTATCAAACTATGTACCGACAATGGTGCGATGGTGGCCATGTTGGGTGTCAATCTGGTCGAAGCGGGAGTCAAGCCGTCCACTCCGGATTTTCCGATCGACTCCGCCATGCCTTTAACCAGAATTTCCATGTGACACGCTGAGGTTTTGCAGTAGCACCATTCCGGAGTATCATCTTCATCTTGTGCACAGCGCATTCCTGCGTAGCTCAGTTGGCAGAGCATCCGACTGTTAATCGGACGGTCACTGGTTCAAGCCCAGTCGCAGGAGCCATGGTAGGAGCCCTTGGTTTCCAAGGGTTCCGCTCTTCGGGCAGCCCTCTGCGGAAGGGGCTGCGGATGGGCCGGGGATACACAGTTGGACACAGATTCGCATATTCGTCGGGACACGCCGTGGGGACGGGGTTTGCGTCCGACATTGCGGCGTGTCGCAGGGATGGCCGCGAAGCCATAGGGGGTTACGTCGGGAACGTCTCCGCAGTCTCCTGTATCTCGGTATCCGAAACGTGCTGTTCCATATCCCGAGATTTTTTCAATATTCACAATATTTTCACGAAAACTGTGGATTGAGGCTCACCAAAACCTCATTTGAGCCTCAATTGAGCCTCAGCTAGACAGCATGTCTAATTTCAAATCGGCTTCATGGAGCCGTTTTCAGAGGGTCGTGATGTCACGCTTCGGTCACACGATGTCACAACGATGTCACGCTTCGGTCACAACGATGTCACAACGAAAAGTGCAATTGACGCGATGTCAACGTACCTCATTTGAGGCTCATTTGAGGCTCACCAAAACCTCATTTGAGCCTCAATTGAGCCTCAGCTAGACAGCATGTCTAATTTCAAATCGGCTTCATGGAGCCGTTTTCAGAGGGTCGTGATGTCACGCTTCGGTCACACGATGTCACAACGATGTCACGCTTCGGTCACAACGATGTCACAACGATGTCACTATATAACAAAACTAAAAGAAGATTATTATTCGCTTACGCTCATAACAATCTGAGAAAGTTTTTCGATTTCGTGCTAGATTCGACCTCGATGACGCCGAACGGCTTGACAGCCACACCGGAACCCACACCGGGAACGGCAGGGGAATCCAAGCCAGATCATCGAAGCTCCGACGACCGGAGCCCAAAGCAAACGAAAGCCCCTCCACTAGGACCTGACACCTAGCGGAGGGGCTTTCCTCGTATTCGGGGCTAATTGCCCTTACCGTTCGAACTCGCCGTTCAGGTACCTGCATTCGAAATCGTCCGTGGCGCATCCGGTCGGAGTCCTCTCATCCTCGTCCCCGTAGCCCGTGACGGCGCTCCGATAGGTGGACACCGTGGAATCGTAGTGGGCGACGGCCGCCGCGATGACTCCCGCACCGACGGCCATGAGGACCATGACGCCCGCGAGAATCGGATACACCGCATTCCTGGACCCGGTACGCCTCCTCGTATAGGCCACGGCCTCCTCCTTGACTTTCGCTTCGATCTGAGCCTCGTCCAAGCCTTCCTGCGCGTGTTTCTCGTATAGGCCGTCCAGTGTGGGCTGGTCCCCGCCTCCCTCGTCAAGGCGTTCCATCTCATAGGCCGTCCTCCAGTCGATGAGACCGGAACGGCGGATACCGTTCAATACGGCCGACTGGATGACAGCCCCGAGTATCGCGATGCCCGCGATGCCGGCGAAGACGTATGCGAATATCATGGTTTCCTTCTTTCTTCCTGTTTGTGTACGACCCGTCTCATGGCGTGTCGTTTTAGAACATTTGTTCTAACGGTTGTATTATCGGTATCCGGGTCCGAACATGCGTTCGAACGAGGATATGAGAAAGGCCGCACGCCCGTCTTGCCCGAGGAGTGTGCGGCCTTGTGCGACACGACACCAAGGAGGTGTGCGCATGGACTAGCTTACTACCGTTGCGTAACGCCGCGCGCCTCGTCCATGATGGCGAAGCCGTTGGGCAGTCCGAGGATGCGGGCGATCTTGTCGATGTCGTCAGTGGTCCATGCCTGTTCGCCTCTGAAGCGGGTGCTCACGTATGACTGCGACTTGCCGATGAGATAGCCCATCCTGTTCTGGGATATGCCCTGCGCCTTCATCCTGTTCCTTATGGTTTCCGCTATCACCTTCGTTATGCCGCTAGTTTCTGGCATTTCATCTTTTCTTACCATGTGGAACATGTTATCGCATTTGCGATAACTAGGGAATGGCGACACTCCGATAAAACCGTAATATGGGGCCGATTTAACGAAATGCCTACCGCATATGAATTGACAATCAAACAAACCCGAGTACTATCAATATCAGCAAACACCGCAAATGCGGTAATTGAAAGGATGAAGAACATGACTTCAATGAACACCGCCATCTCTCAGGCGATTCGAGTGCAGGCCGCACGCGAAGGAATCTCCATGAGGAAGATTTCCAAGGAGATCGGCATGGGCTACACGTCCTTCTGGTCCCGTCTCGGAGGCGAACGGTCTTGGAACACCGACCAGCTGTCCCTCCTCGCCAAGGCATTGCACCTCGACAGCGCATGGACACTTATCTCCATCGCGGAGGAAGAGCGCGCGAAGATCGACGACCAGACGCTCGTGGCATAGAAGAGCATCATGAATATGAATGAATCTAACGCCAACCTCAAGAACCCGTCCATCGTCTACTGCGATAACCGGATTGACGAGTTCACGTCCACCGTGGAGGCCACGCTCTTCAGCGCGAAAGTCGAAACCGGCCCCGACGGTCCGATGGTCGTGCTGACCGCATACGCCGCCGATTCGGACGTGGACGCGGACCGCATCGTTTGGCGGCTCAAACCCAACACGGTGCGCCGCTTGAGGAACTGGTTCAACAAGATCGTGATGCAGGTGGACGGCGACGACGCGAAGAAGGAACTCGACGCGCTCTCCAAGTACGCGCAGAACATGGGAGACTCCAATGAGTGAGATCACCAGAGCATATAAGCGTGAATGGCTTTTCGACAACGGTTACATGAAGGTCGTGGACGGGACTGAATATCTCAGTCTCAAGGCCATGCACCTACTGACCGGGGTCAGCCCCGAACGGTGGAAGGACGAAATGTCCAAGGCAACCAAGAACGGCATGCGATTCCGGAAGAGCATGACACAGGACGTGCTCAGAGGGGCGAAAGAGATTCAGGCACGACTCGGCACGAACGATTTAGTCGAGATTCTTTACGCGGAGGCAACCATATGAGCGATGATATCGTTGAGGTCCCGTTCAACGGGAGCGTGATGATCGCGCAGAAGTCGGATGACGGGGAGATCTATGCGGCGTTGAAGCCGATCTGCGAAAACATCGGGATTGCCTTCAACGGCCAGAGGGAACGGCTTAACAGAACGCCTTGGGCAGTTGTGCGTATGATACGCACAACTGGTGCTGACGGTAAACGGTACGACATGATGGCCGTCAGCCGGAAGACGCTGACGATGTGGCTTGCGACCATCGACACGAGCCGTCTCAAGGACGAACATGCCCGCCGTAACGTGACCGTCTACCAGCAGGAAGCCGCCGAAGCCCTCGACCGGTATTTCCATGAGGGTGGCGCAATCCGCACATACGATTCCGACAGTGATGCGGACATCATGGCCCGAGCGTTGTTGGTGGCGCAGAAAACCCTCGAACGTAAGAACCGTGAACTCCAAGCCAAGACCGATCAGATCAAGGAATTGGAACCGAAGGCGAAGGCTTTGGACGATTTCACCAACGTACCCGACGTCCTACTGGTCAGAGAGACGGCGAAACTGCTTTCGAATGCGGGTCCGCCGATCGGCGAGAGGGAGTTGTGGAAGTGGCTTGACCAGCATGGTTGGGTGTACCGGCATGCCGGAACATGGTGGGCGGCTTCGGAACGCGTCAAGGCCGGGCATCTGGTCATGGTCGAGTCAAGATCGCATGGCCAACGTGGTGACGGTACGCTTTTCGCCTATGCGCCGACCGTCAAGATCACCCGTAAGGGATTGGCGCTGTTACACAGGCGTCTCGGAGAGCGGACGTTGGATGCCGCGCTTGGGCCTGAACAGGGAGGGGCTACACGATGAAAAACCGTAGGACATTGACGGACGCGCGAAACACCATCGCCAACCGTCCACGCAAATGGCGTAGGCCGGTGCCTTGCCCGATTTGTGGCGGCAAGGACATCAGATTCTACAAGTACGGCTACGGCTTCGACCGAATCACCTTACAGATAGTCCGATACTGGGATGTCGCATGCAGTGGGTGCCTCCGCTCTGCCGTCATCCTCACCAACCACACCGACCGTAAAGAGGCAATCCGCGTATGGAACTACCTCGCCGCCGACTGCCCGAAAGCAAAGGGGAATGCGAAATGACCAGAACCATCACCGCAACCGTGGAATCCCGCAAGATTGTCAACGATCAGGTTGTCATCGACTGGGATGATGACAAGTATGGGGAACCCACCGAAGAGAACGTCCTCAAAGCGCTCAAGGATTTGCAGGTCGACTTCGCTGATGTCATCGATACCGATGATTCCATCGAAGAATACCTCAGCGTCAGCAACATCGAAGAAGACGAGGACTAGTCATGACCAACGAAGAGTTGATTGAAACCATAGATGAGCTGGAAACCCGTATAAGGATGCTCAAAGACACCGTGCAAAGGCTCAATGACAGACTTCGTGCACTCGCCACTCCCACGCCGAAACTGCCGGACAAACCGGGCTACTACCTCACACAACAGCACATGCTCCTGCTTTGTGACATGGAGGGTGATTGGAGCGTACGTGAATTCGGTGAGCGCCCTATCCGCGGCTTCTGGGAGGAGGGTTCGCTTGATTGTTACGAGAGAGACCCGAAAGTCATCTATGCGGCGCTCGGCCCCGATGCATTCCCGCTGGTACCCATCGAAGATGTGCAGTTGACTTCTTCGAAAGAGTAGATGATTCTTCCCATGGCGGCCCGCAACCCCGTCATGGGACCATACTTCGCCAATCCAATCAGATAGGAAACCCTAGGGAAATCCCTCCTGATGTCCACGTTCACCGGATTGGCGAAGGCATGCGACGGCCCATCCATCGCATGGCAAACGGTCCGACCCACGATTACATACACAGTCGGACCGTACACGCCCAAGGCAGTGTGCGGCTGCACCCGGACGCATCCCATGTCGTCAGCATCTGGCCATCAATGCTGTACGCCTCCTTTCTATTGAGACGACGGAATGCACATGGTTCGAATCCATGCTTGGGCACCGGTCCCCATAGGACCCACACCACTACACCATTCAAGGAGCATCATGAACGACCGGAACGAGAACCCGCTACCGGACTACATCGACCCCACCAAGGCCGTCACCATCCGCGATTGGCTCACCCAAATCCACCATCCCGCAGAAGACCTCGAATACGCGGCCACACGATACGGGCGGAAAGTGTACGACGCATACCTGCGCCTGCACAGGACGAAACCGTACACGCTCCGCATCGGCGGCTCTGGCCCGGTCAAAGTGTATTTGCCATCCGACCGGCCGCTCCTCACCGACATCTACACGGCATGGCATGAACAGGAACGCCGCCGAAGATCGGCGCTCAAGGAATAAGTCCTGCGGCATGACCGTCAACGCCACCCATGAAAACCCGTTTCCTTTTCTTCAGTTTTCCGGGCCATGGGAACGATGGGCGGGCCAGACGGATACCCTTTCATCCCGTCGTTCGGCGCGTACTCTCCGCCGTCAAACCTTCCCAGCGGCATGCCGCCACCAGCTTTCACCCATATACCAACGAACAATCAAAGGAGAAAATCCCATCATGCTGCTTCTCATACTGGCGATCATCATCGCCACCATCGCCACCATCGCATCCATCAACTTGGAATCGAAACAGGCCGCCGCGATCACATTGGCAGTCGGATGGCTCATCGCCATCATCACATTCTCGTTCAACTGCCTCTACAGTCTCGACGTAGGCGAAGTCGCCGTCATCCAGAACTGGGGCGGCAGCATGGCTGGAAGCCAATCCGAAGCCGGATTCCACGGCAAGGCCCCATGGCAGAAAGCCATCAAATTCGACACGCGCAACAACCTCATCAACTTCTACGGTTCGACCGACTTCAAGGTGAAAGGCGGCAGCGAGGACGGCAAACAGGTCACCATCAACGACAAAAGCGGGGCGAAAGCCGACATCGACATTCAGGTGAACTATTCACTGAACCCCGAAGCCGCGGAGAAACTGTACGAGGATTACGGCACGCAGGAGAACTTCGTCGAAAAATACGTGTCCAACGATCTACGTTCCGTAACCCGTGAAACATCCGGCAAATTCGACACGCTGACCATGCTCACCGACCGTTCCCGGTTCACGAAGGCCGTACAGGAATCCCTATCGAGGAAATGGAAAAGCATGGGCCTGATCGTGGAACAGGTATCCGTACAGGATGTCCGCTACCCGGATTCCATCACCAAAAGCTATGCGGAGGCGCAGGCAGCCGAAGTGAAACGCCAAAAAGCCCAGAACGATCAGGAGACCGCGAAGGTCGAAGCCGAAACGAAGAAGATCAAGGCCCAAGGCGAAGCGGACGCGAACCGTGTGCTCAACGATTCGCTGACCGACAACGTACTCAAGCAGAAGTACATCGACGCCCTATCGAACGCGAAGAACCTTACGGTCGTCCCGGATGGCAGCGTTCCGATGATTCAGACCAAGTGAAAGGGCAGACCATGACGGCCAGATCATCGGCGCCCATCGGTTTGAAGGATGCCGCAGCCTATCTGGGCATGAACCCGCAACGCCTACGCACCCTGTGCAAGGCGGGACAGGGCCCCAAGTTCACAGGCGGCGGATTCCACAAGCGTTCCTACTTCACGAGGGAGGATTTGGACGCTTGGCTTGAAACGCGGACCGACCCGCAGACAGACAAGCATTCGAACCCGAAGACCGTGTGCGAGGCCCATTCCAAGCCGGGGGAGGGGACTCTTCATACCGCGAGGAACCCCATCCCGGAAGCGTTGAGAGGCATCAGTTCACACCCCCATCCCACGCCGAAGCCGCCCTTGCCGGTCGAAAGGAAACCAACCCCATCCGATGACGGCACGGTGGACATCCGACTCAACGGGAGAAGCGTCATCCTCGCCGGATTGGACGGCGCACGGCTCAACATCCACCAACTCTCCGGACGTGAAGCCGAAGCCCTAACCGGCCTGATTCCCCTTCTCCACGACGCTTTGACCCTCTACACGACCAAACACAAGGAGACCAATGAAACCACCCAGTGAAGACCCGCAGCTCGTCCTCAACGTCGAAGAAGGATTCCTCACCAAACAGGAAGCGAAGGAACACGTACACGAAACCAACGAGACCACGTTCAACCGTGACTACGGAGACCTCGGCTTCATGCGCGGCGGCAACAAGACATTCCGCAAATACGACCTGTACAAGCGGACGCTCGAAATACAGGAAGGGTTGAGATGACCAGACTGCTCACCGGCAAGGATTTACGCCACATCGAAATCGGCATCCACCTCATCTCAGTCAACGCGTACGACGTAGGCGAAGTTGACGACCTGATCGACGCCGCAGCCGACAGCATCGACACCATCTACAAGGAAAACGTTCGACTCGCCAAGAAATGCGCCGAACTGGAAGACGAGATCAGCAGCCTGAAAGCCGACCTGAACTTCACCAAATACGCAAACCTTAACAATCCAGTCAAGGAGGAGCCCAATGGCACAGAAGAAAACTGAATACGACTTCAGTAACCTGCGAGACGACACCCTGAAAGCGGGCATCGCAGCCCTCACCTCGCTTGGCAAACGCCAAACCGAAGTGCTGAAAGTCATGAAGGACGAGTGGCTACGCCGCACGGACGGAGGCGGCAGCGAACATGTCTCCTTCGCCGGAATAGACGCGGGCGAGATCAGCGTCAGCAAAGGCACCGAAGGCCATTATGAAGTCGTGGACGAACGCGCATACGGCGCATGCCTTCACGATAACGAATACCTCATCCCCGGAGGCAAAAGCGCAGCCGAAGACGTGTGGATGCCCCGCGAGGAAGCGAAATCACAAGCCTATCTCCGTGACATGGTTGAGGACCATGGTGGGGAACTCCCGCCCGGAGTCGTATGGAAGAACGGCAGGGCGCAGACCGTCACCGTGCGTCTCCAACGCGGATTCGTAGACAAAATGTTCACCACGGAAATCACACGGCAAGTATTCGGAATGCTATCCGCAAGCCCGGAGGAACAGTAATGGGCAACAGTCTCACCATCACCGACGAACAGGACGGTTGGAGCAACGCGCAGATGGCCGCATTGCAGCAGTTGGGCGTGCAGGGCGCATCCAATGCCGATCTGGCCGTATTCCTCCACCAATGCCAGCGCACCGGCCTCGATCCGTTCTCGAAGCAGATTTACATGATCGGACGCAAAAGCAAGGAGAACGGCGCTTGGACCGTCAAACAGACCATCCAAGTAGGCATCGACGGGTTCAGGCTCATCGCACGCCGTGCCGCCGACCGACTGCATGAAACGTTCAGCGAACCGGAAACCCTCTGGTGCGGGGAGGACGGCGTATGGCGTGACGTGTGGACCGCGCCGGCACCTCCGGCAGCCGCGAAGGTGACCATCCGTCGAGGGGAAGGAACGTTCACGGGCGTCGCACTCTACAAGGAGTATGTGGGAACTCGCTACGACAAGGCGACCGGACAGCAGGTGCCGAACAGCATGTGGCAGACGAAGCCGGTAACCATGATCGCCAAATGCGCCGAAGCACTCGCACTCCGCAAGGCATTCCCACAGGACCTTTCCGGACTGTACACGACGGATGAGATGCAGCAGGCCGACAATGCGGGCATGGAAACCATCGAAGCGGAAATAGTTGACGAACCGGCCAATGAACGTCCTCGTAGACAGTATGCGAAACCCGTAAGGCAAGGCATGCCCGAACAGTCGCAGGCTCCGAAGGCTGGCATGGCAAGCCCCACACAGTTGAAGGAAGTCACCGACATCCTACGTGTCAACGGGGTCAAACCTGATGATGCGGACCGGTTCATCGGCAACGTCCTACACGACACTACGGCAACCTCAACGACACTCACCGCAATCCAAGCCCAGACGTTCATCGACGAATACCACAAGTACATGAGCCAACAGCAAGCCGGAAGGCAAGAAGGAGAACAGCAATGAACAAGCCTAAGAGTTGGAGGCACGTAGCCATCGACGCAAACCAAGTGGAGGATGGAGATCGTGCCGTCTTCGACTCCAAGGACACTCCGAACCCCAATATTTTCGGTGAAGGCATCCACAATCTGGAACTCATCGACATCGCCAAACATTACGAAGACATCCTCAAGGAATGCGTCGACCGGCTCGACATGTACGAGGTATGGTACATCCGTGCGCTCATAAACAGCTTCCACCGCGTCTTCGCGGTCCGGAACGATGAAGGCAATTATTTCCCCATCGTCGTACGCGACACGACCGGCGACACCGTCGTGCTTGTCACCGACGCCAAGTTCTACCGTGGCCTCCCCGACGAAGAGACCGGCATGCCATTGACCTGCGACGAGTTCCAACAGCAGATGGAACAGGAGAAGGAGAAAGGCATGGAGCTCTCCTCCGACGAGTTCATGAAGCTCCTGAAGGAACGCAAACCGTCTGACGAGTTCGACGACACCATGATCGAAGCCGCCATGAAGCAGCTGCCCCACAAGCCGGGCCTATACATGGCGCAGGACGATAGCATTTGGCTGTTCGACGGTGACTACTTCTCACTGATCAGAGAAAAGGACAAGTCCTTCCCGGGTTACCGTGTGTACGGTATCAGAAGGTTCGCCCGCACCAGTCTCGAATCGGGATGTTTCCCATTCCACGACTATATTCTGCCGGACGAACCGGGATACTACCGTTCCGCCGACAAAGTCCGCCTCTACTACCTCGACTGTAGGGGAGTATGGAAGCTCGTAGCGGCGGCCCTCACCCCAATTGAGCAATACGTCGAAGAAAAGCGTGTCTGCAACTACGAATCGGCGTGGGTGTCGGAAAACATCGTCCGAAAGGACACGCCGCTCGAACGCTGCGACCATGATCTCGTAAGCGACGAGGCACTACGCAACTTCTAGCATGACGTGGACAAGAATCCAAGGCTGCACCTGCGCCAACTGTCTCGGCTCACGCTGCGGACAATGCGACAGGTGCGGCGGCACCAACTGCGCACGAGCCAACAGCCACAGGCTCCTATGCAACAAGGAAGCCATGCTGCGACACAAGACCAAACATTCCAGGAACACCGTCAAGGAGACCATCTAATGGCCGGAGAAACCACCATCACGATCATCGGCAACCTCACCGCCGACCCAGAACCCCACACCACCAACACCGGAATCCACGTCGTCGGCTTCACCATCGCATCCACGCCGCGCACGTTCAACCGTCAGACGAACCAGTTCGAGGACGGTCAGGCACTGTTCATCCGCTGTTCCGCATGGCGTGACATGGCCGACCATGTGGCCCAAACCCTCCACAAGGGCATGAGGGTCATCGCACAGGGCCGACTCGAACAGAACGAGTACACCGACCAGCAGGGCAACAAGCGTACCAGCATCCAAATGCAGGTGGACGAGATCGGACCCTCGCTGCGGTATGCGACTGCGCAGGTCACGCGCACCACGCAACAGCAGAACAACGGCTACCAGCAGCAGACGCAGGCCCCGCAGTACGGTCAACAGCAGACCGCGCCCAACATTCCCGGCGTAGGCAACGACGTGTGGAGCCAATCCCAAGCGGCGGCGGACTTCGGCGGCTTCGGAGGCGGCAATGGCGAACCTGCCTTCTAACAGCGACTTCGACTACAGCCCCATGTACGAGGACAGCCAACGCACGAAAGAATGGAAGGATAGGAGCTTCTGCGACTGGATTAACCAGCATCCCGGCGAGTCCTTGACGTACTGGAAAGAGTTCCCCACCATCAAGAGCGCACAAGAGTTTATCCAAGTAGCCAAACACGGATGGAACGACACGGTACGCCTTGACTGGACCCTCGTGGAAGCAGGCGTAGTGGCCTACTCCATCAACGACAAGGGACCCATCTACCAAGTCTGGATGCGTCTCATCGCATGACCCCAGTAACCATCATGCGAGTGCCCCCGCGAACATGGGGCACCGCACACACCCCACAGACCATACAGGGACCGGTGACAACAACCAATGAACAGCATCGAATTCGACGTGATCGGCGAACCCGCCCCCAAAGGCAGCTACAATGCGGTCACCAACCGGCGAACCGGCAAAACCGCGTTCATCCCCAACAACAAGCGGGAAATGCCATGGCGGCAAAACGTCGAACACGCAGCCATGAAAGCATGGCACGACCGGACCGGCGCCCCGACCATGCCACGCTTGGACGGGCCACTCACCTTCAACGCAGTGTTCTACCTCACCCGACCCAAAACCGTAAAACGCATCCTACCCACCGCCAAGAACGACCTCGACAAGATCATCCGAAGCACATGGGACGCGCTCACCCAAAGCGGCCTCATCGCCGACGACGGCAGAATCTGGCAGATCGGCCACGCCAGCAAACGGTACGTCGACAGCCAACACAAGCACGGAGCGCACATCACCATCCAATGGGACAGGCCACAAGACCACGAAAAGGAGCGGCAACCATGACCATCGGCATCACAGTCGGACTCATCACCACCGTCATAGGAGTGAGCATGGCACGATTCGCCCTCCACCGCAGCCACCGGGCAAGCCCCGACCCACACGACGACGAACTCTGGCATGCAAGCACGTTCCTCACCGTCGTCGGCCTCATCATCACACTCACCAGTTGGGGAATCGGGCTGAAATGAGCGAGGAGGAAGAATTGAAGGAAGGATACGCCCGACTACGCAACGACTTCTGGTCCAACGTGAAGATTAGGAAACTCCAGAAAGCCAACCCGTCAGCCGGACTCATCTACGTACGCAGCATCGCCTACGCGTCAGACCGGCTCACAGACGGAGACCTCACCATCGACGACCTCGACCTCAACCTCGGAGCCACACAGGAGGAAATCGACACGCTCGTAGAAGCCGGACTGTTCGAACCCTCCACCATCGGCTACCACATCCACGACTACCTGAACACCAACCGCAGTCGCGAAGAGATCACCGGCACAACCAGCAGGAACACGGAACGCAAACGGAGAAGCCGCATGAACGCGAAAGTCGTCAACGGCGAATACACGGCAGAGTTCGAAGCGTTCTGGAAAGCCTACCCGCGCAAAGTGGACAAGCGGGCCGCATTCAAGGCATGGGCCACCGCCATAAGGGAAACCGACGCGGACACGCTCATCCAAGCGGCGGCGGCCTACTCACGCCAATGCGCCACGGCCGTAACCGGAGCCCGCTACATCAAACACGCGGCCACATGGCTACACGGCGGCTGTTGGGAAAACCCGGACGAACCCACATCCACCGCCATCACCGGCTACGGAAACCCACGGCAATCCAAAAGCCAAACGAACCTGCAAAACAACCTCCAACGCACATGGCAATACATGAGCGAAGAGGAACGCCAACAGGCAACAAGAGGAGGCGCCAATGCTGTCTGACGGGGAAATCGCAAAACTGCTCACCCTCATCAACTCACACCACGGCAACGCGCAATGGGACGAACTACAGTTCAAGAACTTCAAACGCGAACTCAACCCCAAAAACAGCGTAGAAGACGTACAACAAGCCGTCGCCCGCTTCTACTCCAACAATCCCGGACGATGGATGAGCGTAGGCGACGTAAACCTCTTCTGCCGCAAACTACGCGAACAACGACTCCCCAGCGAAGCATTGATAGGAGAACTCGCAGCCCAAGCCAAACCCGCAAACACGGAACAATACCTCCAATACCGGCGAACCCTGATCGACGCCATCGGCACCAGCCGACTCCCCATCAGCCAAGCCCACCAAAAAGCCATCGAGGAGATGAAACACCCCAAACAAATCCAATCCAAACCCACCACCCGCACCATACGACATCGAGGAATCGACCGACTATCGAACATCCTCCCACCACCCCCAACAGGAGAAGGCCAATGCCGGCAAGGATAAACCACTACGGCATCAACGAGTCAATCGCCTCACAGAAACGATACCGAAAACAACTCAAACGGGAACGACGACTCCTCCAAGAACTCGAACCTCCGGAACCCACCCCGGTAGACCTGAGCGGCCTCGACCAGCTCATCGCCGAATACCGCACCCCAAAAACAAAGGAACCCACCATGCAGCAAGAACAGAACACCCGACTCGTCTGGATAGACGTGGAAACCTGCGGCCTCGACCCGCAGATCAACCCACTCCTCGAAATCAACCTCATCATCAGCAGGCTGGACGCCACATACAAGCCCGAAGACGTATACCACCAGTGCATCCAACTCCCCGAAAACACCATGCTCTCCAGCATCAGCGAATGGGCGTTGGAACACCACACCGCCAACGGACTCCTCAACGCATGCAGGGGAGAAAACAAGAACGACCCAGCCGCCACATTGAAGGAAGCGGACACAAAACTCACCGTATGGTTGGACGGCTACAAGAACCTCACCCTCCACCCGGCAGGAACCAACGTGGACTTCGACCTCCGCTACCTGAAACACAACCTCGCCATCAGCATCCCCAGCATCAACCGGTGGAGCCACCGCCACCTCGACCTGAGCACATTCCGCCTCACCGACATGGCATTGGGCCAAGACCCCTACGATTCCAGCCACACGACCACACACCGCGGCCTGACATGCATCCGCCGAGACATCGAAGACTACAAGCGTTACATGAACAGGCTCGACACCGGATGGAAGAAAGCAGCATGAGCGGACGCAGACTCACATGGAAAGGACGGCAGTGGACCATCCGCCAATGCGAAACGGTCACCGCACTCGCAGACGGACAACAACCACATGCGGCGCCACAAACGTTCGCGACGCTCATGAAACGACGCATCATCCAATACATGCCCCAAGGATACAGGCTCACCAAAAACGGCATGTCGTTCGCACGACGCCTCTCATGGGCCGAACCCGACCCTCCACTACCCAAGCCGCCCGAATGCTTCGAAATCTACCCAACCTGCGAATACTAAGGAGAACCACTATCATGTTGGAAACGCTCAAATTCCAGAAGCTCGACCGTCGAGCCAAACTCACCCAAGCGCACGACGGCGACGCCGGATACGATCTGAGCTGCCTCGACGGATTCAAACTCGACGGGGGAGAACGCGCCACCATCGGCACCGGCCTCGCCGTCGAACTGCCCGAAGGCTACGCGGCCTTCGTGATGAGCAGGTCCGGCCTCGCATCGAAATACGGCGTGTTCATCCCCAACGGTCCCGGCGTCGTGGACTCCGGTTACAGGGGAGAGATCAAGGTCGTCCTCTACAATTCCTCCCTCACCCCGGTCAGGTTCAAACCGGGCGACCGTATCGCCCAACTCGTCATCCAAAAGGTCGAAACCCCACAAATCATGTTCGTCGCCGCAATCAGCCACGACACGGACCGCGACACCAACGGCTTCGGAAGCACGGGGGTAGCCTGATGAACACCCCATCCTACTACGGTGATGCCCCGTTTGAAGCATGGGATTTAAGCAGCCTATACACGTCGGATTGGGGTCAGGTCATCCAATACGTGTTCCGATGGCAAGGCAAGAACGGGTTGCAGGACTTGCAGAAGGCCGTGGACTTCGCCCGTCATGCCATCGCGAACAACGACCGGCCCATCCCGTGGAAGCATGCACCCCATGCGGGCAAGCTACTCCGCCAATTGCAGTCGATCGGCTGGGCTGACGCGACACACGTATGGAAGGCATTACGCCGCAGGGATGGGAATGCCACGTTGGACGCGATCAAAACCCTCATCAAGGAGCATAAATGACCAGTAGAATCGTCTGCCCGTTCTGCGATGAACCGGCAGTAATCAAGAAAAGTTCAAACACCAAATACGATTCCCCGACTTACACGACCATAACCATCTACGCCTACGCGTGTCCGAAAGGCCACTTGCAAAGCGCATGGTATCCGAATGCCGAAGCCGCATTCAAGGCATGGGTGCGCCTAGTGAAAATGACCGAACAGGAGGACAAGTCATGACCACTATTAACGAGGATAGGCAACTGCTCAGGGATTTCAAACGCCTACGCAGACGTCTCCGCAAGGGCAATAAGCTTACGACATTCATCCGCACGCGGGACTGGCTTTATTTCAATAAAGATCAGAAACGCATCTACTTCGATATCGGCAACGACTTGAACTGTGCGCAAGGCCATGTGGACGGCATCATTATCGAACTTAAGAAGACCATACGAGACAAGGAGAAAGAGCATGAGTGAGAAGGAACGGTTGGAAGCCGCAGCCGAACGCTACGAAGCGTTGAAGTATGTATTGCGCGACCCCTTACACACGAGGAATCTCGGCAGGGAAGACACCCTACGCGAACTCATCGACTGGGTGAACGCCGAAATCGAAGCAAAAGCGAATGAACCTATCGGATTCCGTGACTACGAATACATCAACGGTCTCAGTGACGCATACCAACTCGTACTCGACCATTGCGAAAACCTACTCAACAAGGAGACTAATCATGGCAACGAACGTTAGCGAGATGGAGAAAGCATACAGCGAAGCCATCGAGTGGCTGATAGCCCAAGCCCTAGAGGAAGAAAGCCAATTCCATTACGGTGGAGAACTCGAATATCTGGTGCACTTCACCCGAAGCGACATATACCGTGACGCGGCAGACCACCTCCAACACACACTCAACTCCCTAATCGGCAATCCAGAAAGCGAGAAATGATGGCAACGAATGTGAGTGAAAGAGACAAGGCCCTACGTGAGGTCATGGACTTGATTGATAAGCAACTTGCCCGTGTGGTGCATTTGGAGCATTTTGGAGCCAATGCGCAAGGCCAATACACTGCGCTTCTCATTCTCAAAGGCCAGATCAGAGCCATGCTCGGCTATTCCGGCCATATGCCGAGCGAAGTGCCTAACCAAAGCGAGGACGCAAAATGATTCACCTTATCGTAGCCGAATCCAACAAAATCTTGGAAGCGCTCACCGACATGGGCGAAGCCATCGAGGACGCCCGCCGTTTCGCGCCGGTATTCGGTGACATGGTAGTCGCGGACACGATGACCAGCAGAATGCTGATAGTCACAGCCGACGGCAAGACCACCGACATGGATGCGAACATGAGGGCGGTGAACAGGTGAACAAGAAGTTCAAAGCGATAGCAGTCTACTGGCTATCAGAAGGGTCCGGCAGTGACCGCATCACGCTTGCGAATATCGACATACTCGAAAACCTCTTGAATGACGGGTACAGGATATCGCAGCATGACACAGTCCCCGACATGAGCGCTGCGAGCAATATCGCATTCATTGGCATGCCGGCAGTGACCATCTACATTCTCGAAAAGGAAAGCGAGGACACGGAATGAGCAAGAAGATAGAAGGGATCGGCGCATACGTGGCCGTGACAATCGGCACCATCGTCATAGCCGTCGCCTTTTTTAGGGGAATCACTTACGTGGCGGCCCACGAGAAGACCGTCATCCTGCATTCCGATACCGGCGACTACGCATGCACGGTATGGCCATTATCCGACGGTCCAACCAGCTGCAAGCCAATCACAGAATAGGAGCCAATTATGGAACACATCGTGCAGTTCGCCATCAACATTGACGACAAGACCATCCAGAAACGTCTCGAAGACAATGCCTACGACGACGTAGTGAAACGCATCTACAAGGAAGCATTGGACAATCTCGAGTTCCCACGCACATACGGAAACCGTATCAACTGGGATAGTTTCGTCTCCGATCTTGTCTCCCGGTTACTCGAAGAACACAAGATGGAGATCGTTGACGCGGCAGCGGAAAAGCTAGCCAAGTCGATCAGGAACAGCAAGGCATTCAAGGAACGCAAACAGGAAGTCATGGAGGATACGGAATGACCTACGAAGGAGCAATAGCAATCGTCATTGTGACATATGTCTTCTTGATGCTTATCGCATGGTGGGGTGGAGGACGATGACCTACCAGATCATCAGCGAGGACGGCGGCAACTGCGGCACATACCCCACCTACAGGGCCGCCGTCCAACACGCCCTATACGGAGCCACCCAATTCCACAACACATACACCATCTACGACCTCGACGACGAGGAAGAAATCATCACGATAGGAGGCACACATGAGTGACGAGGAATTGCAAACCATCTGGCGGCAAAGCATCGACCATTACGGCAAACAGTTGCAGTCAATCGTCTGCATGGAAGAATGCGCCGAACTCATACAAGCAATCAGCAAGAAACTCCGCAAAGATACGTCATCCAATGACGTCTTGGCCGAAGAAATGGCGTACGTGATCGTCTGCCTACACCAGCTGAAGATGATGTACGGCATCACCGACAAGGCTATCAGCGACTGGGTGGAAGCCAACGGTTTCGAGCAGACGTCATGTGAATGCGGTGGGGTGATGCTCGGCCCGAAAACCGTACGCGTCATTACCGAATGCTCCTGTTGCGGAGACCCGGACTGCGACTGCCCCTGCTGCGAGGAAGACGACGACACCCACCACGTGTTCACGCTCCGATGCAACGCGCATGACTGCTATAACACGATCGACGTCGGCGAAGACGATTGGGGCTACTATCCCGAACGCAAGGAAGACGCCATCCGATACGCCGTCGAATGCGAAGGTTGGGCGGAAGGCAAGCATGGCATCCAAGTCGGACACCTTTACTGTCCTGAACATGCCAAGGACGTTTGGGAGGAATCATGACCTACGGCACCGAAACCAAGTGGCATGCCACCGAAACCAATTGGGACAGCCGATACCCCGTAACCTACACGGTGGAAGAACACTGCGAACACGCCACACCGTCAGACCCATTCGCCACGGTCTACCATTGCCGGCGTTGCGGCGAATGGAGGGTACACAACTACCTCGGAGACTGGGCGAAACACTGCGAACTGTACGTGAAAATCTTCCACTACAAGGAATGGGACGCCATCTCTCACCATGAGTTTCGCCAACGCCTATCGAAGGATCGTAGATCATGACCAACGTTCACGAATCATTGACCGACTGGGAAACCCTACCAGCCAAGGAACTGGCCAACCATAGGGCCATCGCCGTCACCGTCAACGATACGGTCATCGACGGGCGGCTGATCTACCACGACCAGCAAGCCCCCTCGGTCGGGCGAATCGAAACCCTAACCTTCGACGTGGTACGTCCGGTAATCGTCAACATCAACGAGACCGGCAACATCCTCGTCCGAGACATATTCAAGGCAATCAACATCCTCAAGGAGACAAAATGAGCGACAAGCAGATCGGCGAATACCCACTCAACATCAAAATCGTCAGCGGCAGCTACGAAATCGCCAACATCGACATCAATGTACCCATCCACGTTGACCCGAACGAACGGGTCGAATACCAGTACAACGGCGGTGTAAGCGTACATGCGAAAGTACCGGACGAGTTCAAGGACAAAATGCGCAAGGTACTCGTCGATGCCGTCATGTCACTGGAAGAATCACTCAAGGAGAACTGAAATGAATATCATAGATACAACATATCGCGGCATTTATTCTGTCAGCCTCAACCTAAACGAACTAAGCGATAGAGGGATTAACGCTGACAAAATCTGCATCACTGACGGTAATGATGTAATCTTGCACGCCACCAGAGAAATTCTGGTCGCTATGCGTGACAAGCTCAACGAGCTCTTCCCACCGGAACCGGACGAACCCGAACTGGGCTTACCGGAAGAGCCGAAAGAAGACGGCTACTATCTCACGCCGCAATCCGTGCTGCTGGTCAAGGATACTTACAGCTGGTATAGGCCCTCTTATAGGTGGAAAGACGGCAAAGTATACACGGGCGATTGGGGCGTCGTGTACGAAACCCTAGGCGATGAAGCCTTCCCACTCACCAAACTCAACACCCAAAAGGAGCACTGAAATGAGCAACAATATCAGTCCAAGTCACTACAAGGGTGGCCCTTTCGAATGCATCGAGCTCAGCCGACTGCTCAGCTCGGATTGGGGGCAGGTGGTCCAATACTGCTACCGGTGGAAGGACAAGAACGGCGTCGAAGACCTGAAAAAGGCCGCATGGTTCGCACAGGATGCGGTCATGCATGGAATACCGATCATCACCAACGACGACTGCATCCGTGAAATCGACTACCGTGTCTGCACAATCCGCGCCCTACTGGCAACCCTCGCCGAGGTGGATTGGATGGGCTTGGAGGAAATCTGGACAGCTCTGGCAGACAGCAACATGCCGCACCAAGTCGTCGGGTTGATCATTCGCAAGATCACGGAAATCGAAAACGAAAAGGAGCAATGACATGCAGTTCGATTACAGTCTGATCGACGAACAACTGGTCATCACCGACCCGAAGGACTTCCACTACAATTGCGACGAGCATCCCGTTGACGGTGACAAACTCATCATCGACATGCCAACGGACGAGGTCAAAGCGTTGCGCGACTATCTCGATACGGAACTGGAACGGTATCAGGCGACGCGACGCAATCCGGAAGAGCCGGAACCCATCGAGGACGGCTTCTACGTCACGCAGGACGGAACCCTGATATACCGTGACAGCGGGAATCAACCGTGCGAGTACATCGTATATACCGATCCTCCGACATATTACTACTACTGGCGTCATGTCTACGAGGACCTCGACGCATCCGCACTCCCTCTCACCCATGTCACGGTGGACGACTTCAGAAAGCTGGTGAGGAAATGAGCTTCGACACGCATGTGTTCGTCCGTCCGAAATGCGACTATCCCGGCTGTCGGGCTCGATTGGATGGCGTCGAATACGACTGGAGTTACGACGAATATGACGCGACAGAGGAAGTTGAGGAAGGCGAGGGTTGGATTTGCCTGTACGACGATGATGAGCGTCCACGTTTCTTCTGCCCGCAGCATACGGGCGGAAGCTATTTCGGCGAAGATGACACGAGCTTGCACCCATCCAGCGCGGAACTGCTCGACCACTACCGCGACGTTCTCACCTCGCAACCCCTGCCCGCACCGGAATGCGAGGATACGATACTCGCCGTCCTGAAAGGAGAAACACAATGAGCGGTTTTACCGATTCTGGCGGTGCAGCTTACATGTCGAATCGCATGGACTGGGAAACGCCAACGGACTTGTTCTCTCGGCTGGACAATGAGTTTCACTTCACCTTGGATGCGGCCAGCAGTGAAACGAACCACAAATGTTCAAAATACTATACGGCTGGAAACAGCGCATTCGATCATGAGTGGGGGGGCGAGACGGTATTCTGCAATCCGCCATATGGCAAGGCAATATCGGAATGGGTGCGCAAGTGCAGCATGGAGGCCAGCCGCAAAGGCACCATCGTCGTCATGCTTCTGCCGGCTCGCACGGATACCCGCTGGTTCCAACAATTCATCCTCAACCGTGCGGAGGTCAGATTCCTCAAAGGCCGACTGCGGTTCGAAACGAACGGCATACCGGGCGGGCCGGCACCATTCCCAAGCATGATCGTCGTAATGCGCACCGGAGAAAGATGAAGGAAGGAGAAACAGAATGAGCGAGGACAAGAAGACCATGCGACAAATCCGCATCATTAAATGGGCGCTCGTCACAATCCTTATGCTCTACCTGGCCGACATCGGATGCTACGCCGTCCTCGGCATGGTAGGCAAGTTCAAAGCCGACTGGCTCAGCGCCATCGCAGACGTGGCATACCTACTGATCTGGCCGACCATCATGCGATTCATATGGCAGATAGACAAGGACGAGTGATGAAGTGGAATCCGTACGGATGGCATGTCACCTGTTCGCACTGCGGCAACACGGTATCCAGCAACCGCATCGACTGCCCCTACTGCGGACAGAACATCTGGCTCGGATATTCGCCAAGCGAATACACGGAATCAATCAAAAAGACGAAAGGAGGAAACGCCACCACATGCCATCACAGCAAACCAAAAACCATATCTGGCGCATGAGCGACCAAGGCTACACGATCAGTGAAATCGCCACCCAACTCAAACTCAGCCGAGACGAAATCATCGCCATCGAAGCCCACCGCCACCCACAAGCCAAAACCGACAACACCAACTACACGCAACCAACCATCATCTGAACGGAGACACCATGAGCAAGATCAAAAGCCGCAGCCGGATGAAAAACTCGACGTTCGCCATACCGGAAGAACGCAAATACCCCATCCCGGACGCATCCCACGCACGCAACGCACTCGCACGAGTCGCCCAAAACGGCACCCCCACCGAAAAACGACGAGTACGCGCCGCAGTACGCAAGAAATTCCCCTCCATCAAAATCAACGGCAAATAAAAAGCAACGTCTATGCCGACAAAAGAACGTCGGCATAGACAACACGTCGTATAATAGGTTCCGCCGCCACTCCGGTTGCACTCATGGGGGACGAACGGCGGACCACCAACCCCCACGGACGCAACAGGAGGACCATTGACCGGCGGAACCACCACCTGCGAAAACTGCTGGAAAGAAAGCATCAAAGGCGAACGCCTATGCCCAGCATGCAACAGGGAACTCGAAAACAACCTCACATGGTTCGAAAACCACCTCGAAGACCTACGATGGCGCTCCAACCGAGCCGACAAAACCAACACCGGAGGAGGCACGCACGGAGGCTACGCCGCCAGCCCGGCACCCCTACGCGAAAGCGTACACGAACTCATCGAAGGACCAGACAAAGACGGCAACCCCGGACTCACCGACATCCTCCGCGAATACTGCCACTGCCTCGGCATCAACACCACCTACACGGCAGGACCCGACACCATGGCACGCCGCATCCGCCTCTCCTACAAGCGAGGCACATGCGCCGCAACCCCCATGTACGCGAAAATCCTCAACAAGCTACGCCGAACCGCAGAACAACTCCTCGACTACACGCTCGAAGACAAAGTGATCGTAGGCGAATGCCCAACCAAAGGCTGCACGCACGTCGCCACCGCCATGCCAACCGCCCAATTCGCGCCGGTATGCCCAGAATGCGGCATGGTCTACCCAGTAGCCGACATCCGCGAAACCCGCAGGAAAAAACTCCTGAACAGCAACATCACCGGCACCCAAACCGAACTCCGCAAACTCCTCCTCCAATGCGGCATCATCGTCAAACCCGGCACCATCCGCAGCTGGGTAAGCAGGGGAGACCTCAAAACCGTCTCCCCGCACGCGGACCGGAGGAAAAGCGAATACAAGCTCGCCGACGTATACCGTCTCGCCGTCCAAAACCCCGAACAGGAAACCTCCATCTGGATGCTCCTACGACAAGAAGAACAGGAACGCTAATGCAACTCGACCTCAGAACACCGGAAACCAGTTGGCGCCGCCAACTTTGCAAACTCGGCTACCACTACGACATCGAAGAAAGCGAAGAAGGCGAGGAAACATGGAAGAAGAGCATCGACACCACGGACGGGCCTAAAACCATATCCACTTGCACCGTCGAAACCTGCACCAGCCTCATAGCACCCAACGGCCCGACATTCATGTTCGTGGACAACGCGACCGGTTGGCGCGTCACAGCTGATCTCAACACCATTATGAAAGTAGACGGCATCAGACTATGAGCAGCACTAAAACCATCCCCATAGGCACGGAAAGGTGCGATGTTACCATCACGTGGGATACCGGATGGAAATTCACTGCCAAAGGCCGCTGTACCAGCATCGCCATCGAAGCCCCCTACGGCCTAGGCAATACGGAACTCGACAGCCTATACGACTTCAAATTCTATCCACCCACCAAAGAAGGAGAAAAGCCATGAGGAAGCTAGTCGTTGAACATCTTGAAGACTTCGGTGTCGAAGAAGTAGGGCACGTCGATTCAAGTGTCGGTTACGATTGGGCAGCCATCATAGTGTTACGGACGATTAAACGCCATGCGGATGGTAGGGAATACTATATTGCGGACGATAATGGCTGTTCCTGCTTCAGCGCATTCGAGTACTTCTACAGTCTGGATGATTTCACAGGCCCGATGACTCGAAGCCAATGCTTGGAGGAATTGCAGAACCTGTTGAACCAGCTTTACTACAAGGAAGATTCTTTGACGCAACGGGATTACAAGGCCCTATGCAAGAAACTGGAGGAATAACATGTGTTATCCCGACTATTATGAACCACCAGATGACTGGGATGATGACTGGCCTATCACAACAGACGAAGATGACACAAGCCTGCTTATAATAAGCGGCTAGGCTAAGCGAGGGATACGATCGGAATTGCGGGTGCAAATCCCGCCTGCCGAAGGGAGAGCCCATCGGTGGTAGCGCAACAGTAGTAAGCATCCGAAACCGTATCCGAATTATCGCAGCCAAAAACGGAAGTGGCCCCATCCAAGACGTCGGACGGAGCCACTTCCCTTATTCCAGATCACAGATAATCCTCCGGACGTACCTGCGACAACACCGGCGACTTACCGGACAACGCACGCCCCAAACTCGCCACATGCGACGTTTCGGAATCCGTATCAAAAGGATGATAACGGCCATCCCTGCATCGGATACACCAGAAGCCCGGCCTATCCTCGCCATCATCCACGACCAGCAGCCACCGGTCGCCATCCGAATCCGAACACTGCAACAACGGACGCCAACCGCCACCAGCCAAACCAGCCAACCGGACCGTACTGGCATCACCAGTGAACGGCTTAAGCCCGGTATGCGTAATGTCAGGACGATTCCACGTCCACAACAAGCCACCATCCCGGCCAACATACGCCGGGTCAGGACGCACCCCATACTCAGCCAACACTGCGGGAGTCACCTCAAACGGCGTATCGAAATCCTCGGATTGGCCTACAATCCCGTCACCACTGAACCAGACACGCCAAGGCGCATCCTCAGCAGGGGACACGGGCCGCATCTCAACCGACATGCCAGACCTGCACGCCACATACGCGCTCACACTCTCAACCATGACAAGCTCCATTACTTATGGTCATCGTCAAGCAGTTTGCGGGGATTAGCCACATGCAAGGCATCACACAGCTTCACCGCCATAGCGAGCGTAAGATTACCCTCCTTACGGGCACCAATCTCAATGGCAGAGATACTCCCGCGCGTGGTGCCGACCTTTTCGGCCAGCTGCTGCTGCGTCATGCCGCGCTTCAACCGCAGTTCCCTCAAACCCATGACGAAATTCCTTTCAAGATCAGTCGTCGTCCCCGATAGTGCATTCCGGGTCAAGATATTCAACACCATCCACGCCATAGTGGACATTCAGAATCGTAGCCGGGTCGTGCAACGCCACGAACCAGTTCACCAGCCGTTCCAACGTCATCGACGCCGCAAACCTGTGGACGCGATCATAGAACGAATCCCACACCTGCTGCGAATCCTCGTCGGCATCCACCAATCGGTCGAACTCGCCGCGCAAACCATCATCCGGCAGCACGGCCGACGCGAAACGCACGTCATTCAAACCAACCCAATCGGACGCGCAACGGCCGGCCAACTCACGGACGGGAACCAGAATCGTCCCGCCATGACGCTCCAACCTCGTAAAAATAACAACCTCAGCCTTCATCACAATATCCTTTCAATCAATTAGAAAATCAACAGGGTCGCATTGCAACGCCTCCGACAGGCGCCGCGCAGTATCCAAATACATCTGAGACACGGGACGATACCCTGTCTCGAACCAAGAAATATTAGGCTGGGGAATACCCGTCAAGGCTGACAGCATCCGCTGCGTCAAATGCCGTTCCCGACGAATCCTCCTCAACCCGGTCACACCGGCGGACACGCCGCCACGCCACGCATCCTCATCCGGATACAAGTCCAACACGTTGCAATGCAACGCGTCGGCAATCCGCCGGGCCGTACCCAAATACATGTTGCGAGCCTCGGACGCATTGCACTCCAACGTGCTCAACCGCGTGAAGGCGATACCGGTCAACGCGTCCAACTGGAGCAACGTCAACCCGCAACGCTCACGCCGTTCACGCAACCCCATGACCGCCCCCTATGACACTCGGCAATACGTTCAGCCTAGCATCATCCGAGGCGGCCATGTCACGCCTACCTTTCCATGATCGGGAAATCGGCGTCATACGCGACGGCATCCACAATACGATACCCATTCTCACGCAGCAGTTCAGCCACCTCCCGATCATCCCAATCATTCTCGATACCATGCGAAGGAATGAACTCCAACTCGCACAACAGTTCGTAATCATCGTAATCATCCGGGTTAAAATGACGACGAATCTCAACCGGCACGTAATCATACGTGCCACTGGTCCAATCATCCGGATTGTTCAACGACGAATCAACCCTCTGACTCTCAATGAACGCGGACAATATATCAGCCATGCCAAACACCTTCCTTACTATGGTTGACTATATTACTTCAGATTATTTCGTCACGGAACGAGAGCATGTCCTTCGGCAGCAAAGGCCCTTGGGTCACATTGCAATACAACCACCCCTCATATCCCCTACGGGCGCAACGGTAGCCACGCAGCCAATCACGCAGCCACCGGCAATGCAACCGCAATGAGGAAACAGGACGCCAATACTCCTTGTTCGTAACACGGTCAAACCCGGCGAACTCGTAATACAGCATGCTCACACCCTGCCTTCCCCATCGGCCTCGGTGTAATACACAGGCCAATAATTATAGTCGGGCAGATTCTCCCAAGTCTCCGTAATCTCAGCCGGAGACATCTCCATCATCAAGCCGTTACTAAAATCAGGACGATCGGTATTATCCAGCCTGAACGCAAGCTCACACCATGCGGGCAGCAGAGCCCACACCCTCTCCCAATCTTCCTCGGACACACAGTAGTCGAAAAGCTCGATACGATAGACGCCGGAATACGGTTCAAAAGACTTCCTGTCGAACGGACGGAACATCTCCTTGGCGAACAAATCCAGCCCGTCAAGGAGAACACCCACCCGCTCATCGGACGGCAACGCCTTCAGCTTCGAGACGATCGTATCAAGATCATCCCGTACCACGTTCCGCACCACCACCGGCATGCACAATTGCACGCCGACCTCGTGGGGCAGCGACTTCAATGCCTCATCCATAGCCCCGTCACGCCACAACGTGAGGAACGTGCGGGCCGTCTCCATGCCGCCGACCGTACGGGCCAACGAATATGCAACCCAGCCATCCAAGTCGAAGCCCAGCCCATCCAACGGGATAGAGGTACGTCTGCCAGCAGAGTTAACGACCACCAGATAGCCGACTTCCTGCCAACCGTCGGGAGCATCATCGAAAAACATGCGCTGAATGGAATCACCCGACATGTCACTCACCATCCTTACCATCACGCAAACCATACGTTTTAAGAATCTCAGCCTTGGAACCGGCCTCAAGGTCAAGCTGCTTCAGGAACTCCCGCACATGACGCACGGTCGTCGCACTATAGTCGTCCTCGTCGGCGCACAGCCACACGAGCGGCGTGCCATCATCGGTAACGACCACACAGTCCTCATCAACGTCAACCGTTGCCACGGCCACGTCAGTGCCGTACGAGGTGAGCGTAACAAGCACCTCAGTATCCGGCAGCGAAGCAACACTCTCGACCCGATAGAACGCCTTACGATAGAACGATTGGCGTGCATCATACCGGGCAGCCAACTCCCAACGGCCAATAGTCAAGTCCAACATGATAGAATCCTTTTTGTGTAAATAAATGGAATGGGAAAATTTGTTTGCACAGCCGGTCACAGGCCCACCTATGACCGGCACTTTCAGTCTTCGGGACGAATGACGGTAACACGCCACTTGGAACGCCCATACCGTTCCAATATGGCGGCATCGCCCACGGCAGTCAGCAACGCCACATAGCACACCGCCTGAGAATAACAGGCGAACACCTTGCACGGGTACACGCTACACATGCCGATCAGCCTTCACCCTCGCACCGGGCGTCGAACGAGTCGAGAATCTGCCGGGCGGTCTCATGCTCGGCACCCTCGATGGCATCCAACATGGCCTGTTCACCCGCCTGAAAATACGCGTAGGCGTCAGACAGGCGAGTGAAGAACCGGCCACACACATTCCAGCCAGCCACGCCACGAGAGTCAATCGAACGCAAGTCACGCAACGCCCCGGCCATCAACGGCAACGCCTCGCCACGCGACGCCACGCTACGATGCCAGTTCCCGTCGAACCGGTCAGCATCCACCCAAGCGTCACGCTCACGCTTGGATAGAAACACGACCGGCGACGCAAACAGCGAACCATCATCCGCATGCCGAACGCCGACACCATACGGCCAATGCAACCCATACCAATACCTGTTAGCCATGATTCATCCTTTCCTAGAAACGGCTACCATTCCAAAACCTTCACGCCATCGACAAGTACATAGGACGCGCCGACACCATCGCCATAGGCGCGCCCACGCCACTTGCAGACCGGCATGTAATCACCTTGCAACGTCGAACCATCCTCGAACCCGCAAGGCATGATGTCATCGAACGGGTAGGCGGCGGCCACCGTATCCGGGTGAGCGGCACGCCACCCATCCCAACGGGACTCGACCGACGCGGCGGACGGCATACAACCATCCCACACGATCAGCGCAGCCAACACGACCACCACGGCAACAATGAGACGCCTACGCATGATGTGCCGTCCCCTCGGCAGACTTAAGATACTCGGGCAGCATGGCGGCATTGAAATCACAATCGCCGCTGGTCGCGTCGGTCATATCACGCCACGCCCAAAACACGGCGTCACGGTCAACGCCATGCAGCATGCCGTCCGTGACCTCGCCATCGAAAAAGTCGCGCAGCCACTCAGTCTCACGCCGCTCATAGTCGCCGTCATCCAAGATCGGAACGTAACGACCGTCCCCAACCTTACCTAAGATAAGGTTAATGGCATACTGGATTACAGCCATCTCAGTCAACGCCCCATGCCCGTCCGTAAGCGGGATGGAATAGCCCACGCCACAGAACTCACGGGACACATACCCATACGCGGACAACCACGCCACGGCGGTTTCCGTATTGCTCATGTCCAGTGCGGAATCAAACCACAACAACCGGCACACCCGACACTCGCAGCCGTCCCACACCGTGTCATCACCGCCTATACCACGAACCCAGTCCACAATATCCGGCAGTACCACATCGAACTCAGGCAGCCCGGCATAGTCAACGCCATCCCAAGCATCCCTAAGCATCTCATACAGTTCCCAGTCACCCTCACGAGACTTATCGATCTGAAAGACATACATGCGATTACCTCACTTTTTCAACAAAGATTGTCCCAACGAATCAGATGGAGAGAGTCAGCCCGATATTGCCATAGGCCAAGTCAAGGCCAAGCGCCTTAAGCGCCCCCGCAGCCTTATCCCAGTCACCATCACTCATGCACTGCCCGAACTGCTCCACATAAGCGGCAGTTTCAACATCATCGGGATAACCCAACACCATCATCATCGACTCACCATCGGGCCATGCGCCCTCAGCGTCGCCCACCATGTTCGTCTCACTGCAATACAAGTGCCACGACATGCCGTCAACATTCCAACAGTCACTACCGAAGATACGGCCCAACGAGGCGGGGCAGTCCATGAAGTCATAGCCCACGCCGACAACGTCACAGCAGACGCCGAGAGCGTCATAATACTCGGCCACATTACGGTAGTCAGCATCGTAATAGTTCTCGAACTCCCCACGAATCGCAGTACACAACGCACGTCGCACCGGCTCCGGATAGTCGCAAGTATCCGCGAAACTCTCCACGTCCGGGGCAGCCGGATCGGTATACGACAAGTCAACGTCACTCATACCGAACAACTGCAACCCATCATGCGGTTGGCCCTCGGGATAATGGAACCCGCAACGACGGCACATGACGTCGGTAAAATCATCGACAGAATTAAAATTATTGAACATGGCAGTACCTCGCTTTCAAGATCGGTTGGTTGGTTGGTTAATCAGATGAGTTTCAGGAAAGACGACGGCATGACACGCTCGAAGTGATAGAACTCGTACATGCCGTCACGGGTGGAATTACATACCTCACGGAAACCATTCGCCTCGAAAATACGCTCGATAGTCCCCATACCCGCGCCACCCGCAGTAAGCCGCCAACCATACTCACTCTTAGACAGCCCGTACAGTGGAAACTCAGACCACGGAGACGTATGGCGGAACCCCCGCCACAATAGCAGCGTCTGCAAGAGCGGCAAATCATACAACGCCTTATTCACCGCAGCGGAACGTTTGTCATAGCCACAGCCCGACGCGTGCCCCATGCCGGTGTCACGCCGACGTGGCACATTCCCCTCGTAGAGAGTTGCGGTAGCTTCAGCAGTGGGGCAGGCCCCCCACACGCTGCTGCGCTTCCATGCGACAGTGATATCAAACGAGAGAGTAAGTTTCCCGGTTATCTTCATAACTCCATTCTTTTAACAGTTGACTATTTTTATTGACGGAAAAGGGGGACTACAATCCGAAAGACTTGTAGCCAGCGGTGAGCGCGGCAACAGCCGTATCAGTCAATCGAACGTCCACCATATGATTAGGCATGGCGGTACGACCACGCCACACCTCCGTCACCCGCCATGCACGCTTCGAGTACACGGCAGAGAAAAACGTGGACTCAGGGATGCCATTATAGGCATTCGGGAATTTCTGCGCATTGAGATCGACAGTCACCCGCACCCCCTCCATGGCGGTCTTGGGGATACGGAACCGTGCCGTGATCCCATCCAACGCCTTGCTGACGTCCTCGGCAGAGACGGTACGCACCCTCGCACGAGACTGCACCCCATCCAGCTCAGCAGCGAGCTTGGCGACATTACCAGCGGTTCCATTGACGATAATCGGCTTCATGACAATACTCCCTTTACTTGTTGACTATAAAATTGATAATGAGAACTCAGCACACGCCCAGCTCGGCTTGCATGGCCGCGAAAACCTCTTCCGCAACCTCACGGGGGGTAGACCCCGTGAAATCGTAATCATAGACGAAACCAGAAGAATCATCCACGAAAGAAACGATGAAAAACGAATCGGCCGGCCGGAACGGCTCCCCCTCGCCAACATCGGCAAGAGCCTCGTAATCCGGGAACACGTCAAAGTGCTCGAGGGGATTACCCTCACGCCACAGGCGGACGCCATCTCCGGCGAATTCACCATCGATGACCTGCCACTTGATGGCGTCATCCTTGGTCATGCGAGTGACTTGCGCCATCACAGCGCAAGGACCAAACTTATTTCCCATGGTTTAACCTCCGTTTTTTTTGAGTGCGACTAGCGCACATCGAAATTTTTTTGCATTTGGGCGAAAACCTTTGCCGCTGCATCATTGAGGGAATCTCCAGTGATGCAGTAGTTGTGGCGGATGAGGTGGCTCACACCGTCCCTGCGCGGGGCATACCACATGCAGAAAACATTGCCGGTACCCCCTACCTGATATAGGCGGACGGACACGTCCGCATTTTTCCACGTGAGCTTGCAGCCATTTGTCCAAGCCTCACTTTCCTTGATCATGCCGACGACTTCGCTCAGCACGTCGGCAGCGGTGAAATTGGGCATAGTACACCCCCTAAAAGGTTGTGGTTGATTGATTGATTAGTGGCATAGGCAGTGCCATAAAGACCCACTCATGCCTTTAGTGAGGGTCAATGCCGCGCGGCCGGTGCCGGGGCTGTGATGTCGGGCCTTGCGGCCTGTGGTCTAGGGCGGGCGGTTCATCTCGTGGCCTCCGTTTCTGTTCGTCGTGGTTTTTGTTGTTACCCTTACTCTAGCGCTGACATTTGTTAGCGTCAAGCCGACGTAAACAGAGAGGGTAAAACCGTTGGAAACACTGACATTCATCGGCGTGTCGCGGACACGTTAGAGGGGATAAAACGTAAGACATATATAGACAATAAGGAATAAAAACTAGACACTATACACAATAACGAAAGTTGGGCCGTCGAGACTCAAGTACGGAACGTAACCGAGAATCGGTAAAAACGTAACCTACGATGGCGTAACCTACGATGGCGTAACCACACACCCCGGTATGGGAAGGGTCCCCCGGGCAGGCGCCGCTGGCCGCACGGTCAATGGTCCTGACGCCGAATGCGATCCCCAGCCTTTTTGAGCCAGCCGTTTCATCGACGCCGTGACCACTCCAGAATACCACAGATTCCACCGTCTTTCACCATATCTTCACAAATATAGGTCATGCAACGTTGCTGCAACGCTGGGACTGAGTACGCTGACGCTTGTCGGAATAATTTGAATCGGACTTTGGTGGGGGTCCTGTTCCGACATGAGGGCGCGTCGGCAAGCAGATGGGTTCGGAAGTTTACGGGCTTCCCCGTCTGGACATGTCGTCCGAGGCCGTGGTGCTATACCTCGTCTTGACCGACGCGCTAGGGATGGTTGGCCGAGTGGTCGAAGGCATCTGCTCCGAAACCAGAAGGCCCGTGAGGGTCCGCAGGTTCGAATCCTGCACCATCCGCAGATGGCACCGGCGTACGTAAGGTGCGATTCGGTTTCAGGTCCAATGCGAGAGGCCTGTTGGTACCGCCGTCAATCTCGCACATGTCCCAGTAGCTCAACGGTAGAGTGGTGGCGTTTTTCTCCCTTCTTCGCCCGACCGAGCGGGTTCGACTCCCGTCTGGGACCCTTTGGGCCGGTTCGCCTCAGAACACAGTGTGGTTATCTTGGTTATTTTTGCTGAGAGCGTCAACCGGCCCGTTTTCTTTTTGAAAGGACGGGATGTATGGCTTGGTCTTCTTCTCGTCGTAGGGAGCGGTTCAATCCTGATTGGGAGAGGACGCGGAAGATCGTCGGCGAACGTGATGGCTGGTGTTGCCGTCAGGTGGTTACTGATTGGAATACCGGCGAACGTCATCTGTGTGGACGTCCGGGTAATGAGGTCGATCATATTGTGCGTGCCGGCAATGGCATGCCTGATGATGATTCGCCGTCGAATCTTCAGGTGTTGTGTTCGTATCACCATATGTTGAAGACGGAGCGTGAGAGTGCTGATGCTCGCGTGGAGCGGCGTCGGCGGCGCGAGGAGGCGGAATGGTATTCGCATCCGGCGTTTCGGGCGTAGGCCGTTGTGCGGTGGCGGGTTGTTTGGAGCCGGTGTGTGCGCGTGATTTGTGTCGTAGGCATTATGACCGTGATCGGCGTAGTGGTAATCCGGTGAGGCCTGTTCGTCGTCGTATGTGTCCGGTGTGTTTTACGTGGTTTGAGCCGGGTAGGGCGGATAAGTTGTTTTGTTCGTCTCGGTGTCGTTTGCGTTATCACCGTATGCGTGTGGTGAATCCTGATTTGCCGGAGCGTCCTGATACTGGGATGCATGTGGCTCCGGTGGCGCCGGAGGGTTTTGGGCCTGTGATTCGTGTGGAGGAGTTCACGCGGTCTCAGGTGGTGGAGAAGTGTCACGGCTGTTGCCATTGGTGTGGTGAGCCGGTTGATTTTGATTCTTCCGGTGCTTTCGGCCCGTTTTTTGAGTGGAAGGTTCCGGTGGAGAAGTCGCGTGAGGCGACGTTGGAGAACCGCATTCTCGTTCATAACCGGTGTGCTGGCGGAAGGCCGCGTCGCCGGATGGTTGCCCGGAAGGGGCGGGAGCGGAGCGTGATTAGTGGCAGGGAACAATCGTCGGGCCGGTAGGGTTAACGAGGTTCAGATTCTTTCCGATCCTGATAGGCCGATGGGTCCGGAGCTGCCGGAGTTGAGGCCTGATACGGGGGAGGAGTGGGGTGCTCGTGCTCGGAATATGTATGAGAATTTCCGTACGAGTCCGCTTGCTATGCGTATGGGTTGTGCTCCTGATTGGGATTTTCTCATGGAGACGGTTCTTTTGGAGGATGATTTTTGGAAGGCTCGTAAGGGTCGTGCGATTTTGGCTGCTGAGTTGCGTCAGCGTTGGGCGATGCTTGGGGTGACGCCGGAGGCTCGTGTGCGGTTGAAGTTTGATACGCCGCAGCCGGATGATTTGAGTGTTGGTGCCGCTGGTGGTGTTGGCGCGAATGTTGTTCGGATGGAGGATTTCTGGGAACGTCGTGGTGCGTTGAGTAGGTAGCCGCATGCATGACGTTATCCCGAATCTTACTGTTGAGGACAGGGAGCGTTCGCTTGGCTGGTTGGCCTTGTGGTGGATTGAGACCTTCTGTGTGGTGGGTTCTGAGCCGGCGTTTGATAAGCCGGTGCGTGAGAGTCCTGAATACTCCCGTTTCTATGTTGACTGTTATGCGTTGGATAAGCATGGCGAACGGTTGTTCGATCATGTGTTTCTGAGTCGTCCGAAGGGTTGTGACAAGTCGGGTAAGGGTGCTCGTCTTGGCTTGTTTGAGGCGTTGGGTCCTTGTCGTTTCGCCGGGTGGGCGAAGGGTGGGGAGACCTATACGTTTCTTGGGCAGACGTATGTGTATCTGCCGGGTGAGCCGATGGGTCGTCCGATTCAGGGTCCGAATGTGATTTGTATTGCTACGTCTGAAGATCAGACGGGCAATGTGTATGACGTCATTAAATACAATTGCAATAATGGCCCGTTGTCCGCGTTGAAGGGGCAGGGGTTGGATGTGGGCGAGACCCGTATCCTGCTGCCTGAGGGTGGTTCCATTAAGCCGGGTACGTCTGCTTCCGCTTCCAAGGATGGCGGTAAGGAGACGTTCATCATTGCGGATGAGTCGCATTTGTATAATACGCCGAAGTTGAAGGCTACGTATCATGTGTTGAAGCGTAATAAGTCGAAGCGTAAGGCTGATGCTGACCCGTGGATTCTTGAGACGACGACGATGTATCGTCCGGGTGAGGAGTCCATTGCGGAGTTGACGTATAAGACTGCGAGGGATATTCGCGAGGGTCGTATGAAGGACCAGAAGCTCCTGTTCGACCATCGGTATTCTTCCATTGGCATTGACGATCTTAATGATATTGCGAAGTTGAAGCATGGCTTGTATGAGGCTTATGGTTCGGCTGCGATGTCGAAGGATGGTCGTGACCATATCATTCTTCCTGATGGCCGTATCGTTCCAGTTGGGGATGATGGGCTTAGCGAGGATGGTTATTCTTTGCGTTCGCCGGGTGTTGAGCCGGGTCCGTCGAAGGATGGTTGGGTTGATATTCGTGGTCAGATGGCGGATATTCTGGACCCTGCGTCTGATGTCGGTGATTCGATTCGTTACTTCCTGAACTCGTTGACGAGCGTGTCCGACGCGTGGTTGGCGGATTCCATGATTCGTAAGCATACGCAGTGCATCGGCTTGTTCGCTGGCGTGCCTGAGGGTACGAATCTGAATGATGCTGATGTGTGGCGTGATGTGATTTCCGAGGATGATGAGATCACGTTGGGCTTCGATGGTTCCTTGTCGGATGATGCGACGGCTCTTGTGGGTTGTCGTGTGCGTGATGGCTTGCTGTTCCTGATCAGGTTGGAGCAGAAGCCGGAGGGGCCGGAGGCTGCGGGTTGGCGTGTGGATGTTGACGCGTTCGACCGTAAGGCGCGTTGGATGTTGGATAATTTCAACGTTGTCGGTTTCTTCGCTGATGTCGCGTATTGGCGTGATGTGATCATCGGTTGGGAGCGTGATTATGCGCGCTTGGATTTGGTGTCCATGCGCGGCAATGGCGACCCGATCATGTTCCACACTAATTCTTGGCGTTCGGAGATGATGCAGTCTCTTATCGACATGCATACGGCTTTTTCGAAGGATTGGGAGCCGTGTGATGACGATGATGAGCCGGTGTTGGGTGATGTGGCTTTGATGGCTGACCCTCGTTTGCTGGCTCATTTCCGTAATGCTCGTCGTAAGAATTTCCGTCAGACGAATCCTGATGGTTCGTCGAAGTATCTGATTTATAAGGAGACGCCGAACAGTCCGTTGAAGATTGATGCCTGTATGGCTGGTCTTTTGGCGTATACCGCGCGTACCAAGTATTTGGAGGCGGGTATCGGCAGGGTGAGCCGGTCGAGGTGGCATGCGGAGCGCGTCTATTAGTTTCTAGGGGGATTATGGCTACGTCTTCCCAGACTCCGAATATTACGAGTCTTGTTCCCGGTGATGATGAGCCGGATGGCGATGGGCTGGTGTTGACCCGGTTGGCGACGCGTTTGCAGAATCGTATTCCGGATTTGTGTACGTTGAAGACGTTCTATGATGGGCGTGAGCAGGTGCCGCTTCAGTCGGTGCCGAAGTCCGCGACTTCCACGGCTTCTGCGATTTATCGTCGTTTCGTTGATATTTGTCCGTTGAATCTGGCGCATACGATTGTGGATGCGGTCGTGACTTCGCAGCATCCTACCGGTTTTCGTCTGGTTGCGGATAAGACGATGCGTAGCACCGAGGCCGATGACATGTGGGATAAGTGCGGCATGGATGTGCGTGCTTTGAACATGTTCATGGATGCGTCGCTTTATGGTGCGGCGTATGCGATGGTGTTCTCGAAGGGCAGTCCTTCGTATATTCAGCGGTTGAGTCCGTGGACTACGGAGATTTCCGATGATAAGGATTCGGCCATCGTGTATGGCTGGTCCGAGGATGAGCAGGTCGAGCGTATCACGTTGTATCGCATCATCCGCAATGATGACGGGCAGATTCAGAAGGTCTATTCGCGTACTGCGAAGCATGAGACGAAAGCGCGTACGTTGCCTTCGGATTCGGTTGATGATGAGGATACCGTGTATGGCATTGCGAATGATGATTCGCAGAAGCGTCCTCAGTTGGAGGCCCAGTTCGAATGGGAGGGTGCGAGTTCCGATGGGGATTGGGCTTTCGCTGTCAAGTGCGGGTGCCTTCCCATTGTGAAGATGACGACTCCGAACGGCAAGGGCCAGTTCGAGTCGAGTCTGAAGACGTTGAAGTCGATTGACCAGCAGCGTTTCCAACGGTTGTGCATTCAGGAGATGCAGGCGTTCAAGCAGCGTTGGGTTCAAGGCGATATGCCGGAATACTATCAGAAGAACGACCCTGCGGTGAAGGCGAATCGTGCTAGGGCCGGTGACAAGATCGACTATTCGGAATTGTTCGAGATGGGTCCGGCCGCATTGTGGCTGTTGCCTGCGGATGCGAAGATCGGCGAATCGTCGATTACGGACATTACGCCGATTGTGACCGCCGCTTCGTCCGATATCAAGCATTTGGCTGGTTCTACGGGTACGCCGTTGTCGATTCTGTCTCCTGATACGGCTGGTTCGGCCGAGGGGGCGAAGCTGACCACTCGTATGCTGCGGTTGAAGGTCCGTGATATGAACATGCGTGCGAACGATACGTTCGTGCTCTTGTTGAAGATGGCTTTGACAGCTTTGGGTTCGAATGCTTCCGAGGAGCGTTTCGAGACGACGTGGGAGCCTATCGACCTGCCTACCGAGTTGGAGATGGCTGAGGCCGCGTCTCAGGTGAAGGGCGTCATTCCGTTGAAGACCATCGCCCGTCGTTTCCTGCATATGACGGAGACGGAGATCGCGGAGATGATTCAGGATGCTCAGGATACGAGTTTCCTGAATGCGATGTCCCGGCAGAGTGCGGCGTTGGACGCGAATGCGCGGCAGACCGAATCGTTGGCCGACAGTTCGTATTTGGATGATACCGGCTCGTTCTCTTCCGATTCGTCCGGTTCGGATGGCTTGTCGTCCGACGTTTCAGATGAGGGGGATTCGTTCTCTGATCTGGAGGTGTGATGGCCGATAGTGCGTTGAGTGCCGTTCAGGCGTTGGATGTACAGCGTCGCAGGCTGGTTGACGAGTATGTGAACCGTGCTTGGAACATGTGGCGTTCGTTGACTCCGGCTGACTGGTGGAACGATGCGGTGACCGAGGGTGCCGCCGCGTATGTGACGCAGCAGCAGATCGCGTTCGTGAAGGCGATGCGCCGGTGTGGCATCACGTATGCGGATATCATGCTTCGGCTGGTGATGACGCAGGGTTTGGGTGAGATTCCCGAATATGAGGTGGTGCGTGACAATACGGACCCTTGGAAGGTTTCGGTGCGTGCCGCCGACGCGTATCGCAGTGAGGCGGTGAAGGCTCCTGACATTCGCCCGGAGGCTTGGGATAGGCTTGACGGGAATGTCGCGAAGACGGTTCAGGGCTGGTTGGATGCGGCGAAGGGCCAGTTGGAGAACAATGCGGTCACGGATGGGAATGTGGCTGCGAACCGTGCCACGCAGCAACGGTATGAGGCGTCGGGCATAACGCGTTATCGGCGTATCATTCATCCGGAATTGTCGAAGACCGGTACGTGCGGCCTGTGCGTGGTTGCGGCTACGAACACGTTCACTCGCGGCGACCTGATGCCAATGCATAATCGTTGCAAGTGTACGGTGGCGCCGATCACGTCGGAGCATGACCCGGGATTGAAGTTGAACGACGGCGACCTCATGACCATCTACAAGGCTGCGGGGAAGACGGCTGGCAGATCGTATTCCACGAATGCTACCGACTTGACGAAGCTGCGCGTGCAGGTCACCAACAACAGTGAGCTTGGCCCGGTTCTTCTGCGTAAGGATGCGCCGGTCAAGGAGGGCTTGGCCGAATGGCATCTTCCCGACATGAAGATGACGCAACGGCAGATGGAACGCATGTTCAACCGTGCGACCGAGTTCGACGCGCACTACAGGCAGCTTTTGGAGGGTTCCTCCGATTCGGTGCGTTTCCGTTATGACGGGCGTACGTACAACTTTAGGAAATCAGCCCATACGAAGCAGGCTTGGGATTATGTCCGCAGTCTGCTCAGCTATTCGCGCGGCTTTCTTGGGCTGGCCGCATGAGAACAGATAGAACAGATAGGAGATCAGGGCGATGACCCTTGAAGATAATACCGAAGCAGAAGCCGAAAAGGCGAAGCAGGAGGAGGCCGGAAAGGCTGCGGAATCCGTCAAGGACAAGGCCGCCGCTCCTGAATCCAAGCAGCCGGACCCGCAGAAGGGTGCGGATGTTCCGGCTGATGAGGGCAAGCCCGCCGAGGGTGACGAGCTTGCCAAGTGGAAGGCGATGAGTCGTAAGAACGAGGACCGTGCTTCCGCGAATCTGAAGGCCTTCCAGTCCGCCGAGGCGGAGCTTGCGAAGGTCCGTACCGAAAACGCGTATCTGATCGCGAAGAGCAAGTATCCGCAGTTGACGGATGAGGCTCTTTCCCTGTGCTCCGAAAAGGAGCCCGACAAGATCGCCGCATGGGCTGAGAAGTACGCTTCCCTGAATCCGGTTGGCGACCCGAAGTCGGTGAAGACGGAACCTACCGAGGATGCGCTGGCGCGCAAGGTCGCCATGCAGGCCGAATACCCGTCCGGCACCTCCCATCCGAAAGCTCAGTCCGGCGACGCCTACAAGCGTGCGATGGAACGTCAGAAGGCTCGTAGGAGCAACAAGAAGTAAGTTTTCCTATTTTCGAAAGGAATCGAGTAAATGACTCAGGAAATGGTTCATTCCTCCGGTGTGGTGACCGTTGAGGAGGACAATTCTTGGCGTTATGGCGAGAAGAACACCAATGATTCGGTGTCCGTCACCATCGTCCCTGAACTGTTCAAGACCGCTGATAACAAGTATCTGACCGGTGTGGGTCCGAAGGCCACCACCGTTTACATTCGTTCCGGCATTCCGTTGGCGAAGATCACTTCCGGCGCGAACGTCGGCTCCTATGGCCCGTATGACAAGACCGCTTCCGATGGCCGTCAGACGAAGATCGCGGGCCTGTTGGAGTCGCAGATCACCGTGAACATCAATATGAGCGGCTGGGACCTTGATGACCCGCTGGTCGGCATGACGTTCCGTGGTGACATCGTGAAGTCGAATCTTCCGGTCAAGCCGGAGGATACCGCCGTGTGGGGTGGTGAGTTCTACGACGTTGAGAACGATGTCGTGACTCCGCTTTCCGCCGTGTCCGGCGTTGGCCCGAAGGGTGCCGATGGCGCGTCCGTGACCGCCATCAAGTTCACCAAGGATGGTACCGGCAATATTACCGGTGGTACCGCGACCCTGTCCAACGGCCAGTCCGTGACCATCACCGTCGCCTGAAACAGGCTTCGACTTCTGTAAACGTTTCCCGAAACCCGCCCGTCGTGGCGGGTTTTCGCATATCTAAGGAGTTTTCTTGGCTATTGACAAGACTATCATCCCGCCGTCCGAAGCGACCGAGGTCGCTCAGGCCGGGCATGACTATGTGAACGGCATCCTGCCGCTCTCCAATATCTTCCCGGTCAAGTCCAATGAGGGTGAGTGGATTACCTCGTGGACTCCGGTCATTCCGAAGTCGAAGACCCGTGCGATGAAGCATCGTGCGCTTGATGCCGAGATCGGCCATACCAAGTCCGAGACATCGACTGCGGAAATCCATTCCGGTCTGATTCCGCTGTCCGGCATGGACCATATTTCCGAGCGTGATCTCACTTCGCATGCGAACGACACTTCGTATCTGCATGACAAGGCCGAGGGTAAGTTCGAGGCTTTGGGTCAGCAGGCCGGCGTGACCGAGGAAATCGAACGTCTTCAGGCCCTCGTGCTGGGTAAGGTCACCGTCAAGGAGAACGGCGCCGACGTGCAGTATTCGTTCGGACGTCCGACCGCCCAGCAGAATGTCGCCCCGACCGTGAAGTGGGGTGACAACAAGTCGAATCCTGTGAAGGATATCGAGGCTTGGGTGAAGATCATGCGTAAGAACTATGGTCGTAAGCCGCATGCCGTCGCCACTACCGGCAAGGTCATCGACGCTTTGCGCACCAACGAGTTCCTGCGTACCCAACTGTCCGGCATGGACCTTGAGCATTCGAAGACCTATCTGAGCCGTGACGAGGTTCTTGGCCTTCTGCGCTCCCAGAACGGCATCACCGACGTGCTGCTGGTCGATGAGGCGTATGAGGACCTGAAGCTGGATAACACGTTCAACATGGATGCGGATGTGGCTACCGTGTTCCCGGATAAGACGTTCATCCTGCTTCCGTCGTTCAATGATTCCACTCTTGGCGCCACCGTTTCCGGTCCGACCGCCGAGGCTCAGAACTCCGAGTATGAGATCAACAAGAAGGTCAATGATGGTCTTATCGGCGCGATGCTGACCCATCAGGCCCCGTTGAACTATGACATTTGGGTTAACGGCACGTTCGTGCCGATTCTGTTCGAGGCGGTTTCGACCTTCAAGGCCGACGTTCTCGCCTGATAGCAGGGGGTGAGGCTTCATGGCTAATGGCGTGACTTCCAGTATCGATTGGCTGGAATGCATGGAGCTGCACTGTCTGAACGAGGCGGATACCTTGCATAGGTTCCCGAACGAGTGGGTGAAGTACATGTGCCGTAGGGCCGTGACCATCGCCATCACGGGCAGTACGAACTGCGAACCCCGGTTGGATTCGGGCGATCTGGATGTGGAGGATTTCGAATACGTCGTCTGTTCGATGGTGTGGCGTGTCATCCGCTATTCGGATATCAAGACCGAATCCAACGGTACGTATCAGTTCACCCGCTTTGACCCGCAGGACAACCAGCCGGGGAAGGATGCGAGTCCGAACCTGTATCTGTCGAAACGCGAAAAGCAGATTCTTGACGGGTATGCTTCGGGCCGTGGTCCCATCGGCACGGTTGGTGTCGGCGTGAACCGTATTTATGGGATGTGATGCCTTTTGTCTCGTGAAACATGGGATTTGGGGCATCCGTATGACGCTCACGCGGCTGACGTGCTGGGTGGCGGCAAGCCGTATGACGGTATGGCGCGGATTCCTTGGGCCAAGCCGGATACCTTGCTGTACAAGGATAAGGTGATCGTCGTCCCGTATACCATTCGGCGTTCCGCGCATGGTACGACCTATGTGCCGTCCGATAAGGCTTACTGGTGTTGGTGTTCCATTGAGGGGCGTGAACAGCAGGCGGGCATGTTTTCGATTTCCGGTTCCGAGGATAAGTCGCCGCAGACTTGGGGTGGCCTGAGAGAGGTCACGCCTTCGCAGATAGTCGCCGTCGAATGGCATGGCGACATTCATACGGAGGTCTGGTATGAGGGTGACTGTTACGACGTGGATGGCGCTCCTACGCACCGTCAACATGGTGAGGTGCCTCATTATGAGATGCATATTCGTCGTAACGCCGACTATTCGGAACTGCCTGCCGATTTAAGGCCGAAGCCTCCCGAACCGGACCCGGACGACCATGTGTGGGGTGAGGATGATGGCAAGAGTTTCCATTGACCGTCGCCTGTCCACGAAGGTCGCCGAATGGTTCGGGCCTGCGATTACCGCCGCGAAGGCCGATGATGTGCTTGCCGACGCTAGGGCGTTGGCCGCTGCGAGGGCCGTGGGCCGTGACCCGGGCGTTTCCGTGGCCGGCGATCTGAGCCTGTCGAAGCATTATCACGGCATCGATACTGACGTGTGTTTGGATGTGGAGGGCCGTGACGGGTCGAATGTGGCCGTCGAACATGAGTGGGGTGCTTGGAACGAGCAACGCCACCGGTTCGTCGAGGGCCATCATGTGATGCGTGATGCGGCGCGAATGAACGGGGGTTATTGATGCCTCTTCTTCCCGTTGATTACGCACGTCATCCCGAGGAACGTCCGCAGGCGGATTTCGATTCGCTGGTGTATACGCTCCTGTGCAAGGGGTTCGAGGCGAATGAGCGTTGGCCGGGCGTGCATGTGTTGAACGAGGTTGACGTTGACGTTGACGCGTGGGCCAGTTTTTCGGATGTGGTCCTGTTCCATACGAACGCGCCGAAGCCCGCGTCCAAGAATCATTCGACCGGCGTGTGGGATTGTCTCATCGACATCGTCATCGCCACTCCCGATGCGGACCGTTCGTTCGCTCTCGCGTCCGAAGTGTATCAGCAGATCATGCAGTGGCCACGGTATGGGAGTACCGATTATGGCCGTGTCATCCGTATCGTCGGCAATCCGGGGTTCGGCAAGAGCGCCGGTGGCAAGCAGGCGACCGGTAAGAAGGTCAAACAGTATTCCGCTTCGTCGTTCACCATCCGTGCGGAGGATTCGCTTCGTATCGGATGACCTAATTTTTCCCGATTTTTCCCAAGGCTCGCTTCATGGCGGGTCTTTTTGTTTAAGGAGATCAAGACATGGCGTTTAATGATGACGCAACCCTTATCGCGACCTATGGAACCTTGTTCTATGCTCCGGTGGGTACCCTTCTGCCGAAGGATGGTGCCAAGGGTTTCAAGCTCAATTCCGATACCATCCCGTCTTCGGATAATACGGGTGGTACCGACCCGAAGAAGGTGTGGACGAATCTGGGCCATACTTCCGCCGATAACAAGATTTCGTTCTCGTTCGACGGCGGTGACGCCACTTCGCATAATTCGTGGGCTCGTAAGAACCTGCGTACCACTTATGCGGATTCGACCTGCACCATCACCGCGAAGAGCCTCCAGTTGGATACCGACACGTTGAAGCTGATCTACAACGGTGCCGATGAGGATGGCGGCGTTGGCGTGGATATCACCAAGAAGCCGCAGTCCTTCAGCCTGTTCCTTCTGGCGCAGGAGGATTCCGATGATGCTTCGAAGATTCGTTTCGGCACCCTGTTCCGTAAGGTGTCGGCCACTTTCGATGGTGGTCCTGACTTCTCGGGCGATGATTTCGTGGAGCAGGGTATGACCGCCGAGGTCGAGACCGTTGCCGGCAAGAAGCCGATTGTGTTCTTCCCCGAGTCGGTCATGGCTGCCTGATAGCGCTTTGGCCGTTGATGCCGGACTCCCGTCCTCCTATCCGGGGGCCCGGCTGTTTTTCACCCGTTTTCATGCGGATAGATAGGAGATTTTCTGACTTTTGATGATAGGAGAAATCATGGTTGATGAGGTCAAGGATACGACCGTCGAGGCTGGCGTGGACGAGTCGGGTGCGGGGGATGATGCCTTCCACATGCCTGAGACTTGGGCTGAAATGTGTGAGGGCGAGCCGTTGTTCGTCCTGTTGCCTGAACTGGTTCCTGCGGAACGGTTGAAGTTCAGGCAGGCCGCCGAGCTTCGTAAGCTGTCCGGGATGGCCGGGTTCACGTTGCGTGAGGGGACCACCGGTCCTGTTGAGGCTTCGATGCGTGACGTGGAGTCGAAGATCGACGAGCGTATGGATTTCGTCGAGAGGGCTTTGGATTGGGTGAAGTCCCTGACCTCCCAGCCGGAGAAGGTTGACGAGTGGACGTTGGGTATCGGCTTGGATGAACTGTTCTGGCTGGTCGAGTCGATTCTGCTGTTCTATACGGACCAACTGGGAAAATCACTCGATTCGAAGCGCAGGTCCGCAAGCACCCCGTCGAACTGACGGCGGATTTCCAACGCTTCTACTGTATTGATTTGACCGCGGGAGCGTTGAATCCCGCTCGTGCGGAACGCTTGGCAGCCGGTCTCATGGCCATGCCCGATAGCCTGTACCGTGCGAAGATGCTGGAGGAGGCCCCCGCTTCGGAGGATGAAGGGCGGGATGGTGCGAAGCCTCTGGTGTTGCCATGGCTTGGCTGGGATTCCAAGGCGATGATCGAGGCCGATATCCGTAACATGATGGATTCGGTGATCGTCGCCAAGTATGGCGGCAAGGGTTCCGAACCGCATCCGATGCTGCCGCCCGGCGCAGACAAGGAGCCGCCACGTCGGGAGAACGAGGGCACGGAGGAGAATTTCATGCGGATGTTCTCCAAGTTCCATATGACCTGAGTTCGGTTCCGTTTTCGTTTAGCCCCGCCCGTTACCGGTGCGGGGCTTTCCTTTTGGCTTTCATGGGGGTTTCATGGCGGGAGAGCATAGGGGTGGTACTGTCGTCGTCCGCGTGACGGCGGACACGAAGGGGTTCAGGGAGCAGGTCGAACGTGCCGCCCGTGGCATCGATGATATTCGTCTTGACGCGAATTTCCTTCCCGATACCGCACGGTTGGAACGTACGTATAGGGAGTGGAACGGCAAGGATGCCACCATTCATATGCGGTTCGAGGCGGACACGAGAGGGTCCGACCCGGTGCTTCGCCGGTGGAACGAGCAGGCGGAGGCCCTTCGCCGCAAGTTCAACTACAAGCCCGTATTGGATGATTCGCGTGTCAACCGTTCCCTCAAGCAGCTTGAGGCGAGGACGGAGAAGGTGTTCGCGAAGGGTGAATCCTTCTCGAAGCGTCTCACTCCGAAGAAGGAGGATGTCCTTCCCAATTGGCTTGACAAGAGCGTTGACGAGTTCAGGCGCAAGCAGTATGACCTGTATAAGCAGGTGCATGGGCTTCTCGCCAACAGCAAGAACCTGTCCGAACAGCAGCGTAAGCAGTTCGCCGACCTGACCCGCGAGGCGGTGAAGAGTTCGAACCGTATGCGCGACCTGAAGCAGGAGTTGGGCCGTCAGACCGCCGCATACAATGAGCTGGCCGAAGCGCGTAGGAGGGCGAAGAAGGCGGGGGAGCGGACCGGAGACCTGTGGGAGCAGGAGAGGGTCGCACGCAAGCAGATCACGCAGACCACGAAGGCCGTTGACCGTGAGGCGAAGGCGCTTGCCGGATTGCATGCGCGGCAGGCTGATCTCATCGATGTCGCCGCAGGTGGGGATGGCAAGCAGATTTCGAAGCTGACCCGTAAGGTGGCCGCTTTCGAGAAGCAGATCGTCTCCACGTCCAAGTCGTTGGGTGAGTATTCCAAGGCGCGTGATACGGCGTTGGGCCGCATGTCAACGCAAAGCTCCTACGGCAAGTGGTTCAGGCAGCAGACCGTCGATGGCAGCGCGTACGTCAAGGACCTTATCGCCAAGCAGAAGCAGGCGCAGCTTGAACGTGAGAAGCTCGCCCAAGAGGCCAACAAGGGGTTGAGCTTCAATGAGGTGAGTGGACGTGAGGGTTGGAACCGTCAACGCCGGCAGGCCGAAGAGCTTATCGAAACGTACCGGAAGGTCCGTGAAACCCTTTCCGGCGATGTGGACGCGTTGAAGCGGAACAATTCCGACTGGTTCGACCTTGACGAGTATAAGAAGTCCGTCAAGGCGTTGACCGAGGTGGATGATCGTATCTCCCGGTTGAAGAAGAACCCGGTCATCACCGAGAAGGTGAGGTTGGATGGTTCGCAGTTCCAGAAGGACCTTGCGGACATTCTCGCCAAGAACGGCAATCGTCTTCACTATGATGCGCGTATCAGGTTCTATGCGGATAATCTCAAGCAGGTCCGTAGGCAGATGGAACAGTTGAAGCTCGACGGCGTTGAGGTGCCGGTCAAGCTGAAGGCGCGTCTGCGTGAACTGAAAAGGCAGTTGGCTTATAACAAGGCGCGGTTGGAGAAGGACCCGAACGCCGTCGTCCGGTATGACGTGCAGGGGAATTTCGAGAAGGTCAGTTCCGAGATAGCCAAGTGGAAGGACCAGCAGGTCCGTATCAGCATGTATGTGGATGGTGCCGATGCGGTTCGCCGTGAGATGGCTGAGATCAGCCATAGGCGTCTTGACGTGCCGGTGCGTTTGCAGGCCGAATATGCGCAGGTCGAGTCGGCGATGCGCCGTTATGCGGCCGAGTTGAAGGACAATCCGGATGCGGAGATTCCGTCCGAACTGCATATCGACAAGAGGCATGCCGAGGAGGAGCTGAAGCGGTTCAAGGAGAAGAACGACACCCTTGACATGGATGTCGATCTGGAGACCGCGATGGCCCGCGCCCATCTCGCCTATTTCACCCGTCCTCGTACGGTCGATATCTTCGCGAAGTTCCATGGCACTGACCTCGGGCGGATTCTTGGCGGCATGACGTATGGCGCGTCCGGTCTGAAGGGTGTGGAGAACAGTTTCCAGAACCTCGTGAACCTGATGGACACGTTGGATAAGAAGGTGCCGCGTCTTGCGGTGGTGTCCACGGTCCTTTCCGATATCGGCGCGGGTGCCATCAATCTTGCCGGTACGGTCGGCGGTTTGGGCAAGAGCATCGTGAGCCTGTCGAAGGCTGCGTATGTGCTGCCTACCGCGTTGACCGGCATGGCCGCCGTGTATTCGACGTTCAAGATGATCTACGGTGACAAGGGCACCACTTGGGCTGAGAACATTGATTTCACCAATACGAAGCTTGCCGAACTGTCCAGTAGCGTGCAGAAGGCGTTCTATGGTGTGGCCAAGCCCGCCATCATGGAGACCGCGAACCTGATCGGCGATTCCCTCGTACCTGAGATGAGCACGCTCGCCAAGCATGAGGGCGAGATCGTCGAAGGGTTGATGAAGGCCGTCCAATCGTCGTATGATGCGAATGAGCTTCCGGCCATCTTCGACCGTGTGAACGCTTCGATGGATAATCTCGTTCCCGGCATGGAGTCGCTTATCACCGCTTTGTCCCATGTGGGCATGGTGGGCGGCAAGTATTTGCCGCAGTTCGCGCAGTGGTTCAGCAAGGATGCCGAATGGTTCTCCAAGTGGGCCGAGAATGTGATGAACGATTCCGACCGCGTGGATACGGCCATGTCCGCAGTCAAGGAGCAGGCCGGTTATCTTGGTTCGTCCCTGAGGTCGTTGAAAGGCATTCTGGAGGGTGCGTTCACTCCGCTGGCGCAGTATCAGAACGGGTTGGAACAGTTCAGCACCGTGTTGGAGAAGGCGAACCGCGCCGTGAACTCCATGAGCGCTCAGGATACTTTGAACGCTTGGGTGACCGGTGCGCGTAACGCCCAGAAGGGCGTGCGTGGCGCATTCAACGACATCGGCGACGCGGCGAACGAAATGCGTTCCGACGTGGCCGGGGTGATGGCGAATCTTGGACAGTTGACGGGTAATTTCATCGCCGACGTGTCCAAGCTGGGCGCCGGAACGTCCGGTGGCATCCTTTCGTTCTCCGAGAACGTGCGCGACGGGTTGAGCATGGTCATGTCCTCGATTTCGTCGGCTTCGCCGATGTTCTCCGATCTGATTCGCATGGCGGGCCAGTTGTCCAAGACGTTCGGCGGCACGTTCGCCAATTCGTTGAAGGCTGCCGCTCCGACCATCGAGGCCATCGCCAATATGACCAGTCTTGTGTCCGAGGCGGTGTCGAAGCTCCCCGCTCCGATTCAGGGCATGTTGGGCTTGTGGGCGACGTTCGGTCGTGCCGGCGTGAGCGCGTGGACCGCGTTGAAGACCGGCGCGTTGGAGACCATCCAGAACACGATGAACTATCAGAACACGTTGCGCCAGTTGGGTGTTACGGCTGATAGCACGAGGGTGAAGTTCACTCAACTGTTGGCTGCAATGGCACAGTTGGAGCGGAACAATGCCGCCGCATCGTTGACTGGCAATGCCGCCATGTATGGCAACGTGGCCGGATTGTTCACGTCGTCCGCCAAGGGCATGAGCAGTATGGCCGCCGAGGCTGAGAATGCCGCTACCGCCGTCGCCAAGACCGGTACCGAGGCCCGTCTCGCCGCCGAGGGCGCCGTCATGTTGGGCAGCGCTTCCGCCTCCGCCGCGAAGGGTGTCGGGAACGTCGGTTCGAACGTGTCCCCGGCGAAGAAGGCGTTGAGCGGATTGAAATCCGTCGCCTCCGACGCCGGTACCGTATTGTTGGGCATGTTCGGCGGCCCTGCGGGCATCGCATTGACAGCCGGATTGACGATTGCGGGTACGGCGTTCAGCGCGTATTCGCAGCATGTGTCCAAGGGCAAGAGCGAGGTCGAATCGTTCAATCAGGCCGCTAACGCCACTCCGATGGCGTTGTCGGCTCAGGCTTCCTCGTTGGATGAGCTGAAGAACCGTTTGGATAATTTCAGTTCCAAAACCAAGGAGACGTTCGGCACATCCCGTGATTTCTTCGACAAGTTCAAACTCGGGCAGGTGTCGGCGAAGGATTTCGATAACGTGTCCGACGCGTTGGCGCGATTGAACAAGAACGAGGATGAGGCGGCCAAGGCGGCTTCCGGTTCCACGAAGGAATACGATAAGTACATCAAGTCGCTGGAGAAGATCGAAAGCGCCGGCATCGGCTCGCAGACGACGACAGCCGGTGGTATTACTACGGTGACTACCACGTTGACCGAACAGGCCAAGGCCGCTCAGGTCACCCGTGAGAGTTTGGAGAAGCTCCGTAAGGAGCAGACCGAAGCCTTACAGGAGAAGGCCACCGCAGCCAATAAGAACGCCGACTACGTGCAGACGCTGCTCGATGAGGGGCAAAGCTACCAGTCCATCGCTGACGGGTTGCTGTCCGACACCGAGAAGGAGGAGCGTCACACGTCCGTGGTCAGCGCCCTTTCCAAGGAGTTGAGTTCCCAGAGGAACGCGACCATCCAGCTTGCCGCCTCGTCCAGCGCCTACTATAAGACGCTTGAACAGGTGAAGACCAGCATCAAGCAGGTGCAGGAGCTTCACGAGCAGGGGCAGCGGATTTGGGATGACCAGAAGAGGAATTTCGACCTTACTACCGAGGCCGGCCGTGGAGCTTCCGACGTTCTGACTTCGCTTGCTACGAGTTCCAACGATTATCTGACGGCCATGATCGCTCAGGGCGCGAGTGCCGATGATGTGATCGCCAAGCAGAAGGAACTGTCCGATAATTTCAACAGTCAGGCGCGTGATGCCGGTGTGGCCGAGGATGCCATCAACGGGTTGAACGATAGCATGTTGATGACTCCGAAGGAGATTCGCACTCAGGTCAGCGTTCAGGCGTTGGAGGCTCAGAAGACCCTTGCCGACATCGTCGAAAGCATGTCCTACCTGTTCCCAGACAAGTCTCGCGAACAGACCAAGACAATGCTGCTGACATCCGTTTGGAACGGGAAGACCGATGCGGAACAGTTGCAGAAGATAGTCGAACAGCTGACGGACGGCAAGCATGAGATTCAGTTCACTGCTGATGGCACGCCGGTCGTGGTCGAATCGGATAAGATCACGAACATACTGTCGCAGATTCCTTCGTTGAAGGAGACGTATCTTCAGGCCCGTATCAGCGGCCAGTCCGAGGCCGACGCGTTGAAGACGACCATCGAACAGGTGCCGGAGTTGAAGGAGACGTATCTTCAGGCTAAGGCCGATGGCAAGAGCGACATTGACGCGTTGAAGGATGCGATCAACTCCGTGCCGGAGTTGAAGAAGGCGTATGCGAAGGCGAAGGCCGAAGGCAAGGATGAGGTCGATGCGCTGATCGACGCGTTGAAGGCGTTGCCGGAGGAGAAGAAGACCAAGGTCAAGACCGAGGGCGCCGAGGAGTCCGAGAAGAAGCTGGACGACTTGGAGAAGAAGAAGGTTCCCGCAGCCAAGGGCGTCAGCTTCAAGATCGATGCCGATGACAATGATGCGAACGTGAAGCTCGCCAAGTATACGAGTTATAACAATGTGACTCTTGCGACGGCTCACGCGTATGTTGACGGCGATGATTCCGGCGCCCAGAACGCGTTCAACAACACGAAGTCCTATGATGGGGTGACGTTGGCGCGTCCTTGGGGCCGGGTGCAGGGTGAGCATACGCTTGCCGATCTTGCTTTCGCGGCGATACAGGCGTTCGATAACGTGACCATTGCACGCCCTTGGGGTCGTGTGATGGGCGAGAACAACGATGCGCAGAGGGCGTTCAGGGACACCCGGGCGTACGATGGCATGACCATCTCTCGCCCTTGGGGCCGTGTGATGGGCGATGATTCGAACGTGCAGAGCGTGTTCGCCAGTATCAGGAACACGAACGGAACAGTTCTTGCGACCCGTTATGTGGATATCGTCACACGCGGCAGCACTCGCGGCGATGATGGTAGCGTGTCTGCGGCGACCGGTGGACGTATCCATGGTCCGGGTACCGCCACGTCGGATTCCATTCCGGCTTGGCTGTCTACCGGCGAGCATGTGATTCGTGCGTATGCGGTCGATAAGCTGGATAGGACCATCGGCCCGAATTTCCTGAACGTGTTGAACCGTACGGGTGATTTGGACAAGGCCATCGCTCAGGCCCGTAAGTCGTATAGGTCTTCGGCTTATGGCTTGTCTCGTATGGCTTATGCGTCTGGCGGCCGTGTGAATGGCATGATGCAGCAGTATAAGGTCGAGGTCATGCCGAATATCATTGTTCCGGAGTCCAATGGTACGACCGTCAATCAGACGTTCAACACGAAGGTTGTCCGCAGTAATGATGACCTGTATGCGGCGGCGCCGATCTTGCATCGTAACGCGTTGGCCGAGGCTAGGAGGTTCCAACGGTGAGTGATATCCCGGAACTGGTGGAATTGTCCGCTGCCGGACTGACGGTCACGTTCGATGGCGGCAACGGCGTCAATCCGAAGGATGACGTGCTGCTGATTTCCGAGGATGGCGTCGAGGGCTGGTATGATTCGCCGGATGACAAGACGGTGATGAGCGAACGGGGTCAGGGTGACGGCGCGCATGACGTATGGCAGTCGGATTTCCTGTATTCGGCCCGTGTCGTCACGATGCATTTCACGGTGGGGGCGCATGATCGCATCGGGGTCGTGCGCCTGTTGAACGACGTGCGCCGCGTGTGCGCCCACCGTAGGGTGAGGTTCCGTTTGAAGGATGCGACGCACGACTGTTACATAACGGGCCGTGCGTCGTGGAAGTCGAACGGCGAATATGGCAGGGATGGCTGGCTGGAGGACAATACGTTGACGGTGACGTGCGAACGTCCCGAGATATTGTCCTCCGTGGAGTCCGTATGCCAGTTGGAGCCGTTGCACGCTTCGATGGTCGGAGGCGGCCTGAGGTACGGGGAGGCGTTGGATTCCCCCAAGGGCTTGCAGTATCCGCTGGCGTACGGGTTGAAGGTCGACCGGAATGTGTCGAACGTCGCCATCCTATATAACGGGGGTACGTCGCGTGCGTATCCGACGTTCGAGGTGGTCGGCCCCATGCCGGACGGGGTGCGGTTGGATTTCCCCGGTACGGGCCAGTCCATCGTATGCTCCCAACCGGTGTACGGGGAGCCGCTCGTGTTGGATTGCCGTTCGAGGACGGCCACGGTCGGCGGCTTGGACGTGTCGCGTACCCTGTCGGCCCGTGGCTTCCCCCAGATTCCCCCGTTGGGTTCGTTGAACGTCGTGTTGAGCAGTTTCGGCAATGGGTTCGTGAATTGTCGCGTGCGCGACACGTTCATGTAAGGAGTTTCATCTTATGGGTACTACCGCTTTGGGCGTCAGCCCGAACACCGACGGCGTGGGCGTGACCCCGCTGGCGCATCGCCAAGTGTTGGGCGCGCAGTGGAACAATACGGGCATCATCACCGGCCTGTCGGTGACGGGCCGTAGCGACCTGCGCTACAACGTGTCGGCCGGGGTCGCGGTCTGTTCGCGTGGCGCGACGGACGGCAAGACGCTCGCCTATTTTGAGGGCGGGCAGACCCCGGCCACGGGGGCGGGCGACCCGTCCAATCCGCGTATCGACGTGATATGGGTCAAGGCGAACAATCAGGTCGAATACAGGGATTCGGACAATCTGGTCACGGTAGGCGTCACGCAGGGCACTCCCTCCGCAAGCCCCGTCGCGCCCAGCATTCCGGCCGGGTGCACGGTGTTGCGTCGCATGATGGTTCCCGCGTCCATGACCGTGACCACTTCCGCCACCCCGGCCGACAGCGCCGACTATGCGATACCGTATTCGGCTTCGATGGGACGGCTCGCCTATTTCGAGAATCGTACCGAAGGGCCCGCGAACTTCTCCAACAAGGTCGTGGAATATTACGACGAGGCGGTCACGTTCGACGTGCCGACCGACCGCCTGTTGGAATTGCGCTATCGCGCCACGGCATGCTGCGCCATGAGGGGCCATCCGGACAAGCCGACTGAGAATGCCGGCGAGATGGCGTGCTGGTTCGTATGCTTCCAGTTGGACGGGCAGGACGTTCCGAACTCTGGCGGCCAGTTCCAAGTGTCCCGCGCATGGCAGCCGGTGATGATCAGCACTCTGGTGCAGGTCGGTGCGGGCCGTCATACGGTGCGCATCCGCAACCATCGCGTCCCGTGGGGCGAGAACGTGTATTTCATCTGCCATTCCAACAATGAGGAGACGTTCTCGCCGCGTATTCTGGAAGTGTGGGACAGGGGTACGGCGAAGTGAGTTGGAGCGCCTACCTGTATGATACGATGACGGGTTTACTGGCCGAACCGGTGGACGTGCCGAACTTCACGTGGTCGATGACGGTTTCCGATTCGAGTTTCAGCACGTCGCAGGGCAAGGGCGTCGGCGATGACGAGGTGGGCGGCTTGGAACTGCCGTGGAGTCAGATTCCCGGCGACACCCCCGCCGCCCGCGCCTCCGCCTTGCAGCCGTACAAGCGGGGCATCGTCCTGTTCTGGAAGAGTCCCAACGATGACGTTTCGTCGTTGGGCACGCCGATCCTGGCCGGAGCGTTGGGCGTGCGCACGAGTTCCTGGCATGATGTGTCGGTGCCGTACGTGTCGATGATGGGCCTGTTGCAGGACAGGTATCTGGTGCACGAGAACGCGTTCGGCAGGGACGCGGGACACACGTCCAAGAAGAGCTTCATCTGGGAGAACCTTTCATGGCGTGCGTTGGCGTGCGAGACGATACGCCAATGCACCACGGTCAAGCCGGGCGGCGAACTGCCCATCGACCTGCCCTATCTGAACGAGTCCGGCACGCATTCTCTTCCCGCCGAAGGCGCGTCGGACGATAAGAACGCGCCGAAAACGAAGTCGAAGAAGCGCGTGGACACCGCCGACGGATACGTGGAGACCGCGATAGACGGGGACACGACCACCATCACGGAACAGCACGTGAAGAAGGACACCAAGAAGGTGTCCACCACGAAGACGGTCACATATCAGACCCGCAAGGGCAGGAAAAGCAAAGACCATACGAGCGTGAAGACGATCACGACCGCACAGACCACGACGACGAAGAAGACCGTGACGACGAACCATGAGGATTATGCGGAACGCACGGTCACGACCACGACGACCGTGTACACGTTCGACGCGAACGGCCAGCAGACGGGCAGCAGCACTTCCACGGACGGGCCGCACAAGTCGATCATCCCCCGTCAGACACGTGTCGAATACAAGGATTTCAACGTTTCCAACCATCGTTGTTCCGACATTCTGAAGAACATCGCGAACGAGGATGGCGGGCCGGACATGCAGTTCCGCCCCTACTTGGCCGATTCGCAGCATATCCGCTTCCGGTTCGAGGCCGGTTCCGACGGCGACGTCTACCTGAACCAGAAGATTCGCCTCTCCTTGTCATGCTCCCCGTATGGGGGCACGTTGGAGAACGTGAAGATCGACCGTGCCGCCCCCTACATGCGCGTGTATGCGACGGGCGCCGGTTCGGACGAGGGTACGATGTGCGATCTGGCTGAGGATTTGAGCCTTGTGTCGCGCGCCGACCCGTGGCCGTTGCGCGAGGCGGTGACGAGCAGTTCGGATGCGAGGACGTGGGAGCTTCTCGATTCCACGGCGCGCAGCATGCTGAACGCGAACAGGTATCCCTTGGCCCAACTGTCGGGCGAATTGGATGCGGACGACGTGGACTCCCTCGGCATGCCGTTGCATCCGCTCGGCTCGTTCTGGCCGGGCGAGACGTTCGACATCGCGATAGACGGATTCCCGGACTGGCCGGACGGCGTGTATCCGATGCGGCTGATGCGGATGAGCGGCGACCAGACCGGCAAGGTGTCGTTGAAGTTCGACCCCGTGCAGGAACCCGTCACCTGAAAATCGCCCTTTACCCCTTTTTCTAACCCCGCCTTTTGGGTGGGGTTTCTCATGTTAGGAGAGTGCATGGCTTCCCATAGCGAACTGCGCCCCGACGACGCGGCCCTCCCGCTGCTGATAGCTTCCGCCGCGTTGAGCAAGGCGGAGAGCCGTCTCACGGTGGCCACCGGCACCGTCGTCGCGGACAATGCGGATGGTACGCAGACGTGGATTGGTTCCAACGGTTCGGACGATACCAGTGGCGTCATCAGATGGGTGGGCGACCTGAGCGCCCCCGGCAGGCCGTTGGGACTGTCCGCCGCATGTAGCATGCAATGCGTGGTCGTGTCATGGGATGGCACGTTGGAGGACGGCGTGCCGTCCGACTTCGCGTATATCGAAATCTTCGCCCGCCGTGAGGGCAACGTGGATGATGTCGTGTCGTGGGGCCGCCTGTCTTCGGCGGGCATGCTCATGAGCCCCCGCTATGACATCGGCACGGTTTTCGACGTGTATGCGATAGCCTATGACGATGCGCATGATTCGACCGGCATGCTGGCGCGTAACCGGTCCGAACAGTCCGATCTGATCACGGTCGCGGTCGAACAGGACGCGGACATGGAACAGATCGACACCGCCGTGGAGGAGATGTCGAAGAAGGCCGACGAGGCTGGCGCGAAGGCCGAACAGGTGCGCAAGGACATGCAGTCCGAGGTGGATGATGTGCGTGCGAAGGTCGACGGGTTGAGCAGTGCCGGTGACCGACTGTCCGGGCAGATCACCGACATCAGGGGCACCGTCAACGGCCAGCAGTCCAAACTGGACGAATTCGGGCAGAAGCTTGAGGGTGTCGTCACGCAGAACGGCGCGACCGTGAACAGCGTGACCGAACTCAGGCAGACCGTATCCGGCCTTGACGCCCGCGTGTCGCAGAACACGGAAACCGCCGAAGGTGCGATGGGCAAGGCCACGACGCTTGAGCAGACGGCCTCATCGCTGAGTACGAAGATCAGCGAGCACGCGACCACGCTCGAAGCGACGGTCAAGACGGCGAACGAGGCGAAATCGACGGCGGATAGTAATAAGACCACGATTTCGCAGGTCAGTACGACGGCTTCTGACGCACTGTCCAAGGCTACGAGTCTTGAGTCCGGTCTTGACGGGTTCAAAACCACGGTATCCCAGACGTATCAGACCAAGGCTGACATGTCCTCGTATAGCACCAAGACATACGTGGACGAAACGTCGAAATCGGTCGCCTTGGGCGTCGTACAGGATTACAAGGGTGCTGACGGTTCCGGCTTGGCCACGAAGTCCGAGGTCAACGTCAGCAAGGACAACATCGCCTTGGCCGTGCAGGGCATGTACGAGGGCGATGACGAAAGCCTCAAGGACATCCAATCCTCGCTGAACATCACACGGGACAAGGTCACCATCGCATTCTCGAACGCGGAGGCGGCGACCAAGGTCGGCGACCGGCTGGAAGCCTACCGGAACTCGAACGATACGAACGTGGGCGACCTGACGGACCGGTTGAACGCGGAAATCGCGGCCCGCCAATCCTACATCCGGTTCGGTCAGAATGCGAACAATCCGGTGATGGAGATGGGCGCGACGTCATCGACGGCGAGGATGCGGTTGACGAACACGCAATTGCAGTTCCTCGTCGGCAGCGTCATCGCCGCCTACATCAGCAACGACCAGCTCTACATCAACAATGCGAACGTCTTGCAGACGCTGCGTATCGGCAAGTACGCGTTCATGCCCCGGTCGGACGGGCACATGAGCCTGAAGTATGTGGGGTAAGGAGGAAAAAACATGGCTGACGCCTACGGTGCCCAGCAACACAATTGGCGGTGCTGGCTCGGCTCGTGGATAAAGTCGGAGGATAACAATGGCGTGACCATCCGGGCCGAATGCCGCATGCAGACCTTGAACGGGTGGAACTACATCGGTTTGAAGGGGCATGTGGGCGCCGCCGCGTACGGCCAGTGGGCGGACGGCGACCCGACGAACATCACGGTCGGCGCGAACTCGTCCGTGACCCTGTGCGCCAAGGAAATGTACGTTCCCAAGACGCACGGCCAGCAATCCATCGACACGAGGGCGAACATTCGCATCAACGGCGCCTATGCGGGCCTGTCCGAGGCGGTATTGGCGCTTACCGTGGCCGCGAAACCCTCGCATACGGTGTCGTTCAATGCGAACGGCGGTTCGGGAGCGCCGGGCAACGTGACCAAATGGTGGGGTGAAAGCCTCACCATCCCGAACACGAAGCCGACAAGGGCGAACTACACGTTCCTCGGCTGGTCGGAGACTGCCGACGGTACGGTGCAATACCAGCCGGGCCAATCCTATGTCGGCACGTCTGACAGCAATTACACCTTGTATGCGGTGTGGAAGCTCAACAGTCTGCCGCCGACCATCAGCTCATACTATGCCTACCGTTGCGACGCGGCGGGTAACGCGCAGGACGACGGCACGTATGTGAGACATGTCGCCGTCTGGCACGTTGACACCGCTCATGACACGAGCAACCAGTGCACGAGCCTGAAATTCGGCTACAAGGATTCCTCCGGATGGCATGATTACGATGTGGTCGTGGCAAGCTCAGGCACGAGCGGCACGAGCTCGATCCTTCCGGGCGGCTATCAGGCATCCTCCACCTACGAATTGCGGTGCACGTTGACGGACAAGCATGCGACGGTGCAATCGTTTACGACGGTCGGCCCGGCCGCGTTCATCCTGGATTTCAGCGCGGACGGCAAGGGCATCGGCATCGGTCAGGCCGCGCCAAACGCCGGCACGAACGTGTACGGCAATCCGCTGAACCTGAACGGCACCGTGAACATCAACGGCATGCGCGCATCCGACTCCATCGATGCCAAGCAATCCCAGAAATGGGACAACATCGAACTGCATGCCACGTGCGTGAACCGGACGGTCACGGTGAACGTGCAGCATCCGACCGGCAGCAACGCGATGGTCGAGGACATCAACACCCAGACGGAAATCGGCTACATCAAACCGGGCTACCGGCCACCGTACCTGTACGGTGCCGTGGCGGCATATCAGGACGGCACCGCCGTATACGTGGAGGTGGAACCGAGCGGCAAGGTGAAATGCTGGCGTTACGGCGGCAGTCAAACCGTTTTCGCCTACTTTGCCTGTTCCATCTCCTACCAGATCTAAGGAAGTGAACCAATGTTTACCGGATTCTTGAAGGACGGCGTGGTCGTGTTAAGCGACGACGGCTATCCCATCGTGGAATCGGCCAAGCCGGAAGTGCCGCCCTACTGCAAGGCGACGCCCTCGTATCGGATGGTCGGCGGGCGGATCATCCAATCATGGGCGATCACGCCCGAACTGGGCCGCAGCGAGGCGTTCGAACATTATCTGACCAGTCAGATTCTCTCGCTGGACGATGACAGGGCGCTGCGCTATGTGGTCCTGTTTCCCGTGTGGGATTCCAACGGCAAGGAATACAAGACCGGCGACCGATGCACGTACGAGATGACCATGTACCGGTGTCTGGTCGATCATGCGTCCCAGCCGGACTGCAATCCGAAGGACAAGCCGGACTACTGGCAGAAGGTCGTGAAAGCATAGTGCCGCCGTTCCAAGACCTATTCAATTCGCAGGAGTTCTGGTCGGCTGTCATCATCAGTCTGATCGGTGGTGGCGGCATCGTCGGCGCGATCATCACCGCATGGAGCAACCGAAGGTCGAAATCGCAGGACGAGCACGAGCAGGCGGAAGCGGACAAGCTGGCCGCCGAAGCCGCCGAAACAGCCGTGCACATTCTCACCGATAGCGTGATACATCCGCTCCGTGAGCAGGTGGAATCGCAGGGCGCGCAAATCCAGCATTTGGAGAAGAAGCAAGCCGAACAAGCCAAGAATCTGGAAGCGAAGCAGAAGAATCTGGAAGAGCAGCAGAAGAAGAATCTCGAGGTCGCCCAGAAGAATCTCGTGGTCACAACCTACACTCGTTCGCTTTTCCATTGGCTTCAAGAGTTTTGCGAAATCATGGAGCCGGAGTTTCTGGCGCACCATCCGAAGCCTCGTTTGCCGGACGAACTGAGGCCCGACATCGCGCCCGAAACCGTAGGTAAGGGGGATTGATGGTCGATGCGATGACCTTCGTCATCTTCTCCATCGTCTCGCTTGTTTTCTGGCATTACACGCAACGACACTAGACCAAACCATTTTTCAAAGCCATCCCATTCACGGGGTGGCTTTTCTGTTAGGAGGAAACATGGCAGACCATGCCAACAAGACCAATGACAATCTTCCCGGACTCACCGGCGAACGTGTGAAGGCCATCGTGACCATTCTCGTAACGCTCTTCTCGCTGGCGAATGCGGGATTGAGCTTGGCTGGATTCAACCCGCTCCCGTTCACCAACGAACAGGTGAGCGCCACCCTGTTCGCCGTCATCGGCGTACTCGGCACGATCTACGGCTGGTGGAAGAACCAGAACATCACTTCCGCTTCGCTCGCCGGTCAGCAGCTCGTGGACGCCCTGAAAAAGGAGGGCGTGGTGAATGGCATCAGTGCCGCGAAGAACGCCGCCATGAGCGCGGCAAGCGCGGTGGCCAAGACCGCACCGGCAGAGGAAACCGCCGAGGAAACCGCCAAGACTGCTGAATCCGCTGAGGCCGCTACCGAGTCGGCGACCGTCGAAACCACGGACGAAGCCCAGTTCGAGCCGGGCGGCAATCTCTGATGACCGGCGCAAGTTTCGCAATCTGGCGAGACAGCCCAAACCATTACAGCGGACGGCTTGGGCAGTCCGTCGATCACATCACATTGCACATCATGGTCGGCAGATTGGCGGGCACCGATAGTTGCTTCCAACGTTCCAGCTTCGGCGCCGCCTCGCATTATGGTGTCGGTGGGGACGGCACCGTCTACCAATGGGTGGACGAAAACAACGGCAGCTGGGCAGATGCCAACTGGCAGTCCGACTGTTCGGGCGTGACCATCGAGCATGAGGGCGGCATGGCCGGTGTGCCCGTCACCGATGCGGAGGTGGAGGCCAGCGCACAGCTGTGTGCCGACATCGCACGCCGTTACGGGTGGGACGGCCTCTATCATGATGCCAGCGGCAATCGCACCGGCAACGTCGTCCTGCACCGTGAGGTGCCCGGCACCGACCATTACGGGTGCCCCGACAGGTGCACGAACGCCCTGCCGGTGGACCGAATCATCAATCGAGCGAACGAAATCTTAGGAGGAGACAATATGAATGCGGAAGACGTGTGGGACTTCGATCAGAACGGCGTGAAGATGCGAGACCGTCTGCAAGGCACCGACGCGGCCGCCAACGAGGCCCGGACCGAACTGTTCCGGCTCTCGCAGTGGGACACGAAGACCCACGCCTCGCCATTGGGCAATCTGGTCGCGGAGATGCCGATACAGGGCGGCGCCAAATTGGGCGACCGAGTGGCCGGCATCGACTCGAAGACCAGCCAGCTCATCACACAGGTGAGCGCCCTGTCCGAAGCGGTCAAGGCGTTGGCATCCGCACAGGGCGCCGACCCCGAACAGATCGCGAAGATCGTGGAGACCGCCGTCAAGGACAAGCTCGCCAAGCTCAAGATCACCGTCACCGACAGCGAGTGACGGAACATTTTGTTGGCGTCGGCAACATGTTCGGAGATGATGGTCGTGACCATTCTCCCGGCATCAGGAAAATGGTCACGGCATTGACCGGACCATTTCGTTGCCGTCAACAAAATGGTCGCTGGTATTATAGGATATTCTTCCCACGTCGTTGAAGCATGAAGGTCATGTGCGATGTGGGTTGCCGGGATTCCGGCTGGTTTTATATTGGCATGCCCCTCTCCTAGGATTGGAACCCTAGGGGAGGGGCGATTTTTGTTTTTTCGAGCCGTGTCAAGTGGTTTGGGTGTCGTGCAGGAATCCTTGCAATCCTTCTCCTGCGATGCCGTTCAGCCCTCGGCGTGCCATGTCGTAGTAGTCGAGCATCCTCGCACTGTTCCATCCGCCCGCCGCCATGATGTCGCGGTCCGGTACGCCCGCGTCTCGGGAGAGCGTGCAGAACGTGCGGCGCAGTGAATGCGGCGTGATGTCCGGTACGCCGATGCGTAGGGCTACCGATGAGATGATGCCGGTAAGCTCGTAGGAGCACATTCTTTTCCCTGTGGCGCCACGGAATACGGGGCCTTTACGACGTTTGCCGATATGGTGCTTCAGGGCCTTCGCCGCATCGTTGGGGATGGCGACCCTTTGCGTCCAATCGCCCTTACGGTCGAAGCGGACCCATGGTGGAGTGTCGCCGGTGTGGCAGTCCTCTACGTCCAATCCCAGTGCTTCGCTCGCTCTTGCGCCGGTCAATAGCAGCAGACGGCATAGAGCGTTGGTCTGCGGGTCGAGGCCGTGCGCCTCTTCGAGGAACGCTATGGCCTGTTCGCGGGTGAGGTAGGAGCCGTCTGAATGCCCGTATATCCTCGGCTTGCGTAGATGTTCGGCCGGGTTCTCGCCAATGTAGCCCTCTTCGGAAAGGTACTTGTAGAAGGAGCCGAGGATGCTCAGCCTCGACCAGACGGTACGTTTCATCGATGGTTCCATATCAGCCCTGATCATGGCGAACGCCTCGATATGGCGACGTTGGGCGTGCAATGCGTCGATGCCGTTGTCCGAACACCAGCGCAACCATCTTGACAGTACGTTCCGGTATGTCATGCGGGTGGTCTTGCCTACGCCGATGAGGAATCCGGCCACCATGTCGCTTATCGTTTCCATACGCGCACCGTTTCCTTGCAGATCAGGGGCTTGTCGGCTGGGCCTTTCACGAAGGGTGGTATCCATTGGCGGCGGCGTAGCGTATGGTTCGGCCCGTATGCCTGTTCCCGCCAGAATCCGCGTACGATGAACCGGTGGGAGTATTCGCGGCGTACGCGTTCGTCATCCTTGTCGCTTTCGCCGGGCCGGTGTAGGTTCTCCCGTAGGATGAGCATCTTGACTTTGCGGATTTCCGAATCGAATCGTGGAGGCATGGGGTAGCGTCCGCCCGGTTGGGCCGGTTTGGTTTGGCAGATGCGCGGTTGGCTGCTCAATGCCCATGTCGCCTTGACGATTTTGGCGAATGCTTCCGCGAGGCCGGGCTGGTTCGTTTCGTCCACGTAGATCACTGGGCAGGTCATGGGCAGTCCGGCTGCTTTGGCGCCTGACTGTTCCAGTACGTCGTCGCCGTCTGTGAATGGGATGGTGGCGAGTTGGCCGTCACGCCCGCAGGACCAGTAGAGGGCGACTATGTTTCCGGACAGCCTGCCGTCCGATAGGTTGAGGGGCAGTCCGCCGTCGAAGAACATCAGGCCGGTCACTGCCGGGTATTCGACTTCGGGGAACGTGCCGAACAGGACGGTGTCCGTCACGAGTTGGACCATGTCGTGGCTGACCCACCAGAGTTGCGCGGTCTTCAACTGGTCCAGTTCATTCCACATTTCGAGGGTGTACCGTTCGTATTGGGGCATGCTGTCCATCTGTCTTTTGAGCTGTTCCTTCTGGAATGCCGCCACCTTGTCGCGGATGAGCGGCAGGTGGGATGGGGTGAGGCGGAGTCTTTTATGCTTGCGGGTCATGTCATGCTTCCCATCCGATTTCCTTCAGGCCGAGCGGCTGTTCCATCCGCCGCATGGCAGAGAGGCTTTCGTCCAGACTGGCGTGACGGTAATGTTCAACCATAAGACTGCTGGAGTGTCCAATGATCTCCTGCACGAGTCCGTCGTCAACGCCCATGGATTTGAGGATGGTGACGGTGGTGTGACGGGTTTCGTGACGGTAGCGGCCTTCGGGATTATCGATGCCCGCGTTTTTGAGCAGTTCGCGGAAGTTCGTCATGTCTTCGGCGGGGTCGAGCGGGTTGCCGTCGTCGTCGCGGAACAGGAGCCCGTTCGGGTTCGGGACGTGTTCCGTTGCCTTCAGGTAGGCGCTCATGGCCTGTGCGAGGGAGGGGACGATAGGTATACGCCGGCCGGTTTTGGATTTGGGACGGGTGAGACACCAGCGGCCTTCCAGTTCCTCCATGTCGAATCCTTCGGGGATGCGCCATTTCCAGAACGGGCAGCTTGCGGCACGCTTGTATCCGCAGGGCCATATACCTTTGCGGTTGGGGTGGTTGCCGCAGCCGTGGTCCTTTTTCAGTTCCTCCAGTTTCCAGTTGACGTTGTAGGAGCCGTAGGGGATGCCGTCCGGCGTGGCGGCGAGGGTGAGGTCTTCGAGCTTGGCTCCCAGTACTTCGTTGGGGCGCATGCCGGTGCAGAGGCGGAACCATTCCTTCGCGCCGTCGCGGATGCCGAGGTGGGTGGCGGCGACGAGGATGTCGTGCGCCTGCTGTTCGGTGAACGCGTCTCGTTCCTTGACGAGCTCGTGGGTGATGTCCTTGTTTTTCGGGGTGGGGACGCCCTGCATGGGGTTGGTGGGGATGATGCGGTCTGCGACGGCGGATTTGAATATCTGGTTGAGGGTGGTGCGCATCTGCTTGCGTAGGCTGAGGCTGGCTTTTTTGCCGGTCGGGTTGCCGTGGTGATCGGTGACTTTCATGTGGTCGATGATTCTGGCGCAGCGTGTGGCGTTCATTTCGCCGAGTTTCTGGTTGGCGTAGGGGTGCAGGTGCGTTTCTACCAGCGTCGTGTAGTTGGCGAATGTTTTCGGGTCGGTGTCGGCCTTGCGTCGTTCGAGCCATGCCGCAGCGTATTCACCGAAGCGTACGTTGTTGTCGGAGGTCATGCCGAAGGTGTTTTCCTCTTCGATGGCCTTCCTGAGTTTCGTGTCGCATGCGCGGTAGGTCTGTGCCGTGTATTGGTGTCCCCTGAATGAGCATTTCCATCTTACGTAGGTTTTGGTGGTGCCGTCCTTCAGGGTCTTCTTGACTTCGATCTTGTATGGGCGTATGACACCGTTGCGTGCTTTGCGTGGCATTTTGGTCTCCTTGGTTTTCCGTCCGACCTGTTGGTTATACACAGTTGCACACAAACAGATGATTATCAAATGATTATCAAATGTTTAACAAACGTTGAAATACCAACGTTTGTTGACTGTGGCGGTAGGGCTGTTTTTATTCTACATCCGACTGTTAATCGGACGGTCACTGGTTCAAGCCCAGTCGCAGGAGCCATAGGAAAGCCCTCGAAATACCGAGGGCTTTTGTCATTCCAGTGAATCCAATACCTCATCGATAAGCGTACGCTCACGCCCTTCGCCTTCACGAAGGCGGGGGAAACGACGCAATGCGTTCGCGGGGCTGGCGCCCGCCGCGCGCGCCACGTTCGATTTGGATTCCCCGTGGGCAATCGCCGTTTCAGCCAAGCGGTCCACCAGTGAATCCGCCACCTGGCGGATGCGTTCGGCGACCCATAGCTGTGATAGTTCAGGGGAGAGCGAATAATCGTCCTGCAATTCGCTCGAGGCCTCCTGCACGGCGGCCCATAGCACCATGAACGGTTTGCGATAGTAGGCGATCCGTTCATCGGCCGGTTCGTCTTCCAGCTGCCGTAGTGCCTTACGTTGCGTGGTATTGTCGCTCATGCCTTCCATCGTAGGTTGCGACACGCCCGGAGCCTGTGGATAACCACCGTCCTCCGACCACAACCTCCGTTTCGACTTGACGGGGAAGATAAAGGGTCCTCATGCTGGCAGAAAACGGCAAAGGAGCCATGGTGAACGAACGGGAATACCAGCGTAGAATCCGACGATACCGATACCAATGCGACACTGAGCGCAACGATTGCGAGCGGCAAGGCAGACGGGCGATCATCTCCTGCCTGATCACCACGATCGCGGCGCTGATCATCTGCTGCATGATGGTACGGCCATCGCAGGCTTCGACATCGAACACGACATCATATTCGAGCGGCGAGTGCAGCGCACTCATGCGTTGGCCCGTGTCGGACGCCAGCATAATGAAGCGATACCAAGCACCTGAAAAACAATGGCTTTCAGGGCATCGGGGAATCGATCTCAACGTGGAGGAAGGCGAAGAACTCCTTGCGCCAGCGGACGGCATGATTGCCTTTGCGGGAAGCGTGGCAGGCAAATCGGTGGTCACCATACGTCACGGCACGCTGCACGGGGAGCTGACTTCCACCTTCGAGCCGGCCACCACCGATCTCCCCGTCGGAACAATGGTCAAAGGCGGGCGTATCTTTGCGCACGTCGAAGGTTCTTCCGACCATTGCGCGGATGTCTGCCTGCACTGGGGGCTCAAGGGTGCGGATCACGGTTATACCGATCCGGAGGGGAAAGTTAGGGCAGTGACGATCGCGCTGAAACCAGATGGGTGACACCGGTGAAGAAGCTGAAGGAGTGTGGCGAATTCCGAGTAATATGATCGGCTCGACTATGATGCATATTTGTAGGTTCATGCATTGAGGAGAATAGCGTCATGTATAAGGAATACACGCGTCCTTTGGAACAGTCGATCGATGCCGACAAGAACGTCTTTTCGGTTCTCGAGGAGCGTGTAAGGCGCGCGCCGAACGATTCTCTGATCGAATATAAGAACGAGGCAGGGGAGTGGTCGTCCTTCAGCGCGGTCGAATTCCAAGCCAAGGTCATAGCCATTGCAAAAGGCCTGATCGCACGCGGCATCATGCCAGGCGACTCGGTATCCATCACTGCGCATACCTGCTGGCAATGGACGGCGCTCGATTTGGCCATCATGTCCATTGGCGCGCTTACCGTGCCTGTATATGAGACGAATTCACCGGCACAGGTCACGATGATTTTCAACGATTCGAAGGTCAAGATGGCCTTTGCCGAAGATGACGGCCAGCGGGACAAAATCGAATCGGTTCGTGCGCAATGTCCTGATCTGGGCGACGTTTATGTGATTCGGTTCGGTGCGATCGATACCATCATCGAATACGGCCGCTCCGTATCCGATGCGGAATTCTATGAACGCGAACATGCCGTCAAAGGTTCCGACCTGGCGACCATCGTATATACTTCCGGCTCCACGGGAACGCCCAAAGGCATCGAGCTCTCCCACGCGAACTTCGTGTTCATCACCTATTCCGGTGTCAATTCCATGCCTGACATCGCCATGAAGCCAAATCGTCGACTGCTGCTGTTCCTGCCGTTGGCCCACGTGTTCGCTCGCTATATGCAGTTCTTCTGCTTCGCCGGCAATGTTTCACTGGGCCTGTCTGGCAATCTCAAAACCATCTTGGCCGATTTCCAGGCATTCAAACCGACATTCATCCTAGCCGTGCCACGGATCTTCGAAAAAATCTACAATGCGGCCTCGCAAAAGGCCGGTTCCGGCCTTAAGGGCCGTGTATTCGCAGGCGCCACTCAAGTGGCGCGCGACTGGTCCTACGCCCAGCAGTCAGGCGAGGGCATTCCGTTGGCGCTTGGTATGAAGCATGCGCTGTACGACAAGCTTGTCTATTCGTCGATCATGGATGTGTTCGGTGGACATGTGGAATACGCGGTTTCCGGCGGCGCGCCGCTCGACTCCTCCATCGCGCACTTCTTCAATGGCGTGGGACTGCCTTTGCTCGAAGGATACGGCATGACCGAAACCTGCGCTCCCTCCAGCGTGAATCCAACGGTCGGCTATAAGATCGGCACCATCGGTCTGCCATTGCAAGGCGTGACCATGGGCGTCGACGAGACGGGCGAACTCTGCATCAAGAGCCCGGCCGTATGCGTGGGATACCATAACCATCCGGACGTTACCGAGCAGCAGATCGTCGATGGGTGGCTGCACACCGGTGACCTCGGATCCATCGACGATGACGGGTTCGTGTCCATTGTCGGACGCAAAAAGGATCTCATCATCACCGCAGGCGGCAAGAACGTCTCCCCAAGCGAGATGGAAGCTTCCATCATGACTTCTCCAGTGGTGAGTCAGTGTGTGGTGATAGGTGACCGTAAGCCGTTCATTGCATCCATTATCTCCCTTGATCTGGCGGAGACGAATCTGTGGCTTGAATCGCAAGGCGCTGAACGTGTGGAGAATCTTGAGGAGGCCACGAAGAACCCGATCGTGCGGGCTGAGGTGGAACGTGCCGTCAATAAAGCCAACGAACTGGTATCTCGTGCCGAATCCATCCGAAAGTTCGAGATTGTGCCCGATGAGTTCACCGAGGGGAACGGCTTGGTCACACCGAGCATGAAGGCACGTCGTCAAGCAGTCGTCGAACACTATAGATCGCTGATTGACACCGTGATCTACGTGCCGAAAAAGTAGGCTCCTATCATCCGTAAGTGGCGCAAGGGCCCGTACCGGAGATTGCGGTGCGGGCCCTTGCGCCACTTACGAATTCGATGGAATCGGTCACATGCCGGCATCGGCAAGTGAGATGTATCCCGGTTCGATGAGCGTGTTTTTCAGATTATAGGCGCTGACCGCCAAGGTGTCTTCCTGGATGGTGGGCGTCTTCTGGCCGCCGACGGTGGTGGTATCGACGAACCGCAATCCGCTGATCTTCCGCGCCGCGTTGAAGCGTACGCACACCTCGGCGATATCCTGTGCAAAAGCCTTGCGATTCTCCAGTGCGGTCATCCATTGCTGACCGTTCACGATGCTCGGCATGGAACTCGCATAGGCTCCATAGCCAGTGACGATCGGCCATTGCGCATTCTTCTTGTCGATGGATTCGTCCTTGCCGGAATCGTCGGTGGACTCATCATCGTCATCTGACTCCGGGGCCTTGACGGGATCGGGGACGGCTTTTTTCTTCAAATCATGTTTGCCGGCGATGTTGTCCATGATCCCGGAAATCGTGATCGAAGGATTGACATCCGCCGCCGAACCGGTATACGCCAAATCCGTCAGCTCGGCGATGACCGAGTCCGCCACGAAGTCGTTGCAGGCGATGATGCCGTCGATACGCGTATGGCGAGATTTGTCCTTATCCATGCCGAGGCGTTCGGCCAGCGCCTGCTTGACCTGATCGCTTTTGGTGGCTTCGAACGCCACTTCCCGCCAGTCGTCATCGGTGCTGGAAGCAGTCAGTTTGCCGGATGGACTTATGGCTTTGCCGTCTTTGAAGTACGGGCTCAGCACCTTCCAGATGCCTTTGAACACCGATTGCGCGAAAGTCGCATCGGCATTCTGACCGTTCTCATCGGTCGTATCGTAGGGAAGCAACACCTCGATATGCTTTGGATTATCCGAACTCGTCTTATCCAAAGCCAGCTTGTTCACCAGCTTCTGAGCCTGCAGCATACCGATTTGTTCGGCGTCGGACATCTTCACGAAGGCATCCGGAACGTACCCCTGTAGGCTGTTGGAGATCAGTACCACCTTCATTCCCTCATCCTGGGCGAGTCGCAGTGCCGCGACCATTCGTTCCGCGGATTGCGCGTAATCCTGCTCGTCCTCATCAGAGGAATCCTCGTTCCAGGTGATGGCGCGGCTCACATAATCGCCGTATTGCCTGTCTGATTCGGTGGTATTCGCCACCGGGGCCACAACTAGCGTGGTCTTCGTTTTCTTGGCGGAGCCCGTTACATGATTCACCACGTAATCCTGTACGTTCTGGCTTTGCTTATCTAGGCTCGAAGCGGTTTTGACGGTGATGTTCCCGCCGCTTACGCCTTTGGATTTCAAGGAGGATACAATCTCCGGCACCAGTTTTTCCCATTTGCTCAAGGGAGTTTGCTGCGAGATGGTGATGCCGTCCGAGGGGGCGAAGATCACGACATTGCCATCCTCCGTCGTGCTGGATGCGCTGGTGGAGGATGACGTTGTCGACGAGACGTCGTCGCCCGATGTCGAACAGGCGGTCATGGTCAGGAGCAGCCCCGCCGATGCCGTCAATGCGAGCAGTCGTTTCGCCATAGCCGTGCAGTGCAATGTCATGCCGTCGTTCCTTCGCTGGTGTCTCTGATATTCCTATGCTGACCATGATTGTAATATCCGGTCATCGAAAAGGCCCGAACATATGCGTGAATGCGCACATATTCAGGCCGTAAACATATGAAACGGGGAAGGAGGGGCTCCTATGCCGTCAGAGCCGCGGCAAGTGCCTCGTCAAGGGCGTCCATGAAGCCTTCGGTGTCAAGCCAAGGCTGATCCGGGCCGATCAGCATGGCCAGATCCTTGGTCATCTTGCCACCTTCCACGGTGTCGACGATGACTTTCTCCAGCGTTTCGGCGAAATGCTTGACTTCTGGCGTATTGTCGAGCTCCGCACGGTGCTTGAGGCCACCGGTCCACGCGAAGATGGATGCGATCGGATTGGTGGAGGTCTTTTCACCCTTCTGCCAACGGCGATAGTGACGGGTCACGGTGCCGTGTGCGGCCTCGGCTTCGACGGTCTGGCCATCGGGGGTCATGAGCACGGAGGTCATCAGACCGAGTGAACCGAAGCCCTGTGCCACGGAATCGGATTGCACGTCGCCGTCATAGTTCTTGCAGGCCCAGATATAGCCACCGTGCCACTTGAGGGAGCTGGCCACCATATCGTCGATCAGACGATGCTCATAAGTCAGACCGGCCGCTTCGTACTTACCCTTGTACTCCGTTTCGAAGACCTCGGCGAAGATGTCCTTGAACTGACCATCGTATGCCTTGAGAATCGTGTTCTTGGTGGATAGGTACACCGGATAGCCGCGCATCAGGCCATAGTTGAAGCAGGCACGTGCGAAACCGCGGATCGAATCGTTGACGTTGTACTGCACCTGGGCCACGCCGCCGTCGGCACCATAGTTGTAGACCACATGCTCAATCGGCTCGGAACCGTCTTCCGGAGTGAAGGTGACGGTGAGCGTACCGGCCCCTGGCACCTTGAAATCGGTGGCTTTGTACTGGTCGCCAAAGGCATGGCGGGCCACGACGATCGGCTTGGTCCAGCTTGGAACCAGACGCGGCACGTTGCTCATGACGATCGGCTCGCGGAAGATGGTGCCACCAAGGATATTACGGATGGTGCCGTTGGGGGACTTCCACATCTTCTTGAGGCCAAACTCCTTGACGCGGGCCTCGTCCGGTGTGATGGTGGCGCATTTGACGCCGACATGCTCGCGCTGGATCGCCTTGGCCGCGTCGATGGTCACCTGATCGTCGGTGGCATCGCGGTTCTCGATACCCAGATCGTAATAGTCGAGATCCACATCGAGATACGGCAGAATCAGACGATTCTTGATGTCCTTCCAGATGACGCGGGTCATCTCGTCGCCGTCGAGTTCGACGACCTTGCCTTCGACCTTGATTTTGGCCATGTGTTGCCCTCCTGTCGGGATTGAAGGTTATGTGTTCCGTCATAGCGGAAGTGTGTTAATTCCGTGTGGCGATGTCCAAATTCGACAGGTGGACACGGTGCGCCCACTGTCATTGCTGAGCATTAGCCTTGAAGTCATGTCTCAGGAAATTGAAATCGGTTTGGGCAAGAAGGGCCGTCTGGCCTATTCGTTGGACGATGTCGCTATCGTTCCCTCCCGTCGTACTCGCGATCCGCAGGATGTATCGACCTCATGGCAGGTCGATGCCTATGAATTCGATGTTCCGGTCATCGGTGCGCCGATGGATTCGGTGACCAGCCCGGCCACCGCCATCGCCATGGGCAAGATGGGCGCGCTGGGTGTGCTGGATTTGGAAGGCCTGTGGACCCGATATGACGATCCGCAGCCGTTGCTTGACGAAATCGCACAGTTGCCTGCGGATCAGGCCACCGGACGCATCCAGCAGATCTACGCCGAGCCGATCAAGCCGGAGCTCATCGTGCAACGTCTGCATGAAATCCGTGACGCCGGAGTCACCGTAGCCGGAGCCTTGTCTCCGCAGCGCACCCAAGACTATTATTCGACTGTGCTCGATGCCGGTGTCGACCTGTTCGTCATTCGCGGCACCGTGGTGTCCGCCGAACATGTGTCGAAGAACCATGAGCCGTTGAATCTCAAGAAGTTCATCTACGATCTGGATGTGCCGGTCATCGTCGGCGGTGCGGCCAACTACACCGCAGCGCTGCACCTGATGCGTACCGGTGCGGCCGGTGTGCTGGTCGGGTTCGGAGGCGGTGCGGTCTCCGCCAATCGAAACACCATCGGAGTTCATGCCCCGATGGCCACCGCCATCGCCGACGTGGCCGAAGCCCGTCGTGACTATATGGATGAATCCGGCGGCCGCTATGTGCAGGTGATTGCCGATGGCAGCATGGGGGACTCCGGCAGTTTCGTCAAGGCGTTTGCACTTGGTGCCGATGCCGTGATGCTCGGTTCGCCGTTGGCTCGAGCCGAGGAGGCTCCGGGTCAGGGTATGCATTGGGGTACCGAAGCCCGTCATCAGACGCTGCCACGTGGCTTCCGTACGAACGTCGGTACGGTAGGGTCTTTGGAGAGCGTCCTGTTCGGCCCAAGCCATCAGGCCGATGGCACCACCAACTTCATCGGCGCCCTGCGACGTGCCATGGCTACTACGGGTTATGTCGATCTCAAGAGCTTCCAGCGTTGCTCGGTGACGGTCGCCCTACGTAGCACCCGCTGACATCCACCCCTGATAGGGGTTATCCACATATTCACAAATCCCTTCCGCCGATTTGACGGAAGGGATTTTTAACGCTGTAATAGGGGTACCCCCATATTCAATGGTGAATATGAACGTACAAGAAAGGGGAGCCCCATGAAGGATCCCGAAGAAGACGTCCCCCCTCCCGATGATGATCTGCAGGAGCAGGAGGAGGACGAACAGGAGGACGATGAAATTTCGGAGGATATTCCGTCCTCCGGGTTGGATGCCGTACTGAATCCGAATGGCGATACCAATATGATGTGGCAAGAGTATCTCACCAAGCAGAAAACGCCATTGCCCGTCTTCGACGGATTCATCGCCGCCGAACTCTCCGCCGAGCCCATTCCATTTCACTTCGTGCGCACTGATGCCATGGAATGGGATCCTCAGCAGGCTCATGCCATGGCAATGAACTCGGCACGTATCGCCTGTGATTCCGCCGATATCTTCCGTGGCAGGACGAAACCGGCGCGCATTGAACGCAGGATGACTCCGACATGCCTGAAACGTTTGGAAAACGCTTCCCAACTGTTGGTCGAACACATGCGCAGAGATGCGAGATTGCACGCCAGAATCGGAATCTTGCCGGTCATCATGGGATCCATCAACGGATGGTTGGTCAATCCTCAAAAATTCGACTGCGTGGTCATGTTGCGCATCGGTGCCGAACGAATGTGTTGCAACATGGTGTTCGAACGAATGGGAACAGCTTGGAAATGCGCATATTCTGATATCGGCTGACGTTTCCCACCATCGCTGGAAGAAAAACAGGCAAAACCCTTGAAAACGGCGAAAAATAGCCATTTTCAAGGGTTTTCAGCGTGCCTTGAGAAAGTGGCAACTACTATAGGGACTCATGTTGCGTGAATTTATACCGGAACCTGCGTACAGCACCACTGATGAGGACACCGTGTATTCGTTGCTCTCCAAACGGGCGGAGCGGAATCCCGACGATCTGATCGCCCAGTGGCAGGATGATGAGACCCGGCACTGGCATGATGTGACCGCCGGACAGATGCTCGATCGAGTGAACGGCGTGGCCAAAGGTCTGCTCGGACTCGGAGTCAAGGCCGGTAGCATGGTGGTCATCTATTCACCGACCTGCTACGAATGGGGCGTCGTCGATTTCGCATGCGCCGCGATCGGCGCGGTGAGCGTACCCGTGTACGAAACGGATTCAGCCAGGCAGGCAGCCTCCATTATCGAAGAGGTGAACCCGGTTATCGCCTTTGCCGGTGATTTCGCGCATACACAGACACTGGAACAGATTCGCGACAGCCACGATGGCTTGAAGTACGTGTTCAATTTCGAGGCGGATGGCCTCGATGCCGTCGCCGATTTCGGCCAGGCGGTCGACGGCAATACGCTTGACAGGGCCATCGCGCGGGTCAAGGCCGATGACATGCTGACCATCGTCTATACATCGGGTTCCACGGGCAAGCCAAAAGGCGCGATGCTATCGCATCGCAATTTCACTCATATCGTGCTCAACGGCTACATCATTCTCGACGAGATGCTCTACCAGCCGAATCGACTGATGCTGTTCCTGCCGTTGGCGCACTGTTTTGCCAGGTACATTCAGTACGTGGCCATCGGCGGCCAAGGCGTGGTCGGTTACCTGCCCGGGGCCAAGCATTTGCTGGCCGATTTGCGCAGTTTCAAGCCCACCTATCTGCTCGGCGTGCCGCGCGTATTCGAAAAGGTGTACAACGCGGCCTCGCAGAAGGCCGGTGCCGGCATCCGCGGCCGTCTGTTCGCCAAGGCCTTCGAACATTTCGTGCGCTGGTCCAAGGATGAGCAGGAGACCGGTCGTCATTCGCTCACCTCGCGTGCCGAGCATTCGTTCTTCATGTCCACCGTAGGCAAGTCCATTCGTTCGGCGCTTGGCCCGAACATGCGCTATCTGGCGTGCGGCGGCGCACCGTTGAACGTCGATCTGGCCCATTTCTTCAATGGCATGGATGACATTACGTTCATTCAGGGGTATGGCATGACCGAGACCGCGGCCCCGATGATCGTCAACTGGCAGGATGCCAATCGCGTAGGATCAGTAGGCAAGCCCGGTCCCGGCATGGGGGTGCGCGTCGACGATGACGGCGAGCTGCTCGTCGAGGGGCCGAATGTGTTCCTCGGCTATTACAAGAAGCCCGAGCTTACCGCTGAGGTCAAGCTGCCCGATGGATGGCTGCGCACCGGAGATCTCGGCACCATCGACGATGACGGCTTCGTGTACATTACGGGTCGTAAGAAGGACATCATCATCACCGCCGGCGGCAAGAACGTGAGCCCCGCCCCGATGGAGGACATCATCAATACCTGCCCGATCGTTTCGCACAGCGTGGTCGTGGGGGACGGCAAGCCGTTCATCGGCGCATTGATCGAACTCGACCCGGATATGGTGCGCTCCTGGCTCTCCCAGCAGGGCCTTGATGCCGATATGCCGTTGTCGCAGATTGCGGACAATGATGCGGTGCGCGCCTTTATCCAGCAGTACGTCGAAAAAGCCAATTCCAACGTGTCCCGTGCGGAATCGGTGCGCAAGTTCGAGGTGCTGGACGAGGAATTCAGCCAGGACAACGGCACGTTGACCGCCAGTCTGAAGGTGGTCCGCCCGAAGGTGCTGCAACGGTACGCCGAAACGATCGAAAACGTGCTGTACGCGCCGAAGCCTTCCGGGAAACCATTGCCGAAGACCGTGCAGATTCTCGACCGCACTACGGAAACCGTCAAGCAGGCATCCGAAAGCGTCCGTCAGGCATCGGAATCCGTGAGTCCGAAGGTTCGGCAGGCATTTGATACCATGCAGGAGAAAATCAAGAGACAGACTGAGGAATCGCATGGCGAAGCTGAGACGCCGGACGATTCCGCAGCATCTGAGGCAACGATTACAGACGAGGAGAAATAATCTTGGCAATTCGTGAGATTCGAGTCGTGCCAGACCCGGTGCTACGTACCCCATGCGACCCCATCAAGGAAATCACTCCGGCCGTGCGCCACTTGGTGCAGGATCTGCTGGACACCGTTGACGATCCTGGCCGTGCCGGCCTGTCGGCCAACCAGATCGGAGTGAACCTACGTGCGTTCTCCTACAACATCGATGGCAAGATCGGCTATGTCCTGAATCCCGTGCTCGAAGAGACCAGCGGCGAACAGTACGGCGATGAGGGTTGCCTGTCGGTACCGGGCCTGTGGTACAAGACCCGCCGTGCCGATTACGCCCGGGTACGAGGCATTGATCTGGACGGAAACCCGGTCGTACTGGAAGGGCATGGCATCATGGGCCGCATGTTGCAGCATGAGACCGATCATCTGGATGGCCATGTCTATCTTGACCGTCTCGAGAAGGAAGAACGCCGCGAAGCGATGCGATACATGCGCAATCACCGTCAGTAGGTTTCCGTTCCGGCAAAGAGCTTGGAATTACACCTGTTGACAGGGTTTGGCAGGGTCCCGTCCGAAAAAGACGGGACCCTGTGGTATCTTCATACTTCGTATGCCACCCGGTGAGAAGTGCAGTCGCAAGCGCTTCGAACCAACCATTATCGTCAACCGGCATGCAGCAAATTCGCGTCATGTTCGCGACGACCTGTGTCGGTCGGCCCCGCCTCCAAGGCGAGGTTGCACGCAGGGACGCATGACCAGGCAAGAACCGACAAGAAAGAGGTAGCGATACCATGGCTCAGATCACTATGAGCGATATGCTGAAGGCAGGTCTGCACTTCGGCCACCAGACCCGTCGTTGGAACCCGAAGATGAAGCAGTTCATCCTCACCCAGCGCAACGGCATTCACATCATCAACCTGTTCAAGTCGCTCGATATGATCGACGCCGCCTATGACTTCATCAAGGCCACCGTCGCTCATAACGGCACCGTGCTGTTCGTCGGCACCAAGAAGCAGGCTCAGGAAGCAGTGTCCTCCCAGGCCACCCGCGTGAACATGCCGTATGTCTCCGAGCGCTGGCTCGGCGGCATGCTGACCAACTTCCAGACCGTGTCCAAGCGCGTCTCCCGTCTCAAGGAACTCGAAGAGATGGACTTCACCGACGTGCATGGCTCCGGCCTGACCAAGAAGGAACTGCTGCTTCTCGAGCGCGAGAAGGACAAGCTGGCCAAGCAGCTGGGCGGTATCCGTAACATGAACCGTACCCCGTCCGCCATGTTCGTCGTTGACGTCAACAAGGAAGCGCTGGCCGTCGAGGAAGCTCACAAGCTGGGCATCCCGGTCGTCGCCATCGTCGACACCAACGCCGATCCGGAGTCCGTCGAATACCCGATCGCCGCCAATGACGACGCCATCCGCGGCATCGAGCTGCTGACCAGCCTCATGGCCGATGCAGTGGCCGAAGGTCTGCTGGAGCGTTCCGGCAAGGCCGCCAAGGCCGAGGGTGAGACCGAGCAGCCGATGGCCGCTTGGGAGAAGGAGCTCCTGACCGAGGGCGCTCCGGCCTCCGAAGCTCCGGCTGAAGCTGAAGGCGAAGCCAAGGCTGAGTGAACACATCCTCTATGATGGGAGGTGCAATGCCTCCCATCATATGGGACATTATTTTTTCAGAGGAGACAAATCAATGGCAGCAATCACTGCAGCTCTGATCAAGCAGGTGCGCGAGGAAACCGGCGCCGGCATGATGGACGTTAAGAAGGCCCTGACCGAGGCCGAGGGTGACGTGGCTCGCGCCAAGGAGATCATCCGCGCCAAGGGTATCCAGGCCGCAGGCAAGCGCGAAGGCCGTAAGGCCCAGGAAGGCACCATCGCCTCCAAGGTCGTGGAATCCGCCGATGGCCAGACCGGTTATGCCGTCGAGCTTAACTCCGAGACCGACTTCGTGGCCAAGACCCCGAAGTTCGTGGAATTCGCGGACAGCGTTCTCGAAGACGCCGTCAAGGCCGAGGCATCCTCCGTGGATGAGGTCCTGGCTGCCGCCTCCGGCGACGCCACCGTGAAGGAAGCCGTCGAAGAGGCTGCGGCCCTGTTCGGCGAGCACGTCAAGGTCGGCCAGTTCGCCAAGGTTGCCGGTCCGCACGTCGAAATCTATGCCCACAAGAAGTCCGCTGAGATGCCGCCGAGCATCGTGGCCATGATCGCCACCGACGAGGCAGGTGCCGCCGTGGCTCACGAGGCCGCTCTGCAGATCTCCGCTATGGGCGCTCAGTGGCTGACCCGTGAGGACGTTCCGTCCGATGTGGTCGAGTCCGAGCGTCGCGTGGCCACCGAGAAGTCCCTGGCCGAAGGCAAGCCGGAGAAAATCGTTCCGAAGATCGTGGAAGGCCGTCTGAATGCCTTCTACAAGGAGAACGTCCTGCTTGAGCAGTCCTACGTCAAGGATCCGTCCAAGACCGTCGGCGACCTGTTCAAGGAAGTCGGTGGCGCCGCTCTGGCCTTCGCTCGCGTGGAGGTCGGCAAGGGCGAAGCCGAGTGAACTCGCTTACGGTAAAGCCGGGACGCATCGCATGACGATGTATCCCGAAGCGGCCATCATCGTACATGATGGCCGCTTTTTGTTTTATGGGCTGTGTCGTTCAAGTGCGGTGTCGTTGTTTGCCGATAGTCTGGAGAGCGGTAAATTTCGTGAGTTTTCGGGCAAGAAAGGCTTTTCATGACTGGCGAAAACACTGGTGACAATCCGCGTAGGGTGCTACTCAAGCTCTCCGGCGAGGCATTCGGTGGCGGCAAGGTCGGCATCGATACGACCGTGATCCGACGCATCGCAGGTGAAATCGTTCCCGCTGTCCAGCAGGGCGTGCAGGTAGCGATCGTGGTCGGCGGCGGTAACTTCTTCCGTGGGGCGGAACTGCAGCAGGCTGGCATCGACCGCTCCCGCGGCGACTACATGGGCATGCTTGGCACCGTGATGAATTGCTTGGCATTGCAGGATTTCCTGGAACAGGAAGGCCAGGCCACCCGAGTGCAGACCGCCATCACCATGGGACAGGTCGCCGAACCGTACATTCCTCTCAAGGCCATTCGTCACCTCGAAAAGGGCCGTGTCGTAATCTTCGGTGCCGGTGCGGGCATGCCGTATTTCTCCACCGATACCGTGTCCATTCAGCGTTCTCTGGAAATTCATTGCGACGAGGTGCTTATGGGCAAGAACGGTGTGGACGGCGTCTATACCGCCGACCCACGCAAGGACGAGAACGCCAGGCGTTTCGCGACCTTGAGCTATAACCGCGCGCTTGTCGACAACCTGGCCGTCATGGACGCCTCGGCACTTTCCATGGCGCGCGACAACAAGCAGCTCATTCGCGTGTTCGGTCTTGAAGGCGAGGGCAACGTCACCCGCGCTTTGCTCGGTGAGGAAATTGGTACCATGGTTTCCACTGCGGAATCCTCGTTGGCCGAGTAACGACATTCAACGTCGAATATCGATCAATCACAAACAAGGAGTATGAATATGGCAAACATCGTCGATCAGGCCAAGGCCCAGATGGCCAAGTCCGTCGAATCCACCAAGGAGAACTTCTTCGGCATCCGTACCGGTCGCGCCAATCCGGCCCTGCTCAACGGCATCACCGTCGATTACTACGGTGCGCCGACGCCGCTGAAGGCCGTCGCCACCATCGGCGTTCCGGAACCACGCACCCTGTCCGTCACCCCGTTCGATGCCTCGCAGGCCAATGCCGTGGAAAAGGCCCTGCGTGATTCCGATCTTGGTGCTAGCCCGCGCCGTGACGGCAACGTCATTCGACTGACCATGCCGGAACTTACCGAAGAGCGTCGCAAGGAATACGTCAAACTCGCCAAGGGCAAGGCGGAAGACGGCAAGGTCGCCGTGCGCAACATCCGCCGCAAGACCAAGGAGTCCATCGATAAGGCCATCAAGGATGGCGACATGGGCGAAGATGAGGGCGATCGTCTCCTGAAGGAGCTCGACAAGGTCACCAAGCAGACTACCGACGAACTCGACACCCTGCTTGAAGCCAAGCAGAAGGAGATTATGGAGGTCTGATTCACAGACATTCATAATCGACGATCGACGTCAGCGAAGACACTCAAGGAACCATGATGGAGCATCAGGAACAGCGCGAGAAGGAAGCCGAAGAGGCCATCAACGCCATCAATAAGAGAACCGGGCGCAATATGCCGCAGGCCATCGCCACCGCGGCCGTGCTGGTCATACTTATTCTGGCCTGCCTGCTGATCAGCATAGACCTGTTCGTCTATCTTGTCGTGCTGTTCATGCTACTTGCCTTGTGGGAGCTGCGCGTCGATTTCGCCACCGCCGGATTGCATATCCCGGTGGTGATGTTATGGATCTGCTCCACGGCGACCTTGCTGGCCACCTTCTACAGTGATCGGCACATCGTCGCCATGACGATCTGCGTGCTGGTGTCCCTGCTGCTGGTCGCCATGGCGGCAAGCGCCAAAGTGACGTTCGGCAGCAGAATCTCGTTGGCCGTCGCCAACAAGCTGTCCCACACCGATGCCGGTGCAAGACTCGAATCATCATTCAACCATGAGCAAGGCGAAATCAGCCACAGCCGTCTGAGCCATGTGGCGGTCTCCATGTTCACCGTACTGTATATTCCACTGCTCGCCTCCTGTCTGATCATGCCGTTGACGTTCAACGATCATCCGGTGGCGCATGCCATCATGCTGGTGTTCATGCCGGCCCTGAGCGATACCGGCGGTCTCTTCGCCGGAGCCTGGCTGGGCAAGCACAAGCTCAGTCCCCGTATTTCACCGAAGAAGTCCTGGGAGGGCCTGGCCGGCTCCATCGTGTTCGCCATGGTGGGCGCGTTCGTGGTGATGTTCTGCACCTATGACGCTTCCGTTTGGATGTCCCGCTGGTGGGTGCCCGTCATCGCCGGCATCATGATCGGCATCGCCGGCACGTTCGGCGACCTGTGCGCATCCATGCTTAAGCGTGACATCGGCATCAAGGATATGGGCCATCTGCTCAAGGGGCATGGTGGCGTAATGGATCGCGTCGACTCCATACTGCTGTGCGCGCCGTTCGTGTGCGTACTGCTGTGGGCCACCGGCATGTGATGAGCAAGAGGATTGATTGACCGCAATGAATGATTCCATGGACACCGTGAAGGATCTGCCTGAAACCGGTATTACGCCGGGAGGCACCACCAGTGCGTTCCGTGACGTGCTTTCCAAGGACCATGCCCGTCGAGGCAAGCCGCCGCTGCATTTCGCCGATATGTCCGAAGACGAACGGATCGCCAAGGCCAAGGAGCTTGGTCTGCCGAGGTTTCGGGTCAAGCAGCTTGCCAACCATTACTATGGGCATTTCGATGTGGATGCCGAGGAATTCTCCGATTTTCCCGCGAACAAGCGTGCCGAAGCGGCGGAAGCGTTTTTCCCGACGCTGATCACCGAGGTCACCCGGCAGGTAGCCGATGAAGGCACTACCATAAAGACGTTGTGGCGCCTGTTCGACGGCTCGTTGATCGAATCCGTGCTGATGCGTTATCCGACACGCACCACGCTCTGCATTTCCAGCCAGGTGGGTTGCGGTATGGGCTGTCCGTTCTGCGCCACCGGCAAGCTTGGACTGACACGTAACATGTCCGCGGGGGAGATCGTCGAGCAGGTGCGTGTAGCGGCGAAGGCCATGCGCGACGGCGAGGTTGCCGGCGGTCCCGGACGTCTGAGCAATATCGTGTTCATGGGCATGGGCGAACCAATGGGCAACTACAGGTCCGTATTGAGCGCGGTCCGGCAGATCAGTGCCATGCCACCTGAAGGTTTCGGCATCTCCGCACGTAATATCACCGTATCCACGGTCGGTGTGGTTCCAGGAATCAAAAAGCTCACCGCAGAAGGCATTCCGGTGCGTCTGGCGGTATCTCTTCACGCTCCCAGCGACGAATTGCGTGACGAGCTGGTGCCGATGAACAAGCGTTTCGACACCACTCAGGTGTTGGATGCGGCTCACGACTACTATCTGGCTTCCAAGCGCCGCGTCAGCATTGAGTATGCGTTGATGCGCGGCATCAACGACCAAGCCGAGCATGCCCGTCTGCTGGCGAAGCGCCTCAACCATTACGGGGATAACTGGGCCCACGTCAACCCCATTCCGCTCAATCCCATCGAAGGCTCCAAATGGACGGCATCCAAGCCGGAAGATGAGCGGCGGTTCCTTGACATCCTGCATCAGGCGGGGGTCACCGCCACCTTGCGCGACACCCGCGGGCAGGATATCGATGGTGCCTGCGGGCAGCTTGCGGCAAAAGAACGGCAATAGTCTGTCCGCTACTCGGACTTCATACGAATATGCGTAACGCGTAACGGTTACTCTTGCAATCGTTGCATGAAACTGCGAGCGAGGAGAAACAGCATGTCATTGGCAGTCCGAGTCATCCCATGTCTTGATGTCGACGCGGGGCGAGTGGTCAAGGGCGTGCATTTTGAGAATCTGCGCGATGCAGGAGATCCGGTTGAGCTCGCCGCCGAATACTATCGTCAGGGGGCCGATGAGCTGACCTTCCTTGATGTCACCGCCTCCAGCTCCCACCGTCAGACCATGGTGGATGTGGTCAGCCGAACCGCGGAGCAGATTTTCATCCCGCTGACCGTAGGCGGTGGCGTGCGCACCCCGGAGGACGTGGATTCCCTTCTGCGTTGCGGTGCCGACAAGGTCGGCGTCAATACGGCGGCCATCAACGATCCGACACTGATCAGTCGTGTGGCCGAACGTTTCGGCAACCAGGTGCTGGTGCTTTCCGTCGACGCCCGTCGCGAGCAAGGGGAGCGCCATACCCAGTCCGGCTTCGAGGTGACCACCATGGGAGGGCGTAAGTCCACGGGCATCGATGCCATCTGGTGGGTCAAACGTGCGCAGGAACTTGGCGCCGGCGAAATCCTGCTGAACTCAATGGATGCCGATGGTACCCAGCAGGGGTTTGACATCGAGATGATCAAGGCCGTGCGCAAGGAGGTCAAAATTCCCATCATCGCCTCCGGCGGTGCCGGCAAAGCCTCCGATTTTCCTCCGGCAATCGAAGCTGGTGCCGATGCTGTGCTCGCCGCGTCGATCTTTCACTACGGCAAGGTCTCCATCGGTGAGGTCAAGGACGCCATCAAGGCCGCCGGCTATACCGTACGATGAAATGACGTCAATCCATCAACTGTTCCTATAATCGAAAAGAACGACATCACCAACATCATGACCAACGAAGCATACGATAACAGCGTCAATCTCGACCCCCGCATCGCAGCACGTCTTAAGCGTGACGAGAAAGGGCTGGTTGCGGCGGTAATTCAACAGTTCGACACCAAGGAAGTGTTGATGGTCGGCTACATGGACGATGAAGCCGTCCGCCGCACCCTAACTACTGGCCGAGTGACGTTCTGGTCCCGATCCAGGCAGGAATACTGGCGTAAAGGCGATACTTCCGGTCATGCGCAGTACGTCAAGTCATTCGCCTTGGACTGCGACGGAGACGCCATCCTGGTCGAAGTCGACCAGGTCGGAGCCGCCTGCCATACCGGCAAGCGTTCCTGCTTCGAAGAAGGTGGCCGATTGCCGGTGGTCGTAGGCTACCGAACCAAGGAACAGGAGGAACAGCGATGAGCGGATGCAGCGTACGCAACCTTAAGTGGGGCGCCACCTGGCCAAGCCGTGAACAGTTTCATGAACTCGCCGACGAAGGCTATCGTGTTATCCCCATCGTGCGCAGGCTGCTTGCCGATTCACTGACTCCGGTTGGCTTCTATGAGCGTTTGGCGGGAGGCCGTTCCGGCACCTTCATCCTCGAATCTGCTGAATTCGGAGGGACCTGGAGCCGTTATAGCTTCATTGGCGTCAACTCCATGGCTCAATTGCGTTCCAACGGCGGCAAGGCCGACTGGCTGGGCAAGGTCCCGGCGGGAATCCCCGTGGAAGGCGACGTGGTCGAGGTGGCGCATGCCACATTGAAGACTCTGAAAGCTCCTCATGTCGACGGTCTGCCGAACCTTACCAGCGGTCTGGTAGGTACTGTCGGTTGGGATTCCATTCGTCATTGGGAACCGACCCTGCGTGCCGAAGCCCCGAACGAAACCGGACAGCCTGAGACCGTGTTGGCATTGGCCACCGACATCGCCGTGGTCGACCACGTGTCGGGCTCGGTATGGATGATCGCCAACGCAGTTAACGTCGATGACCGTCCGACTCGTGCGGATGCTGCATACGATGAAGCCATCGCAAGACTTGACACCATGCAGCGCAAGGCCGCGACACCGGTCGGGGGAGAGGCACGTGTCAACGTGCTGGATGAGACCATCAGTCAGCCTGAGCTTCGCTTCCGTACGGAGAAGGCCGATTATGAGCATGCCGTCGAAGTCGCCAAGCGGCACATCATCGACGGTGATGTGTTCCAGGTGGTCATATCCCAGCGTCTTGATATTGATTCACCGGCCGATCCGTTCGATGTCTATCGCGTGTTGCGCACGCTCAATCCGAGCCCGTACATGTATTTCATGGCGCTGACCGATGCCCAGGGCCGCGATTTCAACGTTATCGGCTCCAGTCCGGAAACATTGATCAAGGTCGACAACGGCCATGCCATGACCTTCCCGATTGCCGGCTCCAGACCGCGCGGCGCCACCGTGGAGGAGGACGAGCAGTTGGCAAAGGATCTGCTTGCCGATCCGAAGGAGCGTAGCGAACATATCATGTTGGTGGACCTCGCCCGCAACGATCTGAGCCGTGTATGCCAGCCGGAAAGCGTAGAAGTCGTCTCGCTGATGGATATCAAGCGATTCAGCCACATCATGCACATCTGTTCGACGGTAACCGGTCGTGTCAATCCCGATATGACCTCGTTCGACGTGTTCACCTCCGCATTCCCCGCGGGAACGCTTTCCGGTGCGCCCAAGCCTCGCGCCATCGAGATCATCGACGAGCTTGAACCCGCCGATCGTGGCATCTACGGTGGTACCGTCGGCTATTTCGATTTTTCTGGCAATCTCGACATGGCCATCGCCATTCGAACCGCATTCATCCGAGATCATGAAGCGAGCGTGCAGGCCGGAGCCGGAATCGTGCTTGATTCCGTGCCGGCCAGTGAGTGGCAGGAAACACGCAACAAGGCGGAGGCCAGCGTCGAGGCGGTGCAGATCGCTTCGCAACTTCGCCAGTTGTAGAAGCCGAGAAGCTTACCAATCGAGTAAATCACTGAAAGGAACGCCATGTCTGTACTCGATGAATTGGTGGCAGGAGCCGTCGAAGACCAACAGGCACGTGAGAAGAGCGTGTCGCTCGACGAATTGAAGCGGCAGGTGGCTCAGGCTCCTGCGCCGATCGATGCGCGCCGATGGTTGAAGAAAGCGGATGGCATTCCGGTCATTGCCGAAATCAAGAGGGCCTCGCCTTCCAAGGGCCACCTCAGCGATATCCCCGATCCGTCGGCGTTGGCCCGGGAGTATGAGCGCGGTGGGGCAAGCGCGATTTCCGTACTTACCGAGGGACGTCGTTTCCTTGGCTCGCTTGATGATTTGGACAAGGTCCGCGCTGCCGTGCATATTCCGGTGCTCCGTAAGGATTTCATCGTCACCGAATATCAAATCTGGGAGGCACGCGCCCATGGCGCCGATCTGGTGTTGCTCATCGTCGCGGCATTGGATGATGCCAAGCTCAGGTCGTTGCTCGATCTGGCCCACACCCTCGATATGACGGTGCTGGTCGAGACGCACACGCACGAGGAGATTCAACGCGCCATTGCCGCAGGTGCACGTGTGATCGGCATCAATGCACGTAACCTCAAGGATCTGAAAGTGGACGTCAATAAATACGACGAGCTCGCAGCCGACCTACCCGACGATGTCATCAGGGTTGCCGAATCAGGTGTATTCGGAGCCGTCGAGCTTGAAGACTATGCCCGCGCCGGAGCCGATGCGGTGCTTGTAGGTGAGGGCGTCGCCACCGCAGCCAATCATGAACAGGCCGTCGAACGTCTAGTAAAGGCAGGAGCAAGAGTGAAAGCATCCGAACAAACCCCGTTGAGCACACATGAAGGTCCATATTTCGGCCAATTCGGTGGACGCTACGTGCCGGAGGCGCTGATTACGGCGCTTGACGAGCTCGAACGCGTCTACGCACAGGCCAAGGCCGATCCGGAATTCCATAAGGAACTTGCCCGGCTCAACCAGCAGTACGTGGGCCGTCCGTCGCCACTGACCGAAGCTCCTCGTTTTGCCGAGCGTCTTAGGGAGAAAACCGGTCTGGACGCCCGGGTCTTCCTCAAGCGCGAGGATCTGAACCACACCGGCGCACACAAGATCAACAATGCCCTCGGACAGGCACTGCTGGTCAAGCGCATGGGCAAGACCCGCGTCATCGCCGAAACCGGTGCGGGTCAGCATGGTGTGGCCACTGCCACCGTATGTGCCATGCTCGGTCTGAAGTGCCGTATCTACATGGGTCAGATCGATGCCCGCCGTCAGGCTTTGAATGTGGCCCGCATGCGCATGCTCGGAGCCGAAGTCGTGGAAGTCACGTTGGGCGACCGTATTCTCAAGGATGCCATCAATGAGGCGCTGCGCGACTGGGTCACCAACGTCAAGGACACGCATTATCTGCTCGGCACCGTTGCAGGACCACACCCCTTCCCCGCCATGGTGCGTGATTTCCAGAAGATCATCGGCGAAGAGGCCAAGCAGCAGTTGCAGGATTGGTACGGCATCGATCATCCGGACGCCATCTGCGCCTGCGTCGGTGGCGGTTCCAATGCCATCGGCATCATGAATGCCTTCCTCGATGACGAACGTGTGAACCTATACGGTTATGAAGCTGGCGGTAACGGTCCCGAATCCGGACGCCACGCCATTCGTTTCGCTCCCGGAACCGGTGAGCTGGGCATGTTCCAGGGTGCAAAGAGCTACCTGCTTGAAAACGCCGAAGGCCAGACGCTCGATACCTACTCTATTTCCGCGGGCCTCGATTACGCGTCCGTGGGACCGGAACATGCATGGCTCAAGGATATCGGCCGCGTCAACTATTCGTGGGCCACCGATGAGGAAGCCATGAGCGGTTTCAAGGATCTGTGCGAGACCGAGGGCATCATCCCCGCCATCGAAAGCTCTCATGCCGTCGCCGGCGCGTACAAGGCCGCCGAGGATCTCAAAGCCAAGGGATATGAGCATCCGGTGATGATCATCAACATCTCCGGTCGAGGCGACAAGGACATGAATACCGCAGGCAAGTGGTTCGGTTATCTGACCGATGAGCAGGCCAAGGCGCTGGAAGCCAATGGCGCTCAAGGCAACAATGCAGACGGCGAGTGAAAGAAGGAGAGCGATCATCATGACGAATGCAACCGCCGCAACCACCCCGTCCGGCCAGCCGTTGGGCATCAGCCACAGGCCAAGCCCGACCGAAGCCATGTTCGATGCGTTCAAGGCCAGCGACGAACCGGCGTTCATCGGTTACCTTCCATATGGATTCCCGAACCCGGATTACTCGCTTAAGGCATTCAAGACCATGGTCGAGCATGGCGTCGATGCCGTGGAAATCGGTTTGCCGTATTCCGATCCCGTGATGGATGGCCCAGTCATCCAGGCCGCCTCCCAGATCGCCATCGACAACGGCGAAACAATCGCCAACGTGTTCAAGGCTGTGGAGACCGTAGCCAATGCCGGGGGAGTACCTCTGGTCATGAGCTATTGGAACCTGATCTTCCACTACGGCGTCGAACGCTTTGCACGCGATTTTGAAAACGCCGGCGGTGCCGGATTGATCACACCGGACCTCATCCCCGATGAAGCCGGCGAATGGATCGAGGCCTCCGATCGCCACGGTCTTGACCGCGTCTTCCTGGTATCCCCGGACTCGACCGCCGACCGTCTGAAGGTCGTGGCCGACAACGCCCGTGGATTCGTCTATGCCGCAGCCCGCATGGGTGTGACCGGCGAACGTGCCACCATCGATGCCTCACCTCAGGAATTGGTGGCACGCACTCGTGAAGCGGGCGCGAAGAACGTGTGCGTCGGCATCGGCGTTTCCACCGCCGAACAGGGGGCGTGTGTCGGCTCCTATGCAGATGGCGTCATCGTCGGTTCCGCCTTGGTGCACACCATGCTCGACGAATCCGGCAAGGTCGCCGTCGACGAGACGACGGGCCTCAAGGCCCTTGCAGCCAAGGCCGAGGAACTTGCCGAAGGCATCCACAACGCCCGCCACTGAAAGACACCGTACAAGGGGTCCGCGCAGCTCGCACATATCGGCTGCGCGGACTACCATCAGGGAACCATGACACTTGCATACATTCCATCGCCGACGATTTCGCAGTTCTCCATCGGGCCGGTGACGATTCATATCTACGCCTTGTGCATCCTGATGGGCATCGTGCTTGCCGTATGGATCACCAGCAACCGATGGAAAAGACTGGGAGGCAACTTCGACCAGATTCTCGACATCACGTTGGTCGCCGTGCCATCTGGCATCGTCGGTGCGCGTCTGTATCACATCATCACCACACCGGAACGCTTCTTCGGCGCGAACGGCGATTGGGTGGAGATGTTCCGTATCTGGAACGGAGGCCTTGGCATTTGGGGAGGTGTCGCCCTCGGTGCATTGGCCGCATGGGCGTGGTGCCGTCATAAGCACTATCCGATGGCGTTGCTTGCCGATGCCATCGCTCCGGGCCTGTTGGTCGCGCAAGCCGTCGGACGCCTAGGCAATTGGTTCAACCAGGAACTCTATGGGGCTCCCACCACATTGCCTTGGGGCCTCAAGCTCAATGATACGGGCACCGCCATCGGTCAAAGCGAACAGTGCTACGACGGGGCGACCTGTCCAAGCGGCACGTTATTCCATCCGACCTTCCTATATGAGCTGATATGGAATCTCATCGGTGCCGCCATCATCGTGTGGATCGGCTCCACAGTCATGAAAAGGCTCAAGGCAGGTTCCCTGTTCTCCATCTACATCATGTGGTACACCGCCGGACGTACCTGGATCGAATCCCTGCGCATCGACTACGCCCACGAATTCCTCGGCGTACGCATCAACGTGTGGGTGTCCCTTGCCGTCTTCGTGCTTGGCGTGATTTCCTTCATTATCGTGCAGCAGATGGGCCGATCCACCGAATTGCTTGCCGAGAAGCTTCGTACCGTCACTGAAATCGAACTGCGATTGGCAGTCAGAGACGAAGCCGGCTCCTCCAAGTCTTCGCCGGTCAGTGCGACCGCCGCACGAACGACGGATGAACAATCAGGCAATGAAGGCGCCACCGTCTCAAATGCCGATGGCCAGCCCCATATCCAATAGCGTCAAGTCGCTTACCCTCCATAGAATGGGAACCATGACTATTCAAATCGCACCAAGCATTCTGTCCGCCGATTTCTGCAACCTTGAGCGTGACCTCAAGGCCATCTCCAATGCGGATCTTGTTCATGTCGACGTGATGGATCATCATTTCGTCCCGAACCTGACTCTGGGTGAGCCGATCGTGGCACGTATCTGCCAGGTCACCGACCTGCCGGTCGACGTGCATCTGATGATTGAGGATCCGGACCGCTGGGCACCGGAATACGCCAAGCTTGGTGCCGCCTCCGTCAGCTTCCACATGGGTGCCACCCATGCCCCGGTACGTCTGGCGCGCCAGTTGCGCGATATGGGATGCAAGGCCTGCTTCGCCGTACGTCCGGCCGAGCCGGTGGAGCCGATCTTCGACATTCTCGACGAGTTCGACATGATTCTGATCATGACCGTCGAACCAGGCTTCGGTGGCCAGAAATTCCTCGACAACCAAATGGCCAAGGTGCGTCGTCTGCGTGACGAAATCACCCGCCGTGGCCTTAAGACCAAGATTCAGGTCGATGGTGGCGTCAGTCCGAAGACTGCGCACATCGTAGCCGAAGCCGGAGCGGATGTATTGGTCGCAGGTTCCGCCGTGTATGGCGCCGAAAGCCCCGCCGAAGCCATCGACTCCATCCGTGACAAGGCCGAAGCCGCGTTCAGGGCCTGAACAACGCGAAATCCAAAAGGAACAGATAAGGAAACATGAAGACTTTCGAATCACTGTTTGCCGAGCTGAGCGAGAAGGCGGACACCAAGCAGGCTGGCTCCCTGACCGTTGATGAGCTGAACAAGGGCACCCATTTCATCGGCAAGAAGATCGTGGAGGAGGCCAGCGAGACCTGGATCGCCGCCGAATACGAAGGAGCGGATCGCACCGCCGAAGAGATGAGCCAGCTTATCTACCATCTGCAGGTCATGATGATCGATCGCGGCATCACTCTCGAAGACATCTATAGGAACCTGTGATATTTCCCGGGCCGTACCGTTGAGTCGTACGGCCCCTGAGGAGGAACAATGCTAAGAATCGCCGTGCCCAACAAGGGCATGCTATCCGAGCCTGCTTGGAACATGTTGGCCGAAGCCGGCTACCGTCTGCGCAGCAATCCTCGCCAGCTTGTCGTTGAGGATCCTGATAACGATGTGGAACTGTTCTATCTGCGTCCACTCGATATCGCGGTCTACGTCGGCCGTGGCACCATCGATGTCGGTATCACCGGTCATGATTTGCTGCTGAATTCCGGCACCGATGCCAAAGAGCACATGCAGCTCGGTTTTGGTGCCTCCACGTTCCGATTCGCCGCACCGAATGAATCCCCGATCAGCACGCTCGAGGACATTGAAGGCAAACGTGTGGCAACGTCCTTTGACAAGCTCGTGCATGACTATCTGGTCGAGCATGGCATCAATGCAGAAACGGTGCATCTTGATGGTGCGGTGGAATCCTCGGTACAGCTCGGTGTCGCCGATCTGATCGCCGATGTCGTTTCCACCGGTACCACGCTGCGCAATGCCGGCCTGCGTATCTTCGCCGATCCGCTGCTGCACTCCGAGGCGGTGCTTATCCGCTCTCCGCGTCTCAACGAGGATGATGACCGACTGACGATTCTGAGCCGTCGCCTTCAGGGCGTGCTCACCGCACAACGTTATGTTCTCATGGATTACGACATTCCCGTGGAGAAGGTCTCCGCCGCGGTGTCCGTCACCCCGGGATTCGAGAGCCCGACGATTTCGCCGTTGCATAACAAGCAGTGGGCCGCCGTACGCGTAGTGGTTCCGAAGGCCAAGGTGAACCAGCTGATGGACCAGTTGTACGGAATTGGTGCTCGTGGCATAATCGTCACCGCATTGCAGGCCTCGAGAATGTAGTATTGCTCGCAGTATGAGCAAACTGATCATCAAGAAACAGTACAGTCCGGAACCGCGGGATATCTATTTCACGGTTCCGAACTTCATCAGCCTACTGCGCATCATTTCGATTCCACTTATCGCCATGTTGGTGGCCCGGCATGAGATGGTGAGCGCACTTGTGGTCTTGGCGTTGTCCGCAGTATCCGACGGTCTTGATGGACTGATCGCACGTTCGTTCAACCAAGTAAGCAAAATAGGACAGATTCTCGATCCGATCGCGGATCGTCTGCTAATTTTCTGCAGTATTCTCGCGCTCGGCATCGCAGGCATCATCCCGTGGTGGATGTTGATCGTCGTGGGTTTGCGCGACCTGATCATGGCGGTTCTCGTGCTGGTTCTGGCGCAGCACGATTATGGGCCGCTACCGGTGCATTTCGTCGGCAAGGCGGGAACGGCCATGCTGTTGATCGCCATCGTTGCGCTGATTTTCGCCGACATCTGGTCGAACTCAGCCACTGATGTATTGCACTTGTGCGGCCTTGCCACCGGCATTTGGGGTGTGGGCCTGTACTGGTTGGCCGGATATATCTACGTTCGCCAAGGCATCGGGCTGTTGAGGAATGACGGGGACACCTTCCATGCCGCATGATGCTTCCGAATACGCGTCATTCCCAGTGTCGCCCGAGAACACGCCGATGAAGCATCGTGCCGTGTTCTCAGCCTCCTTTGCGGGTCTTGAATCACATCACGTGCAACCTGATTCGCAACCGATCGGCCATGCCAGAAGGCGTCATTCGGAAGATGATTCGCTACGCTTGATCGATGACCTGACCAACCGTCCCATGGATGTGCTGTACACCGATTCGAGATTGGCCACCAAATCGCCGTCGCTTATTTCGGTGTGGTCCACGCGGATCATGGTGTTCCTCATCTGCATCGCCGTCGGTGTGGCGGGAAGCGTATTCGTGCGTCAGCTCAGCACCGATCCGCGCAAGGAAGTGCGCAAGCAGCTCTCATCCCAGCTTGCCGACCAGACCGATAAGGTCAAGTCCCTGACCAAAGAGGTGAACTCCCTGCGTTCCCAGGTCGAAAGCGAATCGAAATCGATATCGAACTGGTCGTTGAGCCAGACCACGCGGGACGATGAAATGATCAATGGCGTGCTTCCGGTCCAGGGAGAGGGCATCACGCTCACTATCGCAAATCCTCTATCGGTCGGTGACGATAACACCGATTCCTCATTGTCCCATGAAAAAAGCGGCAATCAGATTCGGGTCGTCACCGATTCCGACCTGCAGACACTCGTCTCCCTGCTGTGGCAGGCAGGCGCCGAGGCGATTGCCATCAACGGGAATCGCCTCGGGGTCCAGACCTCGATACGTACTGCGGGATCCACGATTCTGATTGGTGTCAGCTCCGTGCAAAGCCCCTATAAAATCGAAGCCATTGGCAACAGGAACGCACTTGCCGACGCGGTGGGTGAAAAAACACAGAAGTCGTTGTACAGTGCATTCAAGGAAGCCGGCATCTACCCGCAGGTCAGCAAAAGCACATCGCTTACACTGGAAGCGGCGGTGACCGGTGAGGTGACGTACGCGAGAAGGGACAGGTAGATGGCAGCTGTTTTGGGCCTTATCATCGGCGTGGTCATAGGCGTGTTCGTGCAGCCGGACATCCCCGTTGAACTGCAGCCATATCTGCCGATCATGGTCGTAGCCGCATTGGACGCGTTGCTTGGCGCCGCCCGGGCGTATTTCCAACGTAGCTTTTCCGATAAGGTATTCGTGATTTCCTTCTTCTCGAATGTGATCACCGCGACCTTGCTCGTATTCCTCGGCAACCAGCTTGGTGTCGGATCCCAATTGCAGACGGCCGTCATCGTCGTGCTCGGCATCCGCATCTTCACCAATGTGTCGTCTCTTCGCCGCTTCATCTTCAAGGGTTGATGCACGATGACACGGCATACCGACGAATCGCCTGATGTGTTGGCCAAGCTGCACGGCCAGATCGCCAAGGACAAGGATAATGACAGCACTGAAACCGGCTCGTTTCCGGTGATTCGGCGCAAGCCGAAACGTGTGTCGTTGAATGCGAAATCGACACGGGCACGGCTGTATTCGAGTGTGTTGGTCACCATGCTGTGCGCGTTGCTGGGATTCGGCTACGTCATTCAGCTCAACAATACGAATTCCACGTATGAGACGATGAGCGAGGATGAACTGACCCGGCTTATCAGCGAAACCAGTTCGCAGGTGCAGAAACTGGAGCAACGAAAAAGCGAGTTGACCAGCCAGCTCAACTCTTTGAAGGATACCGCCGACAAGAACGCCAAAGCCGCTGAAATCGCCAAGCAGAACGCCGAATCCAATGGCATCCTTTCCGGCCGTCTGCCAGCTTCCGGCGAAGGAGTCGTCATCCGTATCTCCCAAGGGCAAAAGCAAGATATCGATGCGTCCATATTGTTCACCTTGCTTGAAGAGTTGCGCAACAGTGGTGCCGAAGTCATTGAAATCAACGATGTGCGTGTAATTACCAGCACCTATATCAGCAATGCCAGTGACGGACTTGACTGTGATGGAACCATATTGAAGGCCCCTTTCGTCATCAAGGCGATAGGGGACAGCGACAACCTACAGAATGCGGTGAATCTCGCCGGAGGCGTCGGATCGCGTCTGGAAGTGAAATACGGAGCAACGGTCTCGGTCAAATCCTCTCAGGACGTGGAAATCACTGCAACCCGTTCCGCACCACAGTACACGTACGCGCATGTCATCGAGCAGTAGGATGAACGGTCACCCGCCGTTGGCATGGAATTCACCGTCGCCGCGCGTCGATGTCTGCACTCGTTCCTATCTTGTTCATCGTTGATACAGAAAGTCCAGGCCTGCACATTGGTAACGCGGACCCCGATAGCAAAGGACAACCCATGGCTGAACAGACCATCTCCATAACACTCAACGGCGAATCGAAGGAGGTGGCTGCGGATCAGACCGGTGTCCAGCTCTTCGCGGACGACAAGAACATCATTGCGGTGCGCCTGAACGGCGAACCCCGTGATCTTTATACCGAACTGCATGACGGTGACGTCGTGGAGCCGATTGCACTCGACAGCGAGGACGGCGTGGCCATCATGCGCCATTCCGCGACCCATGTCATGGCCCAGGCCGTGCAGGAAATCCGTCCGGATGCCAAGCTTGGCGTCGGCCCGGTCATCAAAGACGGCTTCTACTACGATTTCGATGTTGTCGAGCCGTTCACCCCGGAGGATCTCAAGGACATCGAAAAGCGCATGCAGCGCATCATCAAATCCTCCCAATCCTTCCGTCGCCGTGTGGTGAGCGAGCAGGAGGCCTTGGCGGAAGAGGCCGACCAGCCGTACAAGCTCGAACTCATCAAAGACAAGGAAGCGCATCTCGACCCGGAAGCCGCCACTGAGATCAGTGAGAAGGAGCTGAGCTTCTACGACAACGTCGACCGTGATGGCAATGTGGTCTGGAAGGATCTGTGCCGTGGACCGCATCTGCCGAACACCCGTTACATCAAGGCGTTCAAGATCGAACGTTCCGCCGCCGCCTACTGGCGTGGCAACGAAGCGAACCCCATGCTGCAGCGTATCTATGGCGCGGCCTTCGCCACCAAGGAGGATCTGAAGGCGTATCAGACCCGTCTGGAGGAAGCCGCCAAGCGTGATCATCGCAAACTTGGCGCCGAGATGGATCTGTTCTCTTTCCCGGATGAGATCGGCCCGGGTCTGGCCGTGTTCCATCCCAAGGGTGCCGCGGTCATCAACGCCATGGAGGACTATTCCCGTGAAATGCACCGCAAGCATCACTACAGCTTCGTGCAGACCCCGCACATCACCAAGGGTGGCCTGTATGAGACTTCCGGTCATCTGCATTGGTACAAGGATGGCATGTATCCGGCAATGCGCCTGGATGAGGAGAAGGACGAGAACGGCAACATCATCAAGCAGGGCTTCGATTACTACCTCAAGCCGATGAACTGCCCGATGCACAATCTGATCTTCAAGTCCCGTCAGCGCTCCTACCGTGAGTTGCCGTTGCGACTGTTCGAGTTCGGTACCGTGTACCGCTACGAGAAGTCCGGCGAAGTGCATGGTCTGACCCGCGTGCGCGGCCTGACCCAGGATGATTCTCACATCTACTGCACCCGTGAGCAGATGAAGGATGAGCTCAAGAACCTGCTGACCTTCGTGCTTGGACTACTGAAGGACTTCGGTCTGGACGACTTCTACCTGGAGCTGTCCACCAAGGATCCTCACAAGTACGTCGGCTCCGACGAAATCTGGGAAGAGGCTACCAACACGCTGGCCGAAGTCGCCAAGGAATCCGGTCTGGAACTGGTCGACGACCCGTGCGGAGCCGCCTTCTATGGTCCGAAGATCTCCGTGCAGGCCCGTGATGCCATCGGCCGTACCTGGCAGGTGTCCACCATTCAGCTCGACTTCAATCTGCCGGAACGTTTCAAGCTTGAATACATCGCCGCCGATGGTACCCATCAGCGTCCGGTGATGATTCACCGCGCACTGTTCGGCTCCATCGAACGTTTCTTCGCCGTGTTGCTTGAGCATTATGCCGGCGCCTTCCCGGCATGGCTTGCCCCGGTACAGGTACTCGGTGTGCCGGTCGCGGACGAATTCGCCCCGCATCTGCAGCGGTTCATCGCAAGTCTGGAAGAGGAGACCGTCCGTTGCGAGATTGACATGTCCGACGATCGTTTCGGCAAGAAAATCCGTAACGCATCCAAATCCAAGGTGCCGTTCATCCTCATCGTCGGCGAGGAAGACATGAACAACAATGCCGTGAGCTTCCGTTTCCGTGACGGCAGCCAGCTCAACGGCGTACCAGTCGACGAGGCCAAGAACCAGATCATGACGGTGCTCAGGAAGCGCGTTCAGGTCAACAGCGCCGATGATTTCAAGTCCGCCATCGCCGATTGAAGGTAGACGGACGCCATAGTCATGACTGGGAGCGGCATACGAAGCAGCGGAGCGATTCCGCCGTTCCGTATGCCGCTTTCCCATAGATCGAACAGGAATCGTAATGCTTGAGCATCTTCGCGACCCATTCAAAAAACTGATCGAACCTATCGCCAAGGCGTTGATTGCCATGGGGCTCACCGCCAATGCGGTGACGATAATCGGCGCTATCGGCACCATCGTGGCTGCCATCGCCACCGGCGTCACCGGCCACCTGTTCGCCGGCTCGGTGGTCCTGACGATTCTGGTGTTGGCCGACTCATTGGACGGTTCCATTGCCAAGCTCACCACCGGCGGCACCGAATTCGGCGCTTTCCTTGATTCCACACTGGATCGCATCGCCGATTGGGCGGTGCTCACCGGTGTGATCATCTTCTTCCTGACGCATAGCGACTGGTGGTATGACAGCACAAACACCAGTTTCCCCGATTACACGAGCCGAGTCGGCGTAATCGCCGCAATGGTCTCCGTCATGACCTCTTTCGTCACCTCCTATGCCCGCGCACGAGCGGAATCCGTCGGCTTCGAAGTGAAGAACGGCGTCGCTACGCGGGCCGATCGGCTGGTCATCATTCTGGTGGGTATGGCCATTACCGGTCTGACCCACCAAGGACTATGGCTGGCCATTGCGATGGCATTACTCGCGGCGCTCGGTATCATCACCGTTTTCCAGCGTATTTTCGAGGCGAAAAGACAAATGCGCGTAGGCAAGAAGACATATCGTGTCTGACCGGTTTCTTCTCGCCGCGGCCAAAAGGTCCGACCGAATCCCGGAGGCCGTTTTGAGAGGGTTTTTCACGTGCGCGGCCGACATTGCATGGGTGTTCCGCGTGGGAGGGGTCCGACAACTGGAACGTAATCTTACGCATGTGTTCGCCAGTGAAATGCGCCGATCGCATGGATCGGTCGATAATCGTGAACTACGACGTCGTGTCCGTCACTGTTCACGTCAGGGCATGCGCTCGTACTTCGCGTATTTTTGCGAGGCGATGACCGTTGGTGCAAGGAGCGAACAACAGCTTCGGGCACGCATCCGGGGGACGGGCAGCGGATTCGATTCCATCGTTCGCGATGCAAGGCAAGGCGTATCGTCGCTCATCGCGATGGGGCATCAAGGCAATTGGGATTACGCGGGGTATTGGGCGCGACTCGAGGTCGCCCCGGTGGTGACGGTCGCCGAAAGACTCGCCAACGACGAATTGCTCCACACCTTCGTTGATATTCGCGAACGTCTTGGCATGCGTATCCTGCTCACCGGTCAGCATGATCTTACCGGCCGATTACGCAACGTCCTGCTTGATTCCACGGTTGTCGTTCCTCTGCTGGCCGACCGGGACCTGAGCAGACACGGCGTCTTCGTGCATGCCTTCGATTCCGTGATTCGTGTAGCCCGTGGGCCGGCAGCGTTGGCATACGATACCGGAAACCCTCTGTACGTGGTGAATCTGTATCGCGAAAAACTCAGCGGACGGCGTGAAGAGCAGGCGGGCGTGCCATACGGATATGTATGTGAGATCAGCGGCCCCATCGATGTCCATGCGTTTCATGACATGCCTCGTCAAGAGGCACTGCATGCGATTTCGCAGGCATGGGTCGATCTGTGGGCACAGGGGATCGCAGCCCATCCGCAGGATTGGCACATGCTCCAGCCGCTGTTCTGGGAGGATCTCGACCATTCACGTCTGCAGGATGCCGATGAGCCGTGTTCGCGGATGGCTGACAATTCCCCTGGACAATGAGAGAATGCAGGGTATGGCTGAATCTGATGAAGATGAACATGTTGACGATTTCCTGCACGGACGCAGGCTCCGCATCGGCATCATCTCGCCATATGCGTTTGAAACGCCGGGGGGTGTGCAATCCCATATCAGGGATTTCGCGAACGAACTGATCTGCCAGGGACATGACGTGCAAGTGTTCGCCCCGGGAAGACGAACCAAGGACATGCCGCTGTGGGTGCATACCAACGGTTCGTCATTCGCCGTTCCATACAACGGTTCCGTAGCGCACCTGAGTTATTTCCTCATCGCAGGACTGCAGACGCGACGTTGGATTCGCCAAGGTCATTTCGATCTGCTGCATCTGCATGAGCCTGAGGCGCCATCGCTGAGCCATAAGCCGTTCACCATGCACCGTCATCCGCCGTTGGTCGGAACCTTCCACACTGCGATCGATCCATATCCTTTCGGCCTGAAAGTGTTCGAACGCTACCTGCATCGATATCTCAAGCCCCTTGACGAAGCCATTTTCGTCAGTGACGCGGCTCGGCAAACGGCCGAACATTATCTGCCGGAATCCGTCAGGCGCACGGTGATACCTAACGGCATCCATCATGATCGATTCGCCCATGCCGTGCCCGACCCACGGTGGACCGGCACCACGCAAGCCCCGACCATCGGATTTCTGGGACGTATGGGGGAGGAGCGCAAAGGTTTCGCCGTGTTCGCTGCCGCGGCGAGGCAGGTGCTGAGGCGATATCCCCATGCACGTTTCCTGTGCGCCGGAGATGGCGACAATGACGGCGAAGCCATGGTCAAGCGACTGGACCCTTCGGAGGATCTGCTGACGCATTTCGAATTTCTGGGCCGTATTTCGGACAACGACAAGGCTCGCTTCTATCGTTCCCTCAGCCTGTATGTCGCGCCCCAGACCGGTGGCGAAAGCTTCGGCATGGTCTTGGCTGAGGCCATGAGCGCCTCATGCCCTGTGGTGTCTTCGGATCTGGCCGCGTTTCGCGCCGTGAGCCAGGACGGACGAAGCGCGGCGCTGTTCACCAACGGGGATGCGACATCCTGCGCCGATGTCATCTGCCGTCTGTTGTCCGATGACGGGGAACGCTCCGATCTTGCCATCGCAGGGGAGCGAAGGTCGAAGGATTTCGACTGGAATGCCGTGGTGAACCGTGTTCTGCATGTCTATGCCCGCGCATTGTCGTAGAACCGCTTTAGAATCATTTCGTTTGAAACATCCGCAACCTGCCTAGGAGCATTATGTCAGGTCATTCCAAGTGGGCGACCACCAAGCACAAGAAGGCCGCCATCGACGCGAAGCGCGGCAAGCTCTTCGCCAAGCTGATTAAGAACATCGAAATCGCAGCACGTATGGGCGGCGGCGATCCCGACGGTAATCCGTCGCTGTATGACGCCATCTACAAGGCCAAGAAGGCCTCCATGCCGGCTGACAACATCAAGCGCGCCGTCAAGCGTGGCTCCGGTGAAGAGGCCGGTGGCGCCAACTACGAAGACATCGTGTATGAGGGCTATGCTCCCGCGGGCGTTGGCCTGATCATCGAGTGTCTTACTGACAACCGTAACCGTGCGGCCGCCGAAGTCCGTTCCACCCTGACCAAGGGCAACGGATCCCTGGCCACCACCGGTTCCGTGAGCTTCAATTTCGAGCGCAAGGGCCAGATTATCGTTCCCGCCGAAGGCGTCGATTTCGATGATCTGTTTGAAAAGGCCGCCGAAGCGGGAGCGGAAGACGTGACCGAAGACGGAGAAGTCTACACCGTCGTCACCGGTCCTTCTGAGATGATCGACGTACGCAAGGCCCTGCAGGATGCCGGCTTCGACTATGATTCCGCCGATCTGGTCATGATGCCGAAGAACGAGGTCGAGCTGAGCCTCGAGGATGCCCAGAAGGTCTCCAAGCTCATCGACAACCTCGACGATCTGGATGACGTTCAGAATATCTATTCGAACTGGACCGCTTCCGATGAAGTGATGGCCCAGCTTGATGCGGAGTAGTCGAACGTGATTATTCTTGGCGTCGACCCCGGACTGACACGGTGCGGGGTCGGCGTGATCGAAGCCGGCGCGTACCGCCGGCTTTCGTTTATTCACGTGGATGTCGTACGTTCCGACCCGAAGATGTCACAGGATCTGCGTCTGTTGGCCATTTACAATGGTCTGGTCGAGAAGATCGAACGCTTCGCCCCGGATACGGTATCCATCGAACGTGTGTTCGCGCAGGAGAACCGCAATACCGTGCTCGGCACGGCACAGGTGGCAGGCCTCGCAATGTTGGCAGCCGCACAGCGGGGCATTCCCGTGGCATTGCATACGCCAACCGAATCGAAGATGGCCATCACCGGCAACGGCAAAGCCGAGAAAATTCAGATGGAACGCATGGTCGCACGCATGTTGGGACTGAATACCCTGCCCAAGCCGGCTGACGCCGCGGATGCGTTGGCCATTGCCATTTGCCACGCACTACGCCCGGCAGGCGCCTTGCAAGGCGGTGAACGCGAGCAACACCTGACTGACGCGCAACGACAGTGGGCCAAGGCCGCCCAGAAGGCCGCCCATAGGCAAGGCGTCCGTAGAGGCATGTAGACTATCGAACAGATGTTCTATACGCTGACGAAGGAGACACCACAGTGATAGGCATGTTACACGGCCGGGTCGAATCCGTCGATATGTCCTCGGCGTTGATTGAAGTCGGTGGAGTCGGATACGAGACCAGGATGCCTTCCGCGGATTTGGCGTCCATGCACGCGGGGCAGGAAGTCAAGGTCTATACTTCGTTAAACGTTTCGCAGGATGCCATCACCCTGTTCGGCTTTCTGACTCCCGCTTCGAAACGCATGTTTCTACAGCTGCAGAAGGTCAGCGGCATCGGCCCCAAAGTGGCGCTTTCCCTGCTGTCCACGCTGCCTCCGGATCGTTTGGCCCATGCCGTCGCCGACGGCGATGCCACCGCGCTTGCCAAGGCGCCGGGACTCGGCAAGAAAGGCGCACAGAAGATCATTCTCGAGCTTAAGGGTTCCATCGATCTCAGCCAGATCGAGACGGCGGCGTCCGTTATCAGTCGGCCGGAGGACACTGGTTCCGAACAGGTGGTCGAGGGGCTGATTTCATTGGGCTGGCGTCAGCAAGACGCCCTGCATGCCGTGCAGGAGGTATGCAGGAGCAACGACATCGCAACACCCCTGAGCAATGAAGATGTACCACGTGTGTTGAAGCTCGCATTGACGTCGCTGGATCGAGGTAGGTGAACGAAATCATCATGACGAACGACTCCGCATTCGAGCAGTCGAATACCGGTGCCAATGAGGAATCCTTGCGTATGGTGTCGGCCTCACCTGTCGGCAATGAGCCGGTCAGTGACGAGGAGCTGCGTCCACACATACTCGATGGCTTCATCGGACAGCCACGCCTCAAGGCCCAGCTTCAACTGTTCCTGGACGCAGCACGCAAGCGTGAAGTCCCGCCGGACCATATTCTGCTTGCGGGTCCTCCTGGCCTGGGCAAAACCACATTGGCGATGATCGTGGCCAACGAACTTGGCGTACCGATTCGCGTCACCTCCGGACCAGCCATCCAGCATGCCGGCGATCTCGCCTCGATTCTCAGTTCTCTGGATGCCGGAGAGGTGTTGTTCATCGACGAAATCCACCGTCTACCTCGTGCGGCCGAAGAGCTGCTGTATATCGCCATGGAGGATTTCCGCGTCGACGTGATGGTGGGTAAGGGACCGGGAGCCTCATCCATTCCGCTGACCTTGCCTCGATTCACGGTCATCGGGGCGACCACGCGTGAGGGCATGCTACCTTCACCGTTGCGCGCGCGCTTCGGTTTCACCGCCCATCTTGATTTTTACCCGCATGACGAGCTTGAAAAACTGATCGAGCGGTCATCGGCCGTACTGGGTGTCCTGCTTGAGGAGGGATCGGCCCACCAGTTGGCCATGCGCTCCCGCGGCACGCCGCGTATCGCTAACAGACTGCTACGTCGTGTCAGGGATTGGGCCATCGTGCATGATCTTGAGTCGGTGCATCCCGAAGATGTTAAGCAGGCCCTCGCACTGTACCAGATCGACACCGAAGGACTTGATCGGCTCGACATTGCCGTGCTGAAGGCCATCGTCACCAACTTCAGTGGCGGTCCGGTGGGTCTGAACAACCTATCCGCCATGGTCGGCGAGGAATCGGAGACCGTGGAAACCGTCTGCGAACCGTATCTGGTACGTGAAGGATTCCTCATCAGAACTCCCAAGGGCCGGGTGGCGACGCGCAAAGCTTGGGAACATCTCGGTCTCAGACCTGATGATTCTCAGCTTGATGTCAGTAAGCTGGCATAGACTCTGTGTTCTGGACGAACGGTCCCATAGAGTGCCCCACCTTCAAGGAGTTTTGCTTTGGAATACGCAATTCTAATCGTTATCGTCGTCATGATGTTCGGCATGATGTTCCTGCAGTCTCGCAAGGCCAAGCAGCAGCAGGCCGAACGCCAGGATTTCCGCGCGAATCTGCAACCGGGCACCGAAATCATCACCATCGGCGGCGTTATCGGCAAGGTCGTCTCCGTCGATACCGAGTATGAAGAGATCGTCATCGATTCCGACGGTTCCCAGCTGCGTTTCGCTTTCAATGCCATCAGCCGTGAGTACGTCCGCCCGGCGTATGTGCACGACGATGAGGTTGACGAGGATGGCAACCCGCTGCCGCAGGAGACCGATCAGGTCGCTCAGGAGCCGATCGAGGCCGAGGATGGCGAACCTGCACAGGTCGTCGAAGAGGTTGAAGCGGAGTCGAAGAACGCCTGATAGCAGTATCATGAACGGCGAAAATCTCGATTTTGGGATTTTCGCCGTTTGCGTTCAGGGGCAATCATATAATTGCCACAAACCTAGGGAGAAGGAAAACCACCGTTATGGCACAATCGGATATCGAAATCGCAGGCTTGGCCAAAGTGGGTGAAACCGATGCCAAGTACCTCGTCTCGCTGATTCGTTCGATTCCAGGCTTTCCCAAAGAGGGCATCATTTTTCGTGATTTCATGCCTGTTCTCGCTGATGCACGCGCGTTCGGCATTCTCATGAACGCACTTGAGGCCGCGCTTCCCGTCGATGCAGGATCCTTTGACCTTGTAGCAGGACTTGAAGCGCGCGGTTTCCTGTTCGGGCCCGCTCTTGCAGCACGCTTGGGCAAGGGATTCGTCGCCGTACGCAAGGCCGGCAAGCTCCCTCCGGAAACCGTAAAACAGAACTATGACCTGGAATACGGTCAGGCCACCGTGGAAATCGAAACCGGTTCCATTCCGGATGGAGCCCGGGTCCTGATCGTGGACGATCTGATCGCGACCGGTGGCACCGCCAACGCGGCACGAAAGCTTGTCGAAAAATGCGGCGGCAAAGTGGTCGGCTTCAGCTTTGTCATGGAACTATTGGGCATTCACGGCATCGAAGCCTTAGGAAACTATCCGACCAGTTCGCTGGTCACCATGCCCGCCTGACATTACCATCATTACCAACAATCAACAGTCACAAAGGGAAGAAGTTCATGGATCTCTATGAATATCAGGCAAGGGAACTGCTCGAAGAGCAGGGCATTGCGACCCCGAAGGCCGTATTCGCTCAGAATTCTCATGAGGTGGCCCAAGCTGCCGAGGGAATCGGCTATCCTTGCGTGGTCAAGGCCCAGGTGAAGATCGGACATCGCGGTCAGGCTGGTGGCGTGAGACTGGCCAAGACGCGCGACGAAGCCATTCTGGCATCCGAAGACATTCTGCCGATGACCATTCACAAGCACAAGGTCAGCGGCGTGCTCGTGGCGGAAGCCAAAAACATTCTGCACGAGTATTATGTGTCCATTTCCGTGGACCGTAGTTCACGTGATTTCGACGTCCTTGCCACGGCAAACGGTGGCACCGAGGTCGAGGAAATCGCTCGGGAGCATCCCGAATCCGTCAAGCGTCTGCATATCGACGCCTTGGAGGACTTCGATATCGAAGCCGCCACCAAAATGGCCGAAAGCATCGGTTTCTACCATGCCGACGTCGATCAGGCGGCACAGATTCTGCTGAAGATGTGGCGTTGCTTCAAGGAGAACGACGCCACCCTTGTGGAAATCAATCCGCTCGCCAAGATCGGCGATCCCGACGATGAATCCTCAAAGACGTTGTGCGCGCTCGATGCCAAGATCTCACTCGACGACAATGCGGCCTTCCGCCATGATGGTTGGAAGCGTTTTGCCGATCCGGTGCATGTCGATCCATTTGAGCAGAAGGCTCGTGAGCATGGTCTGCACTATGTGCATCTCAATGGATCCGTCGGTGTAATCGGCAACGGCGCAGGCCTGGTCATGAGTTCCTTGGACGCAGTGTCCGGCGCCGGCGAGGATCAGGGCACGAATGTCAAGCCCGCCAACTTCCTCGATATCGGCGGCGGCGCATCTGCGCAGGTCATGTGTGACAGTCTGGAGATCGTATTGTCCGACCCACAGGTTGAATCCGTGCTCGTCAACGTATATGGCGGTATCACCTCCTGCGAACAGGTGGCCGAGGGCATTCTCGAAGCACTTGACAAACTGGGCAGTTCCAAGCCGCTCGTCGTTCGGTTTGATGGCAATGCCGCAGCTGAAGGCCTGAGCATCCTGGCACGGGCCGATCGCGCCAATCTGCATGTCGCCCAGACCATGGAAGAAGCCGCGCAGCAGGCCGCACATCTTGCGGCCAACGGCAGGGAGGTTCGCTGAATATGACGCTGTTCATTGAAGATGGTGCGCCGGTCATCGTACAAGGCATGACGGGACATCAGGGCATGACCCACACGGCCCGTATGCTCAAAGCGGGCACCAATATCGTCGGTGGCGTCAATGCACGCAAAGCCGGGATTGATGTCGTATTCCCCGATGCCCGTAGCGGCGAGGACGCGACCATTCACGTGTATGCCAACTGCGCCGAAGCCAAGGAAGCCACCGGCGCCAAGGCCAGCGTGGTCTTTGTTCCGCCTCGTTTCGCCAAGGATGCCGTGGTCGAGGCCATCGAAGCCGGCATCGAGCTGATCGTGGTCATTACCGAAGGCATTCCGGTCGCTGACAGCGCCTACTTCGTCGAGCTTGCCTTGCGCAAGGGCGTACGCATCGTAGGCCCGAACTGCCCGGGTCTGCTCACGCTGCCGTCGAACGAAGATGCCAACGGTTGCAATCTCGGCATCATTCCGGACGGCATCGTCTCTCGTGGGCCACTCGGTCTGGTCTCCAAGTCCGGCACACTGACCTACCAACTGATGGGTGAACTGTCCGATATCGGGTTTACCGCCTGCCTTGGTGCAGGTGGCGATCCGATTGTCGGCACCACCTTGCAGGAGGCTTTGGAAGCCTTCGAGAATGACGAGGCCACCAAGGCAGTCGTCATGATCGGCGAAATCGGAGGCAGCGCCGAACAGGATGCCGCCAAGTGGGCATCCGAACACATGACCAAGCCGGTTGTCGCTTACATCGCGGGTTTCACCGCACCGGAAGGCAAGCAGATGGGCCATGCGGGCGCCATCGTCTCCGGGGGCAAAGGCACCGCGCAGGATAAGAAGAATGCGCTGGAAGCCGTCGGTATCCGTGTCGGTCGTACTCCAGGACAAACTGCGGAAATCATGCGAGAGGTGCTTGCGGCCAACTCGTTATGATGACTCACCTGAAGTATTGGTTGAAAGGGCTTGCCGTCGCCGCAACGTCCATGATTGTCTATGCCGTTGCCCTCGGTTGCTACATTGCGCTGATGCTTCTGGTCATCTCCATGGAGGAGGGCGGAGATAACCTTTCCGCCCTCTCTGTACCTCTGACTGAGGCGGTTGTCCTGCTCAGCCAGGGCATCGGCTTCCAAGCCGGTGCGATTACGCTGACAATACTTCCTCTGCTGCTGACAGTGCTGTTGATTGCGCTGATCGCCTCTTTCGCTACACGATTCGGTACCGATATCAGAGGGTTTGTTTCCGGATTGGTGTTCTGGGAGCTGATGAACGTCTTCTTCGCCCATAGCGTGGAAGTGACGTTACTGGACCAGTTGCCCGGTGTGATGTGGAAATCGGCGCTGGTGTTCATCGTGGGATATGCCGTCGCCGCAATCCCACGAAGCAAACTGACGAGTACGTTATTGGAGAAGGTGCGGACGCATGTCTCCGCACCGGTACGCAGGACCCTGTCAATTGGCACGGGCCTGGGCATGCTGTTGACGGGCATCTATCTTATTGCGGGATTGGTCGCCGTGCTGTACTGGTGCTTCGCGAACCAATCCGCGGTGGTGAAACTCTATGAGCTTTCCGGCATGCAAACCGGTTCACGCATACTCACGACCGTCGCGGTCATCGCCTGGCTGCCCAATGTCATGATTTGGGCCGTATCATGGCTATTCGGTTCCGGTTTCGCCATAGGCGACCTCGCATCCTTCACCATGTGGAGTGGCCAGGGGAGTGCGTTGCCCGGTTTGCCGGCATTCGGCATACTTCCACAGGCCGTATCCACGCCGTGGATCCGTATCGCCCTGCTATGCATTCCATTCGTGACGGGACTGCTTGCAGGATTGGCAGTCATGCTGTTCGATCGCGGCTTTGCCGTACGGATCAACAAACCGGATCAGCCAATTGACGTCAGCCGCCTGATTGCCGGATTCGCCTACCCTGCAGGCGCATTCTGTATTGCCAGCGCCTTGGTCGCCGTATTGTCCAGCATGCTATTCGCACTTTCAAACGGAGCCTTGGGAACGAAGCATCTCGCGCACATCGGCATGCAGGTGATTGCATCCACTCGCAAGGTCGGTCAGCCAACCGCATTGGGTCTGTTCTCGGCATGGCTCATCATATTGGTTGGTATGGCTGCTGTTTTCGGGATACGCTGGCTCATAAGGCGTGTCCGTGAGGCAAGAGGCGCGTCCTCTGAGCCGAATACCATCAAGCGTGAATCCACCGTCATTCCCCGCACGGTGAATTCGACCATCAACAACAAGGAGGAGCAGGGTGACAACAACGAATCGACCGATACGACGGGCTCTGGTATCCGTCTTCCATAAGGAAGGCATCGAGGTACTCGCCGAGGCGTTCATCAAGGCAGGTACCGAGGTGGTCTCCACCGGTTCCACCGCCAAGCGTCTTGCCGAGCTGGGTGTCAAGGTGACCGAGGTATCCGAGATCACCGGTTTTCCGGAATGCCTCGACGGTCGTGTCAAGACCCTCGATCCGCATATTCATGCCGGCATCCTCGCGGACATGACCAATGCCGACCATGCGGCCCAGCTGGAACGGTTCGGCATCAAGCCCTTCGATCTGGTGGTGGTGAACCTGTATCCGTTCGCCGACACCGTGCGCTCCGGAGCCGATGAAGCCGCCACCATCGAGAAAATCGATATCGGCGGCCCCTCCATGGTGCGCGGCGCCGCCAAAAACAGCGCCACCGTCGCCATTGTCACCGATCCGAAGGATTACGCTCTGGTAGCCGCTCGCATCGCAAACGGCGAGGGCTTCTCGCTTGAAGAGCGTCGTTGGCTTGCCGGCAAGGCGTTTGCACATACCGCCGCTTATGATGCGACCATCAACGAATGGACCTCCAAGCATTGGCCGAAGCCGACTTCCGTCGAACAGCCGGTCGCAGAGGATGAGACTCCGGTGGATGAGCTCAAGTTCCCGGCAGCCTTCACTCGTACCTGGGATCGGGCCCATGTGCTGCGTTATGGTGAGAATCCTCATCAGCAAGCAGCTCTGTATCTTGATCCGTTGAACCAGAATGGCTTCGCACATGCCGAACAGCTCGGTGGCAAGCCGATGAGCTACAACAACTACGTCGATGCCGACGCCGCCTGGCGTGCCGTTTGGGATTTCGCCCCACAGATTGCCGTCGCCGTGGTCAAGCACAACAACCCGTGCGGTCTGGCCGTCGGCGCCACCGTTGCACAGGCCCATAAGAAGGCCCATGCATGCGATCCGATGAGTGCCTATGGCGGTGTCATCGCGGCAAATAGCAAGGTCACCCTCGAAATGGCCGAAAGCGTCCGTCCGATCTTCACCGAAGTCATCGTCGCTCCGGATTACGATCCGCAGGCGCTTGAACTGCTGCAGACCAAGAAGAAGAACCTGCGTATCCTCAAGGTCGCCGAGCCGCCGAAGTCCAAGACCCAGTTCCGCCAGATCGACGGAGGTCTGCTGGTGCAGTCCACGGATCTCATCGACGCCTCTGGCGACGATCCGGATGCTTGGAAGCTGGTGTCGGGCGAACCGGCCGACGCCGAAACCGTCAAGGATCTGGTCTTCGCATGGCGAGCCATTCGTTGCGTCAAGTCGAACGCCATTCTGATTGCCCACGACCAGGCGACCGTCGGCATCGGCATGGGACAGGTCAATCGTGTGGATTCCGCCAACCTGTCGGTCGAACGCGCCAACACGCTGGCTGATGGGGCCAATCGCACCAAGGGCGCAGTAGCCGCATCCGATGCGTTCTTCCCGTTCGCCGATGGTGCCGAGATCCTGATCAATGCAGGGGTCAAGGCCATCGTGCAGCCAGGAGGATCCATCCGTGACGAAGAGGTGTTCGAAGCGGCTCGTAAGGCCAATGTCACCATGTATGTGACCGGCACCCGCCATTTCTTCCACTGATAGGAACCTCTCAGGACTCTCTGATGAAGACAAAGTGTGGCGTCCGTGGTCATGAAGACGACGGACGCCACACTTTGTTATGATTGCTGCGCTACGTTTATGAACATCGAGGAAGGTGCACCGGTCGATGAAGCATCCTTACGTTTCCGAAGATCACGAGGGCAAGCCTTGGTTCGAGTGGCTGGTGGCGGCCAGTGTGGCGGTTGCCGCATTGTCTGCGTTTCTCGGGTACACAAAAGCCGCCACCGTGGTTATCGCGGTGACGGCTCTGATCACGGGACTGGTTCGGCTGGTATTACGCGAACGCAGTCCGTGGAAAGTGCGGTCAGTTGTTTTCGATGCCTTCATCGGCATCGCTCTGGGAATCGGACTGCTTGTCCTGCTCATCCTGTTCCCCGTCGGCATGTAGGTCTTCCTCGGTTTCGGATGATTCCTCTCCCTGAGCGTCATCGCCTTCATCGGCCTTGGCGTTCTTCTTGTTCGGGGAGAGCATCATGGTAAAGACGATGATTACCAGAGCCACGACGGCTGCAGCGAGAACCGGACAGATCCAGAACACCCACAGCTGCTGCAGCGGTTCCTCGTTAAGACCTTGATTTTGAGCGAAGATCGCAATGCCGGTGGCTCGTGCCGGATTCAAAGCGGCTCCCGTCACCGGATAGGTGATGGTGGTTCCCACCGCATAGGCCAAGCCCATGGCAATGGCATGCTTGGTGTTGGATTCACCACGCTCACCCATGCTACGCATGGCGGTGGCGACAATGATCAAGCCGGCGATCAGCTCGACGACGACGGCCAGGGTGATGCCGAAACTCAGACCGAGACTGGACAGGGTGGAGTAGGATATGGAGGCTTTGTCGAAACCGTTGACGGCCAACGACAGCCAGCTTTTAAAAGGAACCTGTTCGGATGTCGGCAGCAGAAAACGGAGGGCCGCGCCGGCACCGATACCGCCCAGCAACTGGGCAATGATATAGAGGATGCCGTCAAGCACGTGCGTTTTGCCAGTCAGCATCGCGGCAATGGAAACGGCGGGATTGAATTGTCCACCGGAAATCTTGCCGAAAACCAAGGTCATCACGGCGTATGCCGCACCGGTCATCAATGCGATGAACGCCATGTTCAGGTTGGAAACAATGGCATCGAGCGTGCAGATCGTATAGATGGCGAAGCAGATGAAGAAGCTTCCCACCAGCTCGGCGCCCACGCGTACGGCCAACGGTTGTTTTTTGGATTCCTCGGGTACTGGCATTGCCTCAGCAGCTGTCATAGTCTTTCCTCTGTCATATAGTTAATTGGTTGTAGGCACGCAAAGGTCCTACCAAACGACTGCCATAGTACCAGCAGCTCCTGCAAGAGCGGTGCATGGCACCGAAATCCGATTATTATCCGGCCACGTTGGGAGAACGATGCCAAACGCATATTCCCGCGCCGCCAAGGCGCACGATAACAACAATGAAGGTATCCGCCTGCAGAAGCTGCTCGCACAGGCAGGTTTCGGATCCCG